>Ga0315312_1000235_pt1 | contig 81076 bp, 90 predicted proteins | sample TDP7_MG_FD_203629 | JGI IMG/M metagenome (GOLD analysis project Ga0315312, IMG submission 203629) | Freshwater sediment microbial communities from Lake Towuti, South Sulawesi, Indonesia - TDP7 | ecosystem: Environmental > Aquatic > Freshwater > Lake > Sediment | place: Indonesia: South Sulawesi...
ACACTACTTATGAAGAGAAGTTTAACATAGCTTACGGTAACTGGATGTTAAAATATTCGAGTGCCTTCAATTTTGTAAGTGACAATCTGGGCGAGAACGGCGTTGAAAAGTTCAAAGACAGGGCCGTTGAAGCATTGAAACGGAAAAGCTCCGGCCCAGCCCTGTTCCTGCTGAAGCTAATGAGGGCATTTTCGCCACAAACAGCTTTTCGAACATTTGCCAAGCAGATTTCCTATCAATGGCAAGTGCTTACACCCCTCTCCGTTTCGGAGTTGTCTGGAAACAGACTCGTTGTCCATACGAGTCAGTGCAAAGTACTTGACTATGCTGACTCTGAAGTCTACTGCACAGTTGGCTGCCAAAACGTCTCTGCTCGCTGGCTAGAAGACCAATTTAAACTGAAGATGACAACGAACCGTCAAGGCAAGAGTTGCACAATAACCATCGATAGGAACATCGCGGCATATAACGTGAGTTGTATTAAGGAGACTTGAGCCCAAAATACAGAGTGAACGAGCAAGGGTATCCTTCTGGCATTCATAATTTTATTTAACCAATAGTTGGCGGAGTACTAGATAATGAATCACGTCAAATATAGCTTCCCGCTTCGCTATCCTGTCTCTAAAATCATTGATTAGGAGTATGAGTTATTCCAATGTTCTTCGACGCCAGATTAATCAGTAAAATCGAACTATTAAAGGTGTTAGAGGAATTGAGAATCTTCGGTTTCAGATTGAGCAGCGATGTCGTTAAAAAGGTTAAAGAAGGATTATAATCATCGCGACCCACGATTTGAAGATGATTGACGTTAGCGATCGCATCTTCTGGATCAGAGACGGCAAGGTAGACAGGATCGAGACAAGGGCAGAAGTCGCAGTCGGCGCAGTAGAGTAAATTCTAAGAATTAATAACGAGTTTAGCCAAGTAGTTCGTGTTTACAAATAGATATAATTCTACAATCTTTTTTGTAGGACTAAAATTTGCCCCACACACACCTATTTATACCCCCCTACCTTCACTCTCTCCTCTTCCTTCTCTCTTCTCTTCTCTCTTAGCTGAGCACATCACCCATCTCACACATCAAACATCACACACGCACAATCGAATAGGAGAAGAAAGAACATGAGACCGATTAGGATAGTAGTCTAGTATCGCTTAAGAATAGGATCATCATCTCAGTAATAGTCGAGTGTCTCAGCTGAGGAGATAGAAAGATCTTGGGAGACCAAGCATACCAAGCTAGCTGACCTTTGATAGCAAGGCCTCCAGCCTCAAGATGAGGCGTTTCTATGGGTAAATTGGCTTATGGAAAATCATATAGACTAGGTAGAAGAACCGAGGATTACGGGAAGTGCGGGAGGAAGCTGAGATATTGGCAACGACATGTGAACAGGGCTTCCGGAGGATGTGGAAGAGTGGATTAGTTCCGGCAATCGCTGTCATTCCTTTACGCTACCCGTAGATGCGATGATGAATGCAGAGGAGGTGATAAATGATGATGAGAAAAGTGATTTTGGCCCCGATGCTTGCCCTTACTATTCTACTCTTAACCTCTCCTTTCCTTTTCACGGCGATCGGTGACGGTGTGGAATCTGTAAATTACGTAGTCTCTGAGAATAACTATGTACACAATCCAGACATACCCGGTAAACTTTCTATAGTAAATTCCGCAGGTGGAAGGGCAGTAATATGTGAATTCCCATTACCTTCATTCCCTGAAGATGTGAAGATCGACTCTTCGGGGAACTACATAATCGACGAGCCACACGTACTCTCGAAGATAACGCCTGACGGCGTGAGGACGGTGATATACACGTTCTCTGACGACTTCTTACCTCGTTACATAGCGATCGATTCTTCGGGGAACTACATAGTCGCTGGAGATAGTTCTATTATTGGTGATGATAGGCTATTGAAGGTGACGCCAGCCAGCGTGATGACGGTGATATACACATTCCCAGATCCAGACGTCTGTCCTACGGGCTTGGCGATCGATTCCTCGGGTAATTACATAGTCTGTGAGATGGTTACCCAGATACTCTCGAAGGTGACCCCTGACGGCGTGAGGACGGTGATATACACTTTTGCCGCAGGCACCTACCCTAACTGTGTGACAGTCGATTCCTCGGGTAACTACATAGTCACTGAATATGATACCGACATACTATCGAAGATTACACCCACAGGTGAGAGGACGGTGATATACACGTTCACTCCCCGCTCTGCAATATGTCAAGTGGTGATAGACTCTTCGGGCAATTACATAGTTTGTGAGTATAACAATAGGGTGCTGTCAAAAGTGACACCAGCTGGCGAGAGGACGGTGATATACACTTTCCCTGCAGACACCGGGAATCCCAATTCCGTGGCCATTTCTACCGCGAAAGCACCAGAATTATTCTGTACTGATGTTACCGAGAACGGGTTGACAGTTACGTGGGCCCAGAGCACCGACCCCTTCTTCGCTGGATATGAGATATATCAGTCATCAGTGCAAGGTGAACTAGGATCGTTGATAGGAACCAATACCGACATCGCCGATACGAGCTTGGTCGTCACAGGCCTATCTCCGGGGACGACCTACTATTTCACGCTCAGGGTCTTGGGCACTGAGGAGCTTTATGTCGATTCCGCACAACGAAGCGAGACGACGGCCAAAGCATTCTGGCAGGAGAGATGGTTCCCGTATGTCGTGGTTGTGGTGGTCATGGTTATCGTCGTCGCCGCTTTGGCAATTTTCATGTTAAGGAGATCTAGGAAAAAAGCAAAGGTTACTTGAGAGGCATAGAGCGACTACGCAGGCAATAACACATAGGATTTATCTATTTTTAACTAGTCTGCCGAATTTACGATATCGAAGATATTCCTTGATTTTTCCGTTTTGTTTACCGTAATGGTAAACGATCCTCGGTGAGGGTTTATTCGCTTTGATCGATGTCCTCAGAGTCGGCTCCCTCTTGATGCACTGGAGGAGGAACCATTTAGTCAAGCTCTCATGCTTCAACGTTAAGCATAATGAAGCCACTATGCTCATATTCTCAGCCCATGAGACGGCTCGGTTGAAGACGATGTGATGGTTCCTCTTGCTGGACCTGACGATTAGGAAACCACCGAGCTTATGCTCCTTGCATGTCCTGGAAGCCCAGTACTTGACCTTCTCAAAACCCATTTTGTCGAAATTAAAATTTTAATCCCCCACACACACTACTATTTTATGGTCTCATTAATATCTCTCTAGGAAGCTGCATCAACTCGTTGTATAATTGGGCGAACCTGTTAAGTGCTATTGAGCAAGGCTTTAATAAGTTGTTCGTCTCTATCGTGTCGGTTGTATTATAATCGGAGCTCAATAATTTGAACAGAGTTGGATAACAATGAAAAAGCATTCCATATTCCCCCAAAGGAGTCTCAGAAAGCCTATAACCGAGTAGATCCTTGAAGTGATAAAGTTCCTCAAATTGAGCATTAGCCAAGACCGCTATTTGCCAGTAATATGTAGTGCCATTTTCATATGTATGATTAATTGTGTATGTCATCTCTGTTATATTGGCGCCTTGCGTCAAAGGAAATCCCATATTCATTGTCATCGAAATATTTAATTTTTGTTACATTACCATTAACTATCTCTATCTCACGAATGAGTTGCCAATTTTCGTATATATTTCCAACTCCAGTCCAAAAATCATATTCCTTATATGTCGTGTAATCATACCAAGAGCTGAACAATGCAACGAATATGATGACTACTATCAGCGTCTTCCTAGAGTACCTCTTCAATAGAGATTCATGGAACTTGTCTACCTTGTCGTCTATTATCTCACTCATTCCCTTCAACCTCACCTTTTCTCACTCATTCCCTTCTTCTGTTCCTCAACCATTTATCAACAAGTATGTCCCATAGGAAGGAAAAGCCTAACAAGAGCAGGAAGTAAGCCACTCCAGCATAGATTTTATACAACCATGTTCCAGGTAGATCATCTCCCCCATCTCCTAATAGGTAAAATAAGAGCGATAAGATAGCTATGATTAATATTCTATTTATACTCAATCCTTTCATTCAGACTTCGCTTTTCTCTCTTTCAGATAATGGTGTGCTTCTATGGCAGTTGCTAACGGAAGGCTGAAGAGCATCGCAAACCTAGCGACGTATATCAAAGCGATGTAGTAAGCGGGCATCGGCCTAGTAACTATTTCATAGCCCATGCCATTTATGATGATAGGTTGAAAGGTCTCAACGAGATGTTCGTAAACTGCTACCAAGCCAAGTAATGCTAATGAGCCAATTCCCGCAAAGGTCAAGACCAAGCCCCAGTAGATGGGCCTCACCCCCTCTCGCCTATCTATCCTTGGATTTCGTCTCAAGGGCTTTTTAGACTGACTAATGGAGAAGAATGGTATTCCATCGGTATTACTTCAATCTCCTCATTTTCAACGATTTATCATCTTGGCCATTTCCCGACTTGTCTATGTATCAATCCCATGACCTCATGATTCCTTGATGTGAAACGTTCATATCCCGAGAGCCTCTACTAACCATGGGTAAGAGGAGCGAACGAGACTGCAACCACGCGGTGAAGGCTGGAAAAGAATAGACCCCACTGGATTAGGCAAGGGTGGTTACGATGAAAAGTAACTCGACGGGCGATAAGAGCGTGAAGAGATACGCGACTATCTTTGTCATCGTCGTAGTGGCAATACTTGCAGCGGATATAGCGTGGACGTATTATTATGAAAATTATATAGTGCGAATAGGCATATCCCGCTTTGAGAAAATCGAGATCAAGAGCGCATCGGTAATAAAGTATACATACGTGTACTATGTGACCATAAACTTCACCAACGCCGGGGCCTCATCCACAAGCATAGCCTCCGTGTTGCTCAATGATACCCCTTACAATGACTCGGGCTGGGTCGGAACCGTTAAGCCTGCGGTTGTTGGCGACCTCGCGCTCAAATCCATTATCGACGTAGACGCTTCGAACATGGGGGTAATAATATTCAGCGACGATTGTGAATACCTCCCCAGCGGATATAGGCTGATGGCCGGCGAGACGGTGAAGATAACCATTTACACGACTGGCGACAAGGATTACGGCACTTCCATTATGCTACCCGGAAGCGCGTCGACAAACAATCTGGAAGTAAATCCATTGGGCACGGCCCTCACCCTGAGCATTCCATCAACCGCGATGCAATATATACCTGTCACATTGAAGGCAACGCTCAAAGATGGGGATGGGAATCCGATACAGGATGCAATGATACACTTTGGGCCCTTCCGTGGCGATGGCATATTCGCGTTCAATTCAGCACTAACAGGCGCAGACGGAACCGCCTCTGTTACGGCTACGTATCAACTAATTGGTATTACGCAAATATGGGCTATCTTTGACGGAAATAGTCACTATGCAGAAAGTATGGTCATGGGTACGCTGACTGTTCAGCCAATCATGCTGTTCATTATCATAGTAATCATTATCATTGTCGTTGCCGTTGTAGCTGGATTTATAACTAGAATTGTTATAAAGGTGAAAGATGAGAGACCAAATATCTGAAAGGCAACCTATCTGGATTTGATTCTTAAGGCTAAACCTTCATAATGATGAATTAGATATTTCATAACGGCAACTCACGATCTAAAGATGATCGACGTTAGCGATCGCATATTTTGGATCAGAGATGGCAAAGTAGATAGAATAGAAATCAGAGCAGAAGTAGCAGGCCTTTCTACGAGCACCACTATGTGGGCTGGAATTTCCGCATGACCGAGTTCGAGGCGGCTGTGTTGTTAGCGCAGCTCGACCGCCTTGAGGGGCAGACGCTCCGGCGCGAGGAAAACGCAAAATTCCTCGATGAGCAGTTGAGCCAAATCGAGGGTATAAAGCCGCTCCGTCGTGAGCCCTATATGACACGCATATCTTGGCATGGCTATAGTTTCCTCTACGATGGGGATGCGTTCGGCGGCGTGCCTCGCGACCGATTCCTGCAAGCGCTCAATGCGGAGGGCGTCATAGCGGGCGGAGGGTATTCGCATACCCTTTATAAAAATCCGCTTTTCATGGAGCGTCGCTTCGGACGCATTACCAAATTTTTAAAGTTCCCCGACTATCGGGAGGTTTACTGCCCGAATTCCGAGCGCTTGTGCCAGGAGCATGTCATCCTAGACCACGCCATGCTTCTGGGCACCGTCGAAGACATGGGCGACATCGTGAGCGCGGTGGGGAAGATAAGGGAGAACGTCGAAGAATTAGAACCTCGAAGTTCTGGGCCTTGAGCCCACTCAAATGGGGGTACATTTCCTGAGCAGACTCGCCAAAGAACTCAAGGGAGCCATGTTCTCTGGATATTATTCATCTGTAATCTAGCGCAGGATTTATTACCAGGTCGTCCTAACCGCTGGCGGAAGCTGTAAGGGTGATCCGATGAAAGAGGTCCCGGTCGACGAGGCTTGGAAGAGAAAGTACCCAGAAAGGACAGTACTAGTCGTTTCATGCGATTCTGAAGGAAAGGCCAACATAATAACATTGGGATGGAACATGCCAGCTTCGTCGGTGCCACCGACGGTCGCCATCTCCGTTGGGTTGGGAAATCACAGCCACAGGCTGATCTCCGAGGCGGGAGAGTTCATCCTTTGCTTCCCGAGCATCGAGATGCTTGACGAAGTCATGTATTGCGGGATGCATTCAGGGAGGGACGTGAACAAGTTCGAAGAAACCGGGCTGACGCCGGTCCGCGCGAGGCACGTCAGGCCACCGTTGATCGAAGAGGCCGTGGTAAACATGGAGTGCAGGCTTGTCGGGCAGCTCAGGACGGGTGATCACACCATCTTTGTAGGCGAGATCTTGGCCACGTATGTTTCAGATGAGGAGAGGAGGGTGCTCTTCAACCTTGGGCAGGACAGGTATGAGGGCTATCCGTGGTAGTCGTTTCCCCTAATATTAAGCTTGGCATTTTATGTCGGCACTTCAGGCCATCATCGGCTATGAGCTGAAGCAGCTATAATTGGGGAACGAGGGTTGGCACGAAGTTTACGATCTTGGCATTCGCTTTCATCGCCTTTGCCTATCCTCTCCGGAAGATAATAAAAAAAACGTGACCACCGCCTCGATGCGTGTCATTCGATTCGCCAAGGAAACTTATGGCAGTGTTGACGACTACGGATGGAGGCTCTCAATAGCAGATCGAGGAAGAACTTAATAGTAGATCCTTGAAGCCCGTTGTGACACCCAATAGTGATTGGAATGTCCGATCTCGATGAATTGAAAGGGGCTCTGTTGGCCTTTGAACCTGATAAACTGGAAGAGGCCACGAGGAAATGTCTGGAGAAGGGTTATACTGCGACGGAGATAATGGATTCGATCACTGCCGCCCTTCGAGAGGTGGGCGATCAGTTCGAGAAAGGCGACATATTCCTCCTGCACTTGGTCACCGCCGGAGAGGCCGCCAAAAAGGTGATCTCGGAGTACCTGGAACCCGTTTTGAAGGAGGAGGGAGCCAGGGGGAAGAGGGCTGGTAGGGTCGTCATAGGGACCGTTGCCGGGGACATCCACGACATAGGCAAGAACATAGTCTCCTCGATGCTCTTCGCCTCAGGGTTCGAGGTCATAGACTTGGGAAAGGACGTGCCCGTTGAGACCTTTGTTCAGGCTGTCAGGGAACACGGTCCCGACCTGCTCGGCATGTCCGCCCTGTTGAGCACTTCCCTGCCCTCCCAGAGGGGCGTGATCGAGGCCCTGAAGCGTGAGAACCTCAGGGGGAAGGTAAAGGTCATCGTCGGAGGGGCCCCGGTCACGGCCGAATGGGCCAAGGAGATCGGGGCAGACGGCTATGCTGAAGACGCCGTTGAGGCGGCAAGGGTCGCCCTGAACCTCTTGAGGAAATGATGAACGAAGATGCCGTCCTACCTAAGAGGCGGCCAGCTCTCCCTCCTCACGAGGGAGGGTTCGGAGAAAATCCACGCCTCCTCCCTCAGGATTTTAAATGAGATAGGGCTGAAATCCTCCTCCAAGGCGATCGTCCGCTTTTTCTCCAGGATGGGCGCGGAGGCGAATGCGGATTCCGGCGTGATCAGGATTCCGGAGTCCGTGGTGAATGAGGCCCTGAAGAGGGCCCCCCATGGCGTCACCATCTACGGTCGTGATCCCAAGAGGGCGATAGCCTTGGAGGACAAAAGGATCTACTTCGGACTGGGGGGCACCCCGACGCCATACGTCCTGGACTTCAGGACGGGCGACTGGAGGAGGCCGACGAGGAATGACGTGATCGAGGCGACCAGGCTGGGCGATTCCCTGTCCGAGATGGATTTTATCATGTCGATAGCCGGCGCATTTGACGTGCCGTATGAAGTCGAATACATTCATGAATGGGATGCCATGCTGAGGAGCACTACAAAGCCGATCGTCTACTCCGCCCCGGGCCTATTCAACGCGAGGAAGGTATTGGAGATGGGAAGGGCCATTAAAGGGGAGCGGCTTGGGAAGGAACCCCCGTTCGGGGTTTATGTCGAACTGCCATCTCCATTGATGTTCGACGTGGCAAACGAGAACGTGCTCGAACTTGCGGAAAGCCACGTTCCCGTGGTCGTGGGCCAAATGCCCCAATTAGGTGCGACCGCGCCGATAACGATCGCGGGCGCGGCGTCGGTGAGCAACGCCGAGAACCTGGCGGTCCTGACCCTGGCCGAGCTCGCGAGCCCGGGCACTCCCTTCGTCTTCGGCGCGTTCGTCGGCCAACTGGACATGCACGCCGCGAGGCTGGCATATGGCTCGCCGGAATTCGCGATGGGCAACGCCGTCAATGCAAGCTTGGCGGAATTCTACAACTTGCCGACATTCGGCTTCGGAGGCTGCTCCGACTCCAAGTTACCAGATGCCCAGGCCGGAGCAGAGGTCATGATGAATTCCCTGACCGCAGCGCTGTGCGGCATTAACCTGATCCACGACTGCGGATACCTCGCGGGTGGGAGCATCGGCTCCATGGAGGAGGCGGTCATAGCGAATGAGATCTCCACCATGGTCAAGAGGATCGTGAGGGGGATAGACGTCGATGATGAAACATTGGCATTCGATGTCATACGCGACGTGGGACCCGGCGGGCATTTCCTCGCCAGCCCCCATTCGTTGAGGCATGTCTCGACCCTTCACCTATCCGATGTTTTCAGCAGGGAGAGCGAGGTGAAGTGGGCCAAGCTCGGCAGGAAGGACGTGAGGGCCAAGGCCAAGGAGAGGGTTGCACAGATCCTCTCCCAGCCCCCGATTGTGGACAAGGCCCTAAATGCAAGGCTCGATGAGATAGTGAGGAGCGCTGAAGGAGAGGCTCTGGGAGGAAAACGAGGTTGAGGTTAAGCATCCTGTCAGACGATGAGATCGAGGCAGTGTTTCAGACAACGCTTCGGGTACTCGGGGGAACTGGCATCAAGGTATGTAGCGAAAGAGCGCTCAAGATGCTAGATGATGCGGGGGCTGAAGTTGACTGGAAGGAAAGGCATGTTAAGATCTCAGCCCAGCTCATCGAGGAGTCGATAAGGAACACGCCGAAGTGCGTTCGCCTCTACGGACGAGATCCGAAGTACTGCTTGGATCTCGAGAAAGATAACCTCTACACGGTTTTGGGGAGTACCGTCCCTTATGTAATTGAACCGGAGAGATTTGAGAGGGTCTCTGGAAAGAGGGAGTACGTTGCAAAGGCGGCGAGGGTGGCTGACGCCCTGCCAAACATACACGTCGCTGCTCAGTTCTGTCTAGCATTGGATTGCCCAACGGACATTCAGGATCTACAGGAAATGGAGGCCGTATTCACGAATACGACAAAACCAGTTATGGCCATCGCCTACAGCCCGCAGGGCACTCGGAAGATAATAGAGATGGCTGAGGCAATAAGGGGAGGCAGCGACAGGCTGAGGAAGGAGCCCCTTCTATTCGTATATTCGGAACCCACTTCGCCACTTGAGTATGGGGAAAAAGCGGCTGACACGCTCATCGAAGCCGCGAGATCAGGGGTGCCGGTACTGTGTGGCCCATGCGTCCAGGCTGGAGCGACAGGCCCGGTGACGTTGTGTGGGACCTTGGTTCAATCCATGGCTGAAACGTTAACGGGTTTGACAATAGCTCAACTCACCAGAAGAGGCGCCCCCTTCGTGATGGGGGTGATATCGACCGTTATGGACATGAGGTCTGCGGTCATGAGTTATGGGGCACCGGAATTCAGCGTCATCAATGCGGCTGCATCACAATTGGCCCACCACTGTGGGATGCCATTCTTCGGCACGGGTGGATGCTCGGATTCAAAATTGCCGGATGAGCAGGCCATTGCTGAAGCTACCACGTCGCTGCTCATGGCCATGCTCACCGGTACAAATCTCATCCACGACATCGGATACATTGAAGGTGGCAACACTGGGAGCCTCGAGATGGTTGTGATGTTGGACGAGATCTTCTCGATGCTGAGCAGGATCGTGAAGGGCATGCGCGTTGATGAAGGGGCATTGGCCCTCGACGTCATAAGTGAAGTGGGTCCGGGAGGACATTACCTGTCCCATGGGCACTCTCGTAGATTTTTAACTGAGGAACACTGGTTCCCGAATTTGATCGACAGGAAGAGGTACGCGCGATGGAAGGCTGAAGGAGGGAAGGGCCTACTAACGAGGGCGAGGGAGAAGCTTAAAAAGATACTAAATGAGCATAATCCAGAATCCTTACCTAACGACGTATTGAGGGCAATTAAATCGATCTCGGAATATAAGAAATAAAAATAAGATGGGTATTCATTCAGCAGCAAGCACTTTTCGTAAGAATTCCTCACACTCGATGAGCTTTCGCTTCTATCCAGAGATGGATTTTTTTACTAGGGAATCCGGTTCTAATGATCGAATTAGAGCGTAACTTAAGTCGTAAGAATGGAGTTAATGGCCTATGTGGTTTGAAGTTCTATCAGCCTATAAGAGTGTAAAACCTGCGGTAATCAAAATGCCTATGAGCATGCATATGCATTCACAACACACGTGAACAAATTTCGGATTTCGTATCCTCTTCATCTCACTTCCCTTTCTTTCCCGGATGAAGAAATATGCCGTTTATGATGTTTGATGATAGATAGGTCAGCAACACGTAAGGCCACATGTACCCCACGAATACGTTCCAGCCAATCAGGATCTCGTCGACCGGGCGCCCTATGGCAAGACTGCCTCCCCATTCAAATAGCAATGTCAAGCCCAACCACAGAACCCCAACATGAATCAAATCTTTGGTTTCATATAATTACCGCTACCCACGACCTGAAGATAATCGACGTGGGCGACCGCATCTTCTGGATCTGCGATGGAAAGGTAGACAGGATCGAGACCAGGGCAGAAGTAGTAGTAGGCGCAGTAGAGTAAATTCTAACTTATAATTTGTTAGTTTATTTTTTCATTGCACTTTTTGAAAAGGGATTTACTCTTAAAATAGATAGATTGTTTCTCACCATACATAAGTAATCATGGCTTAAGAGCAAAGTTGAGTATGTTTCTTAAGAAATCAAGGTCTTCCCAAATGTAGGACCAGAGACTATCAATATCCTTTTTGGTATTCGCCCAATTCACAGCAAGGTTATAGTTGTCTTTGGCAAATCCTATCCCCGAGAAGTCCTTATAGTATTTTTGAATCTTTTTCATTATCCTTTTCTTTTTGAACTCTATGACCCCCATTTTATACGCCAAGATTATTGATGACATCTTAAAGGTGTAACTGATCATGTCCCTAACGAATTCTCGAATCTCCGATGTAGTCGACAGCCCTATAGCGCTCCAAACTAAGCGGTCGGAAACTTGCGTCAGATTCCATTCAATGACTTTTTTCAAGGCCCTACGATCATGAAGCTTATCGCTTAAGAAAAGCTTCTTGGGGAACTCTTTGCCGTAAATGAACTTTATCGCGTTAGGATCATGCTCAATTGGAAATGCCGCCAAGGCCTCTTTCTCAGATAAAATGAGAACTGGCGGATTCCTTCTAAAGTCGAAAACAGGTACTTCTGGGTATTTCTCTCTTAACATGTTGAAAACGTCATGCACCCTTCGAGAAAAATCCAGATCCATACATCTTCCTCTCCAGATTCTATTATCGGTTATGAATAGGAGGTCGATGTCGCTTATCCCTGGTATAATATCGTCACGGGCCACGCTTCCATGTAGCACAATGCTCACAATTTCAGAAAGCTGAGAAAATTCATCAACTACATCATCCACAAATCTATAATAAGTCTTTATTGACAAGTTACCAGTCTAATTTGCTTCGATGTCATCCCTTATAAAGTCTTGTAAGTTATCTTATACCCTTATAGATCGTTAGGAAAATGCACTCCAGAAGGTGATAGTAGAGATTCACTATTGGGCTGATACGAAGGTCTAGCTTTACCATATAAACTGCCTCTAGATTCACCTTGTCGTTATTATGGAATATTAGTCGAGAGTATTAATATCTATCACTTATGCACTCGAGTTAAAGATATAAATGAAAACGTAGTCGATATAAGGTATTGTCTTACAAGGACTATGGCAAGCAGGATTGGCTCAAAGTTCTAGGAATCGCTGAAGAAAAGGTTCCTGAACTCTTGGTGATAGAGGGGAGCAATCTGATGCAAAGACGCCTGGCTGAGAGGCAGAAGTTGCTGACCAATCTCACTACGATAAGATACCCGAACATCATCGCAGGCGAGGTCAACGGCAAGAGAGTTGCCTACGCATGCGCATACGGTGCACCCTTTGCTGCGGAATTAGTTCACGTGGTATGTGCGTCGGGCACGAGAAAGGTGGTCCTGATCGGCTGCTGCGGAGGACTTCAGAGGAGCATCAAGATGGGCGATGTCATCATACCGGACTCCATCCATGGGGAAGAAGGTGTCTCGAGCGAATACCTTGGCGGCTCTCATGATGTGGAGGCCACGCAAGCGCTTGTAAAGGAGATCGCGGACCAATGCAAGAGGAGTAACCTGAGGTATCACATAGGGCCCTTCGTGACATTCGAGGCGATAATAGCTGAAACCCCGGAACATGTGAGGCGATGGGGCTCTTCCGGATATCTAGGCGTAGACATGGAGGCAGCAGCGGTCTTCGCAGTGGCGAAGTACTTTGGCGCCGACAGAGCGGCTGTGCTTCCCGCTGCTGACCTCGTGGTGGAGGGGCGCACATTCCTAAACACTGTGGAGGAGGATGAGAGGTTGAATCTGGAGAAGGCCAGGAACTCCATGGTAGAGATTGCGTTCGGTCTTTAAGCGGGCTGACCATATTGACGAACATAATCGTCTACTTATGACCCGAGCTAAATAACGTTGTGATAAATATGGTGGCACTTACTTGAAACTAGAAGTAACGGATGCAAAAAAGGTGAAACTTACTTAAAATATTGCAAGAAATCTACAATGTATTGAGGTAAAATTAATTGAGAATAGTATTATAATCCGACCAAACATATCCTTCTTCTCAATTGAATAGCCTCAGAAAGATAGTAGTCTTCTGGTGCCAACGCTATCCATGAAATATTATAATCCGTTATGTCTACAACAGGCAGTTCATTAAAAGACCGGCATGGAGAGGGATGCAGAAGCATGTTCGGGGAATGTAGTTTTTCCAGCTGGATACGCTATGAGAAACTGGGATCCGGATCTCATCGATGATTTCGCAGCGATGTTGTATAAAATTTTCGCCGAGCCTAGCATTAGCATCGATGCCATATTTATCCCCGAGTATTCGACCGTTGGGGGCGTGAAAAAGGCCTTAAAGGAGTCAGCCGAGGGGAAGCGGACAGAGGATTTGGGGATCCTAGACACCAGGACCACACTCCTCCTGCTCCATGAAGGTGCAGCGTGCGGCGTCTCCATTTGTTACAAGTGGGAAGAGATGAAGTGCGATCACGATGCCTCGGACAATGTAATCGAAAGGGTGCCTATGGGATTAATCAGCATGTTGGGGCTTTTACCGCAATATCGTGGAAAGGGGCTCGGTGAAATACTTTTGAGACGAATATTGAAGGGCTATGCCGATGAAGGCGTAAAGGGCCTGAGGTTGTGGGTGACCGTAGAGAACGCCCCCGCCTTCAATCTCTATAAGAAGCTGGGATTCATGGAGATTGGGGGAATTAAGGAGAGGTCGCTGGTTTACTATTGGAGTGCTTACGATTGTGTCGTTTAAACTCCAATGGTATAACTAGTAAGTGTTAATCCTCGAAATCGATGTCTACACTGAGTTGATCAATTAAAGGTCGATGAATCTCCATGTGGAGGCTATAGTAATTCGACAAATCCTTCCACGGTTAGCCCAGTTTGTCGAATTATGGCTCTCAAAGTTCCCTTTGCCATCTCTCCGTGCATGGGCACGGTAACCCTCCTATGTGGATATTCCTTGAGCCTAAGTACGATGTGGCTTCCTGTTTGATGATCGACCTCATAACCAATTTTAGATAGAGAGCCTTAACCACTTTGAGGCCGGAAACTACCGGAAGTTTAGACATGAACTTCTACGAGCTCTTCCTCTATCGAAGGGGGTATTGACTCATCGTGTTTCTTTAGGCTCTCAAGATAGCCTTGAATGGCATCCTTTATGTTCCTGAGGGCTTCATCCCTCGTCTTTCCTTGAGAGATGCGGCCGGGCATCTCAGGCACTTGGACGACGAAATAACCGTCTTCATCTTGCTCCAGTAGAACTCGAAATTACACATATATATGATGCATGGCTGAGATATTTATGTATTCGCCGATAGCAGGCTTTGTTTCATGTTATTATTAATGGAAGACATACCATAAGGCAATAGGGCGTCAAGGTTATTAGGATGGTAGGCTCGAATCCAGCACGATGAGGTGCGCCCTCTCTGACCCCCGCTCAACACTATCAAAAATTCTATTTAAGTTCCCATGAATCGTTACTTGTCATATAGTAGGCTCGATAAATATTTAATTAGTTAATTAAATAATTAACTAATTATGGGTCTGCTTGAGGTCATCAGCTCAGGGGCCAGATGGCGGGTCATCCAAGCCTTGGCCAAAAGGGATAGTACTCCGAGTGAATTGGCTAAAAAGTTCGAGACCTCCATCGCAAACATCACACAGCAGCTTTCCAAGCTGGAGTCGGAAGGCCTAGTTAAAAGGGCAGGAGTGAAACGGCAAGGCGTCGGTAGGCCCTTCACTAGATATTCCTTGGACAGGGGTTTCGTCCTCTTGATAGGGGCCATACCTGGAAAAGCGGAGAAGGTATTACTGGAAGCCGATGAAAATATCAGACTCCACCTGAACATCTGGTCGATACCACAGAAAGAATACCACTACTACATAGAGAAATTCTGGTGGGAAATACAGGATTACTTGGACTCCATTGAAGCCTTAGCCGTCTTCGGCTCAGTTGCAAAAGGTGACGCCAGAACTGGTAGCGATATAGATGTGCTGATCATAGCGAGAAAGCATACTAGAAGGTTAGAGGGGAAGTTCAGCTCAAAGATAGTTGGTCCAGAAGGAAGGGGGAAGATGATAATGGCTCAGGTATTTTCAACACAGGAGTTCAGTAACATGCTGAAATCCGGTAGTAGATTCATCAGAGAGGCCGTCTCTTCGATGAAAGTAGTCTACGACCCAAATGAGGTTTTAGAGGCCACGAGATAAATGGGAATGAGGGAGAAGCAAGCCAGGGAATACTCGCAAGAGGCAGAACTTACATTACTGGCATCTGAAGGGATATTCAAACAGGCTTAGGAAACAGGGAGTGAGTTGTGGGCACAAGTTGTGAAGAACGCCTACGATGCAATGGAGCACGCGATATCAGCGGCATTGGCACATAAAGGCCTGCTCATACCGAAGGAACACCCGGAAAAGATCACGAGTTTCATAAACAATTTCAATCTGAGAGGTTCAGCGATAGAGAAGATTTTGACTAAGTGGCTTGGTAGGAGGGGAAAAGCTCAGTACGTAGATATAAGAGGTGGCAAGATATATGTGCCACATGAAATCTTCGATGAAAATGACGCTGAAGAGGCGATAGAGGACGCTAGGAAGGTTATAGGTTAAGTCGAAAATCTGATTGGAATTAATTGGAATAGATGAACTCGATATATATTTAAGCTGCAATACCAAGCCATGGGATGGGATACCCGCCAAAATAGAGCCCTCGATGGCCTTTCTATTTTAAGAACCTATAGGTCTTATGTTGCTCTTCTCGTTGATTTCTTCCTTTATGTCCTTCAACTACAAAAAGAGCCTTTAATAAGAAAATTACGGTCCTAGATTTTCACTGCGATGACTAGCCACTCTTCGCCTTCCCCTTCTCAGCTTATGAGTAATATTCTGAGCCTGTTTTCTTTAAGCCTCATCTCCATATTCACCAACCTCTCCTAGTGATAAGACCTGCACTCGAGGCTTTTTTCCCATGACTTAAAGATGATCGACGTCAGCGATCGCATCTTCTGGATTCGAGACGGCAAAGTGGACAGGATCGAGACCAGGGTAGAAGTAGCATTGACACAGTAAAGTAAATTAATAAGATATTGTTAAGAAGTATTACGTTGTTTTTAGTTCTTTTAATACTACATTACACGCTTGAGACAAATCACATTCACATTCGAATCTCCATCAGTTAATAAATGAGTAACACCATAATATTCTTGATGGTTTTTCTGACTTTCAACTGTTATATCTGAGGGGTTTATAAATTCAAGAAAGAACATGAAGTTCCGTTCATGAGCATAGAGGGTACAAATTTTGGTGGCGCGGCTATGTGGCTTAACGGATTCATTAGGATTACGGTATCGACGATTAAGGATCAGGAATTCCTCCATCGATTGCCAGACATACTCCACGCTTGGGATATGGCGTGGTAAAAGGCCTCACGCGTTGCTGACGAAACCATCCACGACAGCAGGGAGACGAGGAGCTACATTAAGAGCTTAGAGGTGAGGGGGTAGGAAGTGCAAGTCTAAAGGTTTTCTGCGGAGTTTTAAAGGTTGTTCTATGTGCGCTGCAGTTTTTTAAGCCTTGGAAAAAGTGGGACAGCTGCGAAGACACCTAGTAAACTGAATAAAACTCCTTTCAAGGTTGAGTAGAAGTATACTGGGGCTAACGCCGTGAAGACCTGGGGTCCAAGAACCATAAGTTTGAAGGCGAGATATGGCAGCATTGCAGACGTTCCGGATATAAGCGCCACTAGGAGAAGTGCTACCTTTCCTTTATAAAAGCCTATCCTGCTTAGAAAATACAGGACATCGAAGACAAGTCCTCCGATGAAGTACCCCAGTCCAACAAACAGTCCTTCAACAACATCGATTTTCCCAAACCTCGTTCCAATAGCTGAGATAGCTGACATAGCTGAAACTTTTCCACGGCTTCTCGAGTACTCAGCGAGAATGAGCATCAGAGCCCAGCTAACGAAGCGGTTTACTGAGCCGTGAAGGGAGATCGGTCCAATGCTTATCCTTCCGATTATGGGGCCAAGGTATAGCTCGGATGCGATCCAGACCGCCGAATAGGCTGATATGAGGGTAATGTCTCTTGCTTTCGTGTCAGCCCCCCTTCCTCACAGTTAACCTCCAGTCGCCATCCCCGGCCTTTGCCAACTCAAGTACCTTGTGTCCCTTCCTTTGAAGCTCTGACGGCATGGTCTCAACGGAGGGCGGATTGTCCAGGAGAATGACCAGAATCTCGCTGTCGCTCATGTTATCTAGAGTCTTCAGAACTAGGAGCAGAGGATAGGGGCATACGAAGCCTCTCATAGAATTTTTTCGGCATGCATCAAAGAGCCAATCCTGCTCTAGCAAGCTCCGATTGGACAAATTTTTCTCTATCTTTATCCGTCAAACTTGCTGCAAATTCGTGAACGTCCGTCACAAACGTCTTAAGTCCTTCGACGATCGTGCTATAACAAGAGGCAAGTGGTTTTTTATTGCTCTCAGCCTCTTGCACAGCTTCTGCCGCGGAGATGCCGCTCTCGATGGCCAGGCGTATGCCTTCGCCCGACATGGGATTGCAGAATCCTGCGGCATCGCCTACCAAGATCGTGTTTCCTGTCCCAGTGACGGGCATATCATATGGTATGACCCCCGCTTCTCTCCCTTGAAGTTGTGCAAAATGGAAAGAGAATTCATCCTCCAACCATCTTTTGAACTGGAACATAGCGTTATTGTTTTCTATTCGTGGTACATGCAAGGCTGTGCCCAACAAGAAAATATCATCCTTTGGAACAAGGTATGCGTATATTGGCGTAATGCGTTCTCGGAAGAAAACGTAGAAGCACTCCTCAAGTTCTCCTCCAGCCTCCCAGTACTCTTGAAGTACGTATATCAGCTTCATCTTCAGGTCGGGGTAGAGACTCTTGCGTATCTCGGAGCAGGCACCATCTGCTCCTATCATGTAATGGGTAGTAGATTCATGTGCAATCCCCTTTCTGACCGCCTTGAGTGTGATCGAGGTGCCTGAATGGAATTCCACTAGTTCAGTTTCATAGGAGACCTCCACTCCAACCGCCTTCGCATTTTCACATAGCCATTGATCGAAGCGATCGCGGTTGACGTTTAAGAGGCTATACCCCTTCACTCGCCCTCCGTTCCTTCTGCCGCTTGGCGGGACATAGAAAAGCCCGAGACTAGGCGGGGAAGACATCGCTATTTCTGGGATATTCAATCCTAGATAATTTATGATATCATTCGAGACGATCGGGAGCACTCCACCACATGGCTTGTGACGTCCCGGGGATCGTTTTTCGATCACCAACGTCTTGAAGCCGAATTTGGCACACCGAATCGCTGCGGCAGCTCCTGAGGGACCGGCGCCCACTACCACTACATCGTAGTCCGGCATCCAACTGCCCTCCTGCGAACTTGTCGAAACAGTTTAGTGAGAAGTTCCATCTTTAGCTGAGTTTGTGCCTCAAAATCTCCCTTCAAAGCTTCTTCTTCCTTCCCGAGCTCGTAGCAGGTTCGATCGTCTACATCGACAATCATCCCCGGGATATCGACGCTCTCCAGCTCATCTCTGTGTCTACAATAGAATGCTTCACAGCAACAACCGATGAATCCTTTAGCCCCGTTATTCCTTATGGTATGCAAAGTATCCATCAGATGTTCGAAGTTATGTATCGTAACGGGTTTGAGCCCGATCTCTTCGGCTAGCTCGTATGCTTCGCCTACGGAGCATCCCCCACATTTTGCGCAGCCCTCCCTAGCTCTATATTCACAGGAGAGGGGCTTGGAGCAGTAGGGCAGTAGTAGGTAGTCGCAGTCATCTAGGGAAAATTTAGCTTTCTTTGTAACGGGGTAGAGGTGGTTTACATCTTCTGAGCTGACTCCTAAACGTTCGTATGATGTCCTTTCTGCAGCTTCGAGTATCAGTTCGACGAGATCGTCTGGCTGAATACCAAGCATTCGGACATCGTGATTATCGAAGAAGTCGTGCACCGCTCTCCGAATCTCTTCTCTCTCGCATTTCGTGAACTTGAGAATGGCCTCGAGTTCAACTATCGCCTTTGTTGGACATATGAAGAAGTCCCCAGTGATAAGGACGTTCCTAATGATTTTGTCCGTTCTGTCTAGATCCAATGAAATCCGTATCAGGCCCCCTGGCTTCTTGTCCACAGCATGTACAAGAACGCCTTCGTTTCGCGGTCTTCGGTCCAGAAAGACCCATTCATGGGAGGCGAACGATAGTAGGCGTTCCTTTAAAAGTACCAGCTCGAGCTCGTTCAGCACTCCATCCACAAGCTCGATTTTCAAGGTCTCTTCGAATCCCATCCTAAATGCAGCTCTGATAGAGTCGTAGCTAGGTTGGTAGCCGAGCTCCTTCTTGATGCAGGTCACCCTTCGTCTAACGGATGCTAGCTCCTTGTCCTTCAGCTTCACAACTGGGATTCTCAGTGCACGAATCATTGCCTCCGCATCAAAATCGACTAGGAGAGTGCCTTGGAAAAGAAAGGCATCACCCAGTTCTGTCCCTCCCGTGCCCGAGATCTTCCTCCCGCGCACCTCGATGTCGTTCCTGGGCCTGTAGGACGCATCAATGCCGAGAATCTCGAGGGCTCTGACAGCACCTGAGCAAAGCAAGCGAAAGAGGCCCTCAAGGTGCCCATTGCCGACAGAAGATATTGAAGCTATCACCTCCCAGCCTATTGACGAGGTGTCGAAATAGATCGCCCCTCCCCCCGTTATCCTTCGATTGACATCTATTCCGGCCTCGGCCGTATATGCAAGTCGCACCTCTTGCTCAGCGTCTTGGTGGTAGCCTACCAGAACAGCCGGAGGATTGAAACGTAATAGCCTTAGTGTATCTAGAGAGGTCCCGGCGGAGCGAGACTCAAGGAGAACGCTGTCAAGAGCGATGTTCTCGGAAGCTATTCTTGCTCCCGTATCTAGGAAGCGCCAGTTTGCCAATTTAACGTAGCCTCCGACCTACACTTAGTGCGTGTAAAGGCTCTTCCATATAAGGGAACAGCATTCCTCGTGGAATCTGACTCTGAGCTCCAGCTTCTTAGATACATCGTATGCTTCTACGCTAGGATACGCGATCCCGTTAACTCCAGCTCTGATGGCCAGCTCATCTAGTTCCCCTTTGTACGATCCCCTTGGCCTTGCGCATCCAAGTAGCAGAGGAGTGCTAGGCATCATCAATCTTGAAGCGAGGATAAGCCTTGAGACTTCCAAGGGCGTGGGGGGAGTTGCCCCCTGCAGTGGTGTTCCTTCAAGGGGCATGAAAACAACGACGACTACGGCGGCTGGGTTGTATCTGTAGATCATCTCAACAGCATGCCTCTCGCCTCTCAACCTTCCGTGATGGATGCCTGCTACAATATGGGGGACGATGGGGATGCGGTTATCGTCGAGAAGCGCAAGCGATTTCTCAACACAGCTTATGCCCTGTTCAAGGTGATAGATATCCTTCATAGTATCGTCCGAACCTATAACGTCTATCATGGCGGCGTCAACTCCTGCGTCGGCAAGTGCCTCAGCAAGGTCAGGACTTATTAGTCCAGTGTGCACTACGATGCTCAAATGAAAATCCCGCTTTGCCCTCCTTATGGCTGAGATGAAATCCATCAACGGGACGCTACCGTCCTTTAAGCTTCCCCCGCTTACTAGGCAGCCACTGCCACCAGCCATCTTGATTTTCCAGCAGATCTCGAGTAGTTCTTCTGGAGTGTTGGCAGGGAGTAAGCTATGCAATATCCTACCTCTGCAGTGTTCGCAGTTAAGCCAACACCTTGTTCCCGTAACAGATATGCCGGGAAAATAGTAGGGGTTCGTCTGAGCATAGAAGGATTCTTCAAAGTGCACCATTCCCGGAGCGTAAAAGTGAATATCGTTCGTAAAATGATCCCTAGCGACCCTGAATGCCTCATTAAACAAGCTACTGCCATTCCAGATCTTCTCATCGAAACACCTATCAAGCAATTCCCTCGCACACATCTGTTGGACACTCTTAAGAGCCTTAGCGGCGACTGGGTGATGGGTGAACGGACAGGACATTAGTCAAGCCACACTTGTACAGGTTTGTCTGAATAGTCATTCAGTTGCCTCACTATAAGAGCTATATCTTCTTTGTTTGGAATGAATGGGTAGTTTCTCACTTCGCCTATATATGCTTGGTAAGCAGTGTAGTCTGAAAAGGGTCTATTACAAGCATTTTCTCTATTCCTACCCGAGCACCCCGAAGTCATGAAGGGTAACCCACTTCCGACTATATCCCGATATGTAGCTTCGTCTATTCCGAATCCTATCAACCTACCAGAATCGTCAAACTTCATCATTCCTGCGGATGTGATTCCCTTGTTTATGAGGTATCGTGCCACCTGTATTCGTCTATACTTTCCTATCGGGGGCTGGGGATGATTGGCCATGACGGAACCGTCTTCGGGGAAGAAGGAGAAGGGATGCGTGGAAGCTCCCAAGTCATGGGCTGCCTGTATTGTGTTCACCATTTCCTGCTCAGTCTCTCCCAACCCGACGATCAGATGTATTCCCACATTACCCATACCAAATATCCCAACTGCATCTCGTATTGTCTTCCAATACTTCCCCCACCTGTGGGGTCCCATGATCCCCCTTCCCCTTAACCTACTGAATAGGTCCGGTGTAGCCGTGTCCATTGCTATCCCAACCTTATCCGTTCCTGCTGCCTTCAACTGGTGTAACCATTCCTTATCAGCTATAGTTGGTGCTATCAGCGTCGATATCGCACCGATCTGACCCCTGACCTTTTGGACGATCTGGAGAGTATCTTCCCTTGCTTTCCTGTTAGTGACCATGGATACGCAAACTATCTCGATGTGGCTGCATAGCGGGCTGTCCAGGCCTCTGAGGACATCATCGAACCTCACTACAGGCCAATCGACTCGAATGAAGCTCTGCTCCCTCCAACGCTTCCCCACATCTCTTCCTCTTGCCAGTCCGCAGTATGCGCATCTTCCAGTGCAACCATCCTCGTATGATAGAAGCAGATTTAGACAGTAGAGTTTTGCATCCCTAAAGAAATGTCCCGGGATAAACCCCAGTGTCATCGCGGCAGCTAGGCTGATTCGCACGTATTCTGGAGATTCCTCGACAAGAAGACCGGCTCCTCCAGAATTTTCCAGTCCTTATTATCCCTCAACGAGTAGTTCTGGACTTTGATATATAAGGCTGGCCGAGGTGATGTGTTCCAGGACTTACAGCTCGAAGACTGCCGAAAAGCAAGATGAGTCCTCCTACGACGAGGATTAGGAAAAGCCAAGAGTAAGCCTCCACATTGCCCTTGTATGCTGTAATACTCCATTCTTGTGCTAGCCCGTATTCAAGGTCAACGGTCATCAAAGTAATCGGCGTGAGCACCAGGAAATATTTTAAGTTGTCTTTCTTGACAAGTTGAAGGGTCCCTCCGATTAGCAATAACGGTGTAAGAACGATCAGGTCTGTTATGTCAAAAGCTATTGTCTGAATTATCCCAGATCGGGACGTTCTGTGTTGTATGATTCCCAGAAGGGCAGGCCCCATCACCGCAATAACGATCAATGTTGCCGCGCAAATAAACGCTACAATAACAATGATGTTCCATGGGATTAGATAGTCGCTGTTGGAATCAGACTCTATGGTCGATGACATGTTGGGGCTGTTTACTATTTGCGCTGATACTTTATAAGATAATTAGATGGTGCTATCGGAAGGAAGCGCCCGTGGGAACGAACAAAGCCATGTAGGCGATGACGAATGGCAACCATGGATGGCGGTCCAAATATGGGAGCCATATTTTCCGATTGACGCCCATCTCAAAACCTTACAGCGCATTCAACGTGGTGAACGGAGTAGCACATCCTTCCTGGGCTTGAGCTTTTTGAAGAACTCGTTCTTCTTAGGATACCCCCCTGTTAGAATGGTCGTCATGGCGACCTTCTGCACTTCATACCTTGCGTCCAGGCCTATGTACGATAGGATGGTGGCGTTGTCGTCGAAGACCTTTACCGTCACTCCTCTGTTTAGCACCCTCGCCTGGTAGTAATACTTGCTCCTTTCCACGCCCCTGCTGACTTCGACCTTCAATACCTGGACTTCAACTACTTCTCCCCATTTCGGCCAGCTTGTCAAAGTCTCCAACCTCCTTGAACAGGGACTTGATCCAATCCTGGTCGAAGAATTTCTTGGCGGAATCGGGGTTGCCCACTAGAATCCTATATGCTTCAGTGTCCCTTAATTCCATTTATTCACCTTTAGCATCTTTATCTTCCACTATGATTCACCTATTAGGAGAATATCACCTCCCAAACATGGGGTTTGAAGTTCCTGTAGGTCGATAGATGTGGGGATTCCTCCTCCGCTATGTTGATGATCGTCCTCAGGTCTCTGGAAACCTTCTCGTGTGCATTATGTACATTATCTGCTTGCCCCTATATCATCAGGATCGATCTCGAAGTAAAGCGTGAGCAGGCATAGCAGCCGTCTCGGGTGAGTTCGCCCCTCCACCAGAGGTAGACATCCGACTGTTCCTTCTTATCCTCTGCAATCATCGGGAATTCCAAAGTTAGTGCTCAAATGTTAACGGCATCTGTTTTTCGGTAAACCTTTCCTTCATCCCCGTCAACGGTTATTTGTTCCCCATCATGCAAAATTTTCATGGCCTCGCCCACATTCACGACCGCTGGAATGCCATATTCCCTTGCCACGATGGCCCCGTGGGAGATGTAGCCTCCGACTTCCATCACCACGGCTTTGGCCCTTAAGAAAAGGGGCGTCCATCCAGGGTCGGTGGTAGGGGCAACTAGTACATCGCCAGCTCTCAGCCGGCTGTGTTCCTGAGGATTGCGGATCAGTCGGGCTGGCCCGGAGGCGTTCCCCGCGGACACGCCTATGCCCTCTAGCACGCTGCCGCGTCCTTCAAACGTTCTTATCATCGGCTGTGGCGCGTCATCGATGATGACATCAGGCGCCTCCTTTTGAGACAATTCCTCTAGCCTTTGTTTCCTCTCTGCGACTATTATCTTCAACCCGTCGCCGTCCCAGTACCCCGTTAGGATTTCGGCCAGTTCATGAAAGGAACAGTGATAGACATCGGACTGTTCATCTAGGATCCCTCGTCTCGCCAATCGATCGCCCATTTCCTGCAGTTCCAGTCGGATGACTTCCATTGGCTTTACCATGGTGGATTTTGCCATTTCCCGTAGACCCGCGGCCCCTCTCGTCCACTTTGTCAATACACTTACATATAATCTACGTGGGCTCCATTTGAGCTTGGCCGCGACCTCCTTTTCCGCATTTTCGCGTTTAGTTGCCTGCATTGCCCTGTAATCGATGTCGCATGGCGACAGCACTTCGACCCTGACTATCTCCAGCAAGTAGCTTGGATCCTCATGCCAGCGGGGGTTTTGCAGCTCCATTTCGAAGATCCCCCGGTGGCCATACTCCTTCAAGAAATCTTCAAATCCCCTTCGGAACTGCGAAGTCTCTGGTATCTCATCGCGCCAAGCCAATGGCCTAAAGGGCTCCGACTCGAAATATTTTCGTGTGGCCTCATCTCCCCGTGCAGTTTTGGCCAATTCCATCAATCTGTAGCCTTGTTCAGCGCTGGTTACATCCGCTGCCCCCGCCAGTAAATTATTGACCAGAGCCTTTCCCCGCCCTGGAAAATCCTTTTCCAGTGTAGAAGTCAGAAGCGCCAAAGGTGTGGTGGACAAAGGGCCGAGCATTAGAAAAATGGAAAAAAAATTAAGAGTCTTCTCCAACGATGAAGATAATTGGGAGATGATCTCGAGATCATTCATTGTGTGGAAATTTAACCTTTTGGTGGACTCGATCGTTTCCCACATGTCTCTAAAAATTTCATCAGCAGAACGCTGAGCTCGGAGAACATTGATGACAAAGCGCATCTCGCGCCAAATCCGTTTAATTCCCACAAGTCCCTTGTATGGACTGCTGGCTGGGACCTTGATTTCAGGCTGAAGCCCACCCCAATTTGCATTTGTAATAGCCGGTTGAAGTCCGAGGGCATCGTAAAAGCCCCACTGAATCGCTGAGAAATTGAAATAAATTCGACCTTGGTATAGCTTCACGAAGTTAATCTCGTCAGGCACCTCATAACCCGCCATCTTCAGGGGTGGCTTTACCAACAAATTAAGGCCGCTGCAATAGCTCCAAGTAACGGTTGTCAAAACCATGGGCATAACGTCCTTAATGTTACCATTGGACCATATTGTGGGCTGCCCAGTTATCCCCCTAAAGGTCGGCTCGGGCAAACTGGTCACGGGTCTTGCCTGCACCAAAAAGAACTTGTTTCCATCAAATGCCCATTCCACATCCTGGTTTATCAAACCTCCGCCCAATGCTTCGAATGCCCTGAGGGTCAGAAAACCCAATTGCGTAATCTGCCTATCGTTGAGGACAGCCCGTTTATCGTCACCGGCGCTCGCGTTGACCAGTTCAGTCCCTCCTGGTTGCCTGAGTTTCGTGTACAGCTTCTTGCTCCCGATCCTCTTCTCGATGATCTCCGGCGTCAGCTTCGTTGACCCCAGAAGGTATTCATCGGGCTCGACCGCGCCGCCCACAACGGATTCCCCGAGGCCGAAATTGGCACTGATGATGAGAACGTCCCGTCGTCCCGTACGGGGGTCACAGCTAAACGCCACCCCTGCGGCCTCTGCAGATACCAGTTCCAATATGACCACAGCTGCCGCCACCTCATCATCATTTATCCCGAGCCTTCGCCTGTAGGCGACGGCGCGTGGGGTCCAAAGTGAAGCGTAGCAGCCCTTAACGGCCTTACAGATGTGCTCAAGTCCCAAAATATTTAGAAAGGATTCATGTACGCCCGCAAAGGATGCTGTGACGGAGTCCTCAGCCGTTGCGGACGACCTCACTGCTACGGGCTTATCGAGAAGTTTCATGGACGCAAGTCCATCAGCCAACTCCTTCATGACGGCCTTTGATATGTCCCCCTCATCGATCTTCCTCCTGATCTCCCTTAGCATTTCCTCATTGGCCATTACCTCTTCCGCCTTAATGGAGGCCGCACTTTTTATCGAACCTTCAAGGTCGTTATGATGGAGGAAATCATGATAGGCCCTTGCGCTCAGGACGCCGCCTATCGGAACCGGAAAGCCATATCGATGCAGGCGACCTAAATTCCTTCCCTTACCTCCTACTTCTGCTGTCGATAAATTGTAAGACTCATCCCAGTTCAGGAATAAATGTTCCCTCGTTGAAGCATCTACAATTACCGTGTCCACCCCCATATTCACACTCCATAAAACGCCCTTGAATAAAAAGTCTTTCTGAATAGATCTAAAATAGCCGTTCTACATCATCATTCAATCCAGAATAGCTTCATGGTCAAGCTTTTCTCTGACTATCATGAGAACAAGCCCTATTGGCCTTTTTTTGGGCCTATCCGGTCCTTAAACCACCTTATGGTCTTTCTAGTTATCAAATGCCATTTTGGCTTAGAACTAAGCCAATTTGTCCCTATTTTCTCACCAATCGCTAAAGATGGATTGACGAAAGCTCATAATGCGCGATCTCAAGCCTTCGGATTTAAATAAGGAGTTCTCCGCAGAAGGAAGGAGATACGGTACAGTGATGAAGTTCGATTTACGACAGATGTTAATTCATATGATTGAAGAAGAGCTGCAACATATAGGCGAAATGAACGCCCTTTTCTGGCAAATGGACATCGAACCGCCAATAACGGAGTACATGGACTGGGTTTATGCAAAGCAACAAGGAGAGCATTAACTTGACGGATAAGTTCGTTGATGGTAAAGTTCACCAATTGCTGGAAACATCAGGTAATAAGATCGAGGAGAGGCCTAAGGAAGTTAGGATCGGCCTTATCGGCTGCGGGGACATAGCCCGCTACCACCTCGGCAACCTCCTTGACTTGCCCCAAGCGGAAGTCGTCGGGTTGGTCGATCCCAGCGCCTTGAGCGTCGAGAGGGTGAAGGGAAGGTTTCCACAGGTCAGAGAGTGTGATACGTTCACCGATTACATACGGATGTTGGATTCCGTGGATCTCGACGCAGTGGAGATACTGACCCCGCATACCTTGCACTTTGAGCACATCATGGAATCCTTGAGAAGGGGACTTCACGTGCTCGTCGAGAAGCCGATGGTCTGCACGGTCGAGCACGCAAGGGAGGTCGTGGCGAAGTCCGAGGGTTCTTCCAAGATAGTCTTGGTCTCTTATCAGGATCGATACCAGCCGGAGTTCCGTTACATTAAAGAAACTATAAGCCATGGGGAACTCGGCGACATCCAATTCGTCTCGGCCCTACAATGCGAAGATTGGCTTGAAAAGCACGAGAACACCTGGCGTCAAGATCCGGCGTTGAGCGGAGGGGGGCAGTTGGTGGACGCTGGCAGCCACTTGCTCGACATCATCCTCTGGACGACGGGAACGAGGGCGACGGAGGTTTTCGCCTACGTGGACAATCTGGGCAGACCAGTCGACATAAACTCGGCGCTGGCCGTCAAGCTCGACAACGGCGCGGAGGCCAGCATCTCGATTGTAGGAAACTCGCCAACTTGGTGGGAGGACATCACCTTCGTGGGGGAAGGAGGAGCCATATTCTATAGAAATGACAAGCTACACCGAATTGGCAAGGGTTGGAGGGAAGTTATAGAACCTATCATGCTGCCTCCAAGTTCGAACCCTGACCGTAACTTCGTTAGGGCGATCCTCGGCCTTGAAGCCGTTGAATCTCCACCAACGTGCGGCCTGTACGTTGCCGAGCTTACAGAGGCAGCATTCAAGTCTGCGGTCGGGAACCGAAGGATAATGGTGAAGACCTAAAAAATGATCGACGTCAGTGATATAATTTTCTCGATCCGTGATGGCAAAGTGGACAGGATCGAGACCAGAGCAGAAGTAGCAGTTGGCGCAGTAGATTAAATAAATCTTAGGATATTTTCATCTTTAGTTCTTCTTTATTTGATTAATCCGTCTCTTTAAGTCTTCAATTTGACTTGGAAGAGAAATGATCTCTTTCTGTCTTTGTATAGCTCGCATCTTCGTTTCCTCATCAGGATATAGAGTTATTTTCTCTTTCTGGAGATGCTTTGTTGGTTTATATATATCATTATAGATTGTTCTGATTGGACCTGATATTCGAAAACCTAATATTTGTGACCCTTCCTCACCAAGATAATAATTAAGTGCTTTTTTCATGATTATATTTTCTAGTTGTATCATTTACCATCTTTTTAATTCTCTCATTTGGCACCACGTTATATCAACTAATTTGGCCCCAAAAGTATTAATCATACGCTTCCAATCTTTTTCAGCAAAGTGTAAGAGCATTTTTCTAAATTGAGAACGAAGTGATCCTTTTGAAAGACTTACTATTTCTTTAAGAATAGAACTAAACGATATTTATTATTGATAAAGGGTCAAGAAGCCCTCTACAAGGTACTTATGTACTTCTTGATGGAGACATAATCCTTGGAACCTAGGCGATAACCTACATCAACGAGGCCATCTAAGAGCTCTAGTGCCTCATCCCGTCCAATCACGCCTTTCCCATTCCAAAATATTAATAGGTAGGCCGAGGAACGGGTTACCACGCCCATCAGCCTGGCTGTCGTCGATGCCACTCTATCATCGATCAAGAGCCAATCAGCTCTCGATTCCTTCATCAGGCTTATGGCCTCCCTCTCCCCCCTGCCGAGGTTATTGGGAAGCCGTATGAGCGTTCTCACCCTCCTAACCTTAATCCAAGCAAGTGCGATCTCCCTTTCGATGACTGCCACATCAGCGCTCCCAAGCTCCCTTCCTTTAAGGATCTCTTGGTAAACACCATCTGGAATTAAAACTTCATTGAACGTCCTCTTCATCAGGGTCAAGAAACGGGGGATCTTTGCTGGATGGATGAGGCTTGATGCGTCCGCTACCGCTCTCAAAAACTTACTCCCCGAAGTCGGCCTTAACTGCTTCGTCGATCGCCGCAGCATCGATCATAAGCGGTATGCCCTCCTCCTCAATAACCTTGTAGAATTCCGCCAAGGAGACGCCGGCTTCCTCGGCTGCCTTTCCGATTGACAGCGCTCCGCGACGGTATCGTTCAGCTGCCTTCCGCTTCATATATTCATGTATCCCGATGTCCAACACCTTTCTCAGGGCGGCGGATCTGTCTATCTTTTCTTCCCTAGAGATCTTGTCCAACATATCGATTTGCTCCCGGTTGACCCTACCGGTCAGGTGTGTCACGTCCATAGCAATCCACTGTAACACAGATTGACAAATTGTGTTAATAAGCCTTCTGTTTCGGGGGATTGAAGTAATACCTATGGAATACCTTTACTTTCCATTAGTCAGACTTAAGGGGGAAGCCGAGGCTCTGGCTTTGGCCATGGAAGGAGAAGCCGATTACATAGTGGTTGACGACAGACTGGTACGTCTGAGATCTAAGGCTCTGGGGCTAAACGACATTGGAACCCCAAAGGTCTTACGAATGTCCTTCGACGCCAAAATAATGAGTAAAATCGAACAAATAAAGGTGTTAGAGGAATTGAGAATCTTCTTTTTCAGAGTGAGCAGCGATGTCGTTAAAATTTGTGCGACAACAATAATCTTTGATTAGTCGCTTCTCAGTCGTATTAAAGATGTTGCTACTTTCGGATAGGACTCCGTGTTGTTCCGTGAGGACCCGCCATGGGAGAATGGTTGGTCGCGCCATAAAATGACAAACGAAAATCGTTGTTAATGAGGGGATTGTAATAATACAAATGGATTACCATTCTTCACAATTAGTCAGTCTTATAGGCCCTTGAGAGGATGAGGAATGACATCAGGGGATGGATGGAATGAGGCCCTTACATTTTTATGAGCTAAGGAAAATGAACGGCGAGATAGATGACAAGATAGATAGGTTTCATAAGGATCTTATAAGCCGATTCACGAAGAAGGCGCTAATAGCAGTTGCCATATTCATCATACTGTTCGCCTCCTGGTACGTTTCCGCGACGTACGAGGAATATGATAGATGGAAGCACGAAGACACTTGGGCGATCGTGCGAAGGGTGATCATAATAAATGGCCAGCTCAGGGAACTGAACGTCTCGTTCGGCCAGTTCGGCTTCCCCCTGTCGTACGGGGTGAACATGACGACCATGACCTATTGTGGAAACTCCACGAGGAACGGCCACAGCGTCTACTGGGAACACGCCTGCCTGGCAGACGCCCAGTTCCAAGCGCTCTACCACGTTAAGGAATTTCTAGGCCACGTGGAGTACGGAAGGCCGATAGATTATAAGATGACAATGCATTACTACTACACGTTGCTGTGTCAAGTCATGCCGAATGGCTCAAACATCGCCATCAGATTCGGATACATGGATGGCCACGCGCTCCCAGCGGGCGCCATCATGGAGCCGGAAGAGCTGAGGGCCTACGAGGAGTTCCACATCGACTCCCTGGAGATCTTGCAGGAGGTAGCCCTCAACAGGTTGGCTGAAGTGTACAGGGCCCTGATGTCTCAGGAGGTGATCTTCGTCCAGGGTAAGGGGTATCCTGCCAATTTTTACGGGGATGGGTATCTTTATGAGTCGGAGATTCAGAGATACCTTGGGCTTCTGCCAACGGCCTTGACGGTGAGCGCCTCTCCGTCAGAGTGTTCGATGGACGTGCTGACCAGGGCTGCACCCACGATAACTATCAAAGGCAGGATTGATCCAGGCATTTCAACAACGATACAGCTTCGATTCGGAAGAAGGGATTCATATGGAACTGTCGTTTTTGACTCGGGTACGGTTTCGACTTCAAACGCTGGAGTGTTTTCAACATCCTTTGTGCCGCCATCTCCGGGAGACTATGCTATAGAGGCATCATTTCCTGGCGATGACCGATATGGGGCCTCTTCAGCGGAGACAATTGTGGCCGTGAAAGGAAACTACATCACCCTAATTGCATTAATGATAGCACTTGCGATAATTGGAACAATCGTCGTTTTAGCCCTTAGACCCTCGAAGAAGAGAACTTAACCCTTAAGGTTGCCTTTTTAAAGACTTCATGATTACGTGAGGTTATTGGCTTATTAACGGCAACTCACGACCTGAAAATGATCGACGTTAGCGATCGCATATTCTGGATCAGAGACGGAAAGGTCGACAGGATCGAGACGAGAGCGGAAGTAGCAGTAGGCGCAGTAGAGCAAATTTTAAGTGAATATGTAACAAGCGACATATTTTCTCCTCTATCTATAGATAGCTACATTTTAGTCTCACACACGCTTTTATTTTTTTTCTTCCTTCTCTTCTATTCTCATTCTCTCTTTCACGCAGTGCACCACACCACACTATCACCACACATGCATATCACGTATATCGTGTATATCACACAAGTAACAAAGGATAAGAAAAAGTTCAATGGATATGATATTGGATAACCTGCCTATCAATTGTGAGAGCTTCCAGCCTCAAGATGATTTGTATTCATGGGTAATTATGGCCTATGGAAAATCATATGGACTGGGTAGAATAGGCAAGGACTACGGGAAATAAGGGAGGAAGCTGATATATTGAAAGTTGATCTGGGCTTCCAGATGCATATCAGAAGTATATATAGCAGATATACATATGCGGTGAGTTGTGAAAAGCCATGGGGGAATTTTGATAAATTCATAAAAAGGGTGTTTGCTAAGAGAATGGGAGAAAGAGAGGTCAAAAGGTCGTTAAAAAATTTGAAGAGCATTCTGGAGAAATAGATCGAGATATTGGAAGTATGTTCTATGACATCGGAAGAGAAACTAACGATAAAAATCGAAACCTTGCAACCAAGTGAGATTGCAGAAGCTGCTGTATTGATGAGCAGAGCGTACAATTCAACCCCTCTCTCGTGTGCAGCACTTGGCGGTCAAAGTGAAAAACAGCGTTCTCTTTTAGAGAGTGGATTCAAGATGACGTTGAAAAGGGGCACTTTATTCTCTGCAAAGGAAAAAGAGAAAATCCTTGGAGTAATGCGATTTGTGGAATACCCAGAATGCAAGAAAGAGTCCCTTTTTCAGGGAATAGACGTGTTACCGGCTCTCTTGGTCCTTCGTGGCAAAGCTTTACGGCTGCGTAAGTGGGGATCTATCTGGGCAATGCATCATCCTGATAAGCCTCACTGTCATCTTGAGGCGTTAGGCGTCTTGCCAGAAAGGCAAGGTCAAGGTGTGGGAAGTCTTTTACTAAGGCACTTTTGTGCATACGTTGATCAACTCAAGCAAGCAGCCTATCTAGAGACAGATCAACCGAAAAATGTTCGCCTTTACGAGCGCTTCGGATTCAATGTTTTTAATGAGGCGTCTGTCCTATCTTTACCCAACTGGTTCATGTGGCGTGATGCGGTAAGGGGAGGCGATAAAGGATGATACAGAATGACCAGAAGTCCATTCAGGGCAATTTGTTACCCTGAGTTAAAACTCCATATTGTTCCTTATCAAAGCGAAAGCAGCAAGTAGAATCGAGTAGCATATGTATCGTAGCCCCTGAGTTCTATGTTGGTCGGGAATTTATCATGGATGTAAATATATCAGGAGCCTGCTCGTTCAATAGATTAACGGGATGATTTTCTTGGTCCTCCTCATGTACTCCTTGTATTCCTCCCCGAATCTTTCGATCAGCATGCCCTCCTCTATCCTCGTCCTGTAAAGGAATAAGGGTATGAAGGCCAGCATCATGATGAATCCGTACAAGCTTGAGAATATCATGGGGACCCCTAAGTCGTAGATGATGGTTGCGAGGGATATCGGGTGCCGCACGTATTTGTAGATGCCATGTTTTATGAGCCTGTGATCTCGAAGCAATCTCAGTCCGTATGAATAATACATGCCCAAGGTCAGCCTTCCCACAATGCGCAATGTCACCCCTGCGACGAAGAGGACCTAACCGGCGACGTTGATAGCGCCCATCCTGAAAACCATCCCCTGAGTCCTCACGAAGTCCCAAGCCGTGATGACCAACGCCGAGGAGAACACCATCGTTGCCAAGATGACGAAAACACGATCGCCCCTTTCCGTTTGGAACAATGCCTTCATCAATTCACCAGCATTACCAGAAGCCAATCATCGCTGTCCCACTTTTTAGCCTTTCACCGGTTAGCGAATTCCTTTCAATGGTCCGATGAAACTCACTGTTATGGTTCTCCGCCAACATACGCCAGAACCGCATCCTTCCCGAGCTGTTTAAGGGCGTGAAGCCTCGCATAGCCGTCGTAGATCACCATGTCCCTCCCCCTAATTACGATCGGCTCGATATCCACTCCGCGCGAGATCAGGTCCTTCTGGGTCTTGATCCTCTCCTCAAGCTCCGATATGAAGGCCGCGTCTCCCATTAGCCCATCCCATAATTTGATATCGCTGATCCTTACCGTTTCAACTTTCCAACTCCATCTGACCATGTCCGGCAGCTCCTCATCGAAGGCCTCCCGTCCCCATTCAGCTAGCAATGCCCTGAAGAGGTGGTCCTTGATATCTGATTCCTCCATGACTCGATATCTGACGCCCTGCAGCACGACGACCTTAAGACCATCCGATGCCCTTGAATTCAACGCTCCCATAAACCCGCCTTCCCTAACGTCCACGCTATTGTTATAGTCTTTCGACCCAAAAATGTTAAAAACGATTAAACATGCCTTGCCCTTTATGAATGATTTAGGAACGGAGCCGGTTGAAATTAAAGAGAGAGTCCCTTGGGTTGCTGTCATAACCATCAGCGTCCTGATACCTCTCGTCGGAACTTATTGCATCTTGATCGGTAAAGCAGGCTTAAAGTTTTGGACCGGCATTGGCTTGATTCAACCTGTAATACCTTTTACTGTGGGCCCATTTTTAATCTTGTTTCTTACATGGTTCTTAGGGAGGATCAATTACTTCAAGAAAAGAATGGACTCCGCGTTCCTCGGATACGTGTATGTCGCTGCTGCATCCGCAACCCTGGCCCTCGTGTCGGTCGAGGCTGGAACCGCATTCAACGGATTCGTTGGCACCAGGATGGTGGGAGATGTCGTCACTCAGGAATACATCCCATCCTTCATGGTTCCATCGAAGGAAGCGGCCGAACTGTTATGGAGTGGGGGCCCGATTCAGCTGGGCGAATGGCTGCCCGTCTTGACTTCATTTTGGATCCTCTATTTGATGCCATCGATCATGTTTCTGGGCATGACCGCTCTATTGAGGCGTAGGTGGATCGATGTCGAGAGAGTTCCGTTTCCGACCGCGATGGTCGCTTACGAGGTATTGAGAAGGGTCCACTCAACGGGGTCGGAGAGCTCGAGCCGTGGCACTGATCGATTGTCGCCATTCGTCGTCGGCATGGCCCTTGGGATGATCGTGCAATCCCTTTACCTCCTCATCCAGCTCTTCCCATGGTTCCCGGACATATTCGCCATACGGGAGGGGTGCGGAGGGGGATGCAGCTTGATATGGTATGTGAAATCCAATACGGCCTGGTCGAACATCATCGGCCTTGGGACCATCAATACGCATCCGGTCGTCGTTCCATTCTTCTACTTCCTTCCGTTGAGCATCCTATTCAATTCGTGGTTCTGGTATCTCGTCTACTTGGTGCTCGTGCAAGCAGCCTACATGATGGGCTACTACACTGGCGCTGAGACGGCGGGTGGATGCGGAAGGGGGTGGTGCGCCGACTATTCTGGCCTCAAGGCGCCTCCATTCAAGTTCATGGCGGTGTCGGAAGTCGGGGGCTTGATCGGTTTGACCATCTTCACGCTCTGGTTGAGCAGGAGCTACTTGGTCGAGACCATGAGGGCGGCGTTCGGCTCAATGCCGAGAGAGGCCGTTGAGGACCTGGAACGCAATGAGGCGATGTCCTACAGGCTGATCTGGATGTTGGTGATCCTGGGATTTTTTGGCACTGTCGCCTTTTATGCGGTGATGGGTTTGGGCATCGCCGCCGCTATACTGATGCCGTTGACCCTCTTCGTATTCCTGTTCGCCGAAAGCCGGATCTACGGGCTCTCAGGCGGATACATGAGGGGTTGGGACACTGGCATGGCATTTTACAGGCTCTTGTGGCCCACGGCCCCAGAGCCCTTGACACGCGAGTTCGTGATCTCAGCATTCATGTCCAAGCGCGAATTCGATCTGGGTTCGGGGAGGCTCTGGTCACCGACGTATGGCGCGTTCGATTCCTTCAGGATGTCGGACACCATCAGGTTGTCGAACAGGAACGTGTTCAAGATATTGTTGGCCGTGGCCCTGATAAGCCCAGTGTTGGTGTATTTCGCCGAGATATTGATCGGCTATGCCTATGGCCTTTCGAGGACGGGGATCTGCGGCGGTTCATACACATGCGGTGCGCCATGGGGTGTGGTGGACACCTGGAGTACCGTGCCGGCTTCAGAGCCCTGGGTCCCGTACATGCTCCTCGGTATAGCCATAGTCGGCGTCCTATCCCTGCTGCGCGCCAGGTTCGCCTGGTTCCCATTCGAGCCCATAGGCTTCCTTAACGGTACGAGCTACAACTCGCTCATCTCGGGTCTCTGGCTGCCATTTCTCATCGCGTGGATTCTGAAGACCTTTACCCTCAGGATAGGTGGGAGCAAGGCCTACGAGAACTATGGCCTGCCGTTAGCAGGTGGAGCAGTGGCAGGTTGTATGGCCATAGCCATCTTAGGAACGATCCTCGGAATTATAAGGTTCTTCGTGCCGTTCTGAGCGCCAAGAGGGATGACATAGATACTTAACGCATGCCTCTGTTCGGCGTCTGCTCTACCTATGAAGAAGGGCGTCACTCCTGCCTGGCGTTCGACTGGCAAGGAGGTAGTGGCAGGGGACGATATCTCCTACATACCGATGACCTCTATACCTCCTCTTACTTCAAAGACCCTGCGCCTGCACCAAAAGGAACTGAGAGGGGGGAGCCCTCTGGGATCATGTTTGGTTAGATCCTAGCAGATTCGGCCAAGCCTTTACATACGATCCAAGGGAGGGCATCTTTGGTAAGGCGACATCAGAAAAAAAGAATCGAGGCCTCAGTTCTCGCCTATGGTGACGGCGACATGGAGCTGGGCTACCAACGGCTACTGGATGGTCTAGATTCACGCCATTCTCAGTGGTGCAGTCGGATGGGGAAATGCTGATCATTTAGGTTTATGTCGATTGGCTGGGACTAGCCCAAAAGGTATGAGCAGGGCCGCCGATGCGATGGAGATCGCCGATGATAAAGTAAACATCGCGCTCAGGCCCATGTAGTCGGAGATGAGCCCCCCCATATACGGCCCGGGGACCGAACCCAAATAATATGATAGGTTATACAAGCCGGCATATAGGCTGCCCCTCCTCCTCCCGCCCAAGCCGGAGCTGGCCGCCATCCCAGAGACCGTGAACACGGCATAGAGGATGCCCCGCAGGCCCTGTACGAGGACATATGTGGTGATGTTTGTCACGGTCCCATACAGCCAATACACCGCTGCCAAGCCGACCTCCCCGATCGAGAGCACCGCGAAGCTCCCAATGCGATCGCACAGCAGGCCGCTGACGTACATGGAAGGGACCTCGAAGAGTCCACCCGTCGCTATGACTATCCCGAGGAAGAACGGCTCTATCCCCAATTGGGCGAGTGAGATCGTCAGGAAGGATGTCGCCGCGCCCATGCTCAGACAAGAGAGCATGATGCTCAGCAAGAAGGCCACCGTCAGGAATGGCGTCATCTTCCTCCCCTCTCGCGCCCCCGTTGAGGGGCTGCCGCCCTCACCCCTCCTGCTGACGTCCGGCAGCATGAGGCTGACCATGAAGGCCATGGCCGATGCCGCGAACGTGATCGGGAAGATGTTGGTCAGGGACCATCTCGCGAGGCAACCTGTCAGGACGCAGGATATTGCCCAGCCAGCGGAGCCGAATAACCTGTACCTCCCCATCGACCTTCCGAGCCTTTCGCCGCCGGATATATCCGCCACCATGGATTGGGCGATCGGCATGAAACCGGACAATGAGAAGCTCATCGCGACATAACCTACGGACAGGCCGAGCAAGTCCTTTGACAGGAGCGACATGAGGCTGGATGCAGTCCTGATGAGCATGGCGAATGAAATTATCCTCTTCCTGCTATTGATCCTGTCGGCGATCGCCCCGAAGACGATCTGCGGGAATGAGGAGAGCACAGCGCCTGTCGTCGTGATCAGGCCTATAGCCCCATACGTTAAGCCCAGGGATCTCAGGTACACGCCGAAGAATAGGTAGAGTGGCGCCATCGATGCCCATACGAGACCTGCCAAGATCGATAACGCAAGCATGTCGGCCTTCGTGCCCTGCAATCCCAACAACTCACGCAATCATTACGGGCACTACTATAATTCGCTATCGAAGAGAAGAGGGGCGTTGATTGAGCGTTCCTTATTTATAGGTTCACATCCGCCTTCACTGTTTGAGGATTAAGGGAACGACCTGACCGATATCAACTAAACCATGAGCCAAACTCGCAGATAACACGCCATGCTCATTTCATTCGGATCGGCTGTTAGTCCCCATGGATTCCTACTTACAAAGCGACATAGATCCAGGAGGTGTTAGATCCATTATATTTCTTTGTTACGAAGGAGGTAAAGTGGCGGATATAATACCCGTATATGAAACTAAAATCCTACCAGATGCGTGTACGGCCATAGAGGATGTTAAGAAACTGATAGATCAATGGCCTAATAGGCATCCAGAAGACAAGATGATGTCGCCACATGTCCCCGTCGTCATCGATATAATATAACTCCGCAGATACGATCGTATGAAGTACCTACATGAACTACAGGTTCTCGGTATTACTGGCTCATTTGATATGGGCAGTATGTTTATTATACAGCCACTCAAGGGATGTTAGGGGTTAACATGGCACAAGTCCTAGTTTTGTATTATAGCAGGACTGGAAATACCGAAGCTTTGGCAACTGCAATTGCGGATGGCTCCAGACAAGTGAAAGGCGTGTTGGTCACCGTCAAAAGGATAGACTATGCAACGGTACAGGACTTCATATCGTGTGACGCCGTCGCCTTCGGATCTCCGAACTACTTCGGCTATATGGCGGGGATAATGAAGGATTTCTTCGATAAGGCTTGGAGCGTCCGAAGCAATGTCGCGGGCAAAGCCGCGGTCGCCTTCACATCGGGGGGCGGCAACAGCAAATCCGCATTAATCAGCATCGAAAACATGATCGGTTCCTTCAAAATGGAGAAGGTCGCAGACGGCATAGTTGGCGTCGGGAAGCCGAACGAACAAGACCTGAAGAGATGTAAGGACCTGGGTAGAAAATTAGCGGAGGCAGCCATCGACAAGATGAAGGCAGCACCTAAGGCGTAATCTACAGACATCACATGGGCAGACTGAAGCCTAAATTAACATGATGTGCCTAAGCTTTTAAGACGTTTCAGGAGACGACATCCGAAGTAATTGCAATTTGAGATAGTCAAGCTGGGCCCGTCCAATGAAGGGGCGTTTGAGAGGCATGCTCGTAAGGACATCCCCCACTACTTCTTCTTCCTCATCGATTGGAAGCACAACAGGGACAGGACGGAGATCTGGCTGGCCCTGAGGGGGAACGAGATCCACGGGATGATGTTGGTCTACGACAGGTGCATCGTCCAACTCCGGGGCAGCGAACCCGCCGCCGAGAGCCTGCTTAACAAGGTAGACCTGGAGAAGGCCGAATTCAATGTGGAACCCCAACACCGGCAGGCCATCCTCGGCAAGTTCCCACGAGTCAAAGAATACGAACTGATCTTGATGGCATTGAGGCGCGGCGAGGAGCACCTGTCTCCGAGCGAAGATGTGGTTCGGCTCACACCCGATGATGCTGGCAGGATAGCCGATCTCATGAGCTCCGCCGATCCAGAGATATGGGGCAGGATCATTAAGCCCGAGAGGATAGCGGCCTCGATGGACCGAACCCTTTGGTTTGGCCCTTTATGCGACGGCAAGCTGGTCTCGTTGGGCAACGCCACGGTGACAGACATCGCGGGCAATATGGGGGCCGTGGCAACTCACGGGTCTTACAGGAATAGGGGGTATGCGACGTCGATCGTTTCCGCCCTACTTAGGGAGATACTGAAGGTAAGCAACCTTGCCCTCATTCATGTCCTGAGGGACAACATGCCAGCACGCAGGGTTTACGAGAAAGTGGGGTTCAGATCCTATGGGAACTACCTTTTCGGTTTCACGGAGCCAAGATAATTTTATAGCTCCTGGTGATCTTTTATCGCCCCCTTCTCCTCCTTATTAGTGCGAATTACGGTCCGTGGGTACAATTGAGCAATGGAGTATTTCCCTGACAAGAGAGAATCTTAGAGCCCTTCATCATTCGTACCAACCCTCTTCCAGTCCCACCTCGAGCATGGTGAGATAATTCTCAAGTGGAAGGTAATTTGCAATGCTATTACCGCTTCCTAGACAATATCCTCCGCCTGGCTTGCAGTCCTTCAGGATCTGTTCGACATACGCCCTAACCTCTGACTCGCTCCTCATAGAAAGGAAGTCCATGTCAACGCCGCCAATGAGGCCGATCCTATGCCCGTAGAGCCTCTTGGCCTCCGCAATTGGAAGGAATGTATCCTCAAAGGAGTGCTTCGCATCCACCTTTATGTCTTCTATGATGTCGTCCATGATCGCCTTTAGGTTGCCACACGAGTGTAGGATGTAGAGGAATCCATTCTCGTGGGCTATCCTTGCCTGCTCCTTGTGGACAGGGAAAACCCAGCGCCTCATCTGCTCTGGGGAGATCATGGTCTTGTCCCTGTAGCCCCAGTCGTCTGATCCCCAGAGTGCAAGGATATTCCTGCTGGTCTTCGCCGCGAGCTTGAACCTGGCTATGCTCAGCTCCCCTACCTTCCGGAACATGGCGTCCACTAGATCTGGTTGCTTGTGGAGGCTGAGGTAGAAGTTACTTATGCCCATGAGCCACATCACCGGCTCCAATACTGTGCCATCGCCTGACACCATTCCCATGCTCGAAGGGACATGATCGGAAAACCACTCGAGTTCAGCATTTCTCTCCTCCGCGATCTTTTCCGGGTCATCCCATTTGTACCTCTTGAAATCGTCCCAGTTCGCTATCACGCCTGTATGCTCATTAGCCCAGCTCCTTTCCCCTCTATTCAGATCCGGGGATATGTCCACTGCCCTGTACCTGTAGGCGCGGGAGCCCACCTCTCCCAGAGTAAGCTGTTCTCCACCTGACTGACCTTCAACATTGCCAGGAGTTGGCACTGGTACATAGTCATAGCCAAGTAACTCATATAATTCTATCAGCGACAGCATTCGTTCCTCCCACTCCTTCCTGCTCTCAAGAACTTTGTTGAAATAGTCGAGTGGCTTTCCTAGAATAGTAGCCATCACTTCCCCATCTGCGAAGAGTTCCATGAATGGCACTCGGTCCGGCAATCCAGACCTAGAAAGGGCTCTCCTTAGCCGTTCAGCATTTGGCTCGGGTTTATTTTCGCGAATCTTCCTGAGCAACTTTTCAGCGATGGGTCTCAAGTGGCTTCATCAATCAGTTGCAATCGATTCAATTCTTATAAGGTATCTGGTTATTGTCTATAGGGAAATGATGGCCGTCAACACCAAGAGCTTTAATTGTTGAAGCGAGGGCTAAGGGGCGTGACGTGAATGCCGACGCCGAGGGAAAGGGCCCTCGCTGCTCTAAGCATGGAGGAGCCGGACAGGGTTCCCATGTGGGAGGGTTGGATAACGAACGATCCTGTATACAATGCGGTCGTTGGCAGGACGCCTTCATCTACTCCGCATAATGAGGAAAACGCAGAGTTACAGCTCCTTTGCTATCGAAGGCTCAATCTCGACATGTCGCCAGTGTTAGGGATCGGCGCGCCGAGGGGATGGAAGCCGAAGATAATCGACGAGATGACGTATGTTGGTGAAACGGGTTCGATTCACCGTCATTCTCCGGAAAGCAAGCAGACTTTCATAATCGATTATCCGGTCAAGACCCCTGAAGACGCGAGGGCCTACGCCTACATCGATCCCTGCTCCGAGGGGAGGCTAGATCACATAGAGACCTTTGTGAAACATGCCCGAAAATACGACATGATGACCGTGGTCGAAGTCGGAGGTGGGCTCGAGTTTACGATTGAGGAGGTAGCTTCTCTTCAGACCCTTTCCTTGTTAATGCACCGTTATCCGTGCCTCGCAAGGAAGCTCATAGACGCTGTGGTGGATTTCAGCATCGAGGTGGGCAGAGCAGCGATCCACCTTCGGAGTGGAGGTCATAGAAGTCAGCAACGACAGCGGATTCAGAGATGGGCCGATGATATCGCCCAAGCTCTTCCGCCAATTCATCGCGCCAACCCTCAAGAAACAGGCGGAGGTCTTCAAGAAAAAGGGCGCCTCCGCCGTCATAATTCACTGCGACGGAAATGTCTACCGCATACTGGATGACATGGTGGACTCAGGAGCAGACGGGTGGCACGCCATAGAGCCTCAGGCGGGCATGGATCTCGGCCTCGTGAAGGAGAGATATGGCGATAGGATATGCCTGCTCGGTAACATAGACGTTTCGCACACCCTCCCATTCGGCACGCCGGAAAATGTGGCGAGGGAGGTGAGGGAACGCATTCGAGCTGCCGCTTATGGAGGCGGCTACTTCCTTGGATCCTCGAACTCCATTCACAGGGGCATACCCCCGATGAACGCCTTCGCCATGTACAAAGCCGGCCTGAAATACGGCAGGTACATGCCTTAGCACTTCACGCCCTGAGTTATGAATGGGTTGAGGCCGCTTAAGCGCAACACTTGGGAGAGGGAAGTGAGTATAAAAATGGTTGACATCTTCGCTAGAGTCCCCATCGAAATAAATCTCAGGTACAACGACGAGGAGATTATGCCCTCAACGCTTTATAATCCAAGAACTCTTCAGATTCCAATCGACCTCCCGAATCCAAAGTATTAAATATCAAATGTTTTTCCTTTGCCAAAGGGGATGGAACTGACGGCAACTGAGGTAAGGGTCGAAAAGATGCATTGGATCCCTCTGGCGATTTTGACCTTCGTCCTTTCGATCATAGGGACCATTGCGGTTGCTCTGAATGGGGCAGTCGGGCAGGCGTTCATGTGCTCGTTCAACTGGGGCGTGTACTCCAGGCCCGTGTACTTGGCGATGTTCTCTATCATCCTGCCGATGCTTCTCTTCCCACTCAGAAAGCGCGTGAGCACCATGACCCTGGTATCCCTCTACACCACCGGCTTGGTAGTCTCCTATACGCTCGGCCATTACGAGACCTTCGCCCTCATCCCGACGGGATTCCTGCGAACCCTCGTATCGACCACCGAGCCGGTTCGAAGCCTTATGCAGAGCTGGTGGTGGGTGCCGCCATATGAAGCGGTGGAGAACATGATCAGTGGCGGATATGCCACGGACTGGGCCGTTTGGTTGCCAACCGTGTACTTATGGTCGGCCTACTACCTGGTATTCTTCTCCCTCTCCTCCAGCATCATGCTGCTCTTCAGGCGCAGGTGGATCGACATCGAGAAGGTCCCATTTCCGCACGTGATGGCTTCATATGAGACCATAAAGAGGGTCGGGCCCTCGACCGAGACGGAGGGTAGGGGGAAGTGGTTCCTCATCGGTTTGGTCATCGGGTTGTTGTTCAGCTTTCAGATAATGTTCACGTCCCTCTTCCCGTGGTGGCCGGACCTCCTGCTGTGGCGCGTCAACACCAGCGCACCAGGCTGCTACCATCCAGCCGCGGACGATCCATTCGGCTCGACGATCGTGGGCTGGGTGGGCTTTAGCAAGGACCTGCTCAGCTTCGCCATGTTCTACTTCGCGCCGCTGAACGTGTCATTCACCGTTTGGGTCATGACGTTCGTGATGATCGCCCTTACGCAGGTGGCCTATGCAACGGGCTACTACACGGGCCTTCTGACGACCACTGGTTGCTGCAGGATCTTCGGATTCGGCGGGACCTCGAGCTTCGCGTTTGGCGAACCCTTCTACTGGAGCTACGTTGCCACTCTTGGAGGGGTGGTAGGCGTCTTCATCATGATGTTGTGGAACTCTAGGTCCTATCTGGCTGAGACCCTGAGGGCGGCGAGGAGTCAGGCGGGACCCGAGATCGAGCAGAGGGAGCCCTTCAGTTATAGGACCGTCTACATTATGTTGATCGCATCCGTCATATTGGTCCTTCTGTTCCTGCTCTCAGCTGGCCTCGGCCTTGCCTCATCCCTTGTGATACTCGTCTTCGGGGGCTTCATCAACGTGATGAGCCAGCTGTACATACTGGGCCTTACCGGCATGAATTACATCGGCGACCGGGGCGTGTGGGGAGGTTGGCCCCTCGTCATGGTCTGGCCGACTCAGCCCTCGGCCTACACCACCGAATACCTCATGTCCCACACCTTCTTTGTGACCGCCCAGAACCATCCAAGCCATGGGATGCTCATAACGGGCATGACCGCGGGACAGGCGTACAAGATGGCCGACCTCTCGGGCATCAGCATGAAGCACATCTTCTATCTCACAGTCATAGGGACGATCATCGCCGTACCTACAGCGATCGCGACGCGGATATGGGTGGTGAACCTCCTCGGAACTGGACGAGTTCCGATATGGGGCGGATGCAGCGTGGACACCCTTTGCGGCAATTCATTTGCGTGGTCCTTCGGGGGCGGAATCTCTTCGATGGTCAAGATGGAGTGCGTTGCGGTCGGTACCATAATGACGATAGGCCTCTTCCTACTTCAATCGAGGTTCGTGTGGTGGCCGATAAATCCAATCGGCTTCATAGTGGCCATGGGATCGAGCGTGATATGGTTCGGCAGCTGGGACGCATTCCTGGTTGCCTGGGTGGCAAAGTTCCTCACCTTGAGAGTGGGCGGGAGCAGGTTGTACGAGCAGTATGGAGTACCCATGGCGGGAGGGGTGGTGGCGGGGGTCACATTGGGTAGCTTCCTGGCATACATTGTAGGCATGTTCAAATTCTTCGTGCCGTTCTAAGATCCTTCTCGAGGCAGCCTCGTAAAAAGGAAAGAGCCTGAGCAACCGCCTGAGCAGTTGAACTAATGTTTTGATATAGGCGAGATAGGCCTTCTAAAATGCCCACTTCTCTTGCCAAATTCAACCATTTTACTTGCCTTTCTTGAGCAAATATTTCCTTCCGCGTAACTTAATCTAGTTCCTTGCTCATCTTTGCAATTTCTTGCTCTAATGTACTTATCTCCGCTTGAAGTCGCGTACAAAGCTGTTCCTTGGCTTCTTTAGGTGTGAAAGGCCAAGGCCATGATTCGATCGGCCACGTCTTAAGCTTAGTATATTGAGTGCTAAGATAAGAATAGTTCGCAAGAAGTGCATCATAGTCAGCCTCCATTTATGCATAGTTCATGTCTAGTTCATTGTAAGTAATATTCAAAGATGTATATTCATAGCATAATATGGAGTAATTCCCCTGTACATTATCAAAATTCGTCTTCAAAGATGAAAAATTAGATAATGAATCATAATCCGACTTCAACGATGTATAGCTGGCTAACAAAGTATTGTAATCAAGTATTAGTGCATCATACTTGGCTTTCCACTCCGTTTGGCTTTCTCCCATGTAAGTTGCATTGACGACTGTTATGTGAAGTGGTTTTGAAACACTGGTTCCATTCTTGGCTGTGACAGTAGAGGTGAAGCCATAGGTGCCAGCTGATCCATGGGGTGGCACGCCCCAAATTATACCAGTAGCGGAATCCAAAGAGTGTCCCAGAGGTAGACTACTGATAGTAATTGTCCAGCCACATGGAGGCATGCCGCCAGTAGCTATAAAGGTAGCAATATATGAAGAATCCGTCGTTGCGTCGAGTAATGATATAGTGGTAATAGCAAGAGGGAATTGCGCTTTGACAGGCTGACTAATAAACAAGGTGGAGAATAAAATAAGCAGGGGAACCACTAAAACCTAATTGTGTTTACTATTATGCTTCGATCTCGATCGTTCACTTACCGGTTATCTTCGGGGAAGCCCGGAATTGCTCATGTTGTAGACATGATTCCCACCTAATGAGAAGGAGAGTCATCAGAAGATATATCAACAGAACCAGTTAATTAATAACAAATCCCTATTCTACCTAACTGGCTGGCTTGTTTAATCGTATACTTTTCTATCTAGTTCCAATGTTTATCATAATGTTATACCTATACAATCGTTAAGGTCCCAATCCTGGCAATGTTCGATAAAGCTTAATATCGAATTGGCTGCGGATATGAATTAAGGGCGTGTATAAATTGAAACAGTATAAGGGATTTCCATTCGGCACACATTTTTACCGTGAGCCATCTCCGTCCATCGAGGAGATGATGCACGACATTCACGTCGTCGACCAGCTGGGGTTCAACATGATAAAGCTTCAGGAATCGTGGTGCATCGATGAGAGGAGGGAGGGGCAGGTCGATTATGGGAAATTGGACGCGCTCATAGAGGAGGCGGAACAGCATGGCCTTGGCGTATACTTTGGCGTGACGATGGAGCAGGCCCCCGCGTGGTTGTGGAGGAAGTACCCCGACTGCCGCCTCGTCTACTCGTCTGGGGAGAGACACGAGGATCCCACTCAGTATCTGCTGCCGGGCGATGGCAAGCCGGGCCCATGCTGGGACCATCCGGGAGCACGCGAGGCCGGCGCCAAGTTCATAGCCAAACTGGCACGTGAGCTCGGCCGCCATGGCAACGTCTTGGTCTGGAACATCTGGCAGGAGATCGGATTCTGGCCAATGCGATCGGATTCGCTAGGCTTCTGCTACTGTCCACATACCTTGGCCCGATTCAGGGAGTGGCTTGACGAGAGATACGGTGGCCTAGACGCGCTCAACCGGGCGTGGCGTACCGGATACGGCGACTGGGGAGAGGTGGAGCCGCCGCGGATATTCCCACGGGTGCCATCTTACATCGACTGGCGCTACTTCATGGATGACGTTTACCTGGCAAGGGCGCTCCGTTGGAAGGCGGACGCCTTCAGGGACAACGACCCGAAACGCCGCCCGATCTTCAGCCACGTCGGCTATCCGGCCATAGGGAGTGGGGCCGAGTGACGATGGGCGGCAGAGGGGGATGTCTTCGGGAGCTCGTGCTATCCGGCTTGGGGGCCGATCCACGAGTGGGACGCGGATGCCCCTGCGGCAGGATCTTCCGTGTCACGAGGCGTGAGCCTCAGGCAGGAGGCCGAGATGGTGGCGATGTGCTACGATTACGTGCGGAGCGCAGCCGGTCCCGATCGCCAATGCTGGGCGGCCGAATTCCAGGGAGGGCCGATCTCGACATCGCTGCACAAGGGGCGCACTCCGTCCCCTGAGGACATCAGGCTCTGGGTGCTCACCGCCCTGTCATCGGGGATTCAGGGCCTCAGCTTCTGGAACCACAGGGTTGAGACATTCTGGCACGAGGCCTATGGCTTCGGCCTGCTCGACTCTCGCGGGGATCACTCGCCGCGCGCAACGGAGGCCGGGCGCCTCTCCAAGTCGATAAATCGTTATCCCGATCTCTTCCATGAGGGCCGCGTTCCTCGGGCAGACGTGGCCCTCCTCATAAACGAGGACCTCTGGCATTTCTCAGAGGCAACCGGCGATGGCGCCGCCTCGCATCTGTCGTTCACGATTCGGAGCCTCTACAAGATGCTGTGGCAATCCGGCGTCTGGGTCGATTTCGTGGAAGTCAATCATACGAGCTCGGAGGATCTCGGCAGATACAGGGCGATCATCTTGCCCCTTCCGCTCTCATTGGATCACGGTGAATTCGATATGCTCGAGGGCTACGTTGCCAAGGGCGGTACTTTGATCTCCGAGGCATGCCCGGGCCGCTATGACCGCTTCGGCTTCACGCGCCCGGGAGAATTGGCCGAGGATGCTGAGGAGATCTTCGGCGTGGAACACCGATCCGTACAGCTCTGCCAAGAGCTCAGGCAGACACCCAGGTGGATCCCCGCCGAACGCAGCTACGGGGAGATCAGGAGGGCGATGCGCTTCCAGGGCACTGGCCCGTTCGCAGGACATAGCGTCCTGCCAAGTTTGTACATAGAGACATATACCGTAAAGGGCTCCTCTCCGATCTTGCTCTGCGAAGACGAGGTCGTCGGCGTCGTCAACGGCATCGGGCGGGGAAGGTGTTACCTCATCGGGACCGTGCTCGGCCATGCGCACTCGGCCTTCAGGGATGAAGCGACATTGGCGTTTCTGCTGTCCGTGCTGAATGGAGCCGGCATCAAGCCCGAGCTCTGTGGCAAGCTCCGTAGACGGCGACGCGTGGGCGAAGGACAAGAGGCCTGGTTCATGTTCAATATGAGCTCCGATCACATCGCCGAGGGGATCGACGTTAGTGGCTTCTCGGCGGTCGAAGACCTAGTGGAAGGGCCCCTGGCAATCCAGAAGGGGTCGATCGTCACGATCGGGGTCGATCCCTTCCATATACGATGTCTAATACTGAGGCGATGAATCTAGGGCCTTTTTTTCATCCGAAGTATGAGGGCGTCTATAATTTCCTCTACACCGGCGCCACGTGGTTTCGATGCTACTAAACCGCCGCAGGAGATCACAGCCTGCTTAACGGCTTCGTCGGCATTGGCGACAGTGGCTGATCGGTAACCCAAACTGCAGTCGAGCATCGAGAGATCATTGGACGAATCACCAATCGCCAATACGTCAGAAGGTTCCAACTTGAAGTGGTCCGCTACCGCCCTCAATGCGTTCCCCTTTCCGGCCTTGACGTGAAGAAGCTGTACGAGCCTGTGGTTGCGATTGCAGGCCAGTGGAATGCTGCCATCGAGCACCGAACTGTTCATGAACTCCTCCTCCATGGCCTCCTGGGCGTCCTGGAACCAAAGGTCGATCATGCATCGTGAGACGATCTTCTCATCGGATATGTTACGTTTAACCTGAATCCCCGCATCTGTGAGTCTCATTAACTCCTTCGCGATGATCTCCTTAGCGACTGGGAGGACTTCAAGCCAAGCTCTACGTATCATGTCATTATGGGTTACCAACTCCACATATCTTACTCCCTTTAATAAATGGACTTCGTACTCGTTTGTCGTCAAGAAGTGAGGGAAACCCCTTGACGACCCTAGGCTGTTAATTGAGAGAATTCTGAGCTGGTCCTCCAGCGGCCTTCCGGAGGCCGTGCCGACCATTACGCCCAAAGAAGCTGCTTCAACTAAGCTAGTCACCAGCTCAGGTATAATAATCTCACCTCGCTCAACGATCGTACCATCCAAATCGAAGGCGATGATGCGCACCAATCGTGCTTGACCTTACGGATACCAAATCGTGTGAACCTTAAATCTTTCGCCCGAGGATCAATGCATTACGAAATTTTATAAACGATAATAGGACGACAGCATCCATGGTTCGCAGTCTACCCCATAGGATTCCTTGTGATAGACCAACTCGCTGGACATCGGGTTGAGGGGGTGAAAGTTCATGGGGACATCCCTCCCGGAAATATATTCTGAATGATTGGATGATTGTGCCGATATCTAAATATATTCTGAATGTATAAAAAAAAGGCATGATCATTAAGGATGAGATCGCGAGGAGGCAACTGGAGCTAATAAGGCAGGAAATCAAAGAAGGTGCATTTTTCACCAAGCCATGGTTTGATCTGGATGTAGATGCGCACCGCGCTTATAGGGAGGGCAGGACATCCGTTTTACCGAAGCCCTATTGTGATGATCCGATCGATCGGATGATGATGGGGGACGTTAAGGGGAAAAAGGTCCTGTGCCTTGCCGGCGGAGGGGGCCAGCAATCCGCCGTTTTTTCGCTCCTCGGCGCCGATGTCACCGTGCTCGATCTGTCCCCCGAACAATTGGATAACGATCGGAAGGTCGCCCAACATTACGGATATGAGGTGACCACGATACAAGGGGATATGAGGGACCTATCCATGCTTCCGGTGGAATTTTTCGATCGCGTCTATCAGCCCATATCCACGCTCTTCGTACCCAACCTGCGGGAAGTCTATGTCGGAGTGGCTCGCGTACTCAAACATGGCGGGCTCTATTCTGCCGATTACAGCGTCCCACTCCTGCAAATGGCGGAGAATAAAGGATGGGATGGCAAGGGATATACACTATATGTCACAGAGCCCTACATCCGCGGCGCTATATTGGAGAACGATGATAAAAAGCTGAATTTCACTGAAGGGGTATCTTTTAGCGAGTTCCATCACCTTTTGTCGGACATCGTAAATGGCCTCATTTCCGAGGGCCTTTCCATACGTGGCCTCTGGGAAAATCCCAGACCCGATAGTGGACCCCCTCTTGATGAGCTCAAGCCCGGGACCGATATACATCAGGAGCGATTCTTACCATTTGGCCTTTCTGTCATCGCTGAACGCGTGAATCCATCGATTTGACACCCTTAAGGTGGCGATCACATACAGATGGGAAATTTTCCCTATCTTTCGCCAAAATCTCAGCTGTTTAACTTACAATGACTTAAATATATAAATTGTGAAGGCAGCTAGAATGACAATGGGTAGCGGTAGTCCAGTGGCTTCCTCCCCCAAGCCCGGCAGGAAAGTCCTCGAGGGCGTGCCCAAGGTAGGATATGGATTCAGCGGATTCTCGAAATGCACCACCTTCGGTGCGACGCTGGAATCGGTGATGAATTTCCTGGGCACGCAGGTGGACTATGAATACATCATGTTCACCTCCGGTGCAGCTTTTCGCCTAACATGGAGGGGTGGGTGGTCCCCCGGGAATTCAGACATCCTGACCATGTGCGAAGACCCGTTTGAACCCATCCACAGGGGCATGAACGCCGTTGGTCGCGGTTATACGATCCGGATGTGCGGCGGCGGCGGCGACAATTTCGGAGTTAAAGCCAGGGCTCGGAGGTCGGCCTACGTCACCGGTGTCCCGGTCGATGAGGCGACCGCGAAGGCGGAGATCGTCTCGAGCATCGAAGAGGGGATTCCCGTGTTGGCTATCGGCGTCATCGATGTGCCCGAGTGGTGCATAGTCGCGGGTTACGACGATCGGGGGGACGCGCTCCTCGGATGGAGCTACTTCCAGGACAACCCACAGGTCAAGAAGGATCCCAACGGATACTTCATGAAGGGCGACTGGTTCAAAGACACACAAGGCTATCTCCTCGTCGGCGGCATGAAGGCCATCCCCCCCATGCGTCAGCTCTGCATCGATGCCCTGGGGTTTGCCGTGAGAGTCGCGCGCACGCCCCTAGTCAACGGCGACCACAGTGGGCTACAGGCATATGTGGCATGGGCCAGCCAACTCGCCAACGACAGCTTCGAGGGATTGGGCATGCCGGCAATATGGGAGAGGTTCACCTCATACCTCGATGGGCTCGTAATGCCCGACGAGCGCAAGACGGCAGCGAGTGTTTTGAGGAGGGTGGCCAAGGAGGAGCCCGACATCGCCGCTGACCTGGAGAAGGCCGCGGGCCTCTGGCAGCAGGAGGCGGAACACAGCGGGCTTTGGGAGCAGGAGGTGCAACAAAACATTGAGGGTGCGAAGAAGTTTGCAGACCCTTCGGTCCGCAGGAAACTGGCCGATCAGCTGCTCAGGTGCAAGGAGTTGGAGGAACAGGCCATCGGGGTCATTGAGTCACTATTGGCGATGATCGAATAACTCGATTATAGGCACAAACACGAGTGTTAGAATCGATCCACCTTAATGCCCATGTCATAACCTCCATTTATTATATCATCTACAGGTATAACTTCTGGCTAAAATGAAAGCATAATGGCTAATTAGATTTGATAGACCATAACGACGATCTCATCATAGCGATCGGCTGAATTGTCGAAGTTCCAGCCCTTCTCGTCCTTATTTTTCTCGGATTAGTACGACACGATTGGATAAATGTTCACGATATATCAAGTTTTATTTTAACTGCTATAGTTGTCTATCACCTTATATTACATTGGCGTTGGATTAAGAGAGTACCACAGATGATAAGGAAATGAGTCTATTGACTTACTAGGTTCCAAAAGACTCGATATTTTGATCCCTCCTGATCCTCAGATATCTTATACATCGAACAATGTACAAATCGTTATAGGCAGCTGGTAGGGGAATCACGAGCGAAACGAAAAGACATGGACCACGTTATGATGGTTTCATACATCTTAACGATCCTCGCAATAGTGAATATAATGCTCCTAGCGATATTCATATTCAGCGGTCATTATCCCGTATGGCTATTGATCTGGCAAGGCATCTATGGGATTCTTTTGGCCATTGTCTTGACAGTAGTCTCAAGACGTTATAGGAAAGGATAGTTCTATCACTCTTACCAACATATTATACCTGCCTTCGAGTCGGGCATTATTGTCGGAAAATCCAAAACACAGATTAAAGCCAATCCTCCGATACGTGTATTTAACCCCGTGTCTCGGTTGATTTGTGCCAAGGGGACATGAATATCGGCACATCATATGCTCACATTCAGGGCGAATTGCATATGGGAAGGCCTATACACGGTCCGTTTGATCGTAATCTGGCAATAAAGATGCGAAGGGCCATTACGCCGCTAAGGGGCATATGCCTAGGTTCCTTCTTCGTCACCTCGGCTTCACAAGTTGTCTCACCGATCCTCTCGCTGTATGCGACCGAGACATTGGGCGCCAGCATAATCGACGTCGGCGTATTGGTCTCGGCCTTCTCCATCTCCTCATCCATCACCCGCTTCCCCCTGGCACTGCTCGCAACACGTGGGAAGGGCAAGGCAATCCTGTTGGCGAGCTATGCGTCGCTCTGCCCCCTCTTCCTCGCTCAGGGATTCGTCTCAGACGTCATCCACCTGATCCTTCTAAGAGTCCTAGGCGGCCTCTTCTTCGCCATTATCGGCCCGTTCTCCCTCGCCCTCTCCTCATTCGCCGTACCCGCCGACAGGAGGGATTCCGCGGTTGCCACGTACACGGGCTACGTCGCCATTGGGCTGATGATGGGGCCTGCGATCGGCACGTTGAGCGTGGCCTCCTTTGGCACGCGCAGCGCCTTCTACACGGCCTCCCTCCTGACCCTTGTGGGATTCCTGTTCGCCATCATCGGGGCACGCGTTGTCGAGGTTAAGGGGCGCGAAAGGGCCACGGGCTTGTCATCGCTCAGGAACGCGATCTCGAACAGGTTTTTCGCCATGTGCTTCCTTGCAGTCTTCTGCTTTTCCTTTCAGGTCACGGTGGTCACGGCCTACGCCCCCCTATACGCAAGGCAGAGCTTCGCGATGGACGACGCTGCGGTCTCCGCCATGTTCTTCACCTACTCCATCTTCTTGGTCGCAATGCGGCTCTCGATCGGACACCTCTCGAGGAGGATCAGACGGAGGGCCATACTCACGATCGGTTTGTTCAACTCGGCGATGATGGTGCTCTCCCTATCGTTGAGCCCATCTGTGGGGCTATTCATCTTGTCCTACAGCTTCCTCGGTTTATCGCATGGGATCGTTCCGCCATCCGCCGCACTGATAATCACGGGCTCGATCGAGCCGAGTGAGCTCGTGGCGGCCAACTCCATCTACTTCAACTCCTGGGACTTGGGAGCCATGGTCGGCCCTTACGTGATGGCCACAGTTGCAGAGGGCTCGGGCTTTGCGCAGGCGCTGGAACTCGCGGCGGTCCCCTCGCTCTTCGGCATACTGGCGATAGTCGCCCTCTCGGGATCCAAGTGGAGGGAGGTTTTCAGCCGATCGAAATAGCAGAATGAGTGGTCGCAGATATCTATAGGCCCTATATCCTTAATAAAGAAGAAGGGTGTCTTCTCATTCTCGGAATTTCTTGACATGCCTAACCAAGTTCACTCGTCCAAAAGAACCTAGCAACCAGACTAAGTATTATGGCTGAGAAAACCCCCGCAAGGGTCAAGACCGAGCCCCAGTAGATGGGCCTCATCCCTCTCGCCTATCTATCCTTGGATTTCTTCTCAAGGGCCTTTAAGACTGACTGATGGAGGAGAACGGTATTCCATTGGTATTACTTCAATCCCCTCATTTTCAACGATTTTTAATTTGTCATTTTCTGGCTTGCTCTATAGGGACTATTATGTGTGGTTGCCCACAAAAACCCCAGAGCTTCCCCAGTCGCTCTTCACAATCGATCGGATAAAAGCCATTTTGTACATTGAGACCTCAATAATATGGCGGCTCCGTAAAGTCCTTCCCGATTCATAGCATAGGATATGTGAGGGGCATCAATTCAGTATAACTGGGAAATTGTCCCGAATGGGTAGATTAACTGCATAGATATAGATAGACCGAGCATCGTATGCTTATTATCCAGATAATCTGATCGCGCTTAAGTTGACATTTTCTACCCATGATAGGGAAATTTTATATACATAAAGGAAGAGTGAATCTTTTAAGGGAAAAGGTGGAATTGATTGAATATTTCAAAGTCTGAAGTGAGTGTCGATAAAATACCTTGGGTACAAGTATTGATCCTTACGGTCGTCTTTAGCTTCGTCGGGCCAATCTACGCGGTCATAGAGCCTAACGGGGCCTGGTACGCGCTGGGCTCCATCGGATGCAAGCTCGTCCTCATGGTGTTGCCCATCGTACTCGTCATGGTCGCAGGCGCGCTTGGGAAACTCATGGGAAAGCCAGTGAGCATGGCCTATATCACGTACCTTTACTCAGTTGGCACCGCACTGCTCTGCTTCTCGTCGTTCGATTCATTCCCAGTAGGACGAGGGCTTCCAGGCATGATCCAAGACAGGGTGCGCATCGCTCCGGAGGTCCTTGATCCCATCTGGTCTACGCTCTTGGTCCCATCTGTCGCAGACGTTGATCCGATGTTCCCGGGCAACACATCGGCCCTATGGGGTGTGTGGTTTCCGGTCATGATCTGGTGGGGCACCTTCGTCGCGGCCAGCGGGCTCTTCGCACTGGGCTGGGGGGTCGTCTGGAGGAGGCGATGGATCGACATCGAGAAGGTTCCATTCCCCCATACGCAGGTTGCGATATCGGTCGTGGATAAGATAGGCGGCACTAAGCCACTAAAGGAACGACTCGGACTGCCTTTCATCGTGGCCATATTTCTGGGCTTGGCCTTTCAGATTCCGCTCCTCTTGACGTACATGTTCCCGTGGTTCCCGGACATCTACGGCTGGAGGACGAACACATGCCTTATGGGAACATACTACATTGACTCGTCATCCCCGCTAGCTGGAATAGTTGGGTTCGCCCAGTTCAACAAGAACCCCACGTTCGTCGCGATCCTCTACATGGCGCCGCTCAACGTACTGCTCGGGGGATGGCTCTGGTACATAGTCTTCGTCGTGCTCATGCAGGTCGCATACCAGTACGGCTACTACAGCGGCATACTCGAGACCCCTGGATGCTGCCGCGTGTGGGGCGGGACGATGGGCTACAGGATAGGCGAACCATACAAGTGGGACGTCTTCACGACAGGAGGCGTCACCGTCGGCATCTTCCTCTCCTACATCTTCTTGAACCGGATGTACCTGATGGAGACGTTCAAAGCCGCCACCGGCAGTCTCGGCAAGGACAGGTTGGACGCGTTCGACAAGAGCGAGCCTCTGTCGTACAGGAACGCCTATGCGCTGATCGCTGGATCGGCGGTCCTCATCATAGCCACGCTCATGGCCGTCGGTGGGGGCATCGCAACGTCGCTGACGCTGGTCATAATGTACATCGTGGTGGTCTTCGTGCAGACGCGAACGTATGCCCTCGTCGGATACGTCGCGCCCGCGGGTTCGACATATGGGGTCGCTTGGGTCAAGACGGTGCTCGGCACTCCAGCCGAGACCACGGATTGGTACGTCTCGACCATGTTCTCGTACCACCTGAATTGCCAGCCGATAGCTGGTGGGGGAGTCGGCTTCCCCCTGCTCTCTTCGCTCTCGTCCTACCAGATGGCCAACGCTTACAACGTGTCCACAAAGAACGTCTTCAAGATCCATTTCCTCGTCACGGTCATCGCGCCCATAATCTCGGTTGCGGGGATGGTCTGGGCCTTCTACACGTTGGGCATTAATAGGTTGCCGTCCATTGGTGACTCAACGGGCTACGAGGGCTACACACCGGCCGCGCTGGCGCGCCGCCCCGCCTTCGAACCATGGTGGCCCCAGATGTTCGCCGGCATACTGTTCGCGCTGGGCATCAGCGTCATGCACTCTAGGTTCACTTGGTTCCCGCTTGAGGCGTTCGGGTTCCTGCTGGCAACGGATGGACACGCCCTCATCGAAGGCCTCTGGACGGTTTGCCTTGTGGCGTGGATATTGAAGAACATAACCCTCAGGATCGGTGGGAGCAAGCTTTACGAGAGCACCGGCATATCGATTGCAACGGGATTCCTCATAGGCGTCATCATCTCGTCCGTATTAGGCGGCATCCTGCTCCTGATAAGGTTCTTCGTGCCATTCTGAGCCAAACAACAACCATTTTTCTTTTTCCCCCTTCCTCGCAGTGGGGGATCTGTATCACAAACTTTCCCACATTATAAAAGGAGTGAATATGACATAATGTTGCACGCCTCTAGGCCATTTGGCATCCTATTACCTCTTGTCCGGAGTATCAACATTCCGGATAAGCGAAGTACAGTAACACTTAAAAAAACAACTCAAACCCCACATGTGATTGAAGTGGTCGAGCGACATAAGGTCAAGATTACCGTGTTGAGGAGATTTAATCCCTCTGATGTTTTTAAAAAATCCCCTGTGACGCATTCGGGAAGCTTTGAAGCATGCGGGACATATAGAGATGGCCAGGAGTTCACCGTGGACAAGGATGGGAAGATGCCGGAAGGTTTCTGCACATCCGCATGGGTCTCGATCTACTCCAGCGTCAGGCTCTTGAGTTTCGGCGGGGACTTCCCCTAGTATGAGGAGAAGGGGGTCGCCATCAACTGCTGCACTGATGGACTTAGACCAGTTATATTTAAACTCGAACGCATTTAGCTCATCGGAGTTCTAGTAGTACTTACCACCTTTTGCCCTATGAAGGACAACGCGCCTGCGCTCAGGATATACGAGAATGCGAGGTTCAGACCCCACAGGGACTGCCTTTTCGGTTTCACGGAGCACTTTATCGCAGCACCTGAAGGATGATAAGTCCAATCGTGTGGTAGCTCATTGTGTTCATGATCACGATTTCCACAAATCATATAATGAATACCATTATAACTACTCTGAAGGAAATGGCGATGGCAACTTGAAAATCATTATGAAAACGATATGCCTGTTTTTAATAATCATGATCATCGTTGCATTCGCCCTGTCATATAATAACCTGTTTCGCAGACATGAGCCTCAACCTAGTCGGATCGTCATTTATCAACCGGGCCAGATCGGCAGGGTCGATCTTATGCCAAACATCCCTTCACCCTTTATGATGAGGGACTGGAAAAAGGTGGCTCATGATTATGACGCGCTTGTCTTCGACTTCCACAAAACGGGTCAATATCTGCCGTTAATCGCGTGGGACAAGGGCCACTTGAACTTCGATCGGGACACCTTCAGCATGCCCTCATACGTTGGAAGGGAGTATGCGGATGAGGCGATCAACTGCATCGCGGCGGTGGTCAGCGCCACACTCGTTGGTATCGACAAGAGCGATCAGAACGGCCGCAACTGGGTCCTCATGTGCGAAAATTGGTATAACGTCGAAACCGGGCAATATTTGTTCCTCAATAATAGATACGCCTTAACCGGGGGGAGTTTTTGGTACGAGCTCCTGCCCAACGTCCTCTTCTACGAACTCGCGTACTTCTATCCTGATGCTGGCGATTTTCAGGACGAGATGCGCGTTGTGGCCGACAGGTGGTATAACGCATGCGTCGCCATGGGCGGCCGCGACGATCCCTGGACCATCCCCGACTTCTATTACACCGCCTTCGACTTCAATGCGATGAAGGCCGTCTACAACGGGGAGTGGGCAGAACCCGATGCGGCGGCTGCAATCGGCTGGCTTGAATACATGGCCTGGTTGAGGTGGGGGGCTCCCGAACACTTGACCGCTGCTGATTGGTGCATGCAGTACTTGGATGTGGTCGAATATAACCCACTTTACGAGATCCTACTTCCTTACGGCGCTTATGCCGCTGCGCGCATGAATGCGGAACTCGGACGAAATTACGACGTCCCGAAGGTCATCAACTGGTGCTTCGGGCCGAGCGACGTCCGTCTAGGTTGGGGCGTCATCGCCGAGAACTGGGGAGGTTACGACTGCCACGGCTTACACGGCAGCATCACGGACAACGGCGGCTATGCCTTCGCGATGGGAACCTACGAAAACGTTGGCTGTTTGGTTCCCCTGACGCGTTATGACGACCGCTATGCCCGGGCCATCGGCAAATACGTGCTGAACGCGGCGAACGCCGCCCGCCTCTTTTATGGCAACGCCCTCGATGCCCATCACCAAGACAGCGAGGACTGGATATATCGCTACGACACGAACTATTGCATCGGCTACGAGGCCCTGCGCAAGGAGTGGGGCGGGGTGAGCCCGCTTGCAACGGGCGATGTGAACCTGGGCAGATATTCCGACCAGACTGGACCGACGAACCTCGGCCTCTATGGCAGCTCACACGTGGGCATCTTCGGCGGCATAATCTCCCCCACCAATGACGAGAAGATCCTTCAGTTAAACTGCCTGGCGACGGACTACTACCACGACACCGCTTATCCCACCTACCTCTACTACAATCCGTACCCCTTTGAAAAGACTGTAGAGATAGACGTAGGCCCAGAAGTAAAAGACCTCTACGACGCGACCATAGATAATTTCCTTGAAATCGGCGTCTCGGGTTTGACATCCTTCACGCTTCCCTCGGACTCCGCAGCCGTGGTGGTCATCGCACCAGCCGATGGAATCATAAGCATCGGTGGAAATAAGAAACTCATCAACGGAGTCGTTGTGGACTACATCACCCCATCAACCGCCTCTATGTCATTCACCTGTGAAGGACGTGTAGCTTCGGGGGAACTCAGCATGAAGGATGACGTTGTAGATGCTGTCGACAGACCTGAATTGCATGACCCCGGAAACTTAATCGATTATCGTCAGCAACACGTCATGAGGATTCTACCTGAAGTGAATGTTAGTTTCGGAGACCTTCATGCGATGGTCGTTGCGCCCCTCCGGCGAAGCTTGATTGCATTGTCAACCTAATAACTTTTTCACTTGAGTGATCAATACAATATCAAAAGTGATAATTCACCACCTTTTTATGACCCTTTCATTGAGGGAGCCGATCACTTGGTTGGCCATAAATGTTTTATGACGAACCTGAGTGAAAAGTTGATAATGTCGGATGGGCTCCGAGAGCAACGTGGCATAAGCAAATACAGAGACAAGATCGTTAATGGACCGATTATCCGTACGATCCTTTGGCTGGGGATCCCACCTCTATTTAATCAGCTCGTTTTCGTGACCTATAACTTAGCTGATTCTTTCTGGCTGAGCCGTTACAGTGAACTCATGGTGGCCGTCCCCAGGCAAGTGTGGCCCGTCATAATGCTCTTCCAAGCGCTCGTAATGGCCTTGACGGCCGCTTGCCTAAGCATAGTTTCCCAATACGTTGGAGGCAAGGCCTACAAAAAGGCCAACCTAGAGGCATCGCGTTTCTTTACGGTGTCATTCCTTGCGGGAGCTACATTGAGTGCCGCGCTTTTAGCTCTCAGGGGCCCCATTTTCACGTGGGTGATTTTCACGCCCCCTGAGATATGTGAGGCCGTTTTGACGTACTCGGGAGTAGTGGCCTTCGACGTTTTCTTCAACTACATAGCCATCATGTATACCACATTGCTTCAAAGCGTCGGGGACACTAGGCGGCCGGCCATAATCAACGCGGTCTCCGTCATCATCAACATGATCTTCGACCCATTTCTGGTGTTGGGCATAGGGCCGTTTCCGCGCTTGGGGGTTGTGGGAGCCGCCGTCACCGATGTCATGGGTAAGATATTATCGATCATCGGCCAAACATACATACTTAGGAGGAACTATCCAGAGCTGAAAATAAAATTTACGAAGGATGTAGATGTTGAATGGGCTCGATTAGTATTAAAGATAAGCCTCCCCATTCTAACGCTTGGATTAATGAACGGCTTCTCTTTCCTCTTGCAGCTTAGACTCGTCAACGAATTCGGCATAGTGGTCACGACGGCCTTCTCCATTGGTTTTATCATCATGAACATAGTGGACTCTGCGCTCTTTGGGCTGAGCGGGGCCCCGGCCATAATGATAGGGCAGAGCCTGGGTGCGGATAAACCGAAGAGGGCCAGGGAAGTGGCCCTGAAGGCGGCCCTCATGGTATTCATCATCATGGCGGTCGGAGCTGGCGCCCTCTATCCGCTAAAACGGGTCATAGCGGACTTGTTTGTCGACGACCTATACATACTTAACGAAACCGAACTGTATTTGCAAACATTGCTGCCATCGCTTCCGTTTTTCGGATTGTTCATAACCTCCTTGACTACGGGGAGGGGCTCGGGCCACACGATCTTCCCAACGTCCCTTGATATCGTAAGGCATTGGGGGATAACGATAACATTGAGCTACTTCCTAGCATTCATAGTTGGGATGGGTCCCCTCGGGATCTGGATGGCATTCTCACTGAGCAACGTCATAGCGGGGACGATATCCATCATCTGGATTAAATATGGCAACTGGGCAAAGGCCGTAGTCAAAAGGGATCCTGCATAAAACCTCTCATGGCAATCTGCGTTAAATGCAATTCATCTGCCTTTTAGGCGATCAATAACCTTTCGAACCTTTTCCATTTGACCTGGACTCGCCGTATCAATGAATTCATAAATCCCCTTCCTTTCCCTAAGCTCTTCAATGCGCTTCTCTCTACTCTTTGCAATCGTATATACTGGATAAACCCTCCAGAACATCCTCATGGCAAAGGCCTTTTTATCAATAGTTTTGGTAACCAGCCCTTCGTCGCAAAGCCCTTTCAGATAATCCGATAATTTATGCCTCGATATATGCCGTCCAGATCCATCCTCAACGAATTCCTTAAGGAGGTGCGACCACCTCACATTACACTTATCATGGATGAAGAAGGCGATGTCATATTTCGTGATGGATGACGGTATTGCACTTTGACTCGATCTACTTTCAGACAGGGTCTAATTTTCAGACTATGTCTATTACATGGACTAGGGCCAATCACCAGGCATTTATATATAAAGGACACGAATATGCTGATGGAATCCATATAATCGGAGATCTGAAAATATGCCCTACGCCGTCGACGCACTGCCTCGAAAGGTCATCGTCGGAACCATGATCTACGCGATGTGGGAGCCATATCCTGGACTGGAGTCCCGTCTCAACGCCCTCGTCGGCTTCATCGACCGCATGGTCGCAGAGGCAGAGATGAAGTACAATGCCGGACTCGATCTGGCCGTCCTCCCTGAATGTGCCGTGACAGGCGAGCCAGGCAAATCGGGACTGATCTCCTTCAAGATCGAGGAAGTTCTCGAGGTCATGGGTGCCGCGGCCCGAAGGAACCACACCTACGTGATCGTCCCCATGACGTTGGAAGAAGACCGGAAGCGCCGCATCTATACAAATTCGAACGTCCTGTTGGATCGCGATGGCAAGGAGGTCGGGAACTACCGGAAAGTCCACCTCGCCGGCCTCATGGGTGAAGATGTACTCGAAGGGGGATTGATGCCGGGCAAGGGCTTCCCCGTCTTCAACTGCGATTTTGGCAAGCTGGGCATCCAGGTATGCTTCGACATGGCCTACGATGACGGTTGGGAGACCCTGGCCCGGAAGGGGGCGGAGATCGTCGCCTGGCCCTCTCAGTGGCCCGCCACGGTAGAGCCGAGGTGTCGTGCCCAAAGGTACAACTATTACATCGTCTCCTCAACTTGGAGGAACAATGCCTCGATCTTCGACCCGACCGGGAACATCATCGCGCAGACCACCGAGCCCTCAAGCGTTCTGGTCGAACAGATCGACCTCACGTATGCGCTCATCGACTGGCAACCCAAGCTCAAAAATGGAAAGGCGTTTGACGAGAAGTACTGCGAGGCTGCGGGATATCGCTACAGGGAATCCGAGGACAGGGGGATCTTCTGGTCCAATGACCCAAAGACGCCGATCATGCAGATGGTACGCGAGCTGGAGCTGGAGCTTCACGCCGATTGCCTCGAACGCACCCGCCAGCTCCAAGACAGGATTCGTGGTGGCCCACCGAGCCTAGAGTAGATGTCGACTACGACGATGATATGGCAACTACCGACTCCCTTAGTGCAACATGACGTTGGCATTGCCAAGGTAGAACCCTTGGGCTTTTAAATTCCTGCATTATATCATATGCTCGGAAGTTGTCGTACCGAGTGATAGTGACGTTGTCATTATCGTCCACTCCGATATAGGAACCGTTTGGGTTCGTTCACCCTAGATCGCGCAATTTATCGACTCGAGGGCCCCATGCCAAAGTCCATCCTTTCCTGCCTCGGCATGGCAGATAATCTTATAAATTACAATTTATCATTGATAAATGATGATATGTCATGACCACGACCACCATACCCGTGAAGGCGGAAACCAAGAAGAAACTTGAGGGCATGAAGGGGGAGAAGACGTGGGACAGGTTCCTCGACGAGCTAGTGAACGCGGCTCACGCTGAAATGAGGGCCGGATATAGGAGGAGGATGGGGAAGGCATTGCGAATGAGATACGAAGAGGTAAGGGTCAAGAAATGGGCGAGAGAGTACTGATAGACACGGACAGCTTGATAGACTATTACAGGGAAAAATTGGAGCTGAATCCAGAGGACACATACCATATCTCGGAGATCACGGCGTATGAGCTCGTAAGGGGCACAAAAGACATAGAGGAAACGAAGAGGATGATAGAGGAGTCGTTTACGATAATATGGCTCGATAATAGAATAATGATCAAAGCGTCACAGATTTGGAGAGATCTTAAGAAAAAGGGTGAGCTGGTTGAAGACAGAGACCTTCTCATAGGTGCCACGGCCATCGTAGGGGGATTAAGGCTATTCACTGGAAATGCAGGTCATTACGACAAACTACGCCAGTATGAATTAAATTTCTACAGGTAAATTATGAACTGGACATCTTGTAGAAGAACCGCGTTCGCCGAAGGTTAATGAGTTTTTATCATCGGTGATCGGCACACTGTGATTTGTCGTTATGATTTTCTTTTTTCCATTGCTTTTATCAACATGGCGATTTTAGGACCTAAGCGATACTGTCGATGAAATAATTGATGGGCCCTGGCCACTGTCATTAGAAAGATGAAGGCATAAATATATGATATACGGACTGCATCTCGATTCGTTATGGAGAAAATCCTGATGCTCATAGGCGATGAATTCGAGGACGCCGAGGGATTCTATCCTTATTATCGGCTCATCGAGGGGGGATTCGATGTCGATGTCGCTTCCCATAGGAAGGGCACGATCATCGGAAAGCATGGGATCACAATGAACACGTCCTTGAGCTTGGAGGATGTTAGGCCCGAACAGTATCGCGCGCTCATCCTCCCCGGCGGCAGGGGGCCGGAGAAATTGAGGCTTTATCCCGAATCGGTCGACATAGTGCGCAGATTCGTGGAAGATGGGAAGATCGTGGCGGCGATATGCCATGGGCCACAGCTCCTGATATCGGCGAATGCGGTGAGGGGGAGGAGGCTGACGTGCTGGACTGGCATCAGGGACGACATCGTCGCTGCCGGGGGAAATTACATCGACAAGGAAGTCGTCGTCGATGGGAAACTCGTAACTTCTAGGATGCCCGAAGACCTGCCGCACTTCATGAAGGAAACAATTAAACTCCTCACTCAATAATATTTGTGATGGCAACTACGCCGAACTCCTTAGTGTTGTATTGTCGTCACGGGATAGATGTCGGCGGGGTTGGGCATCGAGCACGCTCGGGCCGGTTGACCGAACCGTCGGTCGATCCGATCAGGTAACTCCCGTAGCCGATCTCCCAGAGGAGAATGGGATAAATGATCAAACGCCCCATCGTACCCTTGCCCAAACCCAAGTAAGTGGTGAAGGATTCTCTGGGAAGGCCCAAGTAGGTGAAGTATACAGCGCTGGCAATGAGCGATAGCGCCCCCAGCAGAACCGAGAGGTAAGAGAGAGGCGGCTTCTGCAGTTTGAACGACCCGATGGCGGACAGCGCCCCGAATATGAGGGCAAAGGGGGTAACGATGCCGTGCATCGGACGCACATCCTCGGGGAACAATCCGACCCCCATGGTGAAGAGGCCCGTTAATATCAAAAGGACGAAAAAATATCTGGGGCGATGTGCACGTTCGATCAGATAGGCTGCAGCCACCACGGTTATGCCGAGCAAGATCAACGATGGGTTGTAGATGAAGGCCGTGGCCCCGACGCCCAGGGAACTCACGTAATACGCGCCACTGGCGTAACGGGGGTGTAGGCCCTCCGTTATTAGGATCGCCAAGAACCATTGGACGCCGCCGACAAACAGAAGCGCCCCAGCCAGCTTTATGTCATCATACTTCAAGTGGTATCTCACGCTTTTGCGCCAACGAGATATTTTAGGCATTCCATCAATCCATATCGCAAACAATTCTCTAAGAAATTACCAGGGATCTAATTCATCACCAACCCAAAAGACATGCTAGCGAATCCAAAAAATAATAAACAGGGTTATATGGTCGAACTCCAGGCTGGAGGCGTGTGTTGAAGTTTGAAAGAGGCCGCGATAGTCATCGAGAACCTGACCAAGAAGTTCGAAGACGTCACTGCAGTTGATGGACTAAACCTTGTCGTAGATAAGGGGGAACTCTTCGGGTTGCTTGGGCCGAATGGCGCTGGAAAAACGACGACGATAAACATACTGTGTGGCTTGCTGGAGCCAACAACCGGTTCAGTTAAAGTGGGTGGCCATGATGCTCGAAAGGAGCCGAATGTGATCAAGGAACTGATAGGCGTTTCCCCACAAGAAACAGCCGTATACCCCCAACTGACGGGCAGGGAGAACATAGAGTTATTCGCCAATCTTCATGTGATGCCCAAAGGGAAACTGAAGAGAAATGTCGATGAACTTCTCCAAAAGCTAAGACTTCAAGACCACGCTAATAGAAAAGCGGGGAAGTACAGCGGGGGGATGATGCGACGAATAAACATAGCCATGGCGTTGGTCCATGATCCGGAGATCGCCTTTCTCGACGAGCCGACCGTCGGCATGGACCCGCAGTCTCGCCGGGCAGTCTGGGACTTTATCAGGGAACTCACAGGACAAAACAAGACTGTTTTACTCACGACTCACTACATGGAAGAGGCTGAAGAGCTCTGCGACAGAGTTGGGATAATCGACAATGGCAAGCTCATCTCTCTCGGAACCCCTCAAGGGTTGAAAGAACAATTTAAGGTTAAGAACCTGGAGGAGGTCTTCCTTCAACTCACTGGTAGGCGAATAAGGGAGGAGGTATAGGTTGACGCTTCAACGCGTTGCAGCCCTCGCAAGGAAGAATATCTTGGCGTTAGTCAGAGAACCTGAAGCACTGTTCATGCTTATCCTATTTCCCGTGATCGCCACGATGGCCTTCGGTTTGGCTTTCGGAACGGCCGCCAGTGGGCAGTCAACGTATGGCGTAGTTGGCGTCGTGAACGAAGATTTATCTGGATTGAGGTGGTCACAATACCTTGTGGGGAATCTCTCCGAAACCATGATTTTGGGCACTGAAAATTACACGGATGGAGGAGCTGCGCAAAGCGATCTGTCTCAGGGGAAGATCCAGGCGGTTCTACTTATACCTGAGAATTTCGGACTGAGTTGCGAATCGTATTGGGATTCACCAACGAATCCAAACCTCTGGATAAACACGACGATAACGTTGTATTTGGACAGCGGATCGATGATCGCGACTCAGGCGATCCCGAATATCATCCAGCAAACCCTCGCAAGGGCGGTCTATGGGATTCAACCGACTGCGATCGCCGGGCCGGTCAGTATGGGCAGTCCCTCTTTGGTGGATGTGAGCAAGCTAACGACATTCGACTTTTTCGCCCCTGGCTTTTTCGCGTTCTTCGCAATATTCCAAATAATGACGGTCGCCCAGTCGTTCATCTTTGAGCGAGATAAAGGCTTGATCAGGAGGATAAGGACGACGCCGACCTCCTCAAGTGAATTCATAGCAAGCCACACCATCTCGAACATGATCATCGCCATCATTCAGGTGGCCATCGTCTTCCTAGTCGCCATCCTCGTGGGATATCGACCATTGGGCGATGCAGCCAGCTTCGTTTCGGCTTTCCTGATCTTGTCGATCTTCTCGCTCTGCTGCGTTGGTTTCGGTTTGATCGCCGCGACCTTGGCGAAGTCCTCTGGGGCTGCCACTGGGATTGCGTTTGTCTTCATAATGCCACAGATGCTCTTGGGCACGTTTGTTTCGGTCGGTCTGTCGGCAATAGCGAAGGAAGCCGGAAGATTCGTGCCCGGCTATTATGTGACGGATGCGCTGACGTCGCTTTTCCTGAGGGGTACGCCCGTGACGAGCCCCTCGATACTGCTTGACATTTTGGTCGTTACAATAGCTAGTGTCGTCGTGTTGGTATTTGGGATTATATTGTACGGAAAGTATGAGAAAACCTGAAGCATTCGGATTTTATTGTGATCTCCATGGGTAAGGGACTTCGAAGCGAAGCTTTAATCGCCGAGGCACGAACAACGCGCACGTGGCGAGGCTGAGATGCCCGGACCTGGCAACTGGATCATAAGGAACTTCGATTACGTGAAGCTGTGGGGCAGAAACGCCAAGATCTTCGTCTCAACGGAGATCCTCTTTGCCATATTCATGTCCTGGGTAGAGCTGTATAAGGCGATCTTCATGAGGAGCCTAGGTTTTAACGAGATCTTCATCGGATTCGTGTTGATGCTGCCGCTCATCCCGCAGATGTTCCTGCCGATATTGGGTGGGTACCTGGCCGACCGTTTTGGCAGGAAGAGGATCCTGATGGTCTTCGACAGCGTCGGATGGATCGGATCCGCAGCCGTATGGGTCGTGGCACGGGAGCCGATCCACGTGATCGCTGCGGCGTTGCTCCAAGGGCTCAGCACCACGATATATGGCGTGTGGGAGACGCTCCTCGTCGAAGACACCCAGCCGCATCACAGGGCGAGCATATACAGCACCATTCAGATGATGTACGTGTTCGCGGGCCTTCTGACTCCCGGTGCCGGCGCGCTGGTCTCCATGTATGGCGTTGAACAGGGGAGCAGGTACATATTCCTCGCGTACCTGTTGGCGCTCATCGCCATGTTTTCCACACGCCAAGCCCTGCTGACCGAATCGAGGATAGGCGTGCTCCTCTCGAAGAAAGGGGCCGAAGAATCCTCGATGCCCGGAGTCAGCTACATGGGGGTTTTGAGGGCGATCGCGAAACACAGGAAACTGCTGATCGTCTTCGCCCTGACAACGATCGGGACCATACAATACGAGCTGGCCACCATATTCAAGCCCCTCTACTTGAGCGATCCGAAGGCGCTGGCCCTTGACGAGAGCATCATCTCGGTGGTGCCGACGGCCTCCTCCATACCGAGCCTGATGGCGCTCTTCTTCGTGATCCCGAAGTTGGGCATCTCGCGCATCAGGAAGGCCCTGCTATTTTGCTACGCGTGCGGCATACTGGGCCTCGTGGCGTTAATCGCGGCGCCCAAAGGTTCCCTTGGCTTGGCAGTGTTATCCGCCATACTCGACAGCGCGAGATACATAGCGGTGTTCTGCATCCTGAGGATATTACTCGTCAACACGATCGACGAGGCGAACGAGCTCCTGAGGGCGAAGGTCATGTCGTTGATCATAGCCTTCCCGGCCTTGGTCTCGTGGCCGATGCCGATGATAGGCGGATACCTTTACACCCTAAGTCCGGCTCTGCCGTTCTTGGTCGCCACGCTTCTCCTAATTCTGAGCTTGTACCTCGTCGTAAAGATCAGATGACGCGATCCGTGCGACTCGTGGTTCATCGCGGCCAAAATCCGCTCTCTTGCGCTCATCGCCGTAGTTGGTCTTTGCGCCACTTACCGCCGAAGCCCATTACGAAGCCTGCAGTCAGCAGCATGCCACATTCATGTTATTCCCCTTCCAAGCCCCTGGGGATCTCGAGCGCCCTCTGGTTCCAGGATGCCCGAGGACCTGCCGCACTTAATGAAGGAAACCATCAAGCTCCTCACTCAATGAGCGTATCGCTTCGGCTTAGATTTATGAGAGATGCGCAACTGTCGTAGTTTATTTTCCTCATGTATTTCACTAATGCTCGTCTATCCATCAACCGTGTTAGCGGGCTTAATGCCGTAGTCCGGTAGGATGTCCTCGACGTCCCGAATGGCGCCAAAGCAATACGCCCCCAGGGAGACCGCCGCTCCCAATAGTCCGGAGATGATGAGCATGAGGGACATGCCGGCGCCCGGGCCCGTGCCGACCATCCACCCGAACATCGCGGTCAGATCTCCTTCAGGCATCATATTCGGTTCGAAGAGTCGATCGGCGAGGGGGCCCGCGATGAGCATGCCCAAAGGCGAAGACACCTGCGCTATGAATCGGCGAGACGCGAAGACGCGGCCTTGCAGGTCGGGCGCGACCTTCGACTGCCAAATCGCCTGATTGGATCCGTTGAGTATCGGCACGAAGAATAATCCCAGGAACGCTGCCAGCGACCAGATGTATTGATTGCCTCCAAGACCCACCAGAACCCAGCCAAGTAAGTTGGTGAGCGCATCTCCCATCAAGACGCCATGAACCCTCCGCTTGGGGCCGCCCCAAACCACGAGGAGTATGCTGCCAACCAAGCCGCCGATCCCGCCGATGGACATGACAGTTCCCAAGACGATGTTGTCCCCTCCGGTCCGTGCGAGGATCGCGGGGGTGATCAAGGTGAAGCCCAGGCCACTTACCAGATTGCTGGAAAAGAGGACGAGCTGCAATCCGAGCAGGCTCGGGCATCCGAAGATGTAGCGGAATCCGTATAACGACTCCCTCCAGATGCTGCCCACCCCCTTCAATCCCTCCCCACTTGCAGGGGGCTGTGGGATTTGTATCAGCGACACCGTGCCTATTGCCGTGATGAAGGTGATTATGTCGACGGCCATCACGCCGCCGATCCCAGAGGCGCTCATCAATAGGGCGGCGGCGACTGGGGAGAAGATACCGGAGGCATACTCGGCGGTCGAGAGCATGCCACTTGCCCGGCCGTATTGCCCCTTGGGAACGATCATGCTTATCGCGGCCGAATAGGCTGGAAAGTGAAAGGCCTGAAAGGCACCGGAGAAGGCGCCCGCCAGGTAGAGGTGCGGGATCTGCAGATTTCCGGCCGAGTGGAGCAGGAACATGGCCACGGTCGGCAAGCCCGCCAATAGGTCCGAGTAGATCATGACCCGCTTCCTGCTCGAGCGATCGACTACCGCGCCCGCGATGGGCGTCATCAGCAGTAGGGGGACGAAGTTGAAGAAGCTGACCAGCGCCAGAACCGTGGCCTGCCCCGTCACTTGCCAAGCCCAAACCGAGATCGCAAAGCCGGTCATGCTCGTGCCAAGCAATGAGAACACCTGGCCCGCCCACATGAGCGTGAAGCTGGACATCCCCCTCATGGGTCCCGATGGCTGCTTCGCTTCGACCGATCCGATCGCGTCGCCCATGAAGGGACCTCACATCGAGTCGAGCCGTGCTCCGTTATATTTCCTTTGTGCGTGTGCCTCGATGGACGTGGGTGTCGATATCATTCGCACTTTAGGGCAGAAGGCTCCAGTAAAGCATTGGCCCGCGGCATCCTTAGGAAAAACCGTAAGGCAGCAGTTGGGCCCTTGAGATCGGCATAAAGCTAAGCGACAAAATCCATAATCGTTATCACATTTAACGACATGATATCATACAATGCCGTAAGTGATATTATGTTAATCAAGGGTCATTCATGCAGGCATTACCATGAAAATATCGATCGCCTCGTACTCGTTCCACGGACTGCGCGGCGCTGGCATGATGGACGCGTTTGGCTACCTCGAGACCTGCAAGTACCGCTATGGGGTGGATGTCGCGGATTTATGGAACGGCATCCTTGGGCCGGACGATCTCGTTTTGGATGAGGGATTCCAGGGCAAGCTCATCGAGGCATTGCGTGAAAGGGAGATGAGCGCCATCAACTATCATGTGGACGGGTGCCATGTTTGGGAGGATGACCCAGCGCTCCGGGAGAAGAGCTATCGGTCTGCGTTAAGGCACCTAAATGTGGCCCGCGCCATCGGTGCCAGGACCGTAAGGATCGACGCCGGCGGCCAAGGGCATGAGTGGACGGCCGAGCAATTCGATCTAATCGTGAAACGCTTTAAGGAATATGTCGCCATTGGTGCGGATTTTGGCTGCCGCGTCGGTCCGGAAAGCCATTGGGGGCCTGAATTGGTACCTGATAACATGGAACGGCTGGCAAAGGCTGTGAACCATCCGGGTTTTGGTGTCCTTCTCCACATCGGGCACTGGGAGAATGCACCGGAGGAGGAAGGCGACCGCCGGTTGGCAAAATACGCAATGCACACCCACATAGATGCCCGCGTTACCCGAACCCGACTTGAGTTGGCGATGCTTTTGCTGCTGGATGCCGGATATCAGGGCTACTGGGGGATCGAGCACCACTCCGGCAAGAACGAGTACGCGGAAGTTGCTTATCAGTTGGCGGAAGTACGGCGGGCTTTGGAGAAGCTCCGTCTGGAAAAAGGCTGAGGCGTTCATATTACAGGGCGACGCTATCCGCCATCTACCCAAGAGGAAAGAGAGAGTATATACTTTGCACGATCAGTTTGAAAGGAAGCGATGCCGTAATGGAGAAGGGATCCAATGGCTAGGAAAATCCAGCTCGTCATAGGGATGGGGCCAGAGAAGGGGGAAGGAAATGAGCGACTCAGTAAAAGGGGATGCGGCACTTGTCAACGCTCTGAGCGAACTGGCAGGGGAGATCGAAGATCATTCACGGACATATACTTCAGACCCAAACCCATTATATCGATGGATAGATGTCCGGACTGTAAAGGCAAAGGATATTTGGTGATATCTGAAGACATAACGAGGTTGGCTGCTAGACTAACTGAAGGACTTGTTAAAATCACATAATGCCTAATACTATATCTGCTATTTCCTATCGATATCTAGGAAAGATTATTAGCTACATAGAGCTCTCTGGGCGACAGTGGGATCTAGTTTGTATTATTTGGACGAGCGTGGAAGGTACCAACAATGCCAACCCCAACCGGTGACCATCGTGGTGAGGGAGGTGAGCGGCGACGCTGGCGAAAGGGCACACTCATTCCCTCTCGGGAAGGCCAAGGGAACCCTTACGTTCAGCTGAGGCGTCTTGAAATTGTCCGCAGTACACGCCAAAGACTACTACGTCAGCCCGACCGGCAACGACTCAAATTCCGGGACCCGAGCCCAGCCCTGGCGGACCATCGCTAAGGTTAACGGCACTGACTTCGGGCCGGGCGACTCCATCCTCTTCGAAGGCGGAAAGGCCTTCGGCGGAACGATCGAGCTCGACGAAAAAGATGCCGCAACGGCCCAAGAGAGGATCACCGTTTCCTCCTACGGCACGGGCCCTGCGAACATCGATGGCGGCGACAGGGGCGCCTTCGTCGCCAACGGGTGCAGCCACATTATCGTCAAGGACATCAACTTCGTCGGCTCAGGCCGGAGAGCCGGCAACACCGAGACTGGTGTATGGGCCATCGACTGCGACGACGTCGAATTCACCCACATCGAGGTCAGCGGCTTTCAAAAGAGCGGCCTGAGCGCCGAGGGCTCCCGCGACGTCCGGATCACACACGTCCACGCACATGACAACAGGGGCGCTGGGATCCGAGTCGGGGCCTCGCGAAGGCGTTGGTCTGAGAAGGTCCACATCTCCTACTGCATCGCAGAGAACAACCCCGGCGACCCCACGAACCTCACGGGCCACAGCGGAAACGGCATCGTCGTCGGCCAGCTCAAGAAAGCCGTGATCGAATACTGCGAGGCCCACAACAACGGCTGGGACATGCCGAGGAGGGGAAACGGACCCGTCGGCATCTGGGCCTGGAGCGCGGATGAGGTCGTCATCCAGTTCTGCATCTCGCACGATAACAAGAGCCCGGGCCACGACGGCGGCGGCTTCGACCTCGACGGCGGGGTGACGAACTCCATCCTCCAGTACAACCTCTCATACGGCAACGAGGGCCCGGGCTATTTCCTCTGCCAGTACCCGACCGCCCCGGCCTTCAGGGACAACGTCGTCAGATACAACATCAGCCAGGACGACGGAACGAAGAACAATCGCAGGAGCGGCATCGACATCTACGCCGGCGATGTCGGCATGTCCGACTGCCAGATCTACAATAATACGGTATACAACAGGACGGGCGCCGCCGTCGCCTTCGGCGGGCTCGATGTGGAGGGCATAGTCATCCGCAACAACATCTTCATCTTCGGGGGCGAGTTGATCTCAGGCGACTCGAAGAGGGGACGGTTCGAGAACAACGTCTATTGGCGAATCGATGACAGGGACATCCTCTTCGATGGCCACAGAATACTCGAGGAGTGGGCCGACGCAACGGGACAGGAGAAGATCGGCGACGAGATAGTTGGAAAAGTTATCGACCCGAAGCTCGTGGACGCGGGCCTGGCAAGGCTGGCCGATCCCACGAAGCTCTCTGAGCTCGCCGAATACAAATTGAGAACTGATTCGCCCTGCATCGGCGTCGGGATCATCGTCGAAGACAACGGGGGCCGCGACCTCTGGGGTAGCGAAGTCCCCCGGGACCGGAAACCCTCCATAGGCGCTTGCCAAAAACCATAAACAAGGGCTTCATGAGATCTACTGAAAGAGAAGCAAATTCTCTGCCCAGAAGCCTTGAATTTGACCCAGTGATGATCAGGTTGAGGCCGCTCCTCTGCAGCCTATTGACGAATAGCTCTCAGTTCGATAGGTTCTGAACCTCATCCAGTAGCAGGACATCGAAACTACCGTACACCTCCCTTAGTCCTTTGAGAAAGACATCATAATTGTCAACCTTCACCAGTTGCTCTTCATCGAAGTTCAGATACGCATATCGCTTGTCCTTTATGCCCTGAATCGAAAAGACGGGCTTGCCGGCCCTCCTTGGCCCCAGGACCGCCTTTATCAGTCTGCTCTCGAGCAGGCCCTCGCAAATTTCGATATCTCTCCTGACGAACCGTTCATGGGAGAGCCCTTCGATCTCTAATCTCTGCCTGAGCACGACATCGCCGATGTTCAGCATTAGGTAAACAACACTTTTCAGTTCATTTTGAGGGTGTTTTTCAGAAAAGATGTGGAATTGTAGTCGAACAGGCTATCTGTGTTGAATCGCTTCCCATATAGACTGTTCCGAAGGGATTAAATACACTCCATGAGTAAAATGAAAATTCCGGGGTATCGCGGGGGATGCGAAATGGTGTTCTGTAGCCAATGCGGCAAGGAGTCGACGGGGGAGCTTTACTGCCCTGCGTGCGGGGGCGTGCTGGATCAGAGCGCCGAGATCAAAGATCTCCAGATGAAATACGAAGGGGCGCGCGTCATGCACGACAGCCTCTTCAGGGATTATGTCATCGCGCAAAGGGATGTTCAACGACTTACAAACGAAAGGGGCAAACTGAGCTCAGAGCTAAGGAACAATAAGGCAGAGCTCAAGAAGATGGCCGAAGCCCATCGGTCCATTGAGCTATCGCTGAAGGAGAAGGGCGAGGAACTCGACGCTTTGGAAGGGCAATACCGAGACCTTAAGGCGAAGGAGGCCCAGGTCAGCAAGGCCTACAACGACTTGGTCCCGAAGTACAACGACGTGCTCAAGGAGAGGGATGGAATTAAGGCCGAGTTGGAGGCCGCTGGTAAAGCCTACGACAAGCTGGTGCTCAAGCACGATGAGGCCGTAAAGGCCTACAATCAGATGGCCCTGAAGTTCGACGCGGCGATCAAGGAGGGCGAGGGGATTAAGGCGGACCTTGAAATGGCCCGGCAGATCCATACGGCAGATATCGAGAAGGCGAAACGCGAAGCAGCAGAGGAGAAGGACAAGGCCCGCAGAGCCCTTCTGGCGGAGAGGGACAACTTCATGAAGGAGAATGAGGCGTTGAAGAGGGACAACCAAAGGGTCGTTGCGGAGTCGGTCAATTTGAACCTTAAACTGCATAACAGCCAAGTGGAACTCAAGAAGGTAAAGGAGAGATATGGGGGAATCGATGAGACGATCAAGGGGCTCGAGTCGTCGCTGAAGGAAAAGGGCGAGAGGCTAGCGGCCATAGAAGGGCAGTACCAAGCCCTGAAGGAGGAGCATGAGCGCGTCATCTCGGAAAAGGCCGACCTGAACGAGGCGCTGCAAAGTAGCCGGACGGACCTCAAGAGGATGGCCGACGTCCGCCAGGAACTTGAGGGGTCGCTCAAGGAGCTCGAGGCATCGGCGAAGGAGAAGGCCGAGAGGATCGGCAGCATCGAGCGACAGTACCGGGCCCTCCAGTCGAAGGAGGCCCAGGTCAGCAAGGCCTACAACGAGTTGGTCCCGAAGTACAACGACGTGCTCAAGGAGAGGGAGGGGATTGAGGGGGAGCTCAATATGGTCAACAAGGCCTACAACGAGCTGGCACCCAAGTACGATAATGTTGTAAAAGAGGGGGAGGGGATAAAGTCTGAGTTCGAGAGAGCCAGCAAAGCCTACAATGAGCTGATCCTGAAGTATGATGAAATGGCACACAAATACGACGAGGTCGTGAAAGAGGGGGAGGGGATAAAGTCAGAACTGGAGATCCTAACCAGATCCTACAACGGGATAACCTCGAAATACGACGAGATCGTCCCGAAGTACGACGAGGCGGTGAAGGAGAGGGAGGAGATCAGGGCGGATAACAAGAGGCACCAGGAGGAGGTCTTCAGGCTGAGGGACGTCATCAAGGCCCACGAGGCGAAGTATGGGGAACTTGATGAAAAACACAGGACGGCACTGGCGGAACTCGAGATGGCCAGCAAAGCCTACAATGAGCTGGCTCCGAAGTACGACGAGCTGGTACCCAAGTACGATAAGGCCGTGAAGGAGATAGACGTCCATAAGAAGGCGATCGAGAATCGCGAGAAGGAGATATCCAGGCTGACGAACGTCGTCAAGGTCTACGAGGGTGATTACGTGGAACTCAATGAGAAACATAAGGCGGTCTTAATTGACAGGAAGAACCTCCTGTTGGAACTTGAGAAGAACAAGAGCACTTACGAAGAGGAACACCGCAAATACACGAGCCTTGAGCAGGAGAATAGGACTTTACTCAATAACCATGCGGAGCTGAGCAAGAGGAATGAGGACATGGAAAAGAGCATCAAGAGCCTCGAGGGCCTGAGATCGGAGTGGGAGGCCCAGAGGAAGACTATACAAGATCTGCAGTTAAAGCTCAAGGAGACGACCGAGAAGCTGAATGAGGCGGAGCGCCAGCACAGCGACATCCACCTGCGGCATCAGGAACTCGTCGCATCGTACGATCGGCTGCTGGGAGCGGCCGAACGAGCCATTAGTGAGAAGGAGCGGATAAAGGAACCCCAAGCGATGGGGCAGGACGACAAGAAGGAGGGCCTGAAGACCCTAGTTCGCACGAACAGGGAGAAGAAGGAAGAATAACAAGCGGTAGAACGAAAGCTAGCGATTTAGGGAGAGATAGACAGTTCATCAAGTTGTATCTTCTAGGGTTTTTACCATGAAAAGCCATTGGGGCCTAAATTGTGGCGGGATTTCCGTTTTAGGATATTCGTTGCATTCGATGAATCCTAGGGAGCGGTAGAGGTTGTGTGCAGTGGTCATGAATCGTCCAGAATCGAGATATACTGAACTATAGCCGAATTCCTTAGCCCTTTGAAGCAGCTGTTGCAGTAAGGCCTTGCCATAACCTTTTCCTCGATACGAAGGTCGGACATACATCCGTTTTATCTCTCCAGCCTTATCCCTTATTCGACGAAGTGCGCCCATGCCTATAATCGAATCATCGAGTACAAGAAGGTAATAGACTCCGTGTGGATCCGAACACAACTTCTCAACTTCGCTGGTAAGGTATTCACGTTTCTTGCTCTCTGCGGCCTTTTTTGACCACCCGAGTAGAGTGGCAAGGTCGGTCCTAAAGCACTCCTCGATTCCCTTTGACCACCAGTTCATATATTCGACGTTCAAATCGAATACTTGAGAACTGTGGATACGAAAATCTACTGGTAGGAAGCGAACTTTTTCGGCCATTCTTGACACCATATGAGGGGGATAATCCACTGCGGATTCGATTCTTTATATTCATTGGCCCTAGAATCCAGAAATAGGCGCTCCTCCGCCTCTCTACCACAAGTGAAGGTAAAAAATATAGCCGGGCTCAATACTTAATACATACGTTAAGCCCAACTTTCCATAGAGAAGAAAGCACTTACTGCTGTGTTGCTTTAAGGAAGTATTGATATTGTCTACTTTTTACACAGAATGCCAATTTTTTTGATGAGAAGTTGAGGGGAATTCTGGTGAAATAGATACCCGTTATCGAAACTAGCAATTATTTTTCAAATCCCATAACTGATGGGGTAGGCGGAACCATCCCTCTTCAGAATAAATCCCCGGAAGCACGCGGCGCATTCGAGCCTCAGACGCCTCCTCTTGGCCCCCTCGAAGAACGGCCTGGCGAATGGCCCGTAGTCGTAGCCGCAGTGGGGGCACTTGAAGCCCTGCAGTTGGGCCCCCTCTTTTATGGTCAGCTCTTTCGGCCTGACCTTGGCCCTCTCCCCTTGGTCCCTGTAGGAGAGGCAGGTGGGGCTCCCCCTGTGCCTGTATAGATACGCCCTCCCGATCCGGCGGCCGCAGACCGGGCAGGTGACCCTTTCTCCGAGCATGGCGGGCCTTCTGGGCACTTTCGGGATAAAAGCTGCGAGTGCAGGCCTCATACCGGGGAGAGGTCAGTGAATGCGTAGCCGCTCACTAACTGAGCGACCGATCGAGGTAAAAAAGGATAAGAGGCCATGCGCGAACTTCTGAATAATGGCATGGCGACGATGGACCATTTGACCAAGCGCGTGGAGTTCTCCAGTTACTTTTCCTCCCTGAGGCAGCCGGTCATTTCCGGACGCGTATTCAATTCCGAGAGGCGGGACCTGGTGAGTCCCCCCAAAGACGAGAGATGTGTGCTGGTCACGAAGGAAACTGCCCCGAATAACTTGGTCTACCTAGGTAATGCCATCGCCGTCGCATCGGAGGTCGGGGGCATCAACAACCACCTAGCTATAGTCTGCAGGGAGCTGTGAATACCGTTCATTAAGCTCGATAACGCGACAGATGTGCTGAAAGAACTCCTTATGCTTGTATTAAAAAGGAATGTGGATCGAGAAAGTACTCATGATGGCAACGGTGTGGCATGATGAAGGTGACGATAAAACCTGCGGAACAAGCTGACATGGTGAATTTCAACGTCTTGTAGGAGCTATGGGCGAGGAACATGGAGTAACATGGAGCAACGTCCGAAACCGATATGGTTAAGAATTATCGCTGTTGGTTCCAATATGTTTTTGGATATAGAGAAGTCGTCTTTTTTCCCAATGCCCTGTTATTGATAGCATTGTTATCTTAAATCCCTTGCTCTAGACCGCCTAGTTGATTTGATATGATGCTAGGGGGAACGGCTTCCACTCCCTCTCAACCAGCTTCGAGTGTTCCCTCCCTTCTCCATGTTCTTCGGCAATACATCCTCTACGACCATTTTTCTCGTTTTTTGCCTTACGGTCATGAAATATGGTTTTTTCGTGAAGTGTATTTTCAATATCTCGCAGTTCTCTTCCATTGAGTGGTTCAATGTGCCGCTCTTTAGGACTTCACCCGTCGCTACGTGTTTTCTGGCCTCAACTATATCCTCATCGTCTTCATAGATTATGGCCCTTATTCTATGGCCGGTCAGAGTTAAAGCGGTCGTCCTATGAGTGCCATCCAGCATGAAAAAATCTGCGGCTCGGTTGTCGCGCTCGAAATCCCTGAATTTCCCAAGTAGCTCGCCATCAAAGTGCACCTTGACTATGTCCTTTCTAATAACGGGGATAAGCGGCAGCTCCTCGCCTCGATTGCACCTCTCGAAGTAATATCTAAGGGCGCCAGCACTATACACAGGATAATCGTTTAACGTGATTATCTGATCTGGGCTTAATTCCACTATTTTCATAATTAATAATTTCCCCAGGGCCTTGTGGGCAAATGGGCCAATATCTCCTCGACGACCTGTCCCACCGTTTTATCATCTGTATGGATATCGATGCCGTAATCGAATCTCGAAACGAGATAATAAACGACTGTCGCTGCGTCTACGCCATAGGCCTTCTCCCTTCCGCCATCCCTTTCTATGCAAGTCCTCAATGTTGCCTTAAGATTAAATGCATAGTGTGGCGTTGGCAAATTCCTTACGAGGTGGTCGATCTGTCCCTTATGATAAAAACAGCCATCGAGGATTACGATCTCTCCCCCATTCAATTCCTTAATGATGCGGGGCAATATCAGTTCATTGGCTCTTATGAAATTTTTTTCTGGAATGCATCCCTCATCCTCCGAACCCCTGTCCAAGCCATATTCGTGTAACAAGTCATCAAAGGGCATATAATCTGCCTTGAGGATCTCCGCTAATTTTTTGGCTATTGTGGATTTCCCGACCGCCAGTGGTCCCCTTATTATGATGTAATAGCTCATTAGGCGAACACCCGGTCTTGGGCTTCTCCCTCTATGGGTATAAAGCACTGTTGATGGAAGAATTCAACTTTTAACGTATTTCTTAGGGGAAAGGCTGGATTACGACTATCTATCTTACATTCTACTTAATCGATGGGCCGTCCAGTCTGGGAGCTTAACGCTTAAGTCTTCCCAGCACCAGGACTAGAACGGATACACGATGTCCGAGTATGCCGAGGCAGCCAAGCCCTTCCTCCTCGGAGAGGGCAAGGACGCCGTGCTGTTGATCCACGGCTTCACGGGTCTTCCGCACGAGGTGAGGGAGTTTGGGGAATACCTCGCGAACGAAGGTTTCAGGGTCCATGCCCCATTGCTTCCAGGCCACGGCACAAGTAAAGAGGACATGATCAAGACCGGGAGGGCCGACTGGATCAGGGGCGCGGAGTCCGGCCTGAAGGCGCTCAAAGGGGAGGCCCCCAAAAACGTCTACGTCTCAGGGCTCTCCATGGGAGGCACGCTGACCCTCTACCTCGGCGCCACGCACCCCGAGATCAGGGCCCTCGCCCCAATATGCGCTCCCGTCTACCTCCAGGACTGGAGGGCGCGCTTCCTGCTTCCGTTTTTAAAGTCCTTCGTCAAGTACTATCGTACGGGAGATGAACCGGCCATATTGGACAAAAGCGCGATCGACAACCCCGTCGCCAAAGAGCATGGCAGGCGCTACGACCGAGTTGCACTCCCCTGCGTCGCCGAGCTGTCATCCCTCCTTCGCGAAGCCAGGGAAAGGCTGAGCGAGGTCGGGCAGCCCATCCTCGTCATACAGGCCAGAAAAGATCGGTTAGTTCAACCGGGAAATGCGGACTACATCTTCCAGCACGTGGCCTCGAGGGAGAAGCGCGTGCTTTGGCTGGAGAACTCGGATCACGCGGCCACTATGGACTTCGACAAGCAGATCCTCTTCAAGGAAGCTGCCGAATTTTTTAAAAGCAATACTTAGAAGGAATAATACGTCATCGAGCATGGCGGGCCTTCTGGGCCATAAAAGCTGCGAGTGCTAGTTTAACCTTTGGGAGGGGGTTAAAAGAACCCAGACCGAGTTCAAGAAGCTGATTGAGTAAACAACATTCACTCGGTACATACGCAATACTGTAGCATAAGTGAAGAACGAGGCTTCCTCGATGTCTCAGCCTTAACGGCAGAGCGCTCTTGTCTACTTTTCGACGCAGTATGTGTTGTCGCAGATACCGTCTCCGTTTACAGCGTTCTGGTTCTCTTGAAAGCCAGCTTCGGATTGTAGGCTTTTACCCATGGCTCATCTCATGCACACATTACAGATCCGAGTTCAGGTTCCTCAAGCTCGCGAAAGATCTCAGCATACATGCATCGGGTAAACTCATTGCTAACGATCCGAGGCTGATTCACAGTTCCATTTGTGATTTCCTGCTGCGGTCTTGTCGACAATCGAACAGAAGTCGCGAAGATCCGCTTCCGGCTTCCCTGGATTACTGCGTGCTTCAAACTCTTGATGTTTGATTAGGCCTTGAACTACTTCCCGATGTGAAGGCTTATCTATCACGGTATGAATTTCGACGTGGACCTTCGAACCGGAGAGTTCAATGGTCATGGCAGTCACATAACATGAATACAATTATTAACATAGCTGTTGATGCGTCTCAGGATCTTCAAGTTCATCATGAAGTAGTTATCAGGCCTTCCGCTGCCACGTATGGCATTGCTGGATTGTAATATATGCCCGAAAAGTATATGATGTCCTGTATAAAGGCATTGATTTAGCATGCGAGGCGTAAAAGGATGAGTGATACAGGGAGTTATTCATCGATTACAATCAGGCCTTATCAAGCCCTCTGCATTGTCTGCACTATAGGTGCCAACGGTGATTTTGAACCAAGGTATGTAAAGATCAAAGAACTTTTGGAAACCGTTAGAAAAAATCCCGACATGCCCATCACCCTCAGGTGCAATGTCGGCGACGTGTTCGCTTATCAGGACCCTGGAATCGGAGACGACACTCCCGAGGGCATGGAATTCAACCGGAAAAGGGATCTGGAGATCCTCCTAAGGCTGAATTTTGTCCCAGGCGAGACGGTAACCGCCAGGATACTCTTCAATCGATTGTTGGACAGGATTCAAACGGTGTCCGGCATATGCGGTTACGAAAGCACCACCTCCGATGCTTTGAAGGGTTGCCCGAAGGCAAAGAGCCGCAAATACGAGATGGGGAGACAGGGTGGCATCAATGCCATCATCACTCCCCGGAGAGAAGAGGAGATGGAAGAGGATAAGAGAGAATCCCTGGAGGCCATGTATGAAGCACGAACGACCGGAATAAGGGTTCGTCCACACATCCTCGTATGCGCCGTATGCCAGTATGGCGGAGGGGTCAGGCCGCCGTTCAAGGAGGACAACCTCCCCGAGCTCATACAGCTAGTGCTGAAGGAACCCTACACGCTCATCACCCTTGCCGAGGCCGCGGATTGGATGATGTGCGCCCCCTGCCCCAACCGCGCCCCCAAGCTGAACGCCTGCGTAAACGTCAGGGGATCCGGCGGACTGACCAACCAACTGAGGGACCTGCGCACGCTCCAGAGGCTGGGCCTGACTTACGGGACCACGATGAGGGCAGAGGGCCTTTACGGGCTCATCCTCGAGAGGATCCCCAGCACGCTCGACATCTGCAGGTTCGACAGCCCCGATCCCTCCGTCTGGTGGGATGGCTGCGGCGCGAGGACCACCAATAATGAGAGCTACGTAAAGGGCAGGGAGATGCTGATGAAGGAATTCGAATCCTAAAGGCGTGAGACCAGAAGACAGTGTAACCGTCATGGGGGATTCTTGGCAAATTGACGGCTGGAAGGATAGTTGAGAGAGGATTAAAGAAGTTGAAGAGCATTATGGAGAAATAGATAACCGCTATTGAATGTTGCACAACCGTTGAAGTGTTCCTCGCTGGTCATCGCTTCTTATATCTCTGTGACCCAATCCCTTATCCTATATAGGCCCCTATTTTCAACATACCTG
>Ga0315312_1000236_pt1 | contig 80816 bp, 84 predicted proteins | sample TDP7_MG_FD_203629 | JGI IMG/M metagenome (GOLD analysis project Ga0315312, IMG submission 203629) | Freshwater sediment microbial communities from Lake Towuti, South Sulawesi, Indonesia - TDP7 | ecosystem: Environmental > Aquatic > Freshwater > Lake > Sediment | place: Indonesia: South Sulawesi...
ACCATCGTGGGAGAGAGTTTATGATTTGGCTTGCCGTAGATGCAGCGCCGTGTGGGACTACGAGATCAGCGAGATCTATTGACTCTTTCTTTTCTCTCTTTCAGATATTCATCAAGCAGTTTTAGTATTGCTGTTTCTTCTTTGGTCGGTATGCTGCCAAGACTTTCTTTTTTCATTTCATTCGATTGCCGTGCAGAATATTTTGTATTTTGGTATTCTAAGCGGTCTCCCATTCGTTTTCACACTCCCAATATGCGTGTATTTCATTATTTTCGCATGGTGATTCAGTTAATGCTGTACGATGGATTGGACAGAAGTTCATGGAAGTGTCTTGCAAGAGCTTCTTCCCTCTCTCCCAAGGACGAGAACTGCAGGTAACACTGAATTAAGTCCATATACATCTCCGTTGAGAATGATGTGAAATCTCTAAACAGAGCGGTGCTTGGTACCACATTGTGTGTTAGCGAGAACGTTACCTGCCTAGAACTTCGAGCATCCGGCTCAAATGAACTCTGATAGGATGGGTTTTTATCTTAATGTTTGAGCTTACTTTCCAAGAGTGACGTAGCATTGGCCTACAGGTATGTGAAGGATCGTTCTGTTCCACGTAGAATTGTCTGCCCGAAGTGTGGAACTCTCATAGACCTTTCAGGTGAATCCGCTGCTTCTTTGGCTCCGGAGCCTCCGTCGAACCTCGATGAGGTTAAGCGGCTATTCTCAGCCGGTGAGCTTGAGATGCTGGAGTTTGGTGAGACATCGAAGGCTTACACTATTAAGCCTAAGGTCTACTTGGGGAGGAAGGCTTTTGTAGCTATCTCTGAGGTTGTGAAGCTTGCTGGAGGCCACTACTTCAGTGCTGGGAAGGCGAGCAAGTTTATAATACCGAAGGCGTCGGAGTAGCTTCAATCTTTTTATGACAGAAGCTGGATGACTTCTCGAACTCTGAAGCATAATGTGTCTCCGTCATGGTAGAATATGCCTCTAGCCTTGAATCTCGCGTCCTTCTTGAATATGTTGCTTGGACCTTCGAAGTCTTGAGGTGTTATCCTAGCTCTCCACTTATCGTTTATCAAGACGACAGCCTTGCCTGGATAGATCTTCTCCACTAGGATGTCGTACATGTCTTTCTCTGGAGTTGGCTTGCTCGGTACAGTAGCTATGCGGTCCCACCCGATCCTCTGCAGCTGACCTATATCTTGGAGCTTCTCCACCGCAGCCTTGAGGATGGCCGGTGTTACGCCTTCCTCAGCAATCTGGTCTGCTAGATCCTCTATGAGAAGCCCTGGGCTTCCGGCCTTCATGGCTCTCATCCATATGTATCTTGAAGCCTTATCCACATCCCGTAGAAACTTCTTAACTTTCTCCTCTTCAGGCTTGATGAGTTGGGGTTCAAGACGGGTTATCTTTGCATGCTTCTCTATCTCTCTCATTTCCTCTATTGTGAGTGGGTTAGGTTCTGGTTTAGGTCCAAGCCTCATCAACGGGTTCAGTTCTTGATTGAGGCTTGCTGTGATCTTCCTCATCCTCTCGACTCTACGCCGACTTGCGTAGAGGTAGGCTATGTCGAATGTATCGTTAGCAGCTAAGATCACGGCTTTGCCAGCTGTCTTCCTTCCAGTTCTTCCCTTCCTCTGTATGTATCTGATCTCGCTCGGTATCGGCTCATAGAAGACCACTAGGTCAACGGCTGGTATGTCCAAGCCTTCTTCTGCTATGCATGTTGCAACGAGAACGCTCGTGCCTCCATCTCGAAAGTTTCTCAGCATCTCAGCCTGCTCATCTTGGCTCAATCCTGGATCATCCTGCTTCGAGGCTTGACCGACAAACCGTTCCACCGACAGCTGACCAGTCTCTCTGAGCCGACCGACAAGATGGGAAGCTGTGTCTCTGTACTGTGTGAATACAAGCACCTTCGAGTTCGGATGCTGCTTAAGCTGATTCTCAATCTCCTCTTTTAGAAGAGGCGTCTTCGGATGCTCTAGCTTCATGTTCTGGTTGAGGAGACTCTTGAGCTGAATGTATCGTGGATCGTTGACTATCGTCTTGTAGCTTTTCTTCTCTTCGCTCTCCTGCTCCATTCTATCTATGAAGGATGTGAGTGTAGGTATTCCTTGCGTCTCCAAGAGTTCCAGTGCATGGAATAGTGTTAGAGAAGCGGACTGCGCTACGATAGCGCTGTAGATTGGGCCTCTCTCCTCCTCGATCGTCTCTTCTAATCTGTATCTAAGCTCCTCTCCAGCCTCAAGGAGGTCCCTCCTAGTTACGTACTCAGGTCTCCTATGGATGACTCCTATCCTATTGAGCCAATCCAACCGGTCGTTCAGCATGGACCGAATTATCCGGCTGATCTCTCTGTATTCGCTTGGTAGATCAACATACTTCCATTCGACCTCAATCGGATTGATGTAGGGAACTACGTCTGGGTCTTCTTCTGATCTGTACTCGATCTGCTCGATGAATAGGGCTTCGCATATATCCTCTATCTTCTTCTTATCCGCGCCTGGGCTTGCTGTCATTCCAAGTATGATAGGCCATGATGCTTCCTCAACATACTTCTTTGCTACATCGGTGTACGCATACTCCTTCCTCGCTCTATGGCATTCATCGAAGACGAGGAAGCTGAAGTTCTTCATTGAGAGGCTTCCGCTCTCAAGGTCGTTCTTGACTACTTGAGGTGTTGCAAATATTATTCGGGCCTTCCCATCCCAGATCTGCTTCCTATACGCGGAAGGGGTCTTCCCAGTCAACGCCACAGCATCTTCATCCGAAAGCTGCAGGATGCTCATGTATGTCTCTCGATGCTGTAGTACGAGAGGCCTCGTAGGAGCCATAACCAAGACGCGCATCTGCTTATGGTTGTATAGGAAATAGACTGCTGCCAATGCTGAGATTATCGTCTTGCCTAGGGCGGTTGGCAGAACCACGAGCGTATTCTTCTTGCAAGCCTTCTCCGCTATGGCTTGCTGATATAGTCTAGCCTCAACCTTGTCAGGCCAAACTAAGGGAGCCTTAACATATCTTTGTTCCATGTACCTTAGAAGCGACATCAGATAGTTCAGCCGACTAAATCTCGATTATTTCGGGTTCGCGTTCTTCCTTCTTGACAGGCTTTGGGCTTAAGCTATCTATGCTCTTCAGTAGGGAGGTAAGCCTCTCGTCTTCAATTAGCTTCTTGTACTCAGCCAATTCTGTAGACGACCTCAGAAGAACGCCTCTCTTCCTAGTAGGCCTACCAGCTTCATCAGTTGGATTCAACTCAACAGCCAACCTAGCAGGACTGCCCTTGAAGGGAGGCATCTTAAGCACAAAGACTCCTGGAACAGAAGTAGGCTTCCTCTCCCAATCCTTACCTGACTTAAGGAAGTCAGCAAGCTTAGTCTCCAAAATCCAACACCAATCTCATAATCGATATGCGAACTCAAAAGCCTTTGTCTCAGCGATCACTACCCTATAAGAAGGACGGCAGCAAGAAGAGACAGAAACCGTCATTCAATTCACCTTCAATTCTACGATCGACCGGTTGCAACGGATTGTAGCTACCCCCTACCCTAGGGTAGGGGGGTCCCTTTCAATTCTACCAAAGGCCGATTGAACCCCCATTATTGGGGTCTCCCAAATCCGTCGTTTAATTCTAGCATAAGTTGGTATTCTCACGAGATTTTTGACTGAACTCCAGAGACATGTTAATTAAACTAATCCTCGCAACATGCTGGAGCGCTTTGCCAAAATCCAGCTGGGAAGGCGATTCTGTCTGGGAAAAGGCGTTAAACCGGTTTCCCTCTAGAGGACTAGCCAATACTGAACCTTTTGTAGATCTCTTCAACTTCTTCGATTAGATTGAATTTCTTGGCACGTCTACGCAAGTAACTCCAATCGATCTCCTTGAATCGACCAGAAATCATTGTTGACTATTCTTCTGATTAAACCTTCAAATCTATCCACTTTCTAAACCTCGTGGTGGCGACGCTTCCTATACATAGTTCTTTCTCTGACCTTTTCTAGAAGTTCTTCTTCCTTGATGTTCACATCTTGATCTTTGATAGAATCAGCGCAAATACGGATACATGCATCAATCATGTTTATCGACAGATTCACCTTTTCCTCTGGCTTCAACTTCCGAAGAGTCAACCAAACCACTCAATATTCTAAGTGATGCTTTAGCCTTATGAGGCATTCCTGAATTAAGGGAATTTAGGAGCTTACCCTCCAAGATCAACTATCATGGATGGCGGCAAACGGAATAAGATCGTTCCGAAGATCTCGATCAGGTCGAGCTAGAATTATCCGTAAGAAGAGAAGTGGAGCGAAAAGTTCTAGCTTTCCTAGAGTCGTGGTTTGCATAGTATCTCTTTGACTTTAAGGTCGAATAGAGCTTGAACGTTCGCAGGTCTAACGATTATGGCTGTGTCGCATCCTTTGCTGCTCCCAGCGATCGCGATCGCGTCTTCATCCGTCCTTATGAGACCTGCATCCGCAGCCATTAACGATATCTCGCATGCGACTTTCATTCCTTCACCGAACATCCTGAGGACATTCGCTATAATCTCGTCGACTTGCATTGTATTGAACTTCTTTCTTATAGCGCGACCTGCGCCTCCGAATGCATGGGTAGTTGTAAGTATCTTTCCTCCATGCTTCATGATCTCCCGCCGATTCTCTTCAGTGAGTTCCTGCGTATCAGGACTCTTGTGGCCTGTCACATGAGTGACAACGACCAAGTTACATCCTTTGAAGAGCTTCGCTGCTTTAACCCCAGTTTCACCTCGTGTAGATGCGACAACTATGCTCTTGATCTTCGCTTCCTCAGCTCTCTCCTTCGCTATCTTCAAAACGTCACCCGTATTCTTTTCCCCAGTCTCAGAAAAGTACGCTATCTTCGACATTTCAAGCGGCAATCGATCCTACCTCCAATGGTTGAAGGTAATAACTACCTTTCAACCCAATTTTAAGCTTAGGATTTCTGGGACCTATCCTCACTAGGAATTGCGAAAGTGGCCAGAAGAGATAGTAGAGAGAAGAATCCCATAAGGTAGAAGACCGCTCCCAAACCGTATCTATCCGCAACGAAGCCCCCTAGGCTTGAAGAAACCGAACCTAAGCCGAAAGCCGCAAAGAACATTATCCCGAAGACTATTCCTCGCACCTCTTCAGGCGTTATGTATCCAGTGATAGAGTTGGAGGCTGGTTGAGCTGTATACACCGAAACACCATACAACGCGACAAAAGCAACGGCGCTTATGGCCGGATCCCTCACAGATTGAAGAAGAAACAGGCTCGCCAGCACACCGATTGAAGAAGCGATTATAGTCCGCCTGCTTCCATACCTCTTCGCTCCCTTCCCCCCTAACCATTGTCCAAGTATGCCCGCCGCGAGGATCGATGTCGCCGCCAACCCAGCGAGTTCCAAAGGGAAATGCCTATCATTCACTAGGAACGTTGGGAAGAAGAGTTCAGTGCCTCTGAAATAGAGTCCTACAGTCATATTGTAGATAAGCAGACTCCTTAAGCTTGGATTCTTGAAGACCATGAGAAAGTCTCGCTTCTCGCGGCTCCGCTTCCCTCGCTCAAATGGAACCTTCAGGAAGAGCAGAGAAGACAAAATACATAGTACCCCGAAAGCAACGAAAGGGATCCGCCAACCAAACAGAATGCCTAGTGCCACTGACGCGATGGGCGCGAAGACTTGACCAGTACTTCCTCCCACCCCATGGATGCCCATCGCCTCAGACATCCCTGAATTGAAGGTCTTCGAGATCAAACTGTTTGCCGTCGGATGATATAGACTCGCCCATGCGGACATCAAGACGAGCCCAATCGTGAAGCCCATCAAGCTAGGAGAGAAGATGAAGATGAATGTGGAAAGTCCGGCAAAGGCCAAACTTACGGCAACTACTCTTGTCTCTCCAATAAAATCCGAAAGAGTACCTCCAAGGAGTGAGCCTGCTCCATATAGAAAGTAACCTGCAGTCGCGATCAACCCCATCGTTTGCAGAGAAGTCCCTGTCTCACTAAGGATCAATGGCAGCAACGGTGGAAGAGCAAGTAGGAGAGAATGGTTCAGAGAATGAGCGACACCGAGAAGGAGAAGCGTTTCCCTCGATTTCTCCAGCTTCAAGCACCTTCTTGTTCCTCGAGAAGATCTTGATGGTGGGGCTGGCCGGATGCAAACCAGTTTGGGTTCACATCTTTCCTTACCAGACTCTTTTCCACGCCATTGGAGTGCGAGTAGAATAAGTGCAACTGTTTCTCATATCTTAATCTTTGGTATTGAATGATTGTTTTGGGCTTCACAGGCTCATGAAAATATCATGGAAGAACTAGGCTTGCATCAGCGTCTTCACCAGCAAATGACTGCCTACCCAAACATCTCCGAACTTTTGAAGGACAAAATTCCAGACTCCCCTCCTCTCTATGCTACAATATACAAGGGCGTGGACGTGGGACAAATCTGGGGACAACGTTTCACAATCTGGAATGTTCTGCTGTACGACAGCAACGCTGCGTTCAAGGCGGTACTTCAAGAACTCGATGCGCTTGTTGCAAAACACAAGTCGGCGTACGGCGAAGATAGACTTAGGAACGGGATAAATAACGATCCGTTCTCGTTTCTTTCGGAATTGGTCGTGTATGACAATTTTCGTTCCTTTGGCATTTCGCCCGAAATCGAGCCTCAGGCTGCGCCGGGTTCAAGTAAGAAAATGGATTTGTCAGTGAATCTTGATGGCAGAGAAATTCTCATTGAAGTCAAGATGCCGCATCCGCCAGCTCATTTGATTATGCAGGGGACCGGATTCGCCCCACTTGATTTTGACCTTTCTAAGAAGCTTGCCGGAGAGATAGATCAACACTTGGACATCGCCGCAGAACCAACAAATCCTACGATCATAATGATAAATGGTCTCTACAGCGCGCTTGATCCATTCATTGTCGGCAACAGCATCGAACAACTCAACAATCTCAAGGAGGACGACTTTCCAGAGGAACCACCTGATCGAGCAAAACTCTTGGCAGAAAGAGCAAGACTCTTTGTCTCGGCTGTCCTTCTCTTCAGGAGCGACTGGGAACCCTACATGGCAATCAATACGACAGGACTTAAACTCAGTGAAAAAGAAATCTTGTCATTGAAGAAAATTTTCCAGATACAGAGTTGAGAGGCCTTCATTCTGCCTCTTCTCCTGCATACTAAACAGGTCATCTATAAATGGCGATCGGGGTGACTATCACCGCCGGATAACTGATTATGAAATCCTCGATATCAATCCCCTTCCCCAGAATCGCCCGAACGGCGGGAGGGAAAGTTTCAATCATGTGTTCAATTGCTTCTCTCGGAAATCTTGCTCAGATGCTTGTAGAGTCTCTGAAACAGTGAGGCATCAGTAGCTGTTTTTAGTTCTTGTAATGTAGTTCCTTTTTGTCCCAAGCCGGCTTCCAAGCTTGCCACGCCTGGTACTCCTATTTTGCCTTTTATCCCCGCATCAATCTGGTGGCCTGTTTCTGTGGTTTCTTTCGACAGGCCATTTTCAAAACTGGACAGAAAGTCTTCAACTTTTTGACGATCGAAATATGCGAATTCTCTAAGAACGAATTCATCGGAAGACATTTGACAGACTCATCTCTTATGATACAAAAAGCGCAAATGGAGGATTTAATCTTGCCTTTCAGATGAGGATTTAGAAAGACAGATCCACTACTTAGAAGAAGAAATCTTCCTGGAGGTACTCTAAGCTATGCCCCGCAGAAGAGAATTTGTAAAGTGCCCACAGTGCGGTGTATCATTGAATGTGAAGAATCTTCGAGCGCACCTATGGAAAGTGCATCCAGGAGAAGTTTCGCCCCCGACTATAGAGATAGAGTTAGACGGAAAGCTATTGAAGATCTACTTACCTTGCGAAGAGATTTACAAACGGTATGAAGGCGCTCTTAAAGAGGAAATAGCCAAATCAGAGGGTCTTATCGAAAAGATTTGGCGAGAAGTTTGTGAACTTTTTGGGGTTAAAGAGGCGCCAGTTCCGAAGGTGTGGATCACAATTGAGAAGGGAGTAATAGCACACAATTTGACTGGCGAATCATTTTGCCGTCTGCCTTCCATCGTGGACGCGCAACAAAAGACAATACACGTGTACAACCCAGATGTGCGTTTCACTCCATATACTTATTATATTGAGAGCCTGACGAGACTCAAGGATGAGCCCATACTGGCCAGAACTCTAATCCATGAGTTCAGTCACAGCGCATTCATTCTTGGTGGACCGAAAAATAAAGGCTATCTTCTGGAGTTCGCGTGGAGGGCCACGAATCCCAACACAAGACATACGTATGGAAAGCTTAGGCCTTTTGCGGGTATCCTGCCCGATCAGAATTTTCCATTAACTCCTGCTACGCTGCTCTTGGAAGACCCGGCAATGTGGGGTGAAGAGCGGATCGGAGAGAAGCTACTGGGAGACGCTGCGGCGAGGACGAAGCGGGTAATGGAGTTCCATGAAAAACGAGATCAAGTGCTCAACAAATATCTCGAGAAGTATTTTCTCATGTCACCGATCACGCCTAACGTGCGCACGAAGATTCTTAATGATCACTGGAAAGCAGTTCGCGGCAGGAGCCTGATTGAACTTTATGAGTATGTCGAGAAAGAACTGGGAAAAATTCTGGGAATCGACATTACCGCCTACTACGATAGCTTCGAACAATTCTGCAAGATAGAAGTTCACAAAGAATATAGTCCCCCGCCCAGATACGATCCAAACGACGGCATGTCGAGGTCGTGGGATTCTCTATTAGAAATAGAGTTCGGCTACACCGATTAAGTCAGGATCTCGGCTACACTGATTCGTCAGAGGGGGTGGCGGGCCTGATTCATAGGTTTATTTGAGAGAGGCAATTATGCCATTATGCCATTATTGCGAAATTGAACCAAGCTTGAATGTCTCAAAATTATAGACTGCGATTATCGTTGACGTTTTGCGGGGACAATTGGACCTCGATCCAACGGATCGGATTGCTTCTTCACAGTCAAAGATAAAACTGGAATGATTGATGCTTAGAGAATAAAGACTCTTAAAGAAACTCTCGCTTCTTCTAGATTAGTATACGTGATTGTTCTCTGTGGCTGACGGCTCGATGAACGACATCAGTATAGGATGGAAGCCTGCGTCAAAGAGTCCGAGTCTGAATGTGGCCGCAATAGTCGCGCTATCAATCCTAACGTTCGCCTTGTGCCGCATAGTGACCGTTGTTGGGCAGCCCTTAACAGATCCTGTGGGCGACGTTTTCGATGGACGCGGAAAGCCTGTGGTCGCTGAGCCTTATCTCGACGTAATTAGGTCAGATGCATCGTTGTCGAATGGAAACCTCACCGTGAAGATCCAGGTGAACGGGCCTCTACCTAAGGAACCGGTCATGCCCAAGAACATAGACAATCCATCGGGCCGCCCGCTCACCATAAGCTGGGAAGTACAGATCGGAGTTTTCACAGCTCGCGACCTTAAAATCGCATTGGAGCTGGCAGATTGGGGCTACCACATCACCATGATCGACTATCTTGTCGAGTCTTGGACTTGGGATCCTAAAGGAATCTATTTCTCTATCGAGGGAGACATCATCTGTTTACTCATTTCACCTAACCTGATCGGAAATCCTGAAAGTTTTCGGTATAAGATCTTCGTCTTCGAATACCTCCAGCCTATCTGCCTCGAAAACCTGTTGGCATGTGATGTGGCGCCAAATGAAGGCTACTACATCTTCCCTGATCACCATCTGCAGGTTGAGCCAGGTTTCCCAACAGCCTCATTTGAAACCGAACACGCAACCGTCTACTACAATATCGGTGATGACGCCAGAGCGAAGAACGTGGCGGAGGGATTCGAGTATGCCTACTCTCACATCGCAGAGGACTTCACAGCGCAACTAACAAAGAAGTTCACCCTTTACGTCTACGTCACTCAAGACGACCTCGTTGAAGGACTCATAAAGTACAGTCACCTTCCTTCAGAAGTCGCAGAACTCTTTAGAGGAAGTGGTGCGCCGCGACCGATCGACTACGTGATGCATATTGCCCCAGACTTCGACTGGCGCACGATAGCGCATGAGCTCACTCACACATTCATTGAAGAGCATAGTGGACGAGTTTTCCTGTCGATCAAATGGCTCGATGAGGGGCTCGCGGACTATGAGGCGTACAACTGGGTGTCAAAGACCAAGTATAATGCAACCGCATCGAAGTGGAAGGCTTCCAGAATGCAGGTCGTCTACAAGGCGTTCGAGGAGAAGAAACTCTTCCCATTGAAGGACATCTCGACCGACCAGTCATGGGGAGACAACATGGCGAAAGGCTATGCAGATCTAGAGTACTCCCAAGCATACCTCACTGTCACATATCTATGCGAGACCTATGGACTCGATAAGTGTAAAGCGATCCTAAGATCCATGCAAGAGGGAGCCACGCAGGAAGAAGCTGTCAAATCCACCATCGGCATTACGATGGCGCAATTAGAAGACCGCTTCAAAGACTATCTTCAAAGAACACTAACCGAGACGGAGACGAAGACCTTGCCACAGAGTCCAATGAGTTGGTTGCAGACAAACTGGCAGTACATTATCGTTGGCGGATTACTGGTACTTGTTGTCTGCACTGCGGCAATCGCCACGAGGATGAGGAGGGTGAAAGCTCAGAATCGCCGTAAGCAAAGTAATGGCGCGCGTAGAACCATGCATGATATGCTTGCTGCTTGGCCATTCCATTCCTGATACATTTTTAATGCGACCACCAACACCCAATGAACTCCGTGCGATATATGCTAGTGTCGAATGGGAGCTGTGCGCGGCTGAGTTGATTGTTAAAACAGGATTCACAAAGGCTTCTTGACCCGCATAGCCCATTTGCCCGGGCCGTAGAAGTTGTTCAGGACCCTGGCCTTTTGGTACCCGAGTCTTTTGAAGAGTTCTTTTGAGGGCTTGTTGTCTGGAGAGATTTCTGCAACCACAATTTTGCATCCACGCTTTGAGAAAGAGCGTTCGAGAGCTTGAATCAGAGTGGTAGCGATGTCTCTCCGCCTGAATTTTCTCCGAACGTTTACGGTGTAGATTTCTCCCTCGCTGTTGCGAATAAGACCCACGACGAAGCCCGCTATCCGCCCTTTTATCAACGCCTTGAGTTTTATGGCCTTAGGGGACTTGAGGAGGCGGTTGTACTCATCTTTGCTGAACGCTTCAGTGGGAGGGAAGCATTCTTTCTCGATTCGATACGCTATCTCGAGGTCATCAAGAGACATTTGCTTGATTGCCAAGGGCAAATCTTTTCTGCTCCTAAAGTCAAAAGGATTTGGAAGATATATGAGTAGTCCATCTCAGCAAGCGTCCCAGCCACCTGCTAGTTGGGCAGGTGGCGCCAGCGGCCTAATATCAGTGTGTGGTTTTCTGGCGGGCATTTCCGCAACAATCCTCGTTCTAATCCTGACTCGAGTTGAGGCCTCGACTTTTCGTGATCTGTCTTTATTCCTTTTCGTTCTGGCTTTGTGCGTATTTGCTCTCGCCGCAGAGAAATTTACCGATGCAATTGACTACCGTAATTGCGGTGCATACGTCTTAGGGATCGTTTGGTACAACGCGGCTATAACCATCTTTTTGATTGGGCTTATGATGATCCTCTACGTAGTCAATTTCCAGATTGGCGCCTTTGTACCTGCCCTATTTTCGGCTTACTGGGCCAAGGACGTAGTCTGGCTCTTAAGCTCCTCCCGCCGAAAGGAGTTCGTCGAAAGCTTGAAGGCAGCATCAGTTGAATATATGAAGGCGGGACCCGGCCTTCTTGTGATAGGCTGGTTCCCAATTGTGGGCGCACTTGTAAACGTGAGCGGAAGCATTGGTGCTTTCAATCCGTTAGTGATAATCTCCACCGCATATATGGCCGCGGGAGGCATTCTTCTTATCACTAGAGATTATGAAGACGGCTTAGCCATCACGATTCTTGGTTCTATAATGAGTTCTGTGCTGGCCGTCGTCTCTTTGTCTTGGTCTGCTTTCTACTCGGCTCTTTTGGCAATTCTCGGGATCCTGCTTGCTTGCACCTATCAAAAGCTCAAGGAGAAAACCCACTGATGTTCTTAGAGCTGTTCTTTTAGGGTTTCATTTCCTCGCTTTCACGCTTAATGCGATGGGGATAAGGTAGTAGGTTCTGACTTCTCTAGGGTTCATCACCATATGGCCAATCGTATGTAATCTTGTTTACAAAACTCGGATCATCCCTTGCACTTGGCTCATCGGGGAGCACAAAATAGATGCGCCCATCATTCCTCAGTTCCTTCAACAATCGAACAGACTCTTCTCTGCTCAGTCCTCTTCTCTCCAATTTGGCGACTACTCGTTCAAAATCCGCATAGTCTCCTTTGCCATCCTCTCTGATGATGCCGAGAATCTTGTCTTTCATCTTTCGCTCCACAATTTTCTTTTCCGGACTATTGATATCAGATAACAGCAGGATACTTTTCTCAAATGGTCTCAGAACAGAATGAAGTTTCTTGTGACAATTCTTGCAGAGTGGATACCGCCTCTGTGGAGTCTTGCCAAATATTTCATCAAGCACTTCGGCTCGAACCAGTTTTGGTATTCTCCTTATGATGCTCTGAGGTATTCTGTGATGAGCATCAATGACGGCTTTCTCATCACAGAAAAGACACTGCTTTCTTCTGCGACTTACATTTGATTCTAACAACATCCTCACTCTGTCGAGTGTGTGCAATACCATAATCATTCATTGCCAGAAGAAAGTTCTCTGGCTTCTTCCTGCCAAATCTCCAAGATATTCGGCACCCATGCAGGAGAACCATACCTCAGCCTTCGTCCTTCTAGCACTTTCTGAGCCACTTCTGCAACTTCTTGTGCATCCGTAGCTCTCCAGCCTCCTTTGCTGATCAACCATGCTTTGATTTCATCAGGTACAAATGTTTCACCAGCGTCCTTCAAAATCATCAATGCTTGAATCGTTGCCTCTCTGTCCGTAGGATGGGCTATTCCGGTTGACATGTTCACACGGGCGGTTAGGCTTCTTAATGCTGCTTCAACAACTTTGTTGCTGACTAAGGGCAATTCTTTGGGTGGTTGTGCAACCCCAAGTTCGCTCGCACTCCTAGCCTTGATCCATAATTCTATTTCTTTCATGATGTACGGTACCACTAGCATTGCAGAAACGTTGGGGATTGAGTCCAATTCATCAAGGTATTTGCCTCTAGGATAGATTGCCAGCAACGGCGCATTTTCCCCATCGTAAATAATCTTTCTAGATGTAACAAGGACAATTTCAATACCCGATATTACTACCCTGCCTTCTTCTCGGAGTGCCTTTACGATTCTTTCGCCAAGAACGTCGCCAATTACACCCGTCAGGTTTCCGACAAGTGCAATAGCCAAGAAACCTTTTGGCTTTGAATTCTCAAGTAGCCACCTAAATGCCTTCTCAACAGCGTCGTGATCCGGGCCTTCTGCTCTTATGAAGTATGACTTTTTCTCGGACATTGCCATCGCTAAGAAGTACGGCTGCGTAAGTATTTATAGTCTTGAAGCCTGTCCGAAGAATTCTCCTAGAAAGAATAGCCAACTGAGCGTTAGTAAGACTTCGACACTTTCGGCAAACTTAATCAAAGCATTAGGAACATTCCTAGAACTGCCAGATACCAGGACAAAAGTGAAAACTTAAAGACGCTCTCTTGCAAGTCATGCTCTCTTCTGAGTTGGAATCTCTGAATAGATTTCATGGGCCAGATCGATCACTGCCATGAAGATTCTTTCAGCCTCCTCTTGATGGAAGGTTCTTTCTGGATGTTCAGCTTCATTCCTCCTGTCACGGAGGTAGTTTAGGTGCCCGATTAGACTATGCCTGATGTTCTGACGTTTACTCAGTATATCTAACAGCTCTTTCCAAGATTTCGGTGGTTTCTTGCCAGTTTTAAACTTGAAGTACCGCCTCACAATATCCTCTGTAACACGAAAGCAAACCATTGCTGCAGCTGTGTGAGCGCCAGCGGCAAGACATTTCGTCGCATCCGACAGTCCGCTTCTAGCTATCCTTGACAGACGTCTCCAGATTTCAGGTTTTACAAAGGACATGGGTCCAGCAGCGATATCCTTTGGTTGTAGATTTCTAGCACTGACTTCGATTATTGGCCTATCGAAAAGCTCCTTTCCAACGAGTACCCGCCAGCTTTGGATTGTTTCTCGGAACTCTGCAGAATCGTCTTTCGTTAGGTGTTTGGTTCCTCTATATTTAGTCAACCTGCTTATCCACTCGTGAAGTTGCGTCGTTTCAATCGCGAAGTCAAGATATTCAATATGTTTGGTAACATTTTTCAAGTTAGCCAGTAGCCCCTGCTTACCTTTGACTTTAGTTCTAACTGTGGACCAAATGTAGAGATTTTCCAGCTCCGCCCCGAGACGGAATGCGTCAAGGAGATCCATTTCTTATTCCGTTCCTCCAACTGTTCTCTTCCTATACATTGGTAAATGTGAATTTCAACATTTGGGGAACCATAGCTTGTTGAAATCTACGAGGGGCAAATAGAAAGTCAAGACGTTTTCCAAGATCGAAAAAATTACATGACTTCGCAGAGTAACAATTAGAGAGTACATCGAAGGACACTCCTAGAACTGCCAAGCGCCGGGAACAGGACACTGAGAGAAACATCATATCGCAGCACGTGAGAAGTTTAAGCCAGTAGAAAGTCATGTTACAAAACTCATAATGGACAAATTCTATTTCCGCCGCACACAAATCGATGAAAAGACTCTGCGTAACACTTACGAAAAAAAAGCTTGTCGCGACTTTTTCGCTTTGTTCTGTCTGCAAACCTTCTGCATACCGACCAAGAAACGCTTTTTTCTGGCGATGACTAGTAGAACTAGAAGGCAGTTAATATGTCAGTCTCACGGTCAACGTATGCCGTAAGCGAGGCTGAACAACTACTATTCTATTCAATTCCGGGATCCATATTTCTTTTATACACTGCAGTTTTTCTTCTTCTATTCCAAGAATTGTCTATCAACACGGGAGTCGTTGCCGGAGCTGTAGTCGCAACCGTTCCGGTTGGTTTTCTAATTTATCAACTATATACTGCAAATTGTCTCTGGATTTACGAATTCGTTAATAAACGAAAAAAGGAAACTACAATTCAGCGCATTAAGAAAATGATAGAAGTAGCCGGACTCAAATTCCAAGACGATGAAGAATCATATCGATTCTCGAAGCGTCTGCTTACGCATATTACAAATGTTAGTCCCGAGGCGAGCTATGTTTGGAGGCTTATTGACATAGTGAATGCAAGAGGGGCATGCGTCTTCTCCAGCATACTGGCAGGTGCTGTGCCGGTAGCGTATTTGTCTTATTGTCAGATCACTAAACCTTGTATCGGCGTCCTATTCACAACGGCTGGAATTTTGAATATCATAGCATTCTATGGTATGTTGATCGCATGTGGATATTATTTGTATCGTGGAATCCCCAAAGTCAAGAAACAGCTTGAAGTATTCAATGAAATTTCATTACTGAAGAATGTGAATGAGGTCAAAGACATCATTGAGAAATGGAAGGTAACTAATATGACGAAATCGGTCTAGATTTGTGTGCGGCTAGAGCGGTGTGCACATGAATCATTTGCGAATGATCCTTATTGCATATGGTTCGGAGGCCAGCACCGATTCATTAAATGAATTTAGAAATTCGACCAGTTCTTTGGGAGTGCAAACCCGAGGAGTATATCTATCAAGTAAGAAATGTTCAGATATGTCAAACAGGAATTCCGGATGGGTAGAGCAGACGACAGGTACAACATGCGAATAGTCCTGAGGAAGATCGTAATTGTCTCCTTTGGGGTTCTCGGCCAAGAATGACGCTCGTTCGTCGTTGTCTCTAAGCCATTTTAGAATAGTGTCCCAGCGATTGCGAACGGCCTGTCTTTCTCCCTCAAAGAGTTGCCTGTTGATGCTGTAAGACTTACAATCCACCACAAAGCAGATTGAATTTTTTCCTATAGAGAGATCGATTTCTGCTTTCAGCTTTCCTTTAAGCTTTAGCTTCTTGCGCGGTGGAAATACTGTCCTTGCCTTCGGTGAATATTTAAGCAGATAGTCTGCAAGCTCATTCTCAAATTCATTGCCTTTGATGTTCTTTTCCGTGTCTGATAGTTGTACTTTCCATAGAATTCCTTTAATGAATTCACTGATAGCAAGCAGATCAATTATCAACTTATCCTGCAGTATGTAGAAGGCGTATTTTGGTTCCCATTGTCGTAGATCGATATTCGTCCGCGAAGTTTTAGGGGAAATGGAGAACTTCTCCAGAAGCTGAATAGCTGACTCCGAAGTTATGCTCTTTTTGTCTCCAACGAACATCTTTGAAGCCCATCTAATCAGCTGGGATATTTCTCGTCTTAGCACAGAGTAGAAGCTAATCGACAAACCTCGTTGAGAATATTGGTACAACCTTGTTGGGGCGGTCTCCTTGAATCTTAGTAGAAGCCAAGCACATAGTACCTGTACAAGGTTGAAGAGCTGCTCAGGCTCGCAACCGTAGGTAGATCTGACAGAGTCTCTAAACAGACACAGATATTCCAAAAGCCCTCTCAAAGAAATGAGGCCCGGGTAATAGCTTGGCGGAGGCAATTCGATGACCCATGTTTCGTCGCTCGTCGTAAGAGGCTTGGAATCTTCATCTTCATTTGGCACACAGAAAAACATGAATGGGTTCCCTGACGTTGTTGGAAACTCAATCTCATGAAGAAGGCCCACAACGTCGAAAGGAGAACATCTTGCACTGTCTAAGCGACTGTCGTATAGGTCAACGGCCTTTCTTAGGGTTTCGTCAGGCTGAGCAATTGGTCGACGAGTTCCAAGAAGAATGGAAGCGCTTTTTCGCACATAGCGCAGACAACACGTCGCCGAATAATAGTGTTCGCAGAGGAGAAGTAGCTTCAAAACATCTGCTACATCGTTGTGAGCTACATTGATTCTGAAATGCATTTCTCCGCCTACGAGAGACGTTGCCGTCGCGGTAGGTAGTGAGCTATCGCAGTACTTTAGTACGGCAAGCGTTAGTGTTCTGAAAACATTCCAAAGGGTTCCGCTGTGGCGATATCCAAGATCTTGAGGACGCAGTCTCCTTGCAAGAAGCAGCATGCTGAGAGTGTCATGTTTTTCGCAGACATGTTTGATGTTCGACTCAAGTTTTACAATATGTTTGAGTAAGAAAGATTCTGCTTGATAATGATCTAGTGATGTTCCTATCGATAAAGAGTCCAGAGAGTCTTGATACACTCTTAAGCAGGTTTTCTCTGCTTCAGACAAGAATTTTTGCCGTTTTCTTAGAAGCAATCTGTAGAATCGCTGAGTAGTGAGATCGAGACCGACTACTACATGCTGCACATCTAATGGCCCCATACCCTGCGGACGAAATTCGGCACGTCGTAAAACTTGTGACTTGCAAGGTTTAGGTTTGCGTATACTTCTTTGAAATTCGGCCGCAGCATATCTCCGAGATACTGCGCCAGACCCATCTCATCCTTGAACGCAGACATATATTTCACCCTATTTTACTCGTATAGCGTACTTATCTTGCCAATGAGGGCCTTGTAAGTAACCCGTTCATAGCGTGCTCGCTCAAAGAAGATTCTTACAAGCGAGATTCTTATGCGGTTTCAGCCTTCACGAATTCGTATGATTGCTTCATCAGCGGAATGGCCTTGTCGATTTCGTTTGAGGAAGCAAGGTCGAAGGCTTTTTCGACTCCGCTCAAACCCTTGTAGAACCAGCCACGGAGGTCTCTGGTACGTCGCTCATCGTCTCTGAACTTACTCGGATCAACGCGAACCCTGCAGGTGATTTTTCTCTTGCTGGCAATAAGTGCTAAGAACCTCTTAGCTCTGAGCTTTTCACTGTTGGTGTAATAGGCGTACCATCTCGCGAGTGAACCATGACCCATATCAGGGAACTCATCTTGTAACCTCTTGGTCAGTGTGGTCACAAGACCTCGTACAGATGGTTCAGCCCAATTTAATACTGCTTCCCACGTCTTAGGGGCAGGGGTTGTTACCTTCTCCAGCTCAATCTCCTCAACTTCTTCAACTTCCTCGAAGGGAGATTCACGATACCATGACCGCTCAATGAAAGTCTCCCTATCCTTATCAAATTGGACTAGCTTGATCTCTCCATAGCCACCCGCGTAGTGAAGTAATCCCGGTTTCATCTTGACGAATCTCTTGATCTCTTCAGGGATTGGCTCAGAAGATATCAGAAAGGCATGTCTTGCATCGAAGACTTCTGCGTACACTTTGGTCTGAATTACGTCTGTGATACCTACCTGCACATTCTTGACTTCAGCGACAATTTTCTCATCCTGATAATAACCGGCACCCCTGCCAGTCTTGGTCTCGATTCTGAGGAATCCTATTATGTCTGGCTTCACGCGCTCGAAGTTGATTATGTGAAGGGAAACGTCGTCCAGCTTCTCCTTGACATCTTCTGAGATCCTCCCGTCTGCTGATACCTCAAGGTGCACCTTACCCGAGACTGAGAACTTCTCGACCAGTTCCCGCCTGACAGGTTCATAAAGATCCTTCTCGGATTTGAGGCTCATCCCTCATTCACTTCTCTAGAGCGTGCTAATTGACATCATAGACTCACTTCGGCGTTCATGCTTAAGTTTGTTGTGCAGCCAAGAACATGCCTCCAAACCAAGACCTACGTTCTGAACTGTAATACCTCTCTTCTCAATGAAGCTCCGCAGCTTCTCGTCACCAACACCGAGGAGGTTACGCGATATGAAATATTCCTAAGATCGAATCGATTTCAGTAAAGAATTAAAATGTGACTAAACAAAAGCTATCAAGAAAAGGTGTTGTGAAGAATGGTTAAGAAAACGTGGGAAGATTTTGAGAGACTTGTCTTTAGGCGGCTTAAAAGGAAGTATCGGGGATTTGAGAGAATCGAAGTTCAGGAGGAGAGGGAAGGAAGCCGCGCTGACTTTGTTGTACACAACTTTTGGATATTGGGGAAGATTGTTGTAGAGGCCAAACACAAGAATCGAGTTACGAGAGAGGACGTTGATAAAGCAGTCGAGGATGGGAAGGCTCATCGATGTGATTGGAAACATCTCTACATTTCGACCGAGACTGCATTAAGTGAGGAAGTATTAGAGTATGCCCGTAAACGCGACGTAGAAGTCTATCGCCTCGCGTGGAATGGTCAAGAAACACGCCTGGTTTAAGCATGCCAACGTCTATGTGGACTCCTCGTCCTTCTTTGAATAACCTTTCCATCTTCTAAATCTCTAAATTTGAATGAGACATGACTCAGGAATTTCGCGTCTAATTCTATGTGTTCTACATTCTTGTAAAACACATGCATTTCCTTATGAGTACTTCGGCGACAACTCCAAATTCCATTTACAGAGCAAGCGTGGTCCAGTCCAGTCTGCCCATGCACAGATTTTGCAAATGTTATCGAAACTACTTCACAAACCTGCATGTTCCACCTTTTTCCGCAATATACAGCCAAAAACTTGGGCCATGTTTTCTTTCGAAGGTTGCCCATTGCGGTCTATGTTGTTCAATCGTCTCCTCTCTCAACTTCACAGACTCTGGTTGCACTCTCCTTTCTGGCCATTATGCCTAGAATGTATCCGCCTATGTCTGATGGTTTATTCCAATTAGGCAAGTCTGCCTCTACCGTGTACCCATCGCTTCTCCACTTGTTTGCGATAGTTTCTACGCATTTATCATGGTCGCTTTGTCTTTCGAGTGTTCGTTTCGCAAGTTCAACTTTTGTCATATGTCTCACAGAGATCTTTTCTCGTTAACGTTCCTTAACCCTTTTGCGCTGTTCGGAAAATTATGTCCATTTTCGTCCATTACCACCTGATCAAATCTGGCTAAGAGGTGGTTAGAACTACCGAGACGGGTATGTGGTCGCTTGGCCTGCGATGTCTAGCTCTCTTGTTATTATCCTCATCACTAGAGTCTTCGTAGGCTTTATGCTCGACGACAGGCGACCCTGGCTTGATAGTCACTCCCTTGCCCTCCGCTATTCCACGAGACACGAGAATGTGGTCGATCAGCTCTCGAACAGGTTGGTCGCCTCCGAAGGGGTCCTTGAATACCGTGCTGTACTCTTTGGAGAGCGCGTCCGTGGGCATAGAGTGGAACAACCTCAACTCAGGTTCCAGTAGCGAGCCTTGAATCTCATCAAGGATGTTGTGTATTAGAAACTCCTTCTCCATCACGTCCCTGAAAGCCCCATCGTTGAAAACTCCAAGGGCCACCAATGGGGCCATCCCGTCAGGCCTCAGTCTCTGGTCTAGGAACTCTCTTACTTGGGCTATCTCTCCCGACAGTTTCTGGCGCACGTTCAATGCGTCGAGAACCGCTTCCCTATCCCTTCTCTCCCATTGCTCCTTTGTCCTCAGCTTCGAGAACTTCGACTTGGTGTGCAAGGCCACGACCAGTAGATCCTGATCTGGCTGCAAGGTCAGTTTGACTGCAACTGGAATCCTTGCGATCTTAGCGGTCTTCTTTTTGTTCTCCTCATATTCAACCCAAGGATAATAGGAGAACTTTCTCGTAAGGAACTTCATCGCAGGTTCGTTCAAGTCCAGTAGCTGAGCCGAACCTATGTCCTTGGGGAAAAGAATGTGGATCTTCTGGGTATTCTTGGTCTGAGCATATGTGTATACCTCATAGTCGTCGTTCAGGTAATCCCTCGTAAAAAGCTCCATTTGCCCTTTAAGAGCCGGGCCCTCTTGTATGGCTATCAGTCGGCCTTGATCGACGCGAACATACTTCCGATGCGTTTACAAAGGCCCTTCACATCCTCAATTGGCTCAAGCGGAATATTGCCCAATCTACCTCCTGGGAATTCATCTAGAAGAATTGCTTTGTCTTTCTCAAAGAATGAGTACATCCACTCTGCATTGAAAGTTGTCACTTTAAGTTCCATGAATATCTCCCAGATAAGTTGCGAAGTAATTAGACTTGTTGCTTTCCTACGCACTTATCGGGGCTGGCCAGCTTTAGCCCTAGAATCGGGAAGTTTAGAGTGTCTTACTGACGGTAATGTCAAGTGAGGGCGCCTAGCTCATTAGTCGGATTATGCCCTCATGTTGCTCTATGTCGAGCATTAGTCAGATGTGAGACACATCTGCCTGATCCGTCAAAAATAAAAAACTCCTCGCGTATTTCACATAAGAAATCCATAAATGCAGAGAAGATGTAGGTTTGAATAATTTTGATGTTAGAGACAAAGCGGCTCAATGCAAGAGGATGGAACGGATTAGAGAAGATGATGACTGGTGGTTAGAGTTATGTATTGGAAAGCTAAATCATTCGCACAGCGATTTTTCTGAAGAAGAGATTGAAGCGTCAATTCGAGTTCTGAAAAAGATCTACGACAATAAATGGTACAAAGAGCTTAGAAGCATGACAGAACATGGAGGACACTGTGGCATCTCTCTTCTTGGAGGAGTTCAATCCACTCTGGCTAATATTCTTCGTTTCGGAAATTATGTTGCAAACCTTGGACTCGAAAATCTTAACGAAGAACTAATCAGGAGACTCCGAAATTGGAAAACCTATAATGCTGCGTGGGTCGAAGTTGTAGTGGCCTCGTGCTTCAAAATGGCTGGATATAGGGTATTGCTCAACCCTGTATTGCAGAGTGGGAAAAAACCCGATAATATGGTATATGTTGATGGCGAATGGATATACATAGAAATTATACATTTGGGCAGATCTGAGAGGGAAAAGGCGCGAAATAGGATAGTACATGAACTTTCAGAATCAATCCAAAAATCGTTACCTGAACCCACGTACTCGTGCGAAGTCAAATTTACAAAACCACTCGCTTCTAAAAAAGTAAAGAAATGTTTCGAGAAAATAGGTAAAATAATAAGAGAGAAATGCAAAGAACAACTTCCTCCTCTTAGCATCGACCTTAATCATGTAGCAATCAAAGTAACGAAAGGCGATCGAGGAACGTACGTTAAGATTCAAGGCTCCATCTTTGAAGGCGAACAAAGAGATGAAGGTAGGCATCTGATAGAGCGCGCACTTAAAGAATATCGACAGTTACCAGAGGACGGACCCGGGGTAATTGTTGTGAACCCATTATGGCTTTTGTCACCAGATGTCGGAGAAGGAATGGAAGAAAGATTAAAGGGATTATTTAGGCCGAACTTGCATACAAGAGTTTCAGGAATAATAATCTCGAACAAGAGAGCAGAAAGAAGTGGCTTCATGAGAGTTTTTCCAATCTCCATAACAAATCCCTTCGCGAAGAAAAGATGTGAGAAGGCATTAGAGAATCTTTCGACTGCATTATGGAGATATTAGCACCTATCCGAATTGAACGCTCTTTCTAGCGATAGATTCATCATGAAGCCAAGAGTTACCCCACATGATATACACAATGAAAGACGGGCACGCTCACGAGTTTATACCAAACCCCTCTTTTTATGAAAATTTCCCACCGGGAAATTTTCCCGCGATAACGTCAGGGTTCAACTTTCTCGGTTGAGGTAAAGTCGAATTCACTTCTTAGAACAAAGAATCGAACAGTGGAACGGTTAGACCTAAGACCTCTTGCTAGGCTTTCTCAGTCCACCACTATGAGATCAGGGCTTTTCGATTCTTACGTCCTAAAACTTGTTTTCTCGAGATCGAGGAGACTGTCAAGCCTGTGAAGTCTTGGGTTCAGAAACCTGCCAAGATTAAGAGGAAGCTCAGGCTTCTCTCAAGCTCTTGAGTTCATGTCCAATCCTTGCAGCAAGCTTGTCGATGGCGAGCTTAGATACCGCACTTATGAGGGCTTCTCTTGTCTGTTGATTGTGATAGGTAGCATTTATCCATATCAGAGAAAGCAAGAAGTCACCTTCGCCATACTTGAGAAAGAACAATGCTGACATATCGTAAGTATCGCCGTCAACGTAGCGCAGTCTCGATGTTGGCACGCAACTGTCGACGTTAGATTCCACTATTGCGAATCTTTCCGACTGCACGATAGTAGGTACACTTGTTCCGAATACTGGGCCAAGATCTTGTTGGACCGGGTCGGTGCCCATGACACGTAGACCTAGCCTCTTTATTAGCGGCGTTAACTCGAAGGGTTTCGCAGACAGTATTCCCACGCCAGTGGATGTTGGAAAAGCAGCATAGACCGTGGAAGCTATGTCAAGTCTCCTGTGAAGATCAGGATTGTATGCCCAATATGACGGTATGTCCGCTACGTTGATGAAGAGGCCGCCTTCCTTCACGTACTCGAGAATCTTGTCCAGCGTGGAAAGGTTCTTCAGGTCAAGTTCTGGATATACACCTCCGTAAGGATTTAGAACTGCGGCGTAGCTGTCAAACTTCATGCCAACATCAATGAATTTCACGTTGACCTCAATTCCATGCTCTTTGGCAAATGTTTCGATTATTTCTTTCCAGTCATCAGGCGCTACACCGCTCCATGCAAAAATCTCCCTATTGTTGATATCCCACTGCATGTCATTTAGAACACCGATCTTCAAAGGTTCTTTCCAACGATGTCTTAGGATAAATTCATGATATTCTTTCTGCGGAATTCCAACTCCGTAAGACAGAAGAAAGCACAAAATAGCCGCTACTATTATTACCAGAGTGACCTTGACATCTACCGACACGGATAGTTCCAAGATCGACTTGACAAATCCAATAAGAGAACCTGCAAATAATAGTGCAAGACTCTTTTTGTCACCCGAACGCAATGTTAGGCTCCTCAAAAACGTATAGCCTTTTTTGACATAATATGATATCTTTCTTCGTACCTCGCTAGTTGCAAGAAACGATATTGAAACCAATGGCACGCCCCAAGCCAATGCGCCCAGATGCAAATCGGCCAATTCAACTAGGGAACCAAGAACATAGCCCCCGACCGCCCAGTCTATAATGTATCCGAATAGAGCATAGCCAGCGAAAAAACATACAAATGGATAAATCGATAACCGAAGTCTAGTCTCTGTTAGACGTTTAGCGTAACCGATAATGTAGATTATAAGTAGTAGACCTAAAACTTCGTTGATATAGGATGCTCCCCACCCACCCATTCCGATCGCCCAAAATAGGATCTCACTTGCTATGATTAGTGCTACGATTTTGCCTCTTATCAAAGGAGTTCTGCCTAGTTCCCATCCGATGACACTCTCTAACAAAAAGAGGATAATTATACCTGACTTCAAGTTTCCGATGAGGTGCCCACTATCGAAATGAGGAAAATAAGATAGAAGAATAGATGGCAACCCGAAGGAAATAAAGAATTCCGCTGGGGTCCAGAAAACGAAGATCAAAACCATCGCTCCAGTTAGAAACAGCGTTAGCCAGGGATAGTACCTTAAAAGAGGTCGAAAATTGGGGTGAATGCCAAGCACTATCCCAAAGAAGCAAAGGGCCAAGAGAACACTCAATAGGTTTGTCAGAAGTCGGAGTCTTTCTGTAGTGTAGTTGTTTTCTTTTCTACATCCTTCTTCATAGTGATAGGAATCTCGGAAAATCGGTATTTCTGAAACTCCTTGCAGCCATCTGGCCTTCACAGTGTAGACTGCAACAAAAACTGAAAAGTACCTTCTAACTATCAAGTTGTTAGTAGCATTTTCAGCCAAATCATAGTATATCCGATGATATGGGTCCCATCCTTGAATGGATTTTAGCTCATTGATTGAAAAGCATAGAGTCCGCGTTCTATTGCATGGAAGGTGAAAATTAACACTGACAATTTGTTTAACATTTGAGGCAGGTCTTTTCGTAAGAGTGTAGTATGGAGTTTGAACCACAGATGTGCTGATGTCCAGGTTCGGAATTTCAATTGTGAAGTTAACTGTCAAGTCATATTTCGAGATTGCGTATATCTGAACTGAAATGCTTTGTTCCTGGCTATAATCTATGGAAAGGGAAATTGACGAAAAATGAAAGACGACAGATGCGGTGCTAAGACAAAGGAGTAAGTATGCCCAAATCTTCCAATTCATCAAAGGCTGGACGAATTTCAAGGCTAGGTCGGCTCAAGACGTGCAGAAAAATGGAGAAAGCTATGGCGAATTTCTACCACGAGAGCTTCGACGTTTGTGATATCGAATACAATAGACAACGCGTCATTCCTCCCTCCTATAGCAAATCCTAGGTGGCACAGGCTTACCATTCTAACTGGTTACGGATACTACTGCTTGGTTCTCTCAAGCAGTTCCAACATACGCCAGCAGTTGCTAATCTCCTGTTCACTAAAGAAAGGTTTCTTCTGACGCAGCAGTCGGTTGATTTCGTTTCTTGACAGGCCTGCGCTCTTGCCAACTTCTTTTGCATAGTGGAGCGAAACCAAAAGTTCTAAGAAGTCCGTCGAATTCATATTGTCTCCCAAGAAAGCTTTAAGCCCTCTAACCCGTTGCGCATCTTCACTGTTAAGATTCATGCTGCTTGCTTTATCTCGCGGTTGGCCTGCCATCTCGTACAAGACTTGCGTCAAGCTTGGAGAGTATGGGCCATGAAGATACCAGCTGTACGAGAAGTTCAATTCTACGCCGAATACTTGCAGTAAGTAGACAAGCTTCTGCAGTCTCTTCCTCTCAGAAAACGTTTCGACACTAGGCCCAAGACCTAGTTCCCTTAGACATGCAAAGAGCCGATCGTTTTTCATGTGGTGTACTCTCCAAAAATACGGCCAAGATCCTTAATAGCCCTCAGTCCATCTTCTGTAAGAACGTAGCTAGTTCTAAGTTTCATTCCGAACAGCTCTTTTCTTCTCTTGATGAACCCTATGTTTTCGAGAACTTTCAAATGCGTCGCCAAGTTTCCATCGCTCACCCTAAGGTCTCGTTTCAGTTCGGGAAACCAAGCCTCTCCGTGTTCTTTGAGTATCTTAAGAATAGTAAGACGTATGGGATCGTAGATCTTCTCGAGTCTCTTTATAGTCTCCAGATCTCTGAGTCCTTTGTCGTCTAGTATCTGGGCGGTCATATTGCTTCCAGCTATGGGAACAAACTAGGTATGCACATGTGTGAATCTACACCATCGACTCTTATGCTTTGCGCTGAAAGAGTGCTTTCGGCTCTGGCTCTCCGCCCGAAAAGTGCTCGTTGCGGGCAAAGTTTAAATCACTGCCTTCCCCTAGAATGGGACAAGGTGAACTGGGATGAGGGCTGTGCCAGATGGGCATCCCGTTCGGCACGTTGCAAAACTTCCAACATCCCTAAAGCTTCTGTTTGTAGTCTTCACACTTCTCTTGGTAACCACGAATTATGTATGCGCCATAGAAGTCTCGAGGGAGTTCTCATCTGATGGATGGAAGGTGAGATATGTTCTTTCTTCGGACGCAGCCGAGCCGAGTTCACTGTTGACGCTAAACCTTGAAATCGAAGCGAAAATGAATAGCTACGATTTCGAGCTGTGGGTTTCGCCTACTCCTCCACTGACCGTTTCAAGGCAAGGCAGCAGTGATCCGCATGTTAAGTATTCTGAATTTAAAGCTGGTGAGAGGCATCTTGAAGTCTTCACCATCTCAGTTCCATCAACGGTGAAGGAGAAAGAAATCTACTCCATCACCATAAGAGCACAAAGTTTCTCTAGTCCAGCCGCGTTTGGCGCGGTCCGGTTGCCCGGTCTGCCTCCTGACTATCAGTACGACACTTCTTCCGACCCGTCGAAGATGCTGTTTGTGAGAATAACTGTTATTCCACATCTTGTGGTTGGAGAGACATCGGCTCCTGCCTCTGTGACACGGGGTGACACGTTCAGTGTAACCATTACATTTGCAAACAAGGGAACAGGCGTTGCTGAAGCAGGAAGAATACTCGTTTCTAGCTCAATCGGTCTAAAACTTCTTTCTGTAACAGGATTCACTAATGGTTCTAATATTCAACCAGGCCACAGCGTCGTCCTCACTTTGTCATTACAAGCCGTTAAAGATGGAGCGCAGAGTCTAGATACAGTTTTAATGAGCTCGAATGCCGATTCCGCGAAACAAAGCATTCAAATCGATGTACGCAAACCGCTCATCGAACAAATGGACCAATTTCTTAAATCTTCCCTGTTCGCAATCATGTTGATCTTGATCATTATTTTCGGAGCTATTGTGATCTACCGCAAACTACACTCGAATGTCTACTAAACTCAAGATCGCACATGAGGAGGTGAAAAAGGTTGAGCGCTCAAGGAAATCTGATAACCTTGACCATCATCTCAGCGGCTGGACCGTTAACAGAGCAGTTTAACATCAAAATGAAGGTTCACGCTGTTAAGGTCAGGGCTATGGCTCACTTCAAGATAGACCCAGCGACGGCCGACCGTTATTGGCTTAGATACCAGCAAACACGTCTGACTGAAGATAAGACATTAGAGGAGCAAAATATTCCAGACGGTGCGCAGCTGTACCTGGAAACTAGCCCACCGGCTGCTGGTTAGTGGACTCATAAGGGAGGTAAGTTTATGGTGAACTTTTACATTTCCCATCTTGTTGTTGAGGCTACCGAAGGTTATCTCAGAGCGTGGGGTGAACATTCGCTTGAAAGCCTTGTTCTATGGAGTGGGCGTAAAACTGTTGAAGGTGACTATTGTGTCATAACGTGCTATATCCCGAAGCAGCAGCGCTCTAGCGCCTTCGTTGAAGTAGAAGAAGAGTCGATGCGAGAAATCCTTTCTCAGCTATATGTAAGAAAACAGGTCCTAGTCGGCCAAGTGCACACTCATCCACCCGGTATAATCCATCCATCCGCTGTTGATAGAATAAGAGCCCCAATCCACCGTGAGGGTTTTGTTCACATTATCGTTCCGAACTATTGTACCCAGCCGCTTGAAAATCTTCTGCAATGTTCAGTATACGAATATATGGGAGCGTATCAGTGGAGACCACTTGGCGTAGATGAAATTAAAGAACGATTTATAATCGACAACTCTCAGGTAGAAATCTGAAATGCAGAATTTAACGTTAGTTAAAACCTGTAGCCGAACAATTGAAGCTGCCCTTGACTTACTAGGAGGCAGAGTAAGCAAATATTCAAAGAACTACCAGTACTGGTCGTCGCCAGAGACGAGAGTTTTGCTCACTATAAGTGATGATTGGGCTAACTCGTCAAACGGGCAATTATCTATTATGAGCGCCGCGAACGTTCTTTGTAGACTTTCTCCGATCGTCACGCATATGGAGATATTTCTAGGTAGGAGTACGCCAATTCTTCAACGTATGCCGCTTATCGACTCGATGTCGCTAGAAGGGGCTTTGAGGCAATTGATAACAGACATAAGTCCTTTATGTCATGTCAGTTTCGTCGCTCAACCAAGAAATGATTACGACGTTGTCCTATCCATTGGATCTACCATGTTGCGACATCAGTTTAAGGTGACTATCTACTCAGATGGATGGCTTACATATATTTCCAGCGGTGAGGACCGAGAAGTTCATCCATCAAAAAATGTTAACCCAATAGGCGCTTACACAGCGGCTCTCTTGGGTTGTATTGAGGTTTTCAAGTTAACTTTCAGAAAAAAGACATACACACTTTTCCCAGGGGAAGCAGAGTCGTGCTTTGCTCTTCAGCGTATGCGACAACTGACAGGCAAACTAAAATTTTCTACCCTGGATTACAGCGTTAACTCTACATACTCTCCTAATCCTCAACTACCCGCAATCCTAAACATCGGAGCACCCTGCCTAGTAGGGCTTGGAGCAATCGGCGAAGCCTTAGTCTACACGTTAGATAGTCTTCCGATCGAGGGTAGCATTTGTCTGGTGGATCCTGATGAAGTCCGATGGAGCAATCTAAACAGATACATCTGTACAACTAGGGGTGACGCAGAAGCAAATACACGTAAGGTGGAAGTTGTTAAAAGACTTTTGGAAGCTAATCAACCCAGGTCAAAAGTTCTACCTTTTTCGATATCTTATGATGATTTTCGAAAAATAGCTCAAAGTAAGGATTATGACCTAATAATTTCAGCTGTAGACAACTATGAAACTCGCCAACTTATTCAGCGTGATTTACCTAAGGCAATCCTCAACGCAGGCACGCTCGAAAGTATGTATTCTATTTCAAGAGTTGATTTAGGGCGGTCTCAATGTTTAATATGTTCAGACTCTAAAGGAGAACTAAATCTCATAAGCACTATCGCAAATCTGACTGGTATTCCAACTGATGAGGTTGAACGGTTACGAAGAACCAACGCCATATTTGATGAGGAACATTTAAGAAAGTTACTTTATACGAAAGGAAATACCTCCTTTCCCATCCCTACCCCGGGAACTCGTTTTTCAGATTGGTTGCATGAGCATAAAGCTGACATGGGGCTAGCAAAGTGTCCTGAGCTGAATATACCAATTCCACTAACGAATATATTGGCTGGCATTTTACTAGCGGGGGAAGTAATTAAGGATAAATGTTTTTATGAATACCGGTTAAACAGTCAATTTGACCACGATACGTTCTGTCTTCCGATGAGTGAGCTCCATCGCCTCGTCCCGCCTGCAACTGAATGCCCGTTTTGCTCTGATAAAGATGTACAGACAGAATTTCATGACAAACATTTTCGGCTTATCGAGTGAATAGCTTTGAAACAGACTAAAGGAAAGGTTTGCGAACGGGACGTTCTTAAGGAATTGGCATCCAAATGTACAATTGCACTCCGACTAACTAAAGGCGCTGACTTTGCATGCATAAGACCGGATGGTTCCCTTGAGTTTGTAGAAGCAAAATGCAACAACAGTCCACTTACAAGCTTTCAGAAGAGCTTCCAAAAACTGGTGGAGGATGCCGGATTCAGTTATAGAGTCCACCGTTGCAAGTGTAGGTAGTAACTTGTTCGGGTGTCTTGGAGCCTTACGGCTCGCTCTATTTGGTAGAGGATTCTGGAAAGAAAGGATTGTCTCTTCTTATAGTTTATTGGTGAGTCTGTTAATAGTTTGCTCGCGGGTGGCATTGTCATGAACGTTACTGTGCAAACAAAACGTATCAACAAATCATATAGACAAAGAGGTTTAATGATGCACAGGTCCTCTTAACTTCAAACGAAAACTCAGATTTTGTAGGTGTTATGATAGTAACAGTAGAAAGTGATATGGCCATCTAATTGAATTGAATTTGCTAATGCTAAAGAATAAATATGTTAGTTGCGTGAGTTGCAAGTTCTTCTTCTAATCCGGAACAAACATTGATCGGTCAAGATTCAAGTACTATTTAATTTTAAATTTATAATCATTAATTAAGGAACCGAGTCCCATGTACACGTTACGATATTACGCTCCGCATTTTGAAAGGAACATACATGAGCAAATTCTGAATCATCTAGAACAAGCTAGGGTAAAATTCCAAATTCCTTACGAGATTGTCGAAATCAGATTGCGCAAAAGCGAATATTCTGATACGTATTACGCCGATGAAGAGCATGAAAGGGAGATCTATGAAAGAGATTTTAAACCAAGGAAAGCAGTGCTAAAGCAAAGAATAGGTGAATCTATTAGACGTGCTCTTCGAAGTCGTAGCGGAGGGTATTTTGTCGCTGGTGCAGTAGCTATTGTAAGAGATGAACAAGTTGAGTGGTTCACAAGCTATGCCAATCAATTCAAGGAGTATGATGCAAACTATATTATCGCCTTCCTCAAAGCAGTTCTCGACAAGGGTCCTATACTGCTAGATCAGTTATGTCCTGAAATAAAGAAAGGGGAAGGTGAACTAAAAATTCTAGACAACTTCATTCGATCTAGCGTGCTTAGAGGAAAGTTTCAAAGAGAGGTGAAAGTTGGGAGTAGAATCTTCAAGAGCCCAGAAGGAACATTTGACTGGAGGAAGTCTATAGATGCTGTTTGTTACACAGAAGATGAGGTTTGGATTTTAGAAGGGAAAAACAGGCTTGATTACAAGGCGCTTGGAGAGGTTTTGACATACGCTTGCCTTTTTGAAAGGCAGTACCCAGAAAGAAAAATCAGAATGGGAATTGTATGCGGAGCTATCGACGAGGAAATACTAGAGGTCTGTAGAAAATATGGGGTAACAGTTTTTGAAGTGATAGCTGAACAAGTCAAAATCCATTAATTTATGCACGATTGCATTTCAAGTATTTATCTTTTCAAAGCTAACACATATACTAGTGCCAAAAATTCCGAAAAATCTGTGTGTTAGGGACTTGTGATTGCGCTGATTCTCCCAGTAGGGGCACATCAGTACAATTGTATTTCCCTAACAGTTAGGGAATTGTGATTGTGCTGACTCTCCCAGCAGAGGCACATCGGCACAGTTTCATATCCCTAATTCTTAATCTCTTGAAAAAGCAAAGTGATTGAGTGGTAGCAAGTGCCGAAATTTACAACTACAAGAGAATTCTTGAGAGAACTTTAGACATCATACGAGACTCGGAGATCTGCGAGGAAAACAAGAAATCAATAGCGGATTTTCACGATTATTGTGTTGCAGAAGGCCTCAGCATCGCTCGTATCATCAAATATCTAGCTACGCTTAGGAAGATCGCAGCTTTGCTTAGAAAGCCTTTCACCCATGGAACTAAGGAAGACATCCTAGAGCTCGTGCGCAGAATTGAAAGCGCAAGCTATTCGGACTGGACCAAGCATGATTACAAGGTGATCATCAAGATATTCTGGAGATGGCTGAAGAAAGCAGAAGAATATCCCAGCGAAGTGAAGTGGATCAAGGCGAGTGTGAGAAACAACCATAAACTTCCTGAGGAACTCATGACGCAAGAAGAGGTTACTGCTCTAGCCGACGCAGCTCCTCATCCAAGGGACAAAGCACTTCTTCTTGTTCTGTACGAATCTGGCTGTAGGATAGGAGAAGTGCTCTCACTTAAGATAAAGAACGTTCAGTTCGATGAGTATGGGGCTCAACTCATTGTGAATGGCAAGACTGGTTGGAGAAGAGTTAGAGTTATCGCCTCAGCCCCAAAACTTGCATCGTGGATCGATAGTCATCCATGCAAACAAGATCCTAATGCTCCGCTATGGGTCAGCTTAGGAACTAGGAATCGAAATTCTGCGCTGAGATACAATGCAGCGAAGACTTTGCTTAAAGAAATTGCAAAGAAAGCAGGAATAAGGAAACGGGTCTATCCTCATCTGTTCAGGCATTCAAGGGCAACCCACTTAGCAAACAAGTTGACAGAAGCCCAACTCAAGCAGCTATTTGGCTGGGTTCAAAGCTCTGACATGGCTTCTGTCTACGTTCATCTATCAGGAAGGGACGTTGATGATGCTCTGCTCAAACTGCATGGCATAAAGAATGATGAAGAGAATAGAGAGGAAAAATTCAAACTAATAACCTGTAGCAGATGCAGAGCAAAGAATTCTCCTTCAGCCAAGTTCTGTAATGCGTGCGGTCTTGCGTTGGATATGAAGATCGCAATAAACTTAGACGATGCAAGAATGAAAGCTGACAAGCTTATGACAGAATTGGTGAAAAGACCAGAAATACTAGATATGCTTGGCAAAGCTTTGGAGAAAATGAAACCAAAAGAGAGCTAGCATGGACTGCGATTGATGAGGTGGCCTCTCTCAGTATTATGAACAATTCTGAGAGTGCAACCGTTGGATGAGGAATTGCTCACGTCCTGTCAACCAACATCAAGAGCTACGTCACCTTTTTGTCCTCAACAGTACAATAACTGATTGAGGAGCCGGTAGGGATCGATCGTGACTACGACAAGTGAATCGCATCGGGATGAGGTAGAGAAATTCATAGTGTTAAGTGACGGACATCTTCTTCAGAGTTACGTTGGAGCGTACGATCCGCTAAAAGATTTCGCGACCGTGCTACACGAGATTTCTAAGTTATCTCCTGACTTCCTGGTCCTCGCCGGAGATTTGTTTGACAAAAAGAAGACCGAGACATCGGACGTTCGTCATCCTGAAGGTGAGGAAGTTATGATGAAAGTAAGAGACGTGTTTCGTAGCATAGGCATTCCAATATACTCGATTCGTGGAAATCACGAAGATGAGAGGATTCTGCAGGGACTCGGACAGACGATCGAGAATTTTCATTACGTGGGCGATAAGTGGCAAAGAATAGGAAACTTCGACTTTTATTTCATGAACACGCGCTACGAAGCCGAGTTCTACGATGAAGCGACATTGGAGCTTGAGGTTGATGATGTCGTTAACGGTGCAAGCAGAAGATGGAAAGAGAGAAGGCCGAGTTGTGCTGTTCTGGTTTGTCATGAATGGTTCTCTGACGAGGGAGCCATATATCCAAGAAATCTTCTTGCAAAACTAGCTGAAAAGTTCGATTTCATTCTTAATGGTCACATGCACTTTTTTGCCGAAAAACATCTTGGCCTTAAGAATCTGGTTTGTTTGCCTTCTTTGTTGCCTTCTCGGCTGCCCTACGGAAAGTACTGGACTGAGTCTTATTCGTGGGCAGCAAACAACGACAGGTATACCCATGTAACAAGAGATTCTCCTTTCGGCTTTGTTGAATTTAAGACAGATACAAAGCCCATTTTTCATGCATTCGATCCATCTGTTAACATCATTAACATTGAGATCGATGTCGGTGGGCTTGAACTTCCAAAGGCCAGAGCCAGATTGAAACAGATGTTTGATGATGTTGACAAAAGACCTGATGTAGGAAGGTTGATCCTGCTGCCGGCGGTAGTCGGCGAAACCACATATTCTCCCATTCTTCTGGAAGACATATGTAGAGCGTATGATCGACTCAATATTCAGAAGTTAAGGGATAAAACTAGGAAGGTCAGCCCCTTCGCCCCCTCAGGGGAGGTTAGGCAACCTATTCTCACTTTAGACCAGCTGAAAGAAGAAATGCTGAAGACAGCAACCCCTGAGCTCATGAAGCTTTTGAGAAGACATGGTCTAAAACTCGCAGCTACCGACGTACGCGAAATTTTGAAGGCTCTCTTTGAAAGCCCGTACGTTCTCCAAAGAGCTGCGATACCTGTTAACCAGTACGTGAGCAGCATCTTGGAGTCTATCGCTTTGGAACTTCAAAAAAGAGGAGCCGTCAAGGAAGTATCAGCTGATTTCGCTACGTTTCTATCAGAACAGTGCAAGGAGGCGGCGCTAAGATGAGACTGGTTCTAGCGGAATTCAACAATGTTTTGGGATTGAAAGGCAAGATCTCATTCGCCCCATCGCTTCCTCTGATTCTGTACGCTCCGAACATAGCCGGAAAGACTAATGCGATAACAGCTATCAGGTTGTGTTTCTTAGGTCACAGAATCTTTCGCGAAATCCTGAAGGAGGAAGTTCTACTTAACCCCCTCAATGAAGGCCATGTGACATGCTATTTCAGTCAGTGGAACAGGATGTATAAGCTCACATATAATTTTAAGCGATCTGGTGTTAAAGTGAGACGTATCTGCAAGCTGTCATCAATATCCCAAATCAGCATCGACCCAGGATTGACTGCTGATCAACTCGCGCAACTGCTTACAGCTCAAGAGTGGAAGGACGAGGCAAAAACACCGAGTGATATCAAGATTCATCTAGAACAGATTCAGATCTATCCTGAGGTCATGGACATTCTCCTAGCTTCTTCAAACATTGAAGGATACATCAGAGCAATGGAAGGTGAGGTCTGCAATATTCCTGAAGCGCTATCAAAGCAACTGACCGATGCCCAGCAAGAAGCTGACCTAAACCTAAAGCGCTTGGAGAAAATCAAGGGGCACCTGCAAAGCCTATCGGAATCCGCTGAGACTTACTTGAACGACCAGAAAAAGCACTTGGCAGAAATTGGGCTTCAGCTAGGAAGGATCAAACAACTCTTCATAGGAGAAGTTTCTAGGAAGCTCGATGCTTTCGCAGAAGATGTTGGCAAACGCTTGGCGCGCGGAATACCTGAAGACATAGAGAAGGCGCTGCAAGCAAGCAGTCATCTGAAGCCCTCGCGGAAAAAACTTGAAGCAATTCAATCCTTGCGAACGGCTCTTGACAAGAAAGCGAGTTTTAATGAGCTCATTCAGAAGAAATCAAAATACGACGTTGTGAACAGTCAATGGAAGGACTTGTCAAGCAGGTTAAGAGCACTTCCCAAGACTGAATGGAACCTTGATGAATATGATGTACCGTCAATTCGCAAGCTCGATCTGACTGCATTTAAGGACTCAAGCGATATCAGGGAATTCTTTAGAAAGCTGAGAAAGTGCAAGCTGAATATAATCACAGTGAAAAAGACTGCTTTGGAACACGGAATAGATAGCATTACTGCCATGAAGAAGACTGCTGAAGAGCTAAACAGGACGCTCCAGAGCTTTAAGAATCCTCAAAAACTTCCTGAGAATTCCATTCCAGCATCTATAATCCCGCAAGCAAAACGCGCTTTGCCCGTCGTGAGTGTTCCAATGGACAAGTATGAGGCGAAACTTGCAAAAGTCTCGGGTACGACAAGGGTGCATATTCCTGAGAAAGCCTCAACCTTCTTAAAGCGTAAGCTAACTCAGCGCATTGCACAGCTCGAACGTGAAGTTAATGAGCTTAGAAGCAGGGTAATACTGGCAGAGAAAACTGAGCGGCAGTACAAAGAAATTCACGAGGGTCTAACAAGTCTGCTTAGAAAGAAGCAAAGGGAACTTGAGCAGACCATTAAAGAATTGGAAGACCAGTCTTCTGAGATCCAAGGAGAATGGCGTAGCACCTCAACCATACTATACGACCAATTTGGCATTGGCAAAATAACCTTTGAATTTGAGGAAGACAGCTACGAGAGAGACTTGAAAGAACTTCAGTCAAAGATCACCTATTGCAGGGGGGAACTAGAGAAAGAAGTTGGCCAGGTTCTGTCTGGATTCAGAAAACTGAGATCCGAGCTCGTGAAGAAACTTGAGCTGGCCAATTTTGATATTGTCGTACAAAAACTGAGTGAACGCACTAGGAGGCTTGAATCGGAAAGGAAAAAACTCGAAGCGATTCAAAAATGGTTACAGAGCGAGGCTCAACGAGTGAAAGATTCAGATAGAAAACTGCGTTACTCAAAGATCTTGACGAGGAGGGTGATTCCATTTGCAGAAGGGCTCTATGGATTGGTGTATAGACTGATAAATCTTGACGAAATGGTGGAAAGCCTGGGAGTGGTAATGGAACGCAACGTGGAGACAGCGTATCAATCCATTTTTGCCGATCCAACATTCAAGTTTACTCACATAGGAAAGGGAATATTTACTCCGAAGCTTGATAACCAACGCATAACGAATCCCTCTGGTTCGCAAAGCGCGGCAGTTAGTTTTGGAGTCTTGTACACGCTGGCAGATCAGTTTAAGCTTCCGCTAGTAATGGACGAAGCTGCAGACAGATTTGATCCAACCCGTTTAGCAAACTTCCTTGAACTGGCCAAGACTGTAACTGCTAGTGACACAAAGCAAATATGTTTAGCAGTTTATGAGACACGTAATATCGACCCACAGCAATTGGATACTTTTAACACTTATGAGTGTGTGAGAATATCTAATACTGAGAAGCTAGTTCGTCCCGTTGCATTGAAAGCAAAAGGTGTGTGAGTAGCTTAGTTAGATTCTTGCTTATGGACAAGGAGTAAGATGAGAATGCCACTTAATACGAATAAGGTCAGAACAAACAGAGATCTCGCAACTTCTGAAAAGATTATATTTTCGCTCATAAGGGAAAAATATCAAGGTAAGAGAACAGAGGACATATTTGAGGGAAAGGACCCGACCGCCTATTTCAGGGACTTGAGAGATTCTACATCCAAGAAGAGAACAGTTTAGAGGTCTAGCTTTGGCGTTCTCAGAAAAGCGTAAATCGTGGTATGCTGGACTTTCAGACTTTCAGAGTATGAGTCCTTTCATCTGGCAATGATGGTAGCCTAAGTTCCTTTGAAAACCTTCTACCAGTCAGGCATTCTGGAGCGAATCACTTCAAGCGATATAAGTATAGCCTCTTCAGGAATTTTTTAGCTTCCTCTTTCGTGTCTGGCATCCCGACATGTAATTGATCCACCATGAAACTGACGAGTTCGTTGTAGAAAACCTTCTGCTCCACTGCGCAGCCTGCTAGTGAGCGGGATCTCTTGGTGTCGAAAGCTTTGTAGTAATTTCGTAGAGCTCGAATGCAACGCTTCTTGTATGCTGTCTCGAGGAGGTTAAGGTCCAAGTCGAATCTTTTGCTAATATCAGCCAGAGATATTCCCTTCCTAGATCGTATGCTCGCGTGTTTGTAGTAGTAGCTTAACGCTTTCGTTACTCTGTCTATACGATCATGCCTTTTCATAGCTAACCTTCTCCACTGCACATCACATCATTGCTCTCTTTAATGATTTAACCCAGAAAGCCTTTCCAGTCTTGTCTTATATTTTACGTATGATTCGAAAACTGTAGGCTCCTCATGGATACTTCTTGCAAGGTCTTCTGCTATTTTCAGCTGTATTTCGCAATCTGCTTTAAGTAAACGTTTGGGTCTTAGATTTACAAATGCGTCTTCTATAGCAATTCTTTCCTTCATGTACCAAGGCTTGGCTAAATCAAATTCACCTGGTAGGCCAATTTCATAGTTAATGTTATCTTTGCGAATTCTCATAACGGTCGACGTTTTCTCACAAGACCTGAATCGTAGCCTTTTAAGTCTATACAGCGATTTTCTACCAGTTATTATGTCGATGTCGGATGTTTCTTCTAGTAAACCATACAAAACTAGGGCAGCGCCACCGATTACGATAAATCTGTCTATATCAAAATTCTTTCTTTCCAAGAGCTTGTAAAATTCAACGGCTCCTCTCCTTACCGTGGGCGCTCGCACATCAATCAACGTTTCTCATCTTTTGTTTTTCGTAAGCTTCTCTCAGAAACCTGAACCAGTTTGGCATCTTCGATAGAAGCTCCTCGTCCATGTCTTCATCAAGAATTCTGGTCAGACCATTCGCATCGCTCATGAACTAACCTCTTCTATTCCGAAGAACTTGAACTGAAGATTCTTAGCTCGCTTTAGCTTCTCAATGAACTTCTTGAGAACAGAGATTGAGCTTACTCTAAATATCGCGTAAACCTTTTTGTCGTAAAGCCAGACCTTGAAACCCTGTTCTGCAGCTTCTGTCAGGTGTTCAGCTAGTTTGTCGACTGTCATATTCTTGCATTCAATTTTGGCCAGAAGCATTAAGATCTTCCTCCACTAATTCGTAGACTCTTCCGCTTTTCTCTCCGATTGCTTTGACCAGTCCTTTGGCGCAGAGATTTCTCATGTAGTTTCTAAACGATCTCTCTTCCTTCGGATACTTCGCTCTCTCACGGTAGAACGCGTAAAGCCTTGAGCTCGGCAGGCTCTTCCATTCCTTAAGAATCTTCAGCAGAACTTTTTCATCTTGTTTTAGTTCGAGCTCGGGACAATCGACTTGTGGTATATCAGTCTCGTCAATCTTATTCTTGTTCTGACTCTCACCCTTCAATGCAGCCGTCTTCAACAAACTAAGCGCTAGCGCGATGTTTCCTTTCGATTCTTCTGCTATCCTAGCAATAACGCCATCGCTGTAGCTCCATTCCTTGAAGGCGAGCTTAACTCTGTCAGAAATTATTGCAACAGATTGGTCTACGGTGTATTCAGGGATTCTTATCATGCTGGTTATGTTTGATCTTGTCATTTGGTCTAGTCTGAGATAGCTCTCTTCTTTCTCTGCGATTAGAACAACGACAAAGCCTAGACCGATCAGTTTCCCTACAGCTTCCGGCTCAGTAAGATATTCGAAGTGATCAAGGCACACAGCAAGCTTAGAGTTCTTAGTCTTCTCCTTGATTCTTTTTAGCAGATCGTAGTTGCTTCTACTGAAGATCGGAGCACTGATAGCGGAGATAATTTCTCTTAGTACAGCGTTTGTTGTTTGATAGAGCGAGCAGTCTATGTAGACCGCTCTTCCCTTAAACTCCTGAATCGCATGCTTTGCAATGGCAGACTTGCCGAGTCCTGGCGCACCGCAAACAAACGTATTAGCCGAGTTTGACATATAGCTGAGCAGTTCCGTTTTCTGCTTATCTCTATGAAAGAGCTTTCCAGGAACATAATTTTGTGAGAGGGCTTCCGGACTAACGAGAATCTTTGAATTCATAGGTTAGATTTCAAAGAAAGATAGAAAATAGGTTACTAGCGTGTAGATTGCCGATAATTCCGATGAAACAGTCTTTATTTTTGGGTAAGCGAAACAAGATTCTATGCCTGCACCATATGTTGATGCAGAGAGAGTAAAGTTTCCAAAATGGTTAGAGACAAACTTCCCTTCTGTCGGATACGAAGACTGGACAATACACGCTTATAAATTAGGAAGGCGTGGTCTAGGTGGACTGGAGGCTGATAAGCTAAAGGTTTTCAAGAAGTGGGAAAAAGAAGGAACCCATCCACCTGATTACAAAATTTACAAAAAAGAAGGATTCAGATATCTGTGTTGGATTGATGTTAAATGGACTTCAAAGATAGATAACCCTTACAACCTGAATTGGAATAAGCATGGAAGCTATGTGTATGTGAGCAGAGAGACATCTTTGCCTGCCTATTTAGTGATATTTACCGGACAGCCGTGTAACGATTCCCCTCGGCCTATGGTTATATCAACCCCGAAAAAGACAATTGGATCTCTCTAAACAAAATTGAAAAATTCAGCGAAGAGCTCAAAAGGCTTATTCGGTGGTAACAGGAACAGAAGCATAATTCAATTAAAACAGTTGTTCGTCAACCCGAATAACGGAATATTCGCATATCAGTAAACATCTTCTTGGTATTTTCACTCCGTAATCGTATGAAAGAAGTAAAACCAAAAGAAATCGTAAGGGAATTGGTCTCGCAATACATTCCGTCAAAACCCAGTAAGATCTCACTCAAATTGTACTGGGATGAGAAACGTTCATCAATCAGCATTAAGGGCGATAACCTAGATCAAACAGCTGAATATTCTCAAGCTATCGACTTTACCTCGTTTGCTCACGGTGTTCTTGAAGCTTACAAGGAAGCGTACGGTGAACTGGAAGAAGTTCCGATAAGCTTCAGAGAAGAGATCTACAAGAATGATAAGATTTCAATAGACCTTTATCCAACTGGAAGCGCAGGAATATTCGATATTTTCATTGAGTACAGAAACAAGCGAGCTGGAAAGAACTATTGAAAAAGGTTGATAACATGCGTGTCTTGATGGTCTCGGATTTACACTATAGCAAAGGAACTTTTCATGGGCTAGATGAATCTAAGTCTTTCGATTGGTTTTATGAGATAGTTAAAAAGGAAAGGCCTGAGTTAACGCTCTCTGCTGGAGATTTTGGACGTGAGGCAGACTTCACACTTTTTCAAAAAATTGTTGAAGAAACTCATCTACTTACTGTGTACGGAAACCATGATGATATTGGAGTAATAAAATACATAGTGAATAAAGATGGATCAAAGTGCTGGCTCGAAGATGACTACATTAGGCAATATAAAGGATTAAGGATAGCTGGGATAAACGGAAACATAGCAAAAATCAAAAGAAAAGTTCATCACAAAACTGTAGAAGAGATTCAAGAAATTATCTCAAATTATGGTGAGAAGAAGATTGATGTTCTAATAACTCATGAAGCCCCTGAACATCAATTGATAACTCGTGAAAAAATGCTCGGATATCCGGTAATCAACGAAGCAATAGAAAGAATCAAGCCTAAACTTCATCTGTGCGGTCATGTCCATATCCCCTCTCAAATATTGAGGATCAACGATAACCTCTCGATTAACTTAGACAGCAGTATAGAACGCAAAGAATACGCTTTAGCAGAAAGCAAAAACGGAAAAATAAGTGATGTCAAGATAGTCAAGGCTGAAGCATATCGAATGCAATAACGGAATTCACTTGCATGAATAAAAGATACCTGCATTCATCACATCTTTCTAATAGTGAATTTTCCAAACGGCACAACAGAGCATCCGATAAACAAGTCTGGCAAGAGAAAGATTCTTGTTAGTGTTTGGGATTTTGAGGCGGTTCATCCGCAGAGCGAAAGAAGCTATTATGTTTGTAATGATCATCCAGCAAAGATGCGGCCAGCTTTAGCAAAAGCAATTTTGCAGTTGTACGGAGAGAGGCCTGTTCTAGATCCGATGGCCGGTATCGGCACCACATTGGTTGAAGCTATGCTTTTGGGAATGGATGCTGTAGGCGTAGAGTTTGAGAAGAAGTTTGTTGATCAAGCTAACAAGAACATTTCACATGTAACGAAGCTATTTTCAAATAAAAATCTCGGTAAAGCCTTTTGCATTAAAGGCGATGCTAGAGATCTTTCACGTCTCAGCGCTCGAAAAGTTAGCAGCGTAGTGTTTTCTCCTCCTTACTTCAACGCTATTGAATCTGTTAGCACAGGACATCAAGAACCTAAAGGTGGGCATTTAGAAACACAACACAAATTGGCTAAAGAAGGAAAATCTGGCTATGGTGATAAGTACAACATAGAGCATTTTGACAAGTATGGGAGTATAGTTTTTAGTCCTCCATACTTCGATGCGTTATCGATTTCAAAAGGCGGAGGCAGTAAGTCTTCAATACTTTGTAAAGAGTCAGCTCGCGAGTCTCAAATTGAGAGAAGCAGACCTTTTGCTGTTAAGAAAAATCTTCCCACTCCTTACTCTTCCGAAGATAAAAACATAGGCAACTTATCCAGTTTTGGAACGATATTGTTTTCTCCACCTTACTGTGGGGTTATGGATGCTAGAAGACATGTTGGAGGAATATCCACAAGAGATCTTTCCTTGGCCAAGACTGGGTCTTATTCCACGAACGAGAAAAACATCGGTAACATCAGCAATGAAAGAACTTACCTGGGCGAAATGGTTAAGGTTTATTCAGAATGCCATCGAGTTTTGAAATCTGGCAAGTTCATGGTTGTTGTAGTTAAGGACATTATGCGTAGGGGGCTAACGATTCCCTTAGGCGCAGATACGATAAAGCTTTGTCAGCTAGCGGGGTTTGAAGTATTCGATGTCATAATCAATAAAATGTATTTTCCGAGTTTCTGGGTTTTGGATAGAGCCATAAAATATCAACAGAAAGGCATTCTACATCCTTTAAAGACTCACGAGTATGTTTTGGTCTTTAGGAAGCCTTCCAAATAGTTCTAGTAAGGGCTTCTCAGCAACATTACGCGAATTTATAAAATCTCTACTTGATATCCTAACTTCTTACACCATTCAACTCTTTCCCAAAGTCTTCCTTCAAGCTCTTTATCTACTTCTCCCTCAATTTTGACAGGCTTTCCGAAGAAGTACTTGTCTATTATCGTCCAATATTGTGGTATGCTGAAGCGTTTGAACCTCCCAACATCCGAATGATTGCCTGTGCAGCCCCAAGTTTCCCTAACCCCTCTATGGCATACGTAGTCTCCGCTTTGGTTGGAGACTATCAAACGCTCAGGAAAGTAAATCTCTATTATGCCGGCATCGACCGGTTCCTTATTGGTTTTCAGTCTCAAAGCAATGTAGTTTGAATTATGCTTCTTAGCAAACTCAAGTTCTGCTTTATAATTAGACTCGTTATCCATGCAGGCTTTAATATCGTAAATCCCTTTGTCGAAAGCATAAGCGCTCTTAAGCAAGGATTCGAAATCTTCTGTGGTTTCATCTATCGCGCTCGCTAACCTACAACCCATACCACAATGAACAACAAAAGAAAGTTCCTTGCCATTTCCATTTTCAACGTAAATTCTAAGATCGGACATGAAAGAGATAATTATGCCTAGAAGAAAAGTAAGTTATTGAGAGGTAAAACTTCCGTAAATCGATTTTTGAATCCAGCATACACGGAATCTTACGCGCTATAGCGAGTAATTGAATGCTTCAACAAGGCGTTAGAGTAATTGAAGCAACTGAAGAAATAAAGGAACTTCTCCCCGTTAGTAAGGGTGATTCTATCATATAGCATTGAATCTTCTATGCAAAGCTACAAGCCATCGGTTAATAAGAGCTTAAGCAAAGCATCTGATGAAGAGAATGTTCGTGGGTATATTCCATCCAAGTGTGATTTAAAGTGCTACAAGTGTCGTTACCAAGGAACTTGCATCATATCGAGGAGGCTAATAGAAGCTAGAAGACGTTATGCGTTCGCAATCGAGAACAAAAATCTTTTCCTCAACCGGAAATACGGGCGCAATAGCTTCGGATCTATGCTCCTCAGCTTGGAAGACTATCGCAAGCTCTTGAGGTCACTTGTTGCCAGATTCCCTTACTTGACCAGAAAAATACTTCGTTACAGAAGAAATCAGAAATAACGGAATCTTCTTGCGTCGGTAAACCTCATTCTATTGTCTTTCTATCTGGTCCTCTAAAGTGGTTGAATGCATTACAGGGTTGACATCTGCATAGGCGGCGACAACAATTCAAGGAGAATCTGCAAGAGCTATCTGAAGAAAGTTAGGGATTGGGCCAATGTCACCTTTCCTGACGGCTACACACTAGTCAAAGTCGAAGGTTGTTATCGCGGTATTTCCGAAGACTCAATTCTTCTCTATGCATTTTTGAGCCATGACATGGCTCTCAGAGAACAGTTGGAAAGATTAAAACGAGAACTGAAACAAGAGGCAATCCTCCTTGTCAAATCATCGGTTGATCTCGACGTGATCTAGTGCAGATGCACGCATCCTCTGTACTCAGGCAGAGAAGATCACGCTCGCACGCTTAAAACAACTCTTATAGACAGTTGGCAATTAACAAAAGGTTCGGTGATCATTCTTGGCGAAATGTCCGAAATGTCAAAGTGATGCGTCAAATCCCATAAAGCAGTGGGAACTAAAAGGCAAGGCAAAGAAAGTGATTAGGATAGGGGTCTTCGAATACCCAAACTGTAAAACAAAGTTCAGAGCAGGAATTTAGTACAGTCAGTTATTGCTTTTCTTTCTTAATACGTCTATTAGCAATAGCAGTTCCACCTAGAACTATAGCCAGAATTGCACCCAAATGCCATAGTTCTGGAACTGGTGTAGTTTCATTAGAAAAATAAATACTTTCGTATGGAGCTGGATTGTATTCAAACGTATAAGCACCATAATAACCTGAATCTTTTTTACCCAAAAAAGATGTTGCACTGAAATTAAATCCTATGTTTTTAGAATATTTTGTAAGTAAATTCAGGTCAAACTCAGCTTCGATAAGTTTATGATTTTCAAGTGAACGAGGTGATGGACCTAAGCTCGATTTAAACTTCACTGTATTGCTAGGAAATGGATTACCTGGTAATGCTGCTGATTTTGGAGTTGTTGATATAAGACTATCAGGTGAGTCACTTGTATATCTTAACCATAGGCAGTATACACCCGGTGTTCCTGGATCACCTATACCACTGTTTTTTGTATCAAAAATAAAATACATATAGTCATTTTTATTGACTTGTTTATCAGATACAATATCCACAAGCACAGAAAAACGGTCTTCATAGAATTTTGATCTAAAATAACCTTCGGGATGATAATCTTCCGGAACATCTTTGAAGGGGCTTGCACTTAATACTCTTTTGTCTCCATCATCCCATTCATCTTTTGGCACCCATTCATTACTTTCAGCTACCTTTGCTTCACCTAAAGGAGTTAACTGCAAACTATCTAAAGGAGTATATTTTCCATCAGTAACCCATTTAATAAGAGCAGGTCGAATTGCAGTTCCATTTTCTTGACCATAAACTTCTGGAACTCCAGTATTTCTAACATATGATTCTATTATTTTTTTACCAGTATCTATTACTTCTTCACCAACACCACTATAACCCAAAGCAGCGGCCACACCACCAACTACAGCAGCTGCACCAATAGCCTTACAGTATCCTCGTCTACTTATCTTCTCAGCAGTATCGTAATAACTATTAATTTCTACAGGCATCCAGTCAACACTAACGCTGGTAGTGATTTTAGATACGTTCTTCTCTTCATTTTATATGCAGCCACAGCCGCGGCTACGGTGGTAGCTGTAGCTAGTCCAGCAACATGAGAGGATTCATGTATCGCATATTTATTCTCTATCGGTAAGAATTTTATATCTCCCCAAGCAGAAGGTTGGTACCATAAAATACGAGGTTCATTAGACGGCCAAACCATAAAAGGCATCCCCGGACTAGAATCCAAAACAGATAGGGACATACCTGCAACTGAATTACTAAAATATTTCTTAGATATTTTGAATTCATAAATTAAATGTTCAACGTCAGAGTCAGGAGATGTATTTTTTGAGGAAGCCATAAATGCATCTTTCATTTTTAAAGTGTCACTCCAACCATCAAATTCTGTTTCTTTTCCAGCTCCCTGCCTCATATAACAAGAAAGTTTTGGAGAACCTCTTGTGTCCCATTCTCCAGCAAACAAATAATCGTCAGTTTGAGGGAGATTTCCACCATCATTTTTTATGTCAATAGAAACATGACACCAGTCGGTATTATTAATTTCCTCATCCGAAATAAAATCTACTATTCCATATAACCATTCTTCATCATGTTTTATTCTAAGATTACTTATACCATGGACCCAGTTGAATCCAGGATAGAAAGAAATCAATCTAGCATCTTCCCACTCATTTTTATAAACCCAACCCTCTTCTTCTTTTTCTTTACCTAGAATACTTCTTCCTAGGTTTTCTACAGGCGTAGTATATTGTCCATCAATCTCTGGTATAATTAAAGCTGGAGGAACTTCAATAACATCTCCGCTATGAGCGTACGCCTTAGGCAATTTAGATGCAGCATATGTTGCACCGAGAACAATACTGGCAAGGGTAGCTTTTTCAGCAAATTTTTCAAAATACTCTCTTGTACTTATTTTTTCACTGTCATCGACTGCTTTCTCCACTCTTCTATCAACGCTATAGCTATCAGTAGACAAAGAGCAGTTGGTTGTCGCAGTCACAAAGACCGCCTCAGTTCTTTAATGAATCATTGCATCGTTAAGCATAAGAACGTAACCGATTCCAATCCTGTCAAAGTTCAGATACGTTCTTCTCTTCATTTTATATGCTGTCAAACCTGCAGTCGCAGCAGTGATTGTAGAAAAAATTACGGCAAAAATGGCGCCCGGTTACATCGATAAACGTCATTCTATCGATTTTCCATCTTGTTTTCGGTGGTTTAGTGAAATGTACGATATGCGATCAGAGGATCAGAAGGCCTGAAGCCTATTTTGGCGATGAGGGTACTTTCTATGAAGGTAAGCCGCTGTGTGAAACATGCTATTGCGAGGATGAACCTGCTGCAACTGTCTTCTACCGCAGAGATGATGAGCCTCACATTATCAGCTATACTAGAAATGAGACTGAAGGCGACTTTACAGTGCAATGGCACAGCACAGACCCTTGGAGAGGATACTATGAAACTAAAAGTGAAAAGTATTCTTTGGTCAACACTGCTGAACTTCTAGCTTATCATGAAAGCGAACAAATGCTGAAGGAATTCGATGAGAAAGTAAGAGAACTGTTTGATGGTTCTGGAATAGAATATGCCAGAGTATTCGCAAGGAGCTCAAATGTATTCTATCAGAATTATGACCTTTACGTGAAAAAGGATCAGGCACTTCTCGCGGGTCTTCTTGTCGCTAAAGCAAAGGGTGAAGTTGACTATGACAATCCAAAGTGGTATAGAAATATCGTATTCGATAATGATGCGCTAACTAAACTGGCTGAACTATTTCCTGAAAGAAGTATCAAGACTGACCACGACGCCGTAAAGCTCGTTGAAGAATTGGGAGATGAGACTCTGACTGAGTTGCAGAAGAGGTTGAATACAAAGGAGAGAAAGGAGTGATGGTATGCCGGTTGACCGTAAGTTAGCATATGAATCCTTGAAGTGGATAGACCCTCAGGTTTACAGAATGTATTGCAGGCTGAAATATAGAGGCATGAATGCTGAAGAAATCAAGAATGAGGGACAGACCTTCTACAAGTTGCATATATTCGAACTGATAAACGACGCAATAGACAGGTTGGAAGCAGAAGGGTACGTAGAGATACTGAACGACTATGAAAACGAGCAGATACTCGTGAAGAAGAATAAGGTGTTAGAGTGAGAGGCTACTGTGCAAGATGTCAAGAGTATAGAAGCGATATGGGCGAGGATGCCTGGTCGATTGTCTGGAAAAATGGGAATCCGACATGCGAAAGATGCGGCTCATTCGTAGACGTTAACTATTTTGTAGAAATGAAAAATTGCAAGAAAGATATTTATCCAGATAACAGAAGACCAAGGAAGCTTCCAGAAGTAACGCGTGACAACACGGCGAAGTGCGATCGTTGCGAGGTATACTCTTTCTCTGGAATTAGCGTTAAACGTGAGAAGAAACAAAGGAAAGAAGAAGAGAGAAGAATTGAAAGAAGCGGAGAAAAGCGAGCGGAAGAAGAAAGCGGAAATAATTGGCTTAGTTGCTATCTCTCACACGAAACGTACCCTATTTCATGAGATTAGGGGATCAAGATAGTTTGGTGATGTTGTGGCTCCACAGCCTTCAGATGATTATGTGAAGTGGGAGAGATGGGCGTACGAGCAGATATATGGACTTGGAAGTTGGGATAGAGACCATAATGTAAGCGAGGATACAAGGACAAGTGCATATTCCGGTTTTCAAGAGTTTAAGGAGCCTTTCAAGATCTATTGGAGCGATGAACATTCTATTGGCATTCTGGAAAGAGATAACAAGTTCATCGGCGTAGCGTGCTTAGTTGCTAAGGAAGTTGTTGATCGAGAGAATTTCATTAGAAGGTTTGGGTTAAGCTTTGAGAAGGATATTCAATGGAAAGCTGCCTCTAGCCTTCTAGATCATCTTTCGCGATCTCCTCTATTCAAAGCGGTTCTTGTGACAATGAATAAGGTTCCTTTCAAGCTTGAACCGGATGTTCCTGAAGAATTGCAAGGAAGGCTGAACTGGGCAAAAAGAAATTATGTGTTTCACAAAGAGAAAGCTGATACGTTAAGGCTACAACTCGAACAACAGAAAATGGCTCCTGTACTTGGTGGACCGTTTCCCAGCTACCTACCGAAACAAATGAAGGAAGAGGAGGATTATGCAAAGAAGTTCTCAGAGCTTTCTAGGAGCTTGGAGTCGCAAACTCAAGAACACTTGAAACAGTATTTCTTGATAAAGGAAAACCTGTTTGCCGCAGCTCTGTTCTTCTACGTGTACACCAATCCTTCTGACGACTTTAGCCAAACCGTTAACGAGATCTTAGCGAGAAGAAGGGCGGCCGAAATTGAAGCGAATCTCACATACTTCGTCAAATGCTCACCTGTCAGGGATCCGGTAATTGCCCTCAGACCTGAGTTTTTTCCTCTCTGGGATGAAGTGAGACCATACTATTCGTCGGCTCTAGCGAATGATTGCGCAGGCTTCAGTTCAAATAAAGAAGTTGCATCAGTCCTGAGAAAGATGTTTACTTCGGCGTTAGAATTGCCAACAGAAGAACCAATTGAGGAGCAAATTCACATACCTTCTGAAGAGGTTAGCATCGAAGGAACGAGAAAAGCACTGCTCGGATATGTCGTTGAATCAATTATCAAAAAGAAGATTACGAGAAGAAGAGTATACTTTCCATTTGATGTTCTAACAGGTCATGCGATAATTTTCGGCAAGACTCGTGTTGGCAAAAGCTTTCTTTCCTTGATATTGATCCAGGAAGCTTTGGAAAATGGGATTAGAGTTGTTGTATTCGATCCACACGGGACCCTAGCAAACAGACTGAAAGAGAATGAGTTATTGAGAACTGTTTTCACAAGAGGCAAAGCCGATATCACGGATGAGCTAGGGAAGATCTATCAAGATGCCTCCGCTTGGCCCGAGACAAACGAACTGAAATTATTAGTAGTGCTCGATGAAACAAGGTTGCTAAGAGCGAAGAACTTGATTCACTGCCTGAATGAGCTGGGAAAGAGAGGGGTTGGATTCCTTCTTATCACTCAGTATAGCACATCGATACCGGCAGAGGCAAGGAATCTGGGGACGTACTTTATCATGGCTGCGATGAGCGAGACTGAAATCGAAAGATTCAGGGAAGTTACTTTGCATCCAGGTTCAAAGTTAATAACAAGGTTACCTAGAGCAACCAGCTTTCTGTTCTCTCCGTATTGGTATCCTGAGCCTTTCTTTATCAAACATAGAAAGTTAGTTGATGCCAGGTCGGGAGTGAAAAGTGAGCCAGGTCAGGCTGAAGTTTGACATGAAAGACTAACCTCGCCATACAGAACACAGGAAGAAATTACTTTCTCAAGAAAAATTACTTTCTCAGAAGAATTGGCAACGGAAACAGAAAAGGAAATAGCATCCTCGTTAGGACAAAACAATCTTACATCGTCCTATATGCTCGACTTCTTTTGCTTCCGCTGGCCTTAACAAGACCGCACGAGACAAGATTTCTTAAGTGGTTCCTAGTGGTCCTGCCGCTTATTAGCAATGTATCTTCTAAGAATCTCTGTACGTCGGTCCCTCTAATTTGTCCCCTCTCTTCTATTATACTGTGAATAAGTTGTTCGCCTGGACTTAACTTTCCTTTGAGTTCTTTATCCTCGCCTACGAGACATGAGTTTAGAGCAGTCACTACATCATTTGCCTCTATGCAGCTTTTTCCTTCATCTTGCGCTTTTCTTGCAGCACGCCACAGAACTGATATCCCGATCTTCATGTTTCCATTACATGCAGAAGCGATCATGCTCAATATGTCGTTGTTACAGGAGCCTGAGCTTAGACCCAGTATAGCTCTTCCACGTAGTATCTCGACAGCCTCATTTTCGGAATAGGGTTGAAAGTCTACATCTTGAAACAAGTGACCAACGTGTTCTAGTGTATGGGGCTTGTCTGCAGCAAGGACCAAACTACATCCAAGTCTAAGCAATCGATTAGTGATTTCTTTTTCTTTAAGCCAACCAAAGTCATCTAGGCATACGATCAATCTTCTTTTCCTAGATTCCTCGCCGATCATTTTGGTAAGTCTGTAGTTACTTATCTGTAGAGGAATAATCCTATTTGAAACTCTACTAAGAATCTCTTGGAAGACAGCATTGGTAGTTCTACAATTTGTACAGTCAATGTAGACTGCTAGAATTTTGCCTGATGTTTCATTCAACCACGCAAGCAATTGCTTCAATACAGTTGTTTTACCTGTACCTGCAGGCCCATGAAGAAAAACGTGAACGCTACCTTCCATGTTGGGCTTAAAATAATGCTTCAATCTTTGGATCTGTTTATCTCTAAACAAAATCCTGTCCGGGACGAAATCTTCCATGAATACTTGTTCCCTTTCGATTATCTTTTTCATCTTTATCAAGCTTCTCAGTGCCACTGTTCAGTCATAACTATTATATTATGCACCGATAAGGATAAATACGTATAAAATGCGTGTTCATATGTATGAAGAAAGTCAAACTAAACATAACTGTAGACAAAGACGTGCTAAATGAAGCTAAGAGAGTTGCTGACAAGAAACGCATACCGATTTCAAGAGCAATTGAGAACTTCTTGAAGTTTTTTGTCAAACCTCGGGTCTATTGTTTCAAGTGCGGTGAGGCTTTTAGCTCAAATGAATCTGAGCTTTGCCCCAAATGTGGATGGATGATTTGTCCAAAGTGCAAAGTTTGTAGATGTGGATTAGGAGAGGAAGCAGCCATATCTGTTTTCCACATGAGAAGGGTCTACGAGGAACTTTTGGCTGGAAGAGTGAAGTAGCAAAGTTGCATGCGTTACCGGCTCTCTTGCCCACTTCACGCCATAAGAAAACTCCTAGCGTGCCGTCGTGATGTTTGACAAGCTTCCTTCGAGTTGACAGACTAACCGACTCTCTTGATGATCCTGTCGTTAACTTGGTTCATGACTGGGCTGAAGCCGACTATTAGAATGACCTCTGGAACGAGAAGATAGAGGAAGGTCAAGAGTAAAGGCAGATTGAAAAGAACGTACAACATGAAGGATACTCCGAACGCAACCCAGACCGCATATAGTGCTCCGCCTAGCGCCATGCCTTTGGTACATGGAAATCTATGACCTACGAGCCACGCTGAGCCCGCGCCCAACACGTTTATGAAAGGCATCCATAGGAGCTCCCACGGCCCGATGAAAGGGCTGAAGATGTTGCTTAGCGCATTTCCGATTACGAAAGCCCATATTAGATGCCTTCTCTTTACGACTATGCTCTTCAAGCATTCAGCGATTCGGAACTGGAAGACTTGATATGAGATCGGCGCAAACACCCATGTGAGCACAGCATATAAAGTTGCGAATGTTGTTATCTCAGCGATTTGACGTGTCGTATTCACTTCAACCTACCTCCTAGCACTTGCTCATAGACCTTCCTCATATGATAGGCGACCACAGCACCCTCCTCCACGCCTGACATTTCGAGCATATGAGCCACCCGCACCTCGGACAGACCTTCGCTCCCGTCTACTCAAATTCTACCTCTTGCCAGAACGGTTTCTCAGAAAAATCGAAAACTAAGACACAGAGAAAAATATTCCCTAATTCACCTTTTTACCATTTCTGACAAGGTTCTATACGCCGTACTAACTGTATCCACATCTTCATCTGAGACATCCTTGTCATCTTTGGGCTTACCGTGGTGGTACTCTTTTTTGCTTAAGAACACCTGAAGGCTAGCTTTAACAAGTCCGAAGTTTTTGAAGCAATCCTTAATAAGTGAAAATGTTTTGTCCTCGAATAATGTTGCGAAGTCTCCAAGAGAAATTCCTTGAAGTATATCCCTTTGCTCGCCAGGATGCTCCTTTTCCCAGCTTTGTTTTTTCCCTTCCGCTTTGGGAAAACGTTGCCTAACCCTATCTTGCCAATTGTCACCAAACTCTTTTATGAGACCAGGCCGTATAGCGTCTCTCAGAAGTTCCTCCGCCTCTGGAATAATAAACCTCACTTTTCTTAGATTAGGATACTTTTCTTCGAGCTCTTCTATTTCTCGTCTAATTCTTTCTTCTTGCTTTATAATCTCGAACTGGTCGCCTAGTCTTGCAAAAATTGTTCGAGTTATTTGATCAACTTTCTTTAGAAACAAGTAAGCTTTCTTGTGCCGAATGATAACCAGGTTAAATCTTCCATCAATAGTGATCATAGACTTGAGTTGAGGATAATTGGGATAAGAAGAGAATAAATTAACAGTGCTACTCTTAACGCAAAGCGAACTTATTTCTTGGACACCTAAAGGCGTTATCCATGGTGTAATTATGAATGAAACTGTTCCAACTGAAGGGTCAGGACTTTCTATCTCTATTATGAAGTGTCCTTCTTTCGTGGTCGTTGTCGAGAACCCATATGAAATGTTTTTCTGATAGCCTCCAGTCAACTGTAGGATCATATTCTTGCTAGGTTCAATCAATTTCGACTTCGATTCGTAGATTTCTTTTTTCAATTCTTCTTTGATCCATGGATAGAGAACGATCGCTTCTTCTTCGAAAGTATAGATTGGTAGATACTTAGGTGGTGGAGTGTAATCTAACAATGCCAAGAGGTCCTTCATCAAGGATATGCTAACTAGGAAATCGCATTCACGCGCATCATAAATCCGAGTCAAAAAATCAAGAAAGATTAATTGATTGTAGTGTTTTTCAACATCCTTAGCCAAAAAGTCGATATATTCGTGCAACTTGGATTTTAGACTCTCCGTGTCGATATCAAAACTAAACTTAACCGGAATTTTGTAAGCCATAGCATATCCTGGAAACCCACAGCCTAAATTCTTATCCTGAACTAGAAACATATTTTTCTCTAGATCGGAGGTTATCTTATCAGTTTTCTCAGGAGATAGTCCAGTCAAATAGGAAAATAGCTTTTTAAGATAGGGGAAGTTGATCGTCAAACTTCCATAAGCATCATCATAGCGCCTTTGAGTTCGTGGTGTAACTGGACTCCATGAACTCCAATCGGGGTATTTTCCGAGAACTACGTTCTTGCATTCCGAGAGAAGCCCCAGAAACATTCTTTCTTCGCGTGACAAGGCATCTGCACATTTTTCCTCCAGCCCTCTTTGAATTTCCTTTGGATCTATTGCAGAAGTGGTGTAGTTGTAATAGGACGTACCTTCCTTAAATGCTAGGAATACACCTTGTTCTTCGCCAATGAGACCAGCTTTCAGAAGTACGTTAACACTTTCCTCCTTGACTAACGATAGTATCTTTAAAGGAATTTTATCACGACAAAAAAGGTGGTAGACCATACGATTATCTTGATTTGAGAAGATCTCTTTGATCTTGCTTTCAATCCTTGCTTTTACTTCTTCTTTTGTTTGAGAAGGCGTCCTTTGCCCAAATTCGCTTAACTGTAAGGCTATTCCTCTATGAGAACCACTACGCGTGTATCCTAAGTCCACTTGGCTGATCAGGTTTTTACTTTTCAGGTCATCGATGATTCTTTGAATATCTTCTTCTGTTCTATAAAGGAGAGAAGCAAGCAGTTTCTTGTGGAGGGAACAGATCTTAAGGGTCCTGTGGTGATATTCGCTGGGGTAATTGAACCAGATGTACCAACTTGTCGGATAACCGAATATCTCATTCATGGATTCTATGTAAGCTAAAACTATCTTCTCCTCCTCACTTAATTCAAAAATTCCTAGTTTAGCTCTAAGGTAGTCACCAACAGATGGCAAGAGTCTATAGCCAGTGTACCCATGCTTCCTACTTGACCATGCGTATTCCACCAGAATATTGTTCTTAGCTAAACTTTCTACTATTCGTTCGTAGGTTTTCTTTCCAACGACTTCCTTTATCTTTGGCTCTTGCCCATCAATAATGAATATGCCTTTCTCTTTAGCTATGTACTTGAGTAACTCATTTCCCTCAGGCTCCTTGAGAATTTGATCGAGGGTCTGGACAATTTGTGGATTAAGATCGAACACCAGTTTACTTACGAATTTACATAACTCTCCCCCAGCGTCGTGATTGTAGTCCCCTCTTTCATTCAATACTGCAAATTGAAGACCATGCTTTTCGGAAACAATCCCGTCCTCCTCAAAATTCTTAAGAGTCTCCTCGAATTTTTCATTTCCATATTTTTCTTTAAAACGGTTGAAAGAAACACTTATCGAATCCTGCATTATATGGCCATCGTGTGATGCAATAACCGATAGAAACTCCATTTTAGGGGCATCACTAGCTTTTACCAGTCTTTGAATTTTTGCCTCTAATATGTCAAGCCTTTCCTCTAACAATGTCACGCTAATTGCCTCAATTTCTCTAGTCTCTTCCTTGAAATCGACTGCCGTATTTCGTAAGAAGATTCTGACCTATCTCGAAGTTAGGATAAATTGTTTCTACAATCTTCCAAAATCTTCTTGTGTGTCTCTTTGTAAGTGTATGAGCTATCTCATGAGCGATGATGTACTTTAAGGCGCTTCTTGGCAATCGTACCGCGTTCAGCTGTACGAGAATCTTGTTTCCTTTGAGCTTTGCAATTCTGTGTTTCTTGTTATCAATAGCTCCTACAACCTCAAAGTCCAGATTTCCAAAGACCTCGATTCTTCTCTCCTTTCTTATTTGGTCGTAGATCCTGAAAAGTTCCGAGTACAGCAGCTCTGTTAAAGAGTCCTTCTTCGGCTTTGGTTCTGTGATAGCGAAAGCCATTAGCTTTTTCATCTTACTCCCTCCAGAGCTGCGAATGTTCGTTCCGTTAGTTCGTCGATCTTACTTCGATAATCTCTGTATTCCGAAAGCAACAGCAGCCTGATTTCTGCCTTCACCTTGCGCCGAACATCTCTCTGCAATTGCCAACCTCTGAAAAGCAATCCTGCCCTTTCCAAATGACTTGAAAGGCTGTTGACGGAAGCGACGGCTCTTTGTTTCTCCACGTCAGCAATCACGGTCTTCAACGCTTCATAGAGAGGATACTTCTCCTTTCCTATTTCTCTCTCTTCTCTTTTCCATTCGGCGATTTTTTCAGTAAAGTTCAGAACTTTTCGTACTGCTTCTCCTGTCTCAATTCTTCTAGTTCTTAGTTCTTCGTAGGTCTTCTCAACCTCTTTGCTAAGGTTTATGAAAAAGGGTGAATTTGAATGGATTCTAGCTTCATGCTGAATGTTAGTGATGACATCTATTGCTGCACCTACTGTTTTAGGTGCTGATTTCTTAAGGGCCTCTACGTAATTTTCGTCAACGCTTAAGGTTGGGTACGTATCGTCGATTTCTTTAACGTCAATGGTCTGCTGCACAAGCTGGATGGTTTTCTTCGAGAGTTCGCCTATTTTCAGTTCATCCACGTTTGCTTTTTTGAATCGTTTGTTGTATGCAACAAATATCTTGACTAGCCGTGTATAGTCCAATAGGTATGGTCTAAGAAATGGGTCTCCTCTAAGCATTTCATACGATTTCATCAAATCTTTCATTGTTTTTTCAAAGTTCTTCGCTTGCTGCGGGTCGACCAGCAAATTCATGGCGCTTTCCAAGCTTTCACGCGTATCCTCCTTCTTCACAGTTTCAAAAATCTTTGAAGCCTCGTAGAGAAGCTCCTTAAATTCTTCTTTCTCTCTGTCGAGTTCTCTTATGACAACTCTTAAGGCCTTTGCATCGCTTGCCTCGAATTTTTCAAATGCTTTTTCTAGTTCCGTCAATACACCGATGTAGTCAACGATTAAGCCGAATTTTTTGTTCAAGAATGGTCTGTTCGTTCTTGCTATTGCTTGCAATACTCTGTGTTCTTTCAGTGGCTTATCCAGGTACATGGTCCAGAGGACCGGGGCGTCGAAGCCGGTGATGAGCATGTCTGTGACTATCAGAATTTTTGGCTCTTTTCTTGTCTTGAAATTCTCGATTACTGCTTGATGAACATCCTTAACGTCTTTAGTGCCGTATTCTGCCTGCATTTGCTCAAGGTAGTCTTTGATGATGCCTTTGTCGTTAGGATTGAACGTCATCACGATTTCAGAATATTTTGGAGGTAAGAAATTGTTGATTGCGTCCCTGTACATAACGCATGCTTCTCTGTCGATTGTGACTATGAGGGTTTTGAGCTCGGTAGGTTCAACTACTTCTTTGAAATGCTTCGCTAGGTCTTCGGCTATGGCTTTAATTCTTTCCGGTTTTTTAACAAAGGCCTTGATTACTCTGATTTTTTTCTTTAATTCCTTCTGTTCTTCCTGAGAAAGAGTCGTTATTTCCTCCTCTTCAAACTTTACAAATTCCTTTAGTTGCTTCTCTTTCAAATGATAATCCGGCAATCTTGCTTGATAGGACAGTTCAACGGTGAAACCGTCCTTTAAGGCGTCGAGCATAGAGTATCTGTCGAGGTAAAGCTCATACCTAGGGCAGAACCTTTGAAAAGTGTTTCTTTCAATTTTTGAAAGCGGCGTGCCAGTAAATCCGAAGATGAAGGCGTTTTTGAAGATACTGCGCATCAGCGTGGCAAACTTTCCGTACTGGGTTCTATGTACTTCGTCGGCGAGAACGATAACGTTCTCTCTTCTAATCTCTATCTTGTCCCCTTCTTTCTCAAGTTGCAAAAATTCCTTTGGGCTGAACTTTTCGATTGTTACTAGGAATATCCCTCTCTTTCCTTCCCTTCCCCACCTCAGGACTTCGATAAGCTCTCTGATGGATGCGACTTTCTCAATTGGAACTTCGATGAACGAAAAGTCTTTCTCAATCTGTTCTTCCAGTTCTCTCCTGTCAACCATCACGAAGATGCTTGGCCTTTCGGCTTCGGGACAATGATGAAGCTTCCAGGCAGAGAATGCCATAGTGTAGGTTTTTCCGGAGCCTTGCCAGTGCCATATCAATCCGAACTTTCTGTCCTCTTTGCCCCGCAGAGTTTTGATTACTCTTTCAAATATTCTGTTTGAAGCTCTGAACTGCATGTACCTTGTCATTATCTTCATGGACTTGTCCTTCTCCTTTCTGATGAAGGTGAAGTTTTCGATCAAATCCAGAAGGTTTGGCTTGGACAGAAGTCCGTGGATGGATATTCTGAATAGGTCGTCTTTGAACTCTTCCGTTTTAAAAGGATAAGGATCTTTCCAGACACTTAGAAAATCTTTGCTTTCTTCATTGAAGCCGTTTGGAAAATAGCAAGTCTTCATCCCGTCGGTTGCCATAGAGAACTGAACGTACTTGAAAATCTCAGGCGCGTCTTCCTCGTATCTTTTGATTTGTCTGTAAGCGTCGGTCCAGTCAACTTTTTCTTCTGTCGGACTTTTGCACTCGATGAGAACTAAAGGAATACCGTTGACAACAAGAACTATGTCGGCTCTGGTGCTGCCTTTCGAGCCTTCTACTTTGAACTGGTTCGTTACGACAAATTCGTTGTTTTCGATGTTCTCAAGGTCTAGTAGCTTGACGACTCTCTCTTTGCCTTCCTTCTGCAATGGAACAACTAGGCCGTTTCTGAAGATATCCAAAAACCTTCTAATCCCTTCGAGGTTTGCGGGAACGGTTCTCAACGAAACGACGATGAAATCTAAATCAGCATCCGTAAATTCCACATCACGATTTACACTTCTAAGACCGTTTCTTACATCCTCTATAACCAAAGGCTCCTCGAAATTCTCTTTCCGCTTTAGCCTGATCTCTTCGGGCTTTACATATTTCCATCCGAGTTTTTGGAGTTCTTGAATAATGAAATCCTCGACTGTGCCTTTTTCTGTGTAAGCCATTTGTTTCACTTTAACTGAATTCTCGACAAATTCTCAAATCTTGCCAATCGTCCAGGTTGGTAGAGAATGCCCTTTGAGGGTTCTAAAAATGGATCTACGCTTTCGCTTCTAATTTCATTTAAAATGCGTTGCAATTCTTGAGAAGTTACTCCATACCTTTCACACATGGTCTTAATATACTTGACCAACTTATCGAGAGGCTCTGTTTCTCGTGCTACGTAAGATGCCATCCTCCCTTTGATTTGCGAAATGAAAAATTCCTTCATGGACGACCGCTCCATTTTAATCGACCTTAATCCTAATTTTTCCGGTAAGAAGCAATTCCATCAACCCCTGCTTGATCTTCTCTAATCTTGCTTTTTCGTTTCTTTCGAGTTCAAGCTTCCTGTATACGGTTGAAAGAATCTTGGCGATTTCTTGTTGTTCTCTAAGAGGGGGGAGTGGGATCCTAATTCTTCTAAAGTCTTGTAAGAGAAGGTGCGCTCTACCCCATCCGGAGTTGTGCTTGCTAATAACGTTCTTGCCTGTTGCAGAACTTAGGAAGTGACAAAGAAATTGAGAATCAAGCACTCTGGGATTAGTTCTTGTTATTAATAGGCTATGGCAGTTTGCTCCCTCGTAAATTTTTGGGACAAGGCAACTAGTGCCAATAAAACCCGTTTGGACTGTTAGTACGTCATTTTCTTTCAAAATCGATTTGTGATGTCTTTCCCTGAATCCACGCGTTACGAAAATGCCCGTTGGCTCTAATTTGTTTTCTCTCACATTTTGTGAGCGGAAATAAGGAACTCCGTCATCGGCGGACGTGTAATATGGTGTTGCAGGATTAACAACTCCTATAGTAACCTCTATGGAAGCCTCTTCTAATCTTTTGATGTCCCAATCCTTCGGAATTTCACAACCAAGGTCTCCACTATACTTGAACTCCTTGTGCCCTATTCCTTTGGTCAAAAGTTCCTGCATCAATCCCTTCTTCAAGCGTTCGGTCTTGGCTATGACTTCATCAGTCTTCTGGATAGCTTCATCAACCGTCAAAAAAATCTCGGCAATTCTTTGTTGTTCTAAAGGTGAGGGATGCGGAAGCCTAAGGTTTTTCAGTAACTCCAAGTTTAGTCCTTTTTTTAATTGCCCTTCTCTAATCCTATTAACTTGCGACCAGTAGATTCGAGATTGAGTATAGTAATAAAGAAACTTCGGATGAACCTTCTCTCTGACGTGTTGAAATCTTATCAAATAAGAACCAAATACGCCCCGAATTGGTTGGCTTATATAGCAGGTTTTTCCCGTAGTTGCACCTATGCGAGCAAATAGTATGTCACTTATCTTTAGTTCATATTTCTCTAGTTCCGAACCGCTCACTTCACAATGAGGTACGTTTAACCAGTCTATCATTCCATCATTTTTTATGTCAGTGATTCGAAGGAATTTTATGCTAGTATCTTCATTTTTAGTAGAAGTTGTTATTCCGTATTGCAATGTTCCTATATCTTCAAGTCTAACAACCTCCCACTCCTTCGGAATTCTTCCAATCTCTGTTTCTCTGAAGTTAGTTTCCTTGTAAAACATCATATTATTCGCCGTGTACCTTGGCTAGTTGAGAAACGTACTCTTCTAATCTTTTTCCAATAACTTCCCTTTCTTTCTCTAATTCTTTCAGTTCAGAAAATTCCTTGGGGATGTTGATCTTTTCCACTTCTTCAATTGGCATCACATAAAGGGAAACATTCAAATTGTAACTATTGTCAATAACTTCTCTAACGTCTACAGCTCTGGAGAATCCCGCGATTTCAAAGAATTTCTCGTAAACCCCTGCAATCTTCTCTATGTTTTCTTTCGATAGTGAATTCAACCTTCTAACAGAGGGATGGGGTATCAACTCGTTCGAAGCGTTTACGAAAAATATTTTGTTTCTTCTATCTTGGGGCTTGTTTTTGTTAAAGATTATAACGGCTCCCGGTGCGCCAGTATTGTAGAATAGCTTTTCCGGCAAAAGAATAACGCATTCAACCCAATCTTTTCCAATTATCTTACTTCTGACAACCTTTTCTTGGCCTCCCCTGAACAAACATCCGTTATCCACCACAAGCCCGACTCTTCCGTTCTCTTTTGCAGAGGCGAGCATGTGCTGAATCCAGGCCCAATCCGCAGTAGTTTGTGGGGAATAGCCGAAGGAAAACCTCTCCCTGAAATCAACTCCCTTAAGCCTTTCCTCGCCATAGCCATCTTGATTCCACGGAACATTTGCAATGACTACATCAAACTGTTTGAGTCTCCCATTCTCCCTGAACCTAGGATAATCGAGAGTATCCCCGTTAGCCAAGTTTGCGTTCTTGATCTCATGAAGCAACAAATTCATCTGGCTTACAGCATAGATTTCGGGATTTCTCTCCTGCCCATACAAAAACAATTTCTTGGTTTCTTCTTCTCCATACTTTTCAGCCACATGCAAGCACGAAATTATCAGCATACCACCGGAGCCACAGCAAGGATCGTAGATGCTCTCGCCAGGCTTTGGGTCCAGAATCTCAACCATCAGCTTTATGACTTCTCTAGGAGTATAGATTTCGCCCTCCTTTGCCTTCTCAGGCGCAAATTTCATGAGTATATGCTCGTATGCGTCTCCTAGAACGTCTGGGGACACTTCTTCACCACCTAAGTCATACTTGTTGAAAAGCTCCACAAGCTGCCTCAGCAGCTCCCTATTTTCTTGGTTCCTAGCAAACTCCAAGAAATCAACCCGGTTAATGACTCCTTGCAACTCAGTGTTCAGTTTTGCAATCTCGCTTATTGCCGTAGCCAGCTTTTCAGGCAAGGTTTTAACATCTTTTGTTATCTCGTCCCAAAGAAACTGCTTGGGAATCTTGAACGTGTAATCGAATTTTTCAGTTTGCTCTTCAGCTTCCTTCTCTGACAAACCTGCCTCTTTCAACAGCCTTTCCTTGTATTGGCGCCTCTCTGTCTTCCAAAAATCATTCACTCTTTTCAAGAAAAGCAGAACAAGAATGAACTTGTAGTCCACGGCCGTCCTTATCAAGTCAGCGGCCCTATCAACGAGAGAATTTAATTCTTCCCGTGTCACCTTTTTCGGCAATAATGCACGTTGAACCATTCTGTCACCCTTCCCGTTGATTTCTTCTTGAGTCAGCGTAACCGCACTTTACTGAAGCTTCATTCATCCTAACCACCCCTTGCAGAATTCTGAAAGTACACTTTCGCTGGGCCAATCTTCTTCGACTTTAGATAGCCTTGATCTTCCAGAGCCTCCAAATAACCTGCCAAGAAGGTTCTATTAACCTTGAGCTCTTGAGCTAGTTCTTTGACAGCCTTACCCGGATCTCTCTGTAAAAGATAGAGAATTCTATCAGTAAGTTTCTGGTTTCTTTTCATACTTCTTCAAATAGTATCTATCGTGAAAGCTTTAATAGATTTGCATTTGTGTTAACTCAGGTGTTTGCAGTATCTAGCGCTATGAGGTTTCCCAAACGCTTTCACTCAAGAAACCCATCAGCTTATCCGTTCAAAAGGTTACCGAGAAGGCTATAACCAAGAGGCAAATCGAATGCAATATTAAAGTCTCACTTTTTGAATATTGGCTCATAAAGACTAGTTGCCTCGTAACTAATGTGAAACGTTATGTGAAACGCCCCAAAAAATTTTCGTTCAGGGTCGAATAGCATTAAGTCTATGTTGATATCTATGTCGTCGAGAACCTTCTCTAGGCAATTAATCTTTTGAGATTCACAGTCAAATAAGAATCGTCTTTCAATGACTCAAGACCCTTCGGTGTTATCTTATACTTCTTCAGCCTGTAGGAACCGTTTGCGAAGACGAGATTTTCCTGTTGTTCAACTATTAATCCGCTGGCAATTAGCCTTCCTAGGGCGTCCTCGAAGGCTTCATTCCACTGGTCGTTATCTCTATGGAAGCTACTGGAAGGACCAATCAATCCATAGTTGGAAAGCAATGCTGCTATCTTTTCCTTCAGTTTGCCTTTTCCTTCGACAAATTTCATAATACTTTCTACGCGCCTTTCCAAGTAGTTCCACCGTTGTTCTGTAGCTCCGCTACAAATAATTAGAATAGATTTCTCAACTAAACCCACCATAGTCAGAAATCGTGCTTGCTCTGAAAGTATTCCTCTAATTTTTCGTGAAGCTTCGATCTTCTCTATCGTGGCGTAATAATACATGGCTACCGTAAGAATTTAGGATAGCCAGAACCTATTTAGAGAAGTAACTTCAAACTTCCTCAAGAATAACGTCCAGACCTTCATAAAACTTGCAGGTTCTCGTTAAGATATAGAGAGATAGACCTCTTTCTTAGGCTGAGCAAAAGATTCATCTCAAGTCATAATCAAAGCCTGCAGATGTATCTCCACCTTAAATAATGAGAAAGAGATGTTATATTGGTGCAGGATCATGCCAAGCACGCTGTTGATAACCATTCTAGGCGCTGTCCCCCAAAGAGTGTTAGATTGTATATACGCAAAGATGCCTAACCGCATCATACTTCTTCACCAACGGGACGCAGGATGGAACGAAAATAATCCAGACTACAAGAAGCACGTCATGGATAAGTTCGAAAACGATCCTCTGATAAGGAGTTTCAGAAAAAGAGGAATGATAGACGACAGTTATACCGTGTCAATGGGCGATTATGATAGTGTGTTCAAGACCGTATACAACTTGTTGGTTAACAGTTCAAAGAACTACGAGGAAATCTTCGTTGACGTTACTGGGATGACTAGAATAGCCGTTACAGCAGTTAACAATGCTGTAGCTACTGTTAAGAACGCTTTCGTGCTATATAATGAGACGGCAAAAAAGGCAAAATACACTAGAGGAAGGTATGGCACATGGGTCGATGAGAAAGGCAAACAGCTAGTGTTACTGCCCACTCCAAGAGTTGACATAGCGATTCTGAGCGACAAGAGTTCATATGCATACAGAGTGTTCAAGGCGGCATTTGAGGTTTGGAAGAATTTATCAAATAAGGGTGTTCGTGAGAAAGTCTTTCTCACAAACAGCATAGTAGCAAAAATGAAAGAGTTGGGTTTTATAACTTTATTGAAGGAACCAAGTGATAAAGCCGCACGGCCTAAGGCAGACATTGAGAAGATTTCGATAACAATGAACTTGAACAATTTGATAGAGAAGGGCCTGATTAAGGAAACGTTTATTCACACCGGCAGACAAAAAGAAGTGACGTTTTCACCGTTCGGTCTTTCGCTAGCACGGACATTATTCGAACCTTCTTCACCTGAAGGCTTGCAAGCGTCTGATGGAGCTAAGTTAAGGTAAGCAGAGTGTTGACTCCCGGCGTCTACGACTCAGAGAAGAACTTTCGCTATCCGGCTGAAGGAAAGGAACCTGAAGATAGCCAACCTAGACGAGAGGCCTTGCCAAAACCCAGTCATGCGACACAGCACCTTGAGCTGTTCTATTTCCGACATGAGACTTCTATTCAAAGACAAAGCAACATGCATACGACCACTACAAGTAAAACAATCCAAGATAGACTCTAAAGTGGTTCAATCTCTAGACCGGAGCGCTTGCCTGGTTGCGAGTGGATTCCTATTTCTGCGGGTCGCCATAGAACTGAGTAGATGATGTCAAGTTGAGAATAGCGGGCAGCTTAACGGGCTAATCGGGAATGCCAATCCAAGAAGCCAGTTCATGCTCGGGTGGAAAGTGTGTTGAAAAATGTCTGAAAAGCTTGAAGAGCTGTTGACGAAGCTAAGAGAAGTACTAGAGGCTAAGCATGAGTGGTGGCGTTACGAAAGGTTAAAGGAAATGGGAGGATACATAGGCATCTGTATGCTGATGACTTTATACGCTTACGGTCCCTTCGATAGAGCTACTCAATGGATAAAGACATCGAGGGTTCCCAAGTCAACTTTTTTCATGGTTAGAAAGGAATTGAGGCGAGTTGGCCTGGTGAAAGGAAATGGAATAGAGCTGACAGGCTGGGGAGAGAAAACTTGCAAGTTTCTAGAATCCTCGCCAGTTATTTCTAAGGCTAGATTCTTGAGCATCATTGAAGATTGTAAAGGCCACAAATCTTAGATTAACTCTAGACTCTTTTTGGAGTCGAGATAACTTGTGAACCGATTTCAGACTATTCGACTATTTTTGATCAATTCTTGTACTGGTTTTGTATCTTTCTTTAGACGAAATCGCTAATTCCCTAGACTTTGCTGAGATGGTAGCGAACGCTTCGGGTAAAACCAGAAAGACGAGATGACCGTGAGACTCGACGCGCAAGGGTATGTGCGCTTTCGGGAATGAATGCGTGCAAACGAAAGACCAAGGCGAGAATGAGTCAATTTGGCGAAAGCTCGGGATGTGCCAGACCAAGGCTCTGAAACGATAAGCCCAGTAATGGGACAAGACAATACGAGAGCAGACCTGAAAATTGGGATGAAGCAAAACCCCCACATTTTTTGGCACGAAAGAGTAGGCAAATTGTCCTAACCTTATTGAAGAGTCCTGACGGTTTTGGGGATGAGGGTTAGCCAAGGACGACACTTCAATAAGATTACAAACTTTCTCAGAATTAAGCACGGCATAAAATGGACTAGTTTACTTTACAACGATGGATGATATTAAACCAGAGTCAGAGACATTCAAGGCAACAAAGTGCTTTTGAGGCTAAAGAAGCACAGCGTCATTGTAGTAATCGTAGTTCCTCGGCCTCGATAGGAAACGAATACATCAAGCTTAAGTTTTCGTGAAGCTCATAAATATATACTGAAGTTCCGTCTCTAAGTACGGGTAATGCCAATGAAAAGTCTTCATGAATTCCTCCATATATATGAAGTTAGTTTTGTGAAGAAACCTGTGGAGAGTAAGCGTTTCAGAAAATTTCCTCCGGACAAATTGCATTTTCCCGTGGAAACTGGAGCTTACGTCTATGGTAATTTACTTTCGCCAACAGCTCTTGTCGTCGGGTATCCTGACCAAGATCTTTGCTCCTCGTTAGTTGGTTCGGATTGTGGCATCTGCATAGCAGGACACTGTCTCACAGCGAATATAGGAGTAGAAAAGATAGTAGTTAATATTGTTTCGAATCCGAACATAAGATTTCTGATATTGGCCGGTAGAGAATCGAGAGGGCATCTCTCACTAGATGCCATATACAAACTGTGGAAAAATGGGATTAATGAAAACCGTAGAATAATTGGAGCAAGAGGGTTGACTCCTTATGTAAAGAACATTCCCGTTTCGGTTGTTGAACGATTTAAAAGACAGATACTACATGCAATTTACCTCGTTGGAGAAAGCGACGAAGAAACTATCAAGCAGGTGGCGCGTTGTTGCATACAAGAGCCTCAAAATGCGATGGAAGTTCAGGTAAAGACGAAGAACGGAAATGAAATTGGTAAATATTTGTTATATGACCCGGGAGCCTATCCCGAAGAGCCGTTGGTTTTTTCGATTACAAAAAGGTTAGAAGGAGAAGGCATCGTAGAGATAGCTTCGGGGCAGAGCGTTAACATAATTGCTCCTACAATAGCCACGGCGTATCCTTTGGCGGTGGATGCTGTGCTTTCTGTGGGAAAGAACGTTAGAGACGAGAGAGGTGCAGTGACCAAGGAAGTGCTGGGATTCAGCGTAGCAATTCTCGATCCACTAACAGAGAGAATTCCGGACGGATATAGACCGAACCCCGCGTTAACGTCGGACGAGGAGACAAAAGAGTTTCTTGATAATTACGCAAAGACATTGCTCTACTCTGACGCAGCCGTCAACGTTAACCCAAAGGGCAAGGTCGTAATGACAAAGAGCAAACTAGATTATGTTTACGGACAGAGACTGACTAAAAGTTCGTGGTTTTCAGAGGCAAAAGATTTAACACCTTGGCTTCCAATAGATCAACTATCAAAAGTCATAGGTGCGCTATCAGTAGCAATAAAGAACGATGTGCAAACTAGACGGGTGGGAATGACGCTCCTGAATCCTGCCACGGACATGAGCGAAGACACTCGAAAGAAAGAAGGGGAGATCCCGTGCCTAACAAATATTTTCTTATATCCTCGAAAAGAAGATGGACAGTGGAAAATTGAAGGATATTTCGTAATGAGAAGTTGGGATGTGCATGGCGCTTTGCCAGCTAATCTTTATGCTTTTTCAGAATTCCTAAAGCATATCGTGTTAAGGGTTTCTGAAGAAATTGGGCTTGAGGTTAAGGTTGGCGGAATACATGTCACGGCCGGATCGGCCCATATCTATGTTTAGACAAGTCCTATGAAGACGCGCTTGCCGTTAATCGAACCTTCGGTGATTGAGCATTCGTAATTACTCTTTTAGAATTTCAATAATATACATCGAGGCAACCAGCAGAATTGAGCTGAAAAGTAATAAGAAGTCCTGCGAAGGTTTGTAGATAATGTAGACTACAATCGTAGAAATAAGAATTGATAATAAGACAGTCAGCAAAATTGGGCGTCTCTTGAAATAGTATTTGGGACGCCGCCTTTCGCTTTCGTCTATTATTTTCTTAATCCAAATCTCAAAATCTTGTCTCTCACGCGCATCGTAGATCCTTTGAGACACACCGGTCTCATATAATATAATGGTGCAGAATGGTTCTGAATAATACAAGTAAATAGGTGTCCTTCCAACGTTTTGAATTGGAATAAGCATGTAACCCCTCCAAGTTGGGTCGACGGTCGTGGAGACAGGCGCTAGGGCCAGTGTTGAGAGAGCGACCATCGAATGGACTGTGCCACTGATGCCATTAGGCAGTTCAACTTTCTCTAAGGTTCTTACTAACACTAAATCACCAGGTTCTATCCTAATTTTCTCTTTTTTTCTTATATCGACACGTCTTCGTTTTGACCATGAATACGCATATTCGCCTACTCTCAAGTCATAACTTGCCGATTTCAGGCATGAGTCGTCAAACGGTTCGATTTTTAGCTTGTTTTGGCTTATCAATTCCATAATCTGTACATCTGAGAGTACCGTGCTTCGACCAGCAAGATTGTTCAATTGTCGCTCACATTACCCTTAAGGTCTCACATAGCAAACTGTTTTATGTTTTGCCTAAAGGGTTGTTTTATACATAAGCTTTCAATAGATCATAAAAACATCATGCAATAAGGTGACGAATAGTGCACAGGTTAAGAAATGTTTGCGTCTTAGAGAATCAGACCATTACAGATTCATGGGTTGCTCTTATGGATGCCATCTACAAACAGGGTTTCACCGTTCCTGACGAAGATTACCCGGGAATGATGAACAAAGAAATCTTATGCATCATCTGTGTAGTAAGCAGACCTATTGAGCTACCTATGATACCGCAGCGGTTCCCGTGGAACAATTTTGTCGGAATTCCGCCCGAAAAATACGCCGAGATGTTTACCGAAAAGGAAAGAGGCAAGATTCCGCCTAAGGTTTTGGATGAACTCCTTAAGCAAGAGCAATTTAGAATTCCGCGTATGGCCAACCTTGGGGTATCAGAGCCCCCTCGTCTTCTAAGCTTTAAAGCTATCAATCGGGAATGGGAGAGTAAGCTTGAAACAAATCTAATTGCTGTGTTTACTGAACTTGATATTTATGCTGAATTTCCACCGCATGCGTTTGGGCTAGCCAAGCTCGCAGAACATATTACGAAACATCTGCCTTATCCTACTTCAGTTGGTGGCTTATATCTCATCATACAACCTGGATACATTCGAGAAAAAGATTTTAGGAGCTGCCTTAGTCTTACAAGAACCAAGGAAACCCCATGAGCCTTACCTCTCTTGATCCTAGGGCATTTTGGCAACTCAAACAACATTGTCGTAGCATACCATGAACTCGTTTGGGTTACTTCTGTTCCTGGCTTCTTGTATTTCATCAGATACCAAATTGTTAGGCCAATCATAAGGGATGAGGTGATGAAACCTTTGATGAAGAATATGGCACTCTGCGTGACAGCAATTAAAGGCCAGGAAGATGCTCTAGGAAAGCTTCAGGTTTTTGAAGCGCTGCAAGAGTAGCTGTTCCTTTCCTTGGCACAGAAGGTGCCTAGCTCCCACTGAGGCCCAAGCAAGACCTAAAGAGACCAGTCCAAGTTCAAGCTTATCGTTGATCAAAAAACCTAGGTAGACCCCAACGCAGATAATTCCGAGATGCTTAAGCACTCTTGATCCAATCGATTCTAGTTTTGTTGCTGTAGAGAATTTCTTCCAAGCTTTCAGTTTTGTTTTCAGATGACTTGAGATAATTAGGTTTCATGAAATTATTCTGTTTTTCATAACTTAAAAAGATGTTACTTCCGTTTTCGCCTACTCTGTTTTAGGTTCGGAAAGGTGATGAGTTTTTGAACTCTTATCTAATGTAGATGCTATCCTCTTCGATGCTAGTGGGACGCTAGTCGATGATTCACTCGTAACCTGGGAGGCATTCAACAAATTCTTCAACTTATTCGGATTAAGTTCTCTGAGTTTTGATACGTTCAAGGAAACGTTCTGTTTGCCATGCTCCTCTTTTCTGGTCAAAATGGATGTGCCGGAAACGGCTGTGCGCGAATTTCCTACGATCTTTAACCAGTTGTACCTTGAATCGCTAGGTTACGTGAAACTGTTTCTGGACGTGAAAGGGTGCCTTACAACTTTGAAGCAAGAAGGTATAAAACTAGGTTTGGTTTCAGCCACTCCGAGCGAGCTGCTATGGCCTACTCTTAAGAAACTTGGGCTAATAGGCTTCTTTAGTGCCATAATAGACGATGCACCAAAACCTTCACCTCTTCCAATTTACCGAGCATGTGAAATCATCCAGACGAATTCAGAGCGCGTTGTCTACGTCGGAGACATGGAAGAAGATATGCTATGTGCCAAAGGATCTGGAGCTGTCTCGATTGGAATATGCAGAAAGAACGGAAGCTATCATGATAGATATAGGCTGGGAGCTCAGAATCCAAGCTATATTGTCGATGATCTTAAACAGTTGTTGAGTCTAGTAACAAAGGAACGATAGAATTCAAAGAAATCTTCTAGGTCTATTCAAAGATCAGCGATATCAGGGGCAAATCTCCAACGCTTCTTGGTTTCATCATTTTACTTTTGATGCAACTTCCTGCCCGATTCTGATTGCTCAGTCCGTAGGTCGATTTTTTGGATATCCAACGATTGCTCACAAGAAGGAGCATTGTTGGCCTGACCGGTTCCTCAGGACACGATCGGCGACGATTGTGTGAAAGTGAACCAAAAAAGAGGTGAAAAAATTGGTATATAGAAGAGTTGTACCACAAGCTTTGCTAAACGAGAACAGAGTTGTTCTTGAGGGTTCGCCAGATGAGAGACTTCCGGGCGGACAGGTGTACGTGTCTCCAACATCCAAAAAGGTGTACGATAGAGAGAAGGGCGACAGGCTGGCAAATCTGCCGCCTGATGCTACGGAAATCCCGAAGACAACCTGGTGGCTGAAGCTGCCGCAACTGTGGAAGGGTAGAGGAGCAGACAAGGCTCCTCAAATCCCTTTTCCCCTTGCTGCAAGAGCTAGAGGGATGGAAAACCAAGAGGCATGGAGCTGGTATAAGGTTCCAGACGAGATACAGAGGCTCAAAGCAGAATATCAAGAGATGAAACGATATTTTCCAGACTTCGACCTGTATCAAGACGACCTTAGCATGCTGTCATGGATAGGCAGTATAGTAAGCTTGGGTGAGATAAGAATCCAATATCCCGCTGATTATCCAAGAAGCCCTTTCAAAGTAACCGTCATAGGAGCAACAGATTCGCAGAACGCCGAAATAAACGAGAAGATTTCGGAGTACAGAGCACTTAGCATTACGCCTGCAGGAGCATTGATTGTAGCTATGAGGTTCTTGCTGGCAAAGGAGAAAGAAGTGAATGTACTGGTACCAGACATTCCAAGGCCAGAGGAGACTCCAAGCAGAAATCAGGCAGATGCTTAACAACACTTCCTTTTCTCTTAATCAGGACGATGAAAATGGAAAACTGGCTTGGCAGGGCTATCTTCATGGCCACACGATTCTGCTAGAATATTCGGACAATCATCCGTACGAGAAGATGCAAGTATACGTTTCGAATCCAGAACTACCATGCGTCAACTTGCACATCCATCCTGAGGGAAGCATCTGCCTTATGAAGGATCAAGAGTGGAGCCCTGACTGGACCGCCTACACAGTCTACCTAACAACAATAAGGTTTCTCGACGATTTCTACAGAGGCAGAATGAAATGATCCATCCGAACAAAGTAATCATTCGCAAAGATGTTCTTCAAAAAATCCACAGAGATGCAAGATTTTGGAGCTCAAGAAGACTAGAGTCTGGGGGCTATCTATTCGGCATCATCCACAACCCCAGTCTAGTAATTGAGCCAACTGATTTCATAGACGGCGGACCAAATGCAAGAAGAACCGCGATAAGTTTCTCTCCCGATAATGAATATGCGGCTGCTAGAAAAGCAGAGATTCAAACGGCAAGGCCAAACATTCGTTTGCTCGGCGAATACCATCTTCATCCTTGGAGTGTTTATCCTCATCCAAGCGGGGGAGATAAACACCAACTCCAGCAGATCAAAAACAGTCAAAGACCCTGGTATGTCATAATGTTAGTAACTCTCAACGGGTTCAGGTTTTGGGACTTAGACAAGCAAGGAAAAGAATTCGTTGAACTGCCGCACCAAGTCATCCGCATACCAGCAAGCATCGATGAAAGAGAATTGCTTGACAGGGTTTCAAAGATAACACAGCACGAACTTCTTGCAAAGAAAACGGTCATGATAGTTGGCCTTGGCAGCGGTGGCTCAGTGATAGCAAAATATCTTGGGAATACAGGCATCGGCAACTTCATTCTGGTTGACAATGAAAAACTCGAACTGGCAAATGTGATCCGTCATGAAGGAACGATAGAAGACATAGGAAAGCCAAAGACAGAGATTTGCAGGAAAGCAATTGAACTACACAATCCGTTTGCAAGAATCCGAACATACGAGATGGATGTTCTGAAAGAGACAAATAGATTGGAAGAACTTGTGGCAAGCTCCGATCTTGTCATAGCATCTAGCGGCAGCGCGAAAGTCAACAGCCTGATCAACAAACTTTCCATTGAGAAGAACATTCCCGCAGTCTACGGCGGCATCTTTGAAAAGGCGTCTGGCGGCTACGTTCTTTCAGTCGTGCCTAACAGGACGGCATGTTTCAACTGTATGTTCAATGTGACAGCACAATCGTACTACGTGGATAGATCAGCTGCACAAGCCTACAATCTTTCCGAAGACGAACTGCATGCTCAACAGGGATTGTGGGTAGATCTATCGATACCAGCTTTATGCTTAGCCAAACTCGCGTTAATGATCCTTCAAGGAAAAACAGCATTTCTTGAAGAGTACAATCTGTTGCTATACACAAACCCACTTGACCTGAAAAGATACAAAGTCGATAGAAGAATCGATTGCTCAGTATGCAACTTCGAAGGATGGCTGAGGCAACAAGAAATCCACCAAACCAAACAAGAGAGGCAGTCAATACTTTCCAGACTCAAACGCAGAGTGATTCACAAACAGTAGCTATTCTACTCCCGATCGTTGGTGGGAAAGGTTGGCAGATATCTTGGATGATTTTCTAGCAATTATAATCGCTGTTGTGTTGGCGGTGCTAATTCTTTGGACGATTGCTATCTTACTTCCGATAGTGCTTGTCGTTGCTCTGGCTTATCTCATCTACAAGTATCTGAAGAGAACCGTCTTTCAAGACCCATAGGTCCCGCTTCTTTTAGCTCTACTATCTGGTGATCGTAATGGATGACAATGCAAAGCGGAATGTGTGGCAGGTTCTGGAGCAGGTGTTAGCTCGACTTGATAACAGACTTGCCCAAGTTGAAAGTAGGCTCTCTCAGCTTGAGAACAAAGATGAAAGGCCGCAAACAATATTCAGTGAAAAACGTGTAGTCGAAACTGCTGGGCTTCTAGGTGGAAGAGAGCTCCTAACTTCTCCAGTGGATAATAGGATCATACGGATCACGCGGCAACCGGTATGCGATAACTGCGGTAAGGCACTAAGAATAGATGAAGAAGAGTTCAGCATTTGCCATTCGTGCGGAAAGAAGCTCTGTCAACAATGTGGGATAACATACACGAACACCCATTACTGCGTCAACTGCTTAAGAAGACTTCTTCCTCTTAACAAAGGCTCTTACAAAGTTCTTGTTGCAGTTGCGAACGAACTGACTCACGCGAGTATAATCTCGAAACTTACGAAGATACCTAGAAAGAATGTGGAAAGTTGCCTAACTGAACTACTGAATACAAGTCTGACGGTCAAAAAGGGTCTAGCGATATTTTCGAAGGTGTCAGTTACCGATCAAGGGCTGGAAGCCATTGCAGCCTTTAGAGAAGTGTATGGCTCGGATGATGACATTGCTCTTTTCGATTTGGAGTTGCGCGGATATCTGACTAAAACATCAGGGGTGAATCCGTTTTGAGTTTTAAAGATTCCATAGAAAAAGTCGTAATGGTATTGCTGCTTCTAGGCTTAGCTTCATTCAGCATAGGATTGATTGCGTGGGTTGCCGGGCTGTTGCAAAGATACTGTATGCCTTGGGAAATCCAGTTGGTCGCTATTGGTCTAGTTTTCATTCTTCTTGCAGCCTTGGCTGCGAAGTTGTTTTCGAGGGATTAGAATTTGAAGGAATTGGATTTCGAACAAGTGACTATCAGAGGTTACTGTAAGAAGTGTAAGACGGAAACGGTGCATGTCAAAGAAACTCTAGGTCAATGGATTGTCTGGACCTGTCTAGGTTGTGGAAAGAAGAAGTGGATATGACACTGGGAGGCAGATCTTTTTGAGAGGATATACCTTTGCAACAAATAGTGTCAGAGAACGGAAAGAAAGGGTTGCCCAGCTTCTTGATAAAGAGTTGGTTCGATCAGCAATCTTGTCTCAACTTACGGATAATGAAGAGGATTCTATCGAGAGCGACCTCAACACATACCTTACACTGCGATTTCTTCCGGAGCTAACTGGAGAGATTCCTATTTTCAACTACCCAGATACAGCCACAGCGAACGGTGATTTCCAAGTTGGAGTAGTTCATGATCATGACCTGACATATCCATTCGCCATACGAGAGCAAGAGATGATTCGCCATCTCCTTTTCGTAGGGTCAACGGGAAGCGGCAAGACCAATCTCGCACTGCTGCTAGTTAAGCAGTTCCTAAGAAAAGATAAGCCGTTTCTCGTGGTTGACTGGAAACGCAATTACCGCGATCTCATAGCCCTCCCTGAGGCAAGCGGCAAGGAAATACTGGTCTTCACAGTTGGCCGCGAAGTATGCCCTTTGCACTTCAATCCGTTAATACCTCCAAGAGGGACAAGTCCTCACGTCTGGCTTTCTAAGCTAATTGAAATTATCTCCCACGCTTACTTCCTAGGCGAAGGCGTGGCCTACATATTATCTAAGGCAATCGATTCGGTGTACAAGGACTTCGGTGTATATAACGGAAACAACAATTGGCCAAGCTTCAGGAACGTGTTATCATACTTAGAGAATTATGAGTGTAAAGGAAGGGAGACCCAGTGGCTTGCCTCAGCACTCCGCGCTGTTGCAGCCCTCTGTTTTGGTGAGATGGACAGAATTCTCAATCATGGCAACTACCCAATCGATAGCATCTTGGCCAAGAACGTAATTCTAGAGGTTGACGCTCTCACAGACTCCGCCAAGATCTTTCTGACGGAGTCGCTCCTGCTTTGGATACATCACTTTAGAATGGCTGAAGGAAAAAGAGAAAACCTGAAGCACATCTGCATCATCGAGGAAGCCCATCACATCCTCTCAAGAAAGCTTCAGATAATCTCCGGAACTGAAACGATCACAGACATTCTTCTGAGAGAGGTAAGAGAGTTTGGAGAATCTGTGATAGTGATCGACCAAGATCCGAGTTTGCTCTCCATACCAGCGCTCGGCAATACTTACACTACTGTCTGCTTTGGACTGAAAGAGAGAAGCGACATAAGCGTCATGGCCTCAGCGCTAAACTTGAATGGTGAAGACAGGGACATCTTAACGAAGCTTGAGGTCGGCCAAGCGATAGTGAAGCTTCAGGGTAGATGGTCAGATCCTTTTCTGATCGAAGTTCCAAAGGTCGATATCAATAAGGGATCTGTAACGGATGACCTGCTCAAGCAGCGAATGGCATGGTTTTACGAAGAATTAGGGCAAGCGCGGATGGAAATGCGGCCATCAGAAGAAATTAGACAAATTATTGTTCCGAATAGACGAACAAAGAAACAACAAATAAAACCAAAAAGACAAGAAGAAAACTCGATTGAAACCCAAGATGACAACACAACAAGTCAGACTGAGATAGAGAACGTATTAAAGGAACTATCTGAAGCAGAGAGAAATCTACTGATAGATATTCTGAGAAATCCACTGAGCAAAGTGACAGACAGGTACGCAAGGCTAGGACTGAACGAATATCAGGGTAACAAAGCGCAAGCAATACTTTTGAGAAAAGAGCTTGCAAGACTTGTGATGCTGCCAGCATACAAGGAAAGAGGCTACTGGGGCAAGACCTTTGAGCTGACGGAAAAAGGAAGTAAGGCTCTCGCTGCACTTGGCTACAAGCTGCCGGAGCAACCTAGCAAGAGAAAAGGCGGGCTACAGCATAAACACATAACAAAGCTGCTCGCTGATAGGCTGCGAACTCTAGGACATCAAGTCCAAGAAGAATGCCCGCTCGGATCCGGTGAAGCAACTGATTTGCTGGTAGACGGACGAATAGCAATTGAAATCGAGAGGAGCACTAGGAACACAGTATACAACATCAAGAAGAACTTGGCAAGGGGATTCCAGGTTCTAGTAGTTGTTGAAACAGCTTCACTGAAGGCGAGTCTCAAACAGCTTTTGATTGAGCAAGGATTCGGAGCTGTCGCTGTAATAGATGTTAGAGAGCTGCTGAATGATGGGCTTCGCCAGTTTAATCCCTTCTCTCCAGTTCCTTCCCCCTCTTCTTCGTCTCCTTCTGCTCAAGATCAAGCTCATACAAGCCAAAAGACTTGAAAATCAGCTTATTTGGAGGAAAGTTGAATTGAGAACATTTCTGGGTATCTGTGAGATATGTGGAGATGAGGTCTGGACGTACGAGACTATTCCTTTGGCTACGGTTTGCTATAGATGCGATAGATGTGGCAAATGGACCTGCACTGGATGCGGGGGATACAGTCCAGGCTATGGTTACGGAGCTGAGGATGAGCTGAAGTATAGCAGCATATGCAAACAGTGCTACTATGAACTGCAAGGGGAGTACGCAGCCAAATGGGAAGCAGAGTATGGAGCTGAGGAAAGAGCACGAGGAATGGAGAATCCCTATGACTGTAGTGAGGAAGAAACGGAATGGCGAGAGCGCTTACGGTCCTATCAGCGGTGGAGAGATAGTCGTCAGCAATAATGACGCAAGTTTTGTTGGACTGAAGGCTTTAGCGAGGAGCCTGTTTCCCGGTGAGGAGCAAAATGGCCCAGATTGACGGCGTCGTGAGCTTTGTTGAGTTGAAGCGTTTAGCTGTCAGTCTCCTTCCAAGAAGTAGTACTTTGAGAAGCCTCATTCTTTCTGAGCCCGACTACCTGCCGAGACAAGAAGGCTTGATTAAAATCACGGTTTATGCCAAACTTCTTTATCAGGAATTTACAAGTCGAGTTCATTTGCTTCCTTAACCAGAAGTTTCGCTTGATTGCTCGTCCACATATTGAACTCTGTTAGAGCTTCCCCATCTGCCGCCAATCATGTATAGATTGTCTTTTTCGACCGCTTCTCTTGCTGATTTAGAAATCGATTTGATCTGGTTTCCTAGTTCAATTGTTACGTATGCTGTCAACACTACTTCTTCCGCTGTGAATCTATGACTTCGACCAGGAGGCAAGCTGAAATCGTGTTTCCCAGGCGTGTAGATGAATTCGCAATACCGTTGGAGCCCGGAAGCAAGTTCTCTGAGACTGGGTACCTTTTCGAGCACCTTGGAGTTTCTTCCCAACGAGCTTCTGCGCGCATTACCGCCAACGAATTCGAACGTTATTTCCTTTGTAAGCAGGTCAATGTAGTCCCCAAGATAGCGTATACAGTTCCGCGTATTTCTCGGAAGTCTCTTTATTTCGTGCATGAGGTAAAAAAGCGGTCGCGATGGTGGCGGCTTAACCAAGAGCTGCAGTGTCGCTCTCGCATATTCCCTTTCTTTCTTGTCTCCTTGAATCATTTCTGCTATGACGAGCGCTTCTTTCAGCTTGTCTGGAGGCAACGTATCGCGTGCAAGTTCGAAGACTTCTGGAAGAAACTTCAACCCTTCGTCTTCCGCATTTTTCAACAGACTTATTCACTCTCGTCAAGGTTTTTCTTGAAATATGCTTTTTCCAGTATCCTAACATCCAAGTTAAATCTCTTCGAATCTTCTCTCAGTTTATGAAGAAATCTTACCAGATTTTCGAAATTGCTGAACAGATTTTTTGGTTCTTTTCCAAACACTTCTCTCCAAGCATGAATATCATATATGCCATAATTCTTCGGGTCGTAAAAAGTCAAAATTACACTCGCTAGGGCGAGACCAACCCCCGGAATGCCGCCGAAACGGCCCATCAGTTTCTTTATTCTGAGCCTATCATCTTGTTCATTCAAGGATTCTTTGACTACCTTTCTAATGAAATGGTCGTCTACATCTGAAACTAGGTTAGAAGTCCTTTTTCTTCTGCCCAGCAACCTACCCTGAAATTTCCATTCTATGATCTGAATCAATTCGTTTTTGCTGAACTCTTTAGTGCTTCTGAGCTTCTCGCCCAACTCTTTTTCCAAACCAGTGTTGTATTGGTCTTCTTCTTGATCGTATTTGCCAGACCAGAATAAAATTTCCTCTTTATCCAGACGAGCCATAAATCGAAATTGTCGTCGCCGATTTATAAAAGTGGGATAGTAAGATAAATACATGGAAATTTCTTCAGTCGGTGGTAGGCAGTTTGATTATGGCCTCGTTGGTTGGCAGTGTCGATACGAATTCCCAGCCCTGGACTATCCAGTTCTTGACTTCATCCATTGGAACTATCTTCTGTTTGCTTGCTCCATTGAGTCCGAGAGCTTGCATAGACTTCTTTTGAATGAGATCCTGAATCTGTTGCGGGGTTAATTCTCCAGTGTTTCCTAATTGACTTATCTCCTCATCTGAATATCCAGCCATCCGCAAGAATTGCTCGTTAAATGTCTTGACAACCTGGTCCTGCGTCATACCCTCTTTTTTCGTTGTCATCATGTATTTCTCCGCTGCCTTATCGTATGCTTCCCTCATCTTCTCGATTACGTCTTCAGGCAGTCGCTTGTTTACAGTGTAGGTTGCTTCCATGTCTCCCTTATGTCCCATCCAGAAGACACGCCAGTCTCTAATTATCAAGCCGTCTGATTCAGCTATCATCAGCCTAGTGTCGAAATATCTTCTGAATACGTATGGTCTCCACTGGAAGCCTGCATTTCTGATCGGCTTCCTCATCAAGTCCCCTATGTTTGTTGTTCGTATGTGCTGACCGGCCAGCTTTAGCATCTGCGGAGTTATAAGAGCGCACTTCGGCTCTAGCTTCTCGCCTCTTCTTATTCGCCATTCCAAGTATTGCTTCAGATAGTTGCATCCCTCGCTGCAGAGAAAAGTGAAGAATTGGTTCTTGGTCTTGGACAAAGTCTTTCTGACAATGACCATTGTCGGTATGTTCTTGAAGTCCACAATGCCGTTTTCAATTATCATCTCCGGAAAATCACGGATCTGCAAGCCATCGTCGCCTAGGAAGTCTCCCAGTACTTCAAGCCTTAAGCCTGCGAAAGCCACAAGAGAGCATGCGACTCTAGCCCTCAAGTCAGCCACGTTGAATATTTTTCCAAGCTCTTCAGGCGTGGGCGGCCTCTCATCAGCTACCTTTGTCAATTCTCCTCTTCCAGGAATCTTTATCCTCTGTTGGATTGTAATGCCGTTGAATTCAAGCCAGCTCTTCAAAGGCTTGACGCAGTTGGATATGTAGCTCCCGCTTCGCTTCTGAACTTCTAATGCGCTGACGACGTCAAGAACGAAATTAGTAGCATCCTTTGGCTTCAATGAAGCAATCTGCTTGGGGCTTTTGTGAAAAGTCTTTTGGATGAACCCAATACGTCTAAGCCATTCATGAGCAGTCGCAACGCTGCCTCGCCTGACGTTCTCGAACCATCGCCTGAAGTCTGTATCGTCTAGGAGCCTTTGGTAGGGAGATTTCGCAAGTTGAGGCATGGGTTACCATATGTGCAGACCGATATAAAAAGGATGTGAACCTGAATCGTGGTGGGGCTGGCCGGATTTGAACCGGCGATCACGTGGGTTCTCGAAAGGTTTGTTTCCCAAGCCACGTAGCTTGTCTCGGTTTAGTAACTGTCCGCGTAGACCAGGTTTGCCGCATACTTAACTCAGTATGCTCTAGCCCACAGCCCCTAGGCAAAGTGGATAAGCCTGTAGAAATTTAAGTCTTCTCTGCGTACTGCTGAGGGACAAGCCTACCGCTAAGAAGGTTCTCCTTCTACTGCCCTACGTTGGATTCCTAGTATCTCAGCGCTTCAATTATTCTTTGTTTTCTAAGAACTTTTGCGAAGGCGAATACCGCGAAGACCGATGTGACTAGCAGCAGTTGTATCGCTATATCTGAGAATTCGGGAATCGGAGCTCCTTGATAGGGTCCTTCCTGTGTAGCTAGATAGCTCGGGTGTGCTGCATCACCCCATTGGATCTTCGTCAGTCCCAACCCTTCACCCGTAGTGACCTTGAGCCACAACCTCTTGCCCTGATCCGCTAATACCTCTGCGGAGAAAGATTTCTCGACATTCGTTTCAGTTGGCTTAGCATAGATAGTCTCTGTGTATATTGTCTGCTTCCCCTTGATTCGGTCATACCATCCCACATAGAATGTCATAATGGTATCCTTCGTTGCTGCGTAGTATAGCTTCAAAGTGAATTCTGTGTAGGTGAAGGAAGAGCTCAAAGGTCTACTTATGAATTCTGCCGTCTGCATCTCGATTGGGCCTGAGCCGGAGGGCATAACTGTATCCATGATGTAGCGGTCGCCTTCCATATCTTGATGGAAGTAGTGCGGCGTCAGATCTCCCTGTGCTTTAGCGGGTGCACTCAGTCCCGTCAAACACACGATCAATGCTACGATTCCGAGAATCATTCTGGTTCTCAACTTTCGACCTCAACTCAATGTGTATAAGCGAAGATTCGACTGATAAGTCCACCGATTGGGCCTAATGTTCAATGCTTAAAATGTCTCAATCCCGTGAAGATCATCGCCATGTCATGCTCATCGGCAGCTCTTACAACTTCATCATCTCTTATGGAACCGCCGGGCTGTATGACGGATTTGACGCCCGCGCTCCCGGCCAAGTCGATCGAATCTCTGAAGGGTAGAAAAGCATCAGACGCCATTGAGACCCCTTTGACATTGAGACCCGCCTCCTTAGCCTTTTGTAGAGCTATCTTACAGGAGTCAACTCGACTCATTTGGCCTGCTCCCACGCCTATCAGTTGAGTAGAGGTTGAAAGTACTATCGCATTCGACTTCACATGCTTCACGAACTTCCAACCGAAGGTCAAAGCTCGCTTCTCTTCCTCAGAAGGCTTCCTCCTCGTCGGCACAGAAAGCCTATCCTCGTCTATCAGAATCTCATCCATATCTTGGTACAACATCCCGCCTAGAATGCTTCTGAAAGACCTCGCGGCCGTGTTTCTACCTTCAGCTTTCATTAGCGCCGTACCATCAAGTATTCTGCGATTCTCCTTCTTCGAAAGAATTTCTAGAGCCTCTGCACTGTATCCAGGCGCCAAGATCACTTCTATGAATTGCTGCGACATGGCTTCAGCTGTCTCTTCATCAACCTCTCGACTGAATGCGTAGCTCCCCCCAAATGCGGAGATAGGGTCTGTCGCCAGAGCTTTCCTATAAGACTCAGCGAGAGTCTCGCCGATCGCTCCGCCACAAGGATTAGTATGTTTAATGATGACTGTCGCACAATCGTCTTTCAATTCTCGGATCAATGTGTACGCAGCATCAGCATCCAAGACATTCGTGTAACTGAGACTCTTCTTACCCGCGAGCTGCTTTGCTTCAACTATGCATATTCGTGATGTCGAATCCTTGTAGACCGCGGCCCGCTGATGAGGATTCTCACCGTAACGCAAGTCCTGAATCTTGACGAAGTCTAAGCTAATTTCTTGGGGGAACTCGGAGAGATGAGTGACATCCGAGACTAATCCAAATCTATCGAAGAAACCAGCGATAGCCAAATCGTAGTGAGCAGTTTTTTCGAAAGCTTTCTTCATCAAGTTGAACCTCGTCTGATTCGACAACATGCCTTTCGTTGCTTTCAACTCATCGATGATCTTAGCGTAGTCAGAGTGATCAACTACGACCGCAACATCATTGTAGTTCTTGGCTGCAGACCGAATCAGCGCCGGGCCACCGATATCGATCATCTCAATGATTTCATCTAGTTGTGCGCCATGTTTCGTTATGATTTCCTCAAATGGATACAAATTGACGGCGACAAGGTCTATCGGCTTGATTCCATATCTTGAAATCGAATCTTCATCTTCTCTCCTGCCCCTCCTAAAGAGGATACCTCCATGAATCTTAGGGTGTAGAGTCTTAACTCTGCCCTGCAAGATCTCAGGGAAGCCTGTGTATTGTACAACTTCTTCAACCTTGATACCTTCTTGGGAGAGTAGTCTCGCGGTTCCTCCTGTAGAAAGCAGTTTGACGCCAAGCGACTGAAGCTCCCTAGCAAATTCGACTATGCCCTTCTTGTCAAAGACGCTCAGAAGTGCAACTTGTATAGACCTCTCGGACATCGCTCAAACATCCCTCCAAATGTTCAACCTAATTTAGAACCTGTCCCTGTTTTAGTTTTTCCGTAGTAATCATGTAGACGGAACATGCTGTTTTTACACATTCATGTCAAAGACTCGTCATGAATTTTGTCTCTTTTTGTCAACAATAACTTTTAAGAGAAATCTCCGATAGGGGAACTCATGAGAAGAAGTAAGCTCTCGGAAGGAAAAACGAAGATAGTTTTCGCTACGGACAATCCTGATGAAGTTGCATTATTCTTTAAGGATGATGTAACAGCTGGAGACGGGAAGAAGCATGATATTCTAGCTGGGAAGGGGAGAATCAACGCTACCGTCTCAGCCAAACTCTTTCAAGTGCTCGAAAGTGCTGGAGTAAGAACTCATTTCATAAAGCAGCTCTCGCCGACCGAACTCCTGACGAAAAGGTTGAAGATGATCCCTCTCG
>Ga0315312_1000237_pt1 | contig 80459 bp, 83 predicted proteins | sample TDP7_MG_FD_203629 | JGI IMG/M metagenome (GOLD analysis project Ga0315312, IMG submission 203629) | Freshwater sediment microbial communities from Lake Towuti, South Sulawesi, Indonesia - TDP7 | ecosystem: Environmental > Aquatic > Freshwater > Lake > Sediment | place: Indonesia: South Sulawesi...
ACCTTGTCTCAGTTCCCATCTCCGGGCTCCCGCTCCCACGGCCCGTACCGGTTATAGGTTTGGTGAGCCGTTGCCTCACCAACAGCCTGATCGGCCGCGGCCCCATCCTTGAGCGACACCGAGAAGCATGGCCTTGACGCCTTTTGGACGAGAACCCATTCCAGGAGTTCTCATCTATCGGGGATTAGCCCCAGTTTCCCGGGGTTGTCTCCGTCTCAAGGGTAGGTTAGCCACGTGTTACTGAGCCGTATGCCACGACTTCATCATGGCTAGAAGTCGTTCGACTCGCATGTTTTAGTCCCACCCCGATAGCAGTGGGGTCCGGCAGGATCAACCGGATTTGAATGGCTTTATTGGGGATGATACGCGTTTAGCCGCAAGCCAGCTGGAATTGGGGAAACGTTTCAATTACCAACTGACCAAGCCCATTTCTGACCTGAGTGAGAGTCGTTTTTCAGGTCCACATCTTGTTTTTTCATTGTTCCCGTAACTGGAGGTCAAGCCGTTTTCATCCAGAGGGCGTATACAACGCCTTTATCATGTCAAGGTTGACGCCGCCGTCTTAGCTACGGGACGGCGAAGTGTTCGCCAAAAATATTCTGAGGCGTCTGTCTCTCATATAAGGGTTGTTGTAGTTGGATACTATTAAGTTAAGTTACCTAACATAGCATTTTAGGAGTTAAGTATTTTGACCCTGGATTCTTGTTATGGTTCCGTTGACTTATTTATAAAATATATTTCTTTGAATCGGGTTTCATAGAGCTCAGCTTCGTAGCCAGAAATTCTTTTCATTGTTTTTTCCTTGATTTCTTTACACTTTTTCTTCGCAAACCCACTGCTACAAATAACGAATGTCTTCGGAGAATTCGCACGTATTTTAGTAATAATCTCTTGAGTCTCTTTCTCAACATTGTCAGTTTCTTTCACAAAAACAACTGTATTTTCCACATTTTTGAAGAGGCTCTCTATTTCAAATTTCAATTTTTGAGGTGTTGTGCTTCTTTCTAAAGCATTAGCTAAGAATTTGCCAAAAAACCCATTTTGAACGAATTGAGCAATGTGCAATCCTTTTGTATCATATTTATCTAGTATTTTGTTCCTCAAGGATTCTATAAGTTGTTTTTTTCCTTCCAGTTTTCTTAATGTTAACCCCATCTGAAATATAATTCGGAGGTCAGGGTCGTCTATATATTGTTTGAAAAGGTTCCATTCTGATGTTTTTCGCTGTTCTTTTGCGAGATTAATCGTTTCGGGATCTTCTACAAAAGCAACATCCCTATTTTGGAATCTTTCAACTAATGCCTTTACCTTTTCTTCTGTCCAACTAAGAACACCCTTGGTTACGCCTGCAGAAGCACTTTCAAGAGGGTCTTTAGATGACGTCTCCAAACTCCTCCAAAAAGGAGGAGATACTTAACGGGTTATTATCAAGAATAATCGTACTCCCAGGGAAGATAGCCATATTGTCTATCCTAATCGGTTCTTTTATGTATCTGTCTAAGCACTTTTCGCCTTTCTCATTTAGAACAAATATTCCATCCGACCTATATCCTAATTTCTTAAGCAATAGAATTTTGAGGTCTTTTGGCATATTCTTAATAGATATTAGTTCAGTCATACTTTTTCTCCTCCACATCGCATTTATTGCCTAAAAACATATAAGCCTTTTTCGATTGTTGTTTAACCATTGTCAACCTACACCTTAAAAGATTCTATATAGTACTTGTGCAACCCTTCTCTTATCCTTTCTCTCTTACTATTGTTTATGAAATGTGAATCTGTATTTAGGGATTATGGAAGAATGTTCTATGCGCTTTCTTGGTACCATCACGACAGCGTTAGAGTATCTTGGAGAATATCGTTGTACACAGATACATATTTCAAGTCATATTTGAGACTTAATCCAAACTCTCTCCGATTACATTAGAAACAAGAACGACAAGAATTATTGAACTTGCACTTTTTCTTTGATTCGTTTTTCGTATTCCTCTTGTGTTATGATTCCTTTTTCTTCAAGTAGCTCAACAAGACTTGAGAGCATTGTATCTAAGAGGTCTATTTCCTCTGTGACTTCTCGTTTAATGTTGTTTTTCTTCATGTTTTCCACCTTTCGCTAAGTATCCTTGTTCGTTTAGCCAATTCATTATGATTGTACGGAGAGTATCGGAGCGTGTCTGTCCGACTTTCCCAATTAATTCTTTGTCTATAATGTTGACTGCTCCGTCGGGAAGGCTAACTAAGATTTTCTTCATTTACTGACCACCTCAATTTCCTTTTCCTCTTCTTTCTTACTGAGTGCATTCACTAAGAGTGTTGCTTCATGTTTTGTTGCTTCATCAATCAGACCCTTCCAGTTGTTAGGAACTTGCATTCTTGCTGCTTGAGCAGGGGTCTTGTTGCCAAGACTTAGGTGTGGTCTAACACAGTTATAATGCACTGACCAACCTTCGAGCAGAAGCTTTGTAGATTCAAAGGCTTTTAGACCTCTCATGCATTTAGTTCTGTCTTTTAGTGTTCCATGTAACCTTTCCGCTATGTTGTTTGTTTCTCTCGCTCTGATTCCAACTCTCTGAACTAATTCTGGTCTTGTGTCCTTTCTCATTGTATAGAAGACTTTGTTGAATGCACTACTGTAAACAAAGCTGCCATCTACGAATACTGCTCTCGGTTTGACTTTGCTCTGGTCAAAGCCTTGCTTAAAAATGGCTACAGTATCCTCAAAGGTTCTCGTGTTCGATATGTGAGAAGCAACCATGAATTTAGTGTCTTCGTCTATCATTTCCCAGAACCAAATACTACGTCCTTCGCATTGAATCATCGTTTCGTCTTCATGCCACAAACCTGATAGTTGGGGAACTTGAGCAATTATGTACTCTTTTACGAGTTTTGAATATTTCTTAATCCAGTTTAGAATCGTGACTTGAGAAACTTTTTCTCCGAAGATTTGTTCAAGATTTCTCTGAGCCTTGCGAAGAGATAGACCGTCATAATAGAAATTGAGTGCAGCAACTATGATGTTCTTGTCGTTTCTCATTCTTGAAAATTTGCCATTGGCTACGAAGATGTGACCGCAATCCTTGCACCTATATGTTTGTTTGTTGTGGCGTATGCCTTTCTTTGTAACACTTTCGGAGTTGCAATATTTGCAGTTCATCTGTTCTCACACTCTTATAGGTATACTATAAGATACCTCTAAGTATTTATATCTTTTGGTATATCCACAAGATACCAATGTTAGCAAGTTTATTAGTTGAAATTCAGACACAAAAATAAGACTTCTTTTATAATGAATGATTATTAATAATTATTTAAGGTGGGGTGGGTGGGCTTCGAACCCACGACCCTCAGCTTAGCGGGCTGAAGCTCTCGTCCAAGCTGAGCTACCACCCCATCCACTTAATGACCGAAGTCATAGAAACCTCATACCGCATAACCAAGGTTTTTCTGGCTTCGGTCATTATGGTAATATCTTTGATGTTCTGGTATAACGTTCTATTTCTCGGTCTCCAATGTTTATGTTTTGAGCTGACAGAAAGCCTTCTTCGACAAGAATATCAAGACAACTCTTGATTAGCTGACCTTGCCTTAAACTTGAAGGCATAAGACGAGGTTTCAAGTCTTTTCGGTAGAATGGTCTCTCTCTTGTGAAGGTCTTCAATGCAATTGCGATTTTGCTTTCGGGGTCAAATAAGCTACCAAGGTTATACTCTCGTATGATTTCATTCTCTCGTTTGATTACAACATAATAGGATGCATCTTTCTCTCGTTTGTAGTACTGATATTCGCTAATTTCGTCACCATACGTTGCTCTTGTGGCTTTGCTTTTTTTCAAGAAATCAAAGCCTATCGGTATTATCGACTGCACTGACTTGGGTTCCTCTATCAAAAATGACTCTATCCCTCTACCTAATGTGGGCTTTTCTGGAGTTTTGTCTTGAAGCTGCAATTCTATAAGGTAGCCATCTGCAACACGTACAATTATGTTGCCTTCATGTTTGAGAGTAGCCTTGCCATCTGTCACTGTTATTGGAGAGTCACTTTTGATTAGCAGTGGTGCAGGGAAATGATACGGTCTAATTCTATGCCTATTATTTCCATTGCTCATACCGCATAACCAAAATAACAACGTGCATTATCTCATATTTAAGTTACACGCCATATTGGGTAACTTAACTTAACAGAATCTTGTAGTTGTTGTTCATGTTTTTTGTTGGTTTGTGTTTAGTGTGTGTGCGCACAAGGCTAGACCGTCCTCTATTAGGATCCAAATAGGCTCCAAATAGGCAGGTAGAGAGATAGAGATGGGTAAGGGTTGAACATTGCATGTGACTTTATTGGGTTTGGGTGCATATGAAACTGGTTTTTTTGGGTTCTAGTGGGCATCCGCCGCCGCAGATTTGTAGTTCGGGGCAGTCTTTGCATTTTGGCTCTATGTATTCTCTGTTTCTTATTTTTGTTGCGAGAGGGTGATGCCAGATTTTTTGCCAGTCGTCTCTGAGGATGTTGCCTAAGCTTTCAAAGTAGCTCTGACATGGATAAACGTCGCCGTTGGGTCCAACGCACATGTTGATCATAGCCGCAGTGCAAGATTTGACTCCTAAGCCTAGACTGACTGGGTTGAAGCGGCAGTATTGGGTGGGTGTGTACCAGAGAAATTTTAGTCCGAGTTGATTTGCTTTGTCGTGGACTTTAGGCAACAGTTCCTTCAAGGTTTCAACGGACACCACAAATTTATCGCTTACAGCGTTTGCTTTTCCAGAGTAGATTAGACTGTTGCACCCGAACGCTGCGATTCCCAGCTTTTTAACGAAGTCAACTGTTTCCAAAAAATTTGGTGTGTTGTATTTGCTCAAGGTTGTGTTTGTTGTGGCATAGATTTTAGTCGGAATGATGTTTTTGGTTCCTGCGACTGTTTCTTTCCAACTTCCCTTAGTTCCCGTCATCAAATCGTGAATTTCAGCCTTGTGCGACTCAAGGGTCACTTGAACAAAGTCTAGCCCTGTTTTTTCAAGAGTTTTCACGTAGTTTTTGTCTTTCAGTCTTCGCCCGTTTGTGATTAATCCAGTCACCATTCCCTTGTCCTGTGCGTATTGTAGCAGTTCGGGTAAGTCGTTGCGGAGGGTGGGTTCGCCTCCCGTGAATGTGAGTATAAGCACGCCGATTTGATGCAGGCGGTCGATGACCATTTTCCACTGTTCGGTTGTCAGCTCCTCAGTCTCATGTGGTCCGCCAGCGTAGCAGTGGACACAGTTGTTTTGACACCTGAAGGTCAGTGCCATATCCATGCGAAGTGGCGCTGAAAACGGCTGTGTAAAAGGCTCGACACTTTTGACATCTAGAAAAGAGATTGGGCAAACTTCCTCTGTCTGCGCTAAAGTGCTGACTGTGTAAATGAGTTTTTCATGGTCTCTTCTTGCAGTTTTCGAGTCAACTCTGTACATGCGCCGAATCTTCTTCACAGCGGCGTCTGTTGGCATTCCCTGCATGAAAAAGTAGGCGTGAGCCGTGGCTGTCTCGTTTAGGTATAAGACTGTGTTGGCGTTTATGACCAGAAGCCCCTGACCGTCAGGCTCGACGCGAAGCTGAAGCGCCAAACCAGCAAATCTGTCTCTTCCTCGATAAGTGTATCGACCTCGCTGGATCTTAGGTGCACGAAAAACCTTACGTAATAAACTCACGGCTTCATAGTCCTCCTTTTTTTAGCCTGCCCCTCCTCCAGCACAGGCGCAAGCGCATGACACACAGGCGCATACACATGCGCATGCTGCACACGCACAGACGCAACTTGACCGGTGGTGAGCAGGTTCGGTTGAAGCCTTCGCAGCTGCGGGTGCTGGTACTATCGCGTTGGCGAATTTCTCAAGGTTGGCTACAATGTTGTTTGACGTTTTTTCCATGGCGGTTGCGATGTTATTAGCGAAGTCGGCGCCTGGAATTGTTGGGGGTTTCGCCGCTTGAGTCGGAGTTTCCACGTTTGGTTTATACGTGGGATTGGGGTGATAGTGTTGATAACCATACCAATACCATAGCCAGAAGGGGCTGGGCTCGAAGGCTCTATCACGAAATGCTGTCTGAGTGCGTGACTGATAGTTTGGGTCGAGGAAAAGCCACAGTAGTTGTTCATCATACGCTTTAGAGGCTAATTCGGGTGTGCCTGCCTGTTCCACTTGTTCCCAAGCTTTTGCCGCAACACTTCTGTAGTAGTCGATTGTGTCGCGTCTGCAGTATCCCCGCATTTTTTCCTCCACAGTGTCTCTGAGAAATGTGACTGTGTGGGCCAGTTGTTCTTCGTCGAGTGTTCCGTCTTCTTTGATTGCGTTGAGAAAGTCAATTTCATAGTAGCGAAGAGGTGTTTCAGGCGGCCCAGTCTTGTTCTGGAATGGTTGCATGATTTGAAGTTTGAGCGAAGGATTTGTAGACTCCACCCAGACGGCTCTCTTCTGTAAGAGACTGTAGAGGATTTCTGTGACTATTTTTGTTGGCTTAACATCGAGGAGGTAAGAAGCTTCCACGGCTGTTAAACCGTGTCTTATTCCAAGGGTTTCCATGCTGAGTCTGGGCATAAGATATGGTCTTTTACGAACCATGTAGACAACAGCGCCTATTGCAGCAACAGAAACTCCAGTTATCAAAAGCGCAGGTCCATACTGCTGCAGAAAAGCAGCTACACCAGTAGGCTTTGTTTTGTAACTCTTCACGTACTGTTTTGGAAAAGAAACTCCGATCGGGAATTGCTGGTCTGGTGAAAGGTTTGTCTTCTCCCAGTAAAGTGCTAAGCGGCTATCAGGTTCAAACGACGTGTTGTTCCAAGGTGCTGATTCTAATGTTTTCACCATACTTGAATTGACGCCTAAGGGCAACACAACCGACACGCGGAGATCATTCACTCTTGCTTCTGACCACCAAGTTGGAATAAACTGCATACCAACGTTGCCAGGGTTTTGTGCGTCTTCCCATATCATGTCGGCAACGTTGGTTGTCAAGTTGAACTTCACAGTTTGTCCAGCAGGCAGAGATGAGTAGAAGGAAACACCTACCTTGAAGTCTGTTGATGAACTATTATCTGTAGTCTTTAAGGTGTGTCCATATTGGTCAAACGCTTTTCCTATGGTGAAGTCACGTTGAGGTTGGCCAATCTCTACCCAACTGAAACTACCTGAATCGGCTGCGAAACCTATGTCATAAAATAAATCTATTGTTCCATTTTGGTTAATCCACACTTTTGCCCATTCGTGTTCAATATGATATTGCTTAGCCTGCCCAGACGTGGTGCTAACAAGCGCAGCAAGAATGAAAGTGCCAATGAGCGTAGCCTGCAGAAGATACGACTTCACCATTTTGGTTCCTCAGCCACCTCAAATGTGTGTCCACAATAGGGACAGGTTGCGTATGGCACACCAGACACGATTTTGATTTGGTTGGCGTCTACTGAAGCCGAGCAGTTTGGGCATTTGAGCGCAACCGCCTTCATCTGTCCAGAAACTTCCAGCCTTTGAATTATAGTCTTTGGCTTTTTGGTTATGTAGTAGGCGATTCCGAAGCCGACAACAAACAGCATGGCGGCGATTATCAGTCTTGTCGCTCTTAATTCTGTTGAAATGTTTGCCCCTGTGGACAGAGCGAATATGATACCGAAGAAGAAAAGAACGGTAATCGCAACTGCGCCTAATACGGTTTTGGAGTTCACGTTTAGGTTTGATACAACTTCTGGTAACTCAACCTTACCCTAATTTGTCTGGGCTTGGCTGAGAAAGGTTTTAATGTTCAATGTAATGTTTAGGTTAAAGGTTTCAACTAAAAACTGTGAGGAACCATCGTTTGGAGAAACCAATACATTACGTGGTCCGCCACTATCGAAAGGGAGACGAGGCACATCTAGCCAAGATATACAGCGAGTGCTTCCACCACATAACTCCCAGGCGAATAAAGCAAGGGTTTCGATTGAACAAGACTCTTCCAGAACAAGTCTTCATCGGAGAAATCGACGGCAAACCTGTGAGCTGTGTTGAAATGGTTTCCAAGCAACTGCACTTGGGTGAAGATGTTTACCTTAAAACAAGCGGAATCTCAGGCGTGTGCACCGATTCTGACTACAGGCACAAGGGCATAGTGACCAATCTGATGAAACTGAGCCTGAACCACGCTGAAAACAGTGGAGCCTCCAACTCTTCGCTTTACACTGGACTTGACATTCCAGCACACCGAATCTACTCCCGCTTGGGCTTTATTGACATCATGACAAGGCGCATCTACATCAAGTATCTTGACCACCCGTTCATTTTTGTCAGATGGATTCGCATGCTTAACCGACAACTAAAGGACTCCAAAATCGCAACAAGAAAACTGCAAGGCTGGGAAAAGACTGTAACCATAGAACTCAAAGAAGTTGGTCCCATGGCTTTCAGGTTCAGAAAGGGACGCTTTGAAAGACTGAAAAAACAACCCAAAAAGCCTGACATAGCGCTTTCCACAGACATCCTAACATGGACAATGATAACACGGGAAGGAGCTCTAAACTGGGAACAAGCTGTAAAAACCAGAAAACTAACGTGGAAACATGGTGAACCCGCCGACATCGAAACACTCAAGCGAATCCTCAGATGGACGTGGGAGGACTAAACATGCAAATCCAAGTGAGAGAAGCCAGAAAAGAAGACGCACAAAAGATGCTCAACCTCTACACCAACTTCACCAGAGAGTTTGTTGGACCTGCGTCACGAACCATAAAAACCTACAGGCGCATGTTGAGTAGAAAAGAAAGAATCAACTGGGTCGCCATCAACGAGCAAGAAAAAATGGTTGGATACGTCTCATCGAGATTTGAGAAAAGACAAAGAGAAGGTCGCATAGATGAGATAGTTGTGCACCCAAACCACGACTTTGAAAAAGTCGCCAAACCACTCGTAGACGCATCATACAACACCTTACTCAAGAAAAAACCAGCAATCATAGTTGCTCGTTCACTCAGAAACCCACAATACGAAAAAATTTTTCCAGCCCTAGACTTCCTCGCGTCAGAATCAACCGACGTGTTCATGTACGCAATTCTCAACACGCAAAGGTTCCTCAACGAACTCACACCCATCTTTATCAGTCGCCTAAAGAAAATTCAAAAATGGAACGGCTTGACCCAAATAGAATGCGAAGAACACAGCCTAATCCTAAGCAAAACCAAAGAAAACGTTGAACCCATCGTGTGGACCAATCAACCCATCGATTTCAAGGTTATCCTAAACCGAGACACCCTAACAAAACTGGTATTCAGCGTTGCAGACCCCTTGGAATCCTTAAAGTCCAACAAACTAAGAGTAGAGACAACGGTGAGCCAAGAAATAAGAAACCGTTTACTTAGAACACTTTTCCCAAGAAGGCAGTTTCTCATAATGGACTACTGGTAACACGGTTTTTCTCTGAAATCGAGAGTTTAAGAACCAGATGTGACATGGGATGGTCACCGTCAGACTTTGGAAACAAACCGACATAGACTACGTAGAAGAATCTTTGGAACAAGCCAGATGGGGATACACCAAACGCGACGTAGAACGGTGCTGGCAATATGAACCAAACGGCTGCTTCATAGCCCATATCAACCACAAGCCAGTTGGCCACGTTTTCTCAATAAATTACGGCAAAATGGGATGGATAGGACTCCTAATCATAAAGGAGGAAAACCGCAATAGAGGCATAGGCACGCTCCTAACACAAAAAGCAATAGAACACCTGCAAAAAGTGGGCGTTGAAACCATACGACTTGAGGCTGTGGAAAAGGCGGTTTCACTTTACAAGCGCTTAGGATTCATTGAAGAGTTTGACTCACTGAGGTTCACCAAACCACTAATACAAAAAGAAAGTATCAGAGCCCACAGCCAAAAAATGATGGTGGACAGAATGAAAGAAAGAGACTTAGAAAGCATAGCCAAATTTGACTCAAAATACTTCGGCGCCAATCGACTGCAGGTATTACGAAACCTGTACAAGGACAACCCACAAAATTGTTTTGTGGCCAAAGAAGAGCAAGAGACAATAGGCTACATTATGAGCAGACAGATTCCAAACGCCTATCGAATAGGCCCATGGGTTTGCGCAAAACAGAACTCAAAGGCTGCTGGCGATTTGCTTCTCGCATGCATAAACGCTATTGTGGAAAAAGAGACTGAACTGCGAATAGGAATGCCTGCTCCTAATATAAATGGAGTGGAATTAATGAAAAAATTAGGCTTCCGACTGGTCGGCAAGAGCCTTCGCATGATGTGGGGCGAGCACCAGCATAAAGGCGATATTTTGGGAATTTACGGAATAGCAGGACCTGAAAAAGGCTAGAGCCAGATGCACACTTTCTTTCTGGAAGTGCGAAAACAAGCCGCGTAGAGGTGGGCTAGGTGGCGAATAGCCTTCGTATATATTCTCTCTGACTTAGGTAATCTCTCTAAAAAGTTCCAATTCAACTTGTGAAAGCCTCTGCGGCGGACAATAAAGCCTAAGACAGTCCTTGGATTTATTTCGAGTCTGACTTCAACTCAGACAACTTCCTAACCATTAAAAGAAATCTACGAATTTCGTTAAGAAACGACGACTGCCAGAGGCGAAAGTTCGTGGTGCCAGAAACCCTAGCAAAACGTCGTTTTTAGGAGTAAGCACTTGACTGAAGAGAAGGTAGTAGAATTCACAGTGTACGTGAGAAAAGAAGGCCGGATAACCGTTCCAAGAGAGGTCAGGGATGCCCTAAACATCGAAGAGGGCAACCTAGTTCGATGCAAAATCGAAAAACTAGGGAACCGCTAATGAAAAACACATCGAATGAAAAGCGAATCCCTCTCATGCGAAACGAGATGATCAGAATCAAAGCTAAAGCTCTTCGAAGAGGCGTGTGGTTTAGAGTGTTGACAAGGGTGGAGAGAGCGTGTGTAGATCTAGCCATAATGGTTGTCGAGAGGGTTCGTAGCCGCCTTCTCCAAAAAGTGCTGTCTTCGGTCATAATGAAACTAGAAGAGGCTATAGAAAGTCAGGTTCGGCGCCTAATGCGCGAGATAGGAGACAATCTCGCCCAAAAGCTGAGTCAGATCGCCCAAGAATGGGGCAACAAATCCGCCGTTCGTTGGGCGAAAGACGCTGGGTTAAAGCAGTATCTAACTATTACTTATATGAATGCACCACCATAATCTGTTACTGAACACGTGGATTTCGATTGAGAGATTGGATGACATGGAGCCCTCAGTTCACTTTATCGTGCCTTTCACCGCTTTACTTCTTTTCGGTATGGAGTTCAAGAAAGCATTACCCGTTTCGCTGCTTGCCCTTTTGCCTGATGTAGACGCCTTGTTTCTAGTCCATAGGTCGCTTTCACACTCGATTGTGGTTATGTTGATCGTAGTAGCGCCTCTTCTGTTGTTGAGTCACAAGTTTAAGCCTAGGCTTCTGGGTTACGCTTTGGTGGCTTTGATGGCAACTGTGTCTCATTCGATCCTTGATGTTTTCGCTGGGTACACACCAATTTTGTGGCCTTTGAACGGTTATTCGGTGTGGGTTCAAGTCGGACTGGGAGCTCATATTGGCAGTTCTCCAAGCCTCGCTCCGAGCGCACAATTGCTTACGAAACCGATCATGTTTCAACAGTTTCAGAGCATAGACGCACCCTTGTTCACAGGTGAAGGCTTAATCCTGTCAGTGGTGTTGCTTTCGCCAGTTTTGGTGAAGGCTTGTAGAACCGTGTGGCAACAAATTAAGCGCAATTGGAGTTCTCGTTAGACTGAACCCTCTGCATATACTGGCAGTGGGCGTGCTTTCGGTTCTTTGTATGTGGACGTTGTATAACATACCGATTTTGGTTGCTGGTGTTAGGAATCTTCGGCGGTCGGGTGAAAGAAGGAAAAGGTTTTCGTTGTTTGGCAAGAAAAGGTTACCCACACTGTCAATTATTGTTCCTGTGAAGGATGAGGAGAGGGTGGTGGGTAGACTTCTAAAATCATTATTGAAACTCGATTATCCGCTTGAAAAGAGAGAGGTTGTTGTCGTTGAGGACGGGTCAGTGGATGAGACTGTGGGGATATGCACAGAATACGCTAAGCGGTATCCCAATCAGGTAACGCTTGTTCGTCGGTCAGTGTCAGATGGAAAACCTTCCGCCTTGAACTATGCTCTTAAGCATGAGAGAGGTGAGATTGTTGCTGTTTTTGATGCGGATAATGTTCCTGAGTCCGATACTTTGCTTAAGGTGGCAGAGTATTTTGAGGATCCGTCAATTGCGGCGGTGCAGGGTAGACAGTGTTCGATAAATGCGGATGAGAACATGTTGTCGAAGCTTGTTTCTTACGAAGAAGCTGTTCGCTATGAAACCTATGTGAGGGGCAAAGATGTTCTTAATTTGTTTGTTCCTATTACAGGTAGCTGTTATTTCATCAGGAAAAGCGTGCTTTTTGAAGTTGGCGGATGGGACGATGGATGCCTGTCTGAAGACATGGAGATGGCGTTGAAGCTCACGATGAGAGGTTACAGAATAAAATATGCGCCTGATGTGCGTTCGTGGCAGGAGAATCCTGTAAGCTTGATTCAGTTGATAAAACAGCGAACGAGATGGTTCCGAGGCGACATGGAAATGGCAGTAAAATATGGAAAGCTTATGACGAAACCGAACCGAAGGAACATTGATGCAGAAATGACCTTGATAGGACCGTTTCTGTTTATTCTGTGTCTAGTAAGCTATTTCTTAGGTCCCTTGACTTTCTTGTCATCATTTCAGTCTGAAAGGGTTTTCGTGATCATAACTCAGGTTACTTCGGCGATCACACTAGTGCCTTTGTTTATCATTGGAATGGCTCTAATGTACGTGGCAAAGCCGTGGAGAGTGGCAAATCTGCTGTGGCTTCCCTTCATCTACGCATACTGGAGTCTTCAGACTATTCTCGCTTCTTTCGCGTTTTTGCAGATTGTGTTAAGGCGACCGAAAAAATGGACGAAAACAGTGAAAACTGGGACAGCCGCCAATCGCGATTTTATAGAAAAGGTTCAATCGTGCGTTGTTTGAGAGGGGATGATTGACGTGGAGAGAAAGGTTATTCGTATTCGAATTTATACATAATTCATAAATCTTAAAGGCTCAAGAATTAACTTGTTGTCCAAGAGTGATGTCTAGTTGAGCCGTACAAGACTCTTATTGCTAATATTAGTCACTTATGTTTCGCTAGCTTCTTTCTGCAGTCTACTAGTAATAAAACCTGCGTTTTATGGGCTGTCAACCATTCTTGGAACCACAATTCTTGGAACTACCGTGTTAGGGACTACGGTATTGGGGACCACGGTGCTTGGAACAACTGTTTTGGGTTCGACTCTCTTGGGAACGACTAGCTTGATTCAAGTGTATGTTGACGCGTTGGTTACTGGTCAGTTGGCTATAAGCCTGATAGCCATGGGGATGCTCGTTTACCTAGAGCTTTCTGATCCCTCTTACGGTAAGACGCGCAGAGTAATAGAGGAGCTGAGAAAGAGTTGGCTGCCTCTTTCAGTGTTACTTGTGCTACTTTTCGCTCTTATAGTGGCCTTTAGAATTTGGGCTATTTTAGGCTGAACGGTAGTAGAGAAAGAAGGTTTATTTTAGCGTATCCGTGTTATTAGTGATGGAGAAGTTTATGCAAGTTTCTGAAACAATGGAGCTTTCTGCTGTGGTTTAGGGAAGCGCTTGAACTCTATTTTGAAGACGAGGATGTTGAGAAGCCTACTAAGACAGAGGCTCCAATTGTCACGATAGTTAAAGTGAAGGTAAGTGGCTCTACCCCTAGTTTCAGGACGCGAAGTGATTAAGCCTTGGCGAAAGCCGGCTTTCAAGTGGTAGGAAGAAAAGGAAGCCACATAAGGTTGAAAAAGAAGGTTAACGGCAGAGTTTTTGTGGTCATTGTGCCCGACCATTCGGAGTTAGCAAGAGGAACATTGAAGTCGATATTGAGGCAAGCAAAAATGACAAGAGAAGAGTTTCTCAGGTTGCTGCGGAAAACTAGATGACGGCATCAGAAGATAAGCTGACTTAATAGAGTTCATTTTCACTGAGATTCGTCTGAGGACTTTATTTGGAATTGTTCGTGTTTCGCAAGTTTCCTGTTGATTTAGCTTTGGCTTCGTCTGTGTTGGTTGGAGTTTCGACGGTTTGGTATTTTGTGCTTTTGGCTTTGGTTGGATACACGTATGAGCTTATTTTATTCTCTAACGTCACCTTTGTGGCGATAGGCCTGTTGATGCTGTTTTTCAGGGGTTTTCGTGGCTTCTTAGTTGTCAATTTGTTGTATTTTGTTGTTGTTTTAGCTTTGGTTGAGGAGGTTTTGTTGAACAGTGCCTTGGCTTGGTATGGTTTGGCTTTGGCTTTCTTTGGGTTTGCATTGTTCCCTATTGTAGGGGTTTTGTTTGCGGGTAAGGGTGAGAGTGTTAGGGTTGTGTTTGAGGTTTGTGGTTTGCTTTTTGCCACGAGGATTGTTTTTTCTCCTTTTCCGATTCGTTTGTTGGAGTCTGCGGCTTTTCTGCCTGTCGTTTACACTTTGATTATGAGTGCTGTTGTGTTGTATCTGTGGTTTAGAAGGATACCATTAGAGAAGATAGACTTCAGCAGAGGCTTGATTAGGCTGCCTCTTCAGGTTTCAGCTGGGGTTTTGGTTGGGGCGGTTTTGGGCTTGGTTGAAAGCTTTGTCTTAAACCCTCAGCCTATTAACATAGGTCCTAGCGTAGTCTCTAACATCGTTTACCTTGTTGTCACCATGATGGTTTTTGTGGGTTTAACTGAGGAGTTGTTGTTTCGTGGGTTGCTTCAAAGCTATACAGCGGAGCTGATGCCCAAGTGGCAGGCTGTGCACTTAACCTCGCTTGTCTTTGCTCTCTTCCACATTGGGTGGCTCAACCCATTAGAGGTTGTGTTTGCTTACGGTGCTGGAGTGGTGTTTGGATACCTTCTCATCAAAACTGGCGGACTAACAGCGCCCGTGGTGGCTCACGGTTTTGGAAACATCGTGCTCTATGTGCTGGCCTTGGCTTTTTAGAGGTTCTTTTTGTCTGTAGGTAAGCATGAGGTTATGGTTGTTATTCCTACGTTTAATGAAGAGCAAGCCATCGGTCTTGTTATTGATGAGCTATTTGAGGTTGGCTACAGGAATGTTGTCATGTTGCGGAACAGAAATGTTTATAATTTTGTGTTACATATTGTAAACTTGGTGCAGATGTGCTATGTCGTCAACCTTTACAATTCGTATACCGCAAGAGCTTAAGGAGAAAATGAAGGAGCTTAAGGCGGAATGGAGCGAAGAGGTTAGAAGCTTCATTGAAGAGAGGGTTAAACATTTGAAGTTGATAAAGGACATTGAAGAGATTGAGGCAAGGGCTGAGAAGAGACGGGTCAAGGTGGATTCAACTATTCTCATTAGGGAGGAAAGGGAACGCTAAGCGTTGTTTTGGACTCTAACATCTTGGTGAAAATGGTTACGGCTGAAATCGGCTCCAAGGAAGCGAGAACATCCATAACAGACTTTGTGAGAAAGGGCTACTCTCTGTACAGCGTGGATCTAGCGCTTGCTGAGAGCCTAAACGCCCTTTGGAAACACGTTCAAATACACAGAGACTTGAAAACGGAAGAAGCGAGGTCTGCGGTTCAGGACCTAACCAAAGTATGGGATAGCCTGAATGTTTTGTCGACTGGTGAGCTTTCCGAGGAAGCCGTGGATTTAGCTTTAACCCACGACATGTCAATTTATGACTCTCTATACATAAGTGCAGCAAGAAAGTTAGATGCCACATTGTACACGGCTGACGGAAAACTCCATAACGCGTCGAAGAATGTTGCAGCTTCCAAGCTGCTTAAAGGGGAACAAGATTGTTAGAGTGTTGTGTGCAAGTCTTCAGTGAAAATAAGTTAAATAGGCGTCATTATTCATGTTTACTTAGGCGTCATGAATGAACTCAAAGGATGTTAGTTATGAGTGGTTTCTAAAAGCGGATCTGGGCAAGTTTAGAGGGTTGTATATAGCCATAGTTGATGGTCGAGTGGTGGAGTCGGGGGAGGAACCTGCGAAGATATACTTTAAAGCCAAAGAAAGGTACCCAACCCAAGAGGTTGTTTTGTGGAAGGTTCCGAAAGAAGAAACGCTCATACTATAACCTTTAGATATAGAAGTGAAAAGTCAGAGATATTTGGTGCTGTAAGAAGACCAGTGGCGAAAGTTTATTTCAAAACTCATGAGGACAACTGGCTTCCTTGCTTTATGTTATATTGACTCGAGCGGATTTTATGAGCGTGCTGGGAAAGGTAGGGTTTTTAAGTTTCGTAAAGACTTTTGTGATTAATGGGAATATATCGAATATATCATTTGAAGACCGAGGTGAAGTTTGATTGAGGGAAATTGCAACGTTGTTCAAGGAACATGAACTCAATCAGAAATGGTATAGGGATAATTATGAGGACTTGGTTGAGAAGTATGACGGCTTGTTTGTGGCAATACATAAACAAAGGGTGATAGAACATGCTAAGAACCCTAATGAACTCAGAAAAAAAATATTGACTAGAGGCCTCAAGCTGTCAGAGACTATGGTTGAGTACGTATCAAAAAGCCCCCTAGAGTTTATATTGTGATTATCAAGGGCTTACTAGATAAGTCATTCAGCCCTCCAGCTCCTGTTGTGAGAGCAATTATCTCAATCAAGAAACTCAACATTGAAGGCTACATAAAGAGGTTGAGGATCTGGTGAACTTCGCTGAGGAGGCGATAAGGTTTGTTAAATCTGTTAGAGGCGAGGCTTGAGCTCAGGAAATTGACTCGAAATTGGCGTTTTTGGTCTAGAAGGATAGCTGACGCTGCAAAAGAGGCCGTAGGTTCATGCAAAGTCCAAGTGTTTGGGAGCGTTGCTGGGGGACGTATTACAGGAGCCAGCGATGTGGACGTGTTGATAGTTTGCAACCAATTGCCAAAGGATTGTAAGGGAAGAGGAGACATTAAGGCGAAAATCGAGGAAGCGGCTGGCTTACCCCTATACCATCCATTCGAAATCCATCTGGTAACTGAGGAGGAGGCTGAAGCAAATCCGATTTATCGAACAGCGATTCGTGAAGGAGTGTCGTTCTAGGGTTGAAAGGCGGGTCATGGATTAGTCTTGCTTGTCTGTTTCAACCATTCGTGAGAACAATTGACCCTGGATATTGTGGCGTGCGCGAAGATAACTCTAAATGACTTTGATGAATAGTTGACGATCGACTTGCTCTGGTGAAATAAAAGGGTAATATCTGATGGCTATACGTAAGGATTTGGTTACGGTTGTGGTTCCTACGTTTAATGAGGAGCAGGCTATTGGTCTTGTGTTGGATGAGCTTTTGGAGGTTGGTTGCAAGAATGTTCTTGTTGTTGATGGTTATTCTGTGGATGGCACGGTGAGGGTGGCTGAGAGCAGAGGCGTTAGGGTTGTTCAGCAGAATGGGAGTGGTAAGACTGGAGCCCTCAAGACGGCTGTGGAAACATTGTACTCTACATGTTAGCTCTAGGTCTTTAGAGGCGCGCTCGCTGGTTAAATAAGTTCTGTCTAGGTTATGACATTTTAATATGAAAAAAGCATTGATTACGGGTGTTACAGGTCAAGACGGCGCCTATTTAGCCAAGTTCCTTTTGGACAAGGGATATGAGGTATACGGAACTTATCGCCGTTTAAGCACACCTAACTTTTGGCGTTTAGAATATCTCGGGGTCTTCGATGGGGTCAATCTTATTCCAGCTGATTTGGGCGATACTGGCTCGCTAGTTGAGACTTTAAAGATCTCCAAACCTGATGAAGTCTATCATCTTGCAGCCCAAAGCTTTGTTGAAGCCAGCTTCGAGACTCCCGTTGCAACCGGAGATGTAACTGGTTTGGCTGTAACCAGAGTTCTTGAAGCTATTCGTCAGAATTGTAATGATGTAAGGTTTTACTTCGCTGCTACCAGCGAGATGTTCGGTAACAATGGTTTAATGAAAAATGGGCCTCTCAATGAAGACGATGTCTTCCGCCCTATGAGCCCTTATGCCGCGGCTAAGCTTTATGGATATTGGATCACTAGGACTTATCGGGAAGGATATCAGATGTTTGCTGTGAACGGTATACTTTTCAATCATGAATCTCCTCTGCGTGGATTAGAGTTCGTTACTAGGAAGGTTGCTAACGAAGTAGCTAAGATATCACTTGGTCTCAGTAAGGAGCTTAGACTTGGTAATTTAGATGCCGAACGTGACTGGGGTTACGCTCCGGAGTACGTCGAATCCATTTGGCTGATGCTTCAACAAAAAGAGTCAGATGATTATGTAATAGCTACGGGTCACGCGCATAGTGTGAGAGAGTTTGTACAGAGAGCCTTTGATGTGGTTGGACTTGACTGGCAAGAATATGTGAAAGTTGATCTAAGATTCCTTAGGCCACTCGATGTTCCCAGCCTTGCAGGAGATAGCTCCAAGGCTGAGAAGAAATTAGGCTGGAAACCAAGAACAACGTTTAACGAGATAGTTGAAATCATGGTGAAAGAAGAAGTCAATCGCTGGGAAAGATGGCTTAGTGGCGAAAGATTCCCATGGGATGCACCAAATTATCCGAGCGAGAAAAAAATTCTGACTAGAGCTTTAATGACGCAGAACTCTGAAGTTCAAGAAGAAAGCACACTGAGAAAGCAAATTGTATCAAAATAACACAGGTTTAAACACGTATTGAATGTCTGTTTGTTATCAACAGTTTATCCAAAACAAAATGATGACTTCAACGGGATATATGTACATCGATTGGCAAAAGCTTTTGTTAAAATGGGAATAGAAGTTCACGTGGTTGCACCTCATGCAAAGGAGTTAAAAAAGGATGAGGAATTTGATGGAGTTTTTATTCACCGATTTCAATACATGTATCCAGCCAGTAGTCAGTCTTTAACCTACTTTCCTGGAATATCCGAGAACTTAAAAAAACCTTTTAACAGATTTCAAGTCTTCCCCTTTGCTGTTTCAATGACAAAAAAACTGATCGAGGTTGTTCGTAAATATAAAATAGATGTGATAAATGCTCATTGGGGAATACCGTCTGGATTCTTAGCAACAAGTACTAAAAAATTTCATAGGAAACCTGTGATGATAACTCTTTATGGCGCCGAACTGTTTCCTCTGGAAAAGAGGAAATCCAAATTTTTAAGAAAATTGATCACCGATGCCTTAAATCACGCTGAGAAAGTTGTAGGCATAAGCGATGCAACTTGCAGGGTTGCGAAAAAATTTTGCGGAAGGAATGATATCGAAGTTCTCCCAGATGGTATAGATACCGAAACTTTTAATCCTAAATTAAATGGAGAGGAAATCAAAAAGAGATATAACCTGAAAAATCACTTTCTAGTATTTTCTTCAGGGAGGATGGTCGAAAGAAAAGGTTTCAAGTATCTTATTGAAGCGATACCCTATATACTAAAAAAATCCTCAAACACTAAAACAATCTTAGGTGGTGATGGACCAGAAAGACTGCATTTGGAAAACCTTACCAAGTCCCTTAAAATAGAGGAAAATGTAATTTTTTCAGGTTTTATTCCTAATGGAGACTTTCCGAAATATATGAAAGCGTGTGATGTTTTTGTTCTTCCTTCTATAGTTGATGATCGCGGTGACACTGAAGGTTCCGCGACTATACTGCTTGAGGCAATGGCTTGCGGGGTCCCAATTGTTGGAACAAAGGTTGGGGGAATACCCTACGCTATTAAAGATGGTATTGGTGGATTTCTAGTTGAAGAAAAGAATCCAAAAGAACTAGCTGAGAAGATTTTAATGTCACTTGAAGACGAAGCCTTAAGAACAAGTATGGGGAAAATGGGTTCGAAATATGTGGAAGAGAAGTTTAGTTGGCTAAAAATTGCCCAGAGATACCAAGAAGAATTTGAAAAACTGATTTGAGTGGTAACGAATCAACATATTAAGACATATCGACCAAATCTGGTCAATGAAAAATCACAAAGACATAAAACTCCAATGACATTCATTCCGATTTCTCAACCCTTAATAGGTGAAGATGAGTTAAGGAACGTGCTTGAGGCAGTAAAATCGGGGTGGATTAGTTCTAAGGGTCGATTTATTGAAGAGTTTGAGAGACAATTCGCGAAATATTGTGGAGTTAGATACGGCGTGGCCACGATGAATGGAACGGCAGCCCTGCATTTAGCCTTAGAGGCAATAGGTGTAAAAGAAGGCGATGAGGTCATTGTACCTACTCTAACGTTTATAGCTACTGCGAACGCGGTGACTTACACTGGTGCGAAACCAGTCTTTGTAGATTCTCATCCTGATTACTGGTGCATAAATCCGAAAAAGATTGAGGAAAAAGTGACCAGTAAAACGAAAGCGATAATTGGAGTCCACCTTTATGGTCATCCTTGTGATATGGATCCAATAAGCGAGGTCGCTGAAAGCTACGACCTTTCTGTAATCGAAGATGCAGCCGAAGCCCATGGAGCTGAGTACCGCAGTAAAAAGGTGGGATCACTCAGTGACATAGGTTGCTTCAGCTTCTATGGTAACAAGATCATGACTACCGGTGAAGGAGGCATGTGTCTTACGAGCAATTTTGAGTTTGCAGAGAGGATGAGGTCTCTAAGAGATCATGGAATGGATCAATCCAAGAAATATTGGCATAATGTCATTGGTTTTAATTACCGTATGACTAACCTACAGGCAGCAATCGGCCTAGCTCAACTTGCGAAACTTGACCAATTTATAGAAACGAAGAGATATATTTACAAGCTTTATAACACACTCTTGGAAGACTTTGATGAGTCACAGCTGATATTTCCCCGTGAGGAAAGTTGGGCTCGGAGCGTCTTTTGGATGTATTCCGTGCTGATAGAGGATTGTTTCAGTATTAACAGAGATGAATTGATTACAAAACTGTATGGAAATGGCATTGAGGCGAGGCCTTTTTTTTACCCAATCCACACGATGCCGCCTTATGAGACAAACGAAAACCATCCTATAGCTCAAAGGTTGTCAGCCAAAGGCCTTAATCTTCCTTCTGGCTTAAATCTTACAGATGATGAAATTCAGCATGTTGTAAGCTGCATAAGAAAGGCGGCAAGAAAAGACTGAACACATAGTTGTTCTTAAGAGTGCTTTGCGTCACTTTACGACTCACCAAGTGATTCCTTTAAGTGTGAAAGAGGATTAGCAAGATTGTATAAGAGGAAAAAGGTCGCTGTTGTTGTTCCTGCTTATAATGAGGAGAGGTTCATAAAGAACGTTATAGAGACAATCCCTGATTACGTGGACAAAATCTATGCTGTTGATGATGGCAGTATGGATTCAACTCCCAAGGTACTAAATGAAATAGAAGAGAGTAGGCTCGTTATCGTCAAACATGAAAAGAATAGAGGTGTAGGAGCAGCCATAGCCTCTGGTTACAAGAAGGCTCTTTCGGACCAGATCGACATAGTAGCAGTGATGGCTGGCGATGGTCAGATGGATCCAAAATATCTATCGAAGCTTCTGGATCCTGTTATAGAGGGAAAAGTAGCTTACGCGAAAGGGAATAGGTTGATCAGTCGAGAATATATTAACGAAATGCCGAGATGGCGCTTCTTCGGCAACGCTCTTCTCACTTTCTTCACTAAGATCGCTACAGGGTACTGGCATATTACTGACCCACAGAACGGGTATACTGCAATTTCATCGGAGGCCCTAAAAACTATAGATGTTGAGCGAATTTATCCCTATTATGGATGCCCTAACGACATCTTGGTAAAGCTGAACGTGCACGATTTTTCAGTCGTTGATGTACCCATCCCTGCTAGATACGGGGATGAGAAGTCCAAGATCAGGCACTACAAATACATCGTAAAGGTCTCATGGCTACTTCTAAAAAGTTTCTTCTGGCGGCTGAAGGTGAGGTACATGATTTATGATTTTCATCCTCTCGTTCTATTCTACATACTTGGGATGATACTGACCCCCGCGGGAGTCCTGATGGGTCTATGGATCTTTTTCCAGAGGTTTCTTAGCGTGGAGATCTCCCTTAACATGACCATTCTGGCCACTTTACTTTTGATTATGGGTCTTCAATTCGTCCTCTTTGCCATGCTCTTCGATTCTCAGGAGAATCGAAATCAAAGGTTAAGAGAGTACCACTGAAGCTTGTTTAATTTGAAGATACCGTTCTCTAGATCCTTATTCGTGATCAAAGAAAAAGAATGTGGTCCTTGAGAGGGCTGGCGATGGATAAGAGGGGGAACGTGAAGATCTTACTGGTTTACCCTGAGACAGGTATAGATCCCGCTATACCTCAGCCGCCTCACTCTCTTCTGCCATTAGCGGGAGTACTTGAGGCTGAAGGCTACTCGCCAAAGATCATCGATGCTCGGATTGACTCACAGTACACTGCCAAGTTGAAGAATGAGTTGGATGATGCGAAGTTAGTTGGAGTTTCCTGTATGACAGGCTTTCAAATACTTCATGGGCTGGAAATTTCAAAGTTCGTCAAAGATAATAACTCATCAGTGCCCATCGTGTGGGGGGGTGTACATCCTACCTTTCTGCCGATTCAAACGCTGGAGAACAAACACGTTGATATCGTGGTGCGGGGCGAAGGGGAAATAACCCTATCCCAGCTAGTCCGTGCCTTCAGTAAGGAAGGATCGCTTAAAGAGGTTAGGGGCATAACCTACAAAACAGCTGATGGCGTATGTTCAAATGCGGATCAGACCCGCCTCTTTGATTTGAACAGTATGCCGGTTCTGCCATGGCATTTAGTCGAAATGGGTAAGTACGTACGCCAGGATGAAATTAGCAGACGAACGATAAGCTTTCCCACGAGCAGAGGCTGTCCTTATCGCTGCTCCTTCTGCTATAACTTACGCTTCCATAACCGCAGGTGGAGGGGTAAGAGTAGCGAGAACGTACTAAAAGAGATAGACCTTCTAGTGAATAACTATGAGGTCAAAGGGATCAACTTCACTGATGATGAGTTTTTCATAGATAAGAAGAGAGTAAGTGAAATCTGTGAAGGACTCATTGACAGGAGTTATGACCTTTCATGGACATCAAATTGCAGAGTAGACAGATTTTCAAAGTACGACGATTCATTTATTGCTTTATTAAGAAGGAGTGGGTGCAAGAAGCTTTCCTTTGGTGGCGAATCTGGCTCTCAGATGATCCTCAAACTTATAGAGAAAGATATTACTGTAGAACAAATTAAGGGGACTGTAAGTAAATGCAAAGCTCATGAGATAATGCCACAGCTTTCCTTTATGATGGGTGTCCCAACAGAAACAGAGGGAGATTTTCTAAAGACCTTAGATCTCATAGATGAGCTGAAGAGAATCAACGAGAAGACTGAGATAAGTGGCCTATTTTTCTGTACACCGTTCCCTGGAACACCCTTATTCGACATGGCATTAAATCACGGGTTTGTACCTCCGAAGACCCTTGAGGAATGGGGCGTTTTCAGCTTCTTAACCATCGCCTCCATGCTTCCATGGTTAGATGAAAAGAGGAGGTCCAAGATGCGCTACGTGGCATACTTAGTCCGCATGACTCACTTCGAGGACATGATCAAGAGCAATTTTAGAAACCCCCTTTATAGAATTGGTTATCAAACGATCAAGAGACTGGGCAAAATCAGGTGGAAAAGGAGATACTTTGGCTTGCCCATCGAAGGCATCTTCTTAGACTGGTACTTTAGCGGGCATAGCCAAAGGAGCCGTCGTGCTTAGATAGCTGTTAAGGGCACCTTAATTTGAAAAACAGACTTGCCTTAGTGAATAATCTTCCATCTGATACTGGTATGGGGACTTATGCCTTCAGTTTGTATGAAAAGTTGAAGGGATTGTGTGAAATGGACCATATCTACTTCAACTATCAGCGACTTCGATTAGAGCTTATCGATAGCAACGGCGGAACAAGAATCTTAGGAATCGCCGAATTTCTGCCTACCCAAAACGGTCTCTTCAGGAAAGCGCTTTTTCATATCCAACTTCATAAAAAGATACCTGAGTATGAACTATACCATATAGCCAATCAAAACCTTTCCCTCCTGAAGACCTTGCCCAAGGTCGTTACCTGCCATGATCTGGCAAGGATAAGGTTCTCCCAAAGACATAAACCATTTTTCAGCATCCTTCTAAGAGGTCTAAAGAATGCTAAACTGATAATAGCACCCTCAAAGTTTACTAAAATGGACATAGTTAGTTATTATGGGCTACCTCCTGCGAGGATAAGAGTGATTTACGAAGGAGTTGACCGTAAAATTTTCTCTCCTTCAAGGGATCCCAACATTAGAACAGAATTAGGAATAAGTGATGATTGCTTTCTTATAATGCACGTTGGTTCTGAGATAGAAGATAAAAATGTATGGAGACTTGTTGAAGCCGTCTACTTGTTGGAAAAGAAGTTGCCTATACACCTTCTTCGAGTCGGACAACAGAGCAGAAGGATACGTAAAAAGATCCATAAATCAGGCCTAGAAAAAAACGTCACATATGTAGAATGCGTGTCACCCAAAGGGCTAGCGCAGATGTACTCTGCAGCTAATCTGTTCGTCTTCCCTTCTCTCTATGAAGGATTTGGCTTGCCTCTTCTCGAAGCCATGGCCTGCGGTTGCCCTGTTCTTGCCTCTAACATTACATCAATTCCTGAGGTAGTTGGCGATGCCGGGATTTTGGTCAATCCATATGACGTTGAAGCCTTGTCGAAAACTATGTACAAAATGCTCAGAGATGATGGACTGAGAAAGGAAATGGTCCAAAAAGGGCTGGAGAGGGCTCATATGTTCAGTTGGGAGAGAACAGCCAAGGAAACGTTGCAAGTCTATGAGGATGCCCTTCAATAAGTGAACGCATCGCTTCCTCTTTTAAGATTAACCTAAGTGATGATTTCTTTCTGAATGAAGGTATTCCTTCTATTTCCTAGATTCAAGCATAGGATCGTCGATCTCCCGTTGGGTATAGGATATCTTGCATCAGTTCTCATTCAGAATGGTTTTAGTGGAGCCACTCTGCTCGATGGAACCTTCCAGAGCGAATACGAATGCCTTACAAAGGTGAGAGATGAGAAGCCTGAGGTTTTGGGAATATCAGTTCAGACCATGTATGCTGACCGCGCTTTTGGCTTTGCCAAGAAAGTTAAAGAATATTGCCCAGATACGATGATTGTCTTTGGTGGTCCACACGCTACAATACTGCCTCAGGAGACGATGCGAAATCCCTTTGTGGACATAGTGTGTGTAGGTGAGGGTGAATATACCTTCCTTGAGCTGGTAAAGGGAACAGATCTAAAGGCCGTCAATGGCATAGTCTTTCGTGAGGATGATTACATTATCACCAATCCTCCACGAGAACCGATAAAAAACCTTGACGAAATACCCTTTCCAGCCTACGACCTTTATCACCCCTATTACTTCGAGCATAGCGCCATCGGCATGATGGCTTCAAGGGGATGCCCTTTCAACTGTTGCTTCTGTCAACCCGCTTTGAGAAAGATCTTCCCGGGCGTGAGATTCAGAAGTCCTGAAAACGTAGTTGAAGAGATGGTCCTACTCAGGGACAAACATCACGTTCACATGGTAGAGTTTCACGATGATACATTTACAGTAAATAAAATTTGGGTTTCAAAGCTATGCAAGAAAATGAAGGAGGAAGACCTTGGAATCAAGTGGATTGCCAACGCGAGAGCCGACACTGTAAGTCCGTCAATTCTCAAACTCTTGAGGGACGCGGGTTGCATTCAACTTAATATCGGTGTAGAGAGTGGCGAACCGTCTATAAGAAATGCCATTCTTGGAAAGAATATCAGTGATGAGCAAATCATCAACTGTTTTAGATGGACGAAAGAGGCTGGAATTAACCGCTACGCTTTCCTAATGGTCGGAACCCCAGGAGAGAGCAGGCTTTCAATCTCTAAGACCTTAAGATTATTAGATCAGATCAAGCCTGATGGGGGCACGGTCACGGTTACTACACCGCTACCGGGCACGAATCTCTACACATTTTGTGAAGGACAACACATTCTCGCCGCTAAAAAGTATGAAGACATAGATTACACTCAAGGTTACTCGGCGATAAGACTCAAGAACTTTACCTCAAACGAGATTAAGAGAGTCCGAGTAAGCATTTTCTTTTCCATGATTGCCAATAGGCTCTTTTCAATTTCTCATGAAGCCTTCTTCAAGTTCGTCTATCCCCTTCCGAGCATAGTAAGTGATGTGGTGGATATTCTAAAAGATCAAGTAAGAAGGTTGAAGCCCCTCCGGGATATTATAGGTGCGTAATTCACGATGAAGGCTTTAAAATGAAGATGTTAATGATAACAAATGTGTTCCCTCCCTACGTCTTTGGAGGCGTATCGTACATTGTCTACCAATTGGCTAAGGCGTTTTCCAACATGGGTCATGACATCCACGTTGTCAGCGCTAAAACGCCATCACATAAATATGATTCGACTTATCCATGTAGTTTTCCAGTCCATTTCATAAACTGTAAACCCTATTACTACCACATCTGGTACAATAAGCTCCTAAAGCAGTTTCTTAAAGATTACCGAACATCCGACTTTGATGTAGCTCTTACAAATTGCATCGTAGGCTTCGATTTAGAGATGCTTTCCATCATGTATGTCCACGACTGCATACCAGTTGACGAGGAGTTTAGAGTGTCTCCATCAGGCCTTGTGAACAAAGTGAAATTCGCCCTAGATAGGGCTGCAGGTCGGCATTTGAAGAGGCATGTTGAAAGAAAGAGCTTCTCGGCTGTGAATGGATTGGTCTACAACAGCTGGCTTACTAAAAGGTATACAGAGCATCATTATCCTTCGGTGAGGTGCAAGGAAAACAATGTAATCTATTATGGTGTAGATGCAGAGTTCTTTCAACCAACAACCGATGAAAGGGACGACTATTTCCTATTTGTAGGCGGGCTCGCTCCTCGTAAAGGGATACACAACATTGTAGATCTGGCCATGAACAGCGACTATAAAATCAAGGTAGTAGGTAGTGGAGGTCTAGTGAGTGAAATAAGAGAGACAAAATCGACAAACATTGAGTACTTGGGTTACGTCGAACAGAAAAAAATGCCTGATCTCTATTCCCGAGCTATTGCAACCATACACCCTACTTTATACGAGCCCTTCGGATGCACTATTATGGAGTCGCTGGCCTGTGGAACACCTGTCATCGTGTCAAATGAAGAATTTTGTGGGGCCTCTGAAATCATGCCAGATGCTTGCGTAAAGAAAATAAATCCACTCAACCATGCTGAATTCTTAACCTGTGTGAATGAAATGTATGAGAACAGAAACGACATCAGAAGAGAGAACCACAGGAATTTTGCTGTTAAGCATAGCTGGAGCTCCACAGCCAACGAGATAGTTTCCTTCATAAAAGAATTCAAGGATACAAATGCTTCCCAGTAGGGTTAGCTGAAGAAACGCTTGAGGGATGCGTAAAATCTGAGAGTTGGTTTAATCGACCTCCCAGGAAAAACTAAGGGGTTGAATATAGGGCTCGGTTATCTTGCTTCTTCATTGATGCTCAAGGGACATGCTGTTCAAGTGTTAGACTTCAACAATAACCCGAGGGATCTCGAAAAGCGGCTAAAGGACGCATCAAGCCTTGATGTAATAGGGGTATCCGTCAAATCTTTTACTTATCAAAGCACACCTCAGATACAAAGGGTCATCAAGAGAAAAGACCTCATTAGTGGAGGTCCGCACATTACTCTGGATGGATTTAACTTCCTCAAAGAAAATGATGGCTTCGAGGTAGCTGTCGTTGGTGAAGGAGAAGAGACGATAGTGGAGTTTATTGATGCCAAAGAGAAGGGATCGAATTTCGACGGCATTAAGGGCATCATTTATCGAGATGACGGTGAAATCATTGTAAACCCTCAACGTGAATTCATTAGTGATTTGGATCTTTTACCCTACCCAAATTACGAAGTCTTTGACACATACGTAGGAAGGCTCCCAAAGTACCCTATAATCACGAGTAGAGGTTGCCCCTATCCCTGTATCTTCTGCTCTGTTGGAAGGGTATCTGGGAAGAAATGGAGGTTCAGGCGACCAAAAGAGGTGGTGAAGGAGCTCGAAGCGGCTAAGGAAAAGTACGGCAGTATTAGCTTTGATGTCTTAGATGACAACTTCACTCTGGATATAGAGAGAGCCAAAAAGATATGTGAGTTATTGATCGAGCGTAAAGTGGATATGAGCTGGAGTTGCCCTAATGGAATCAGGGCTGATAGACTAAATGAAGAACTGGTCGCCTTAATGAAGGAATCTGGCTGCAGGAGCGTCTCTCTCGGAGTTGAAAGCGGGGTTGAAAACGTTTTTTACAATGCCAAAAAGGTTGAGAAGCTGGAGGACATCGAGAGGGCAGTTAAAATCCTAAAGAAGCATAGGATTAGAGTCGTGGGCTACTTTATAATAGGGTTACCTGGTGATAACATGGAAAATGTAGAAAGATCCATAGAATTTGCCAAGAAGATCGGACTCGATGAGTCAGACTGGAATCTCTTGGTTCCCTACCCTGGAACAGACATTTGGCAGTGGGTCAATACGAACGCAACTGTCCTTAGGGATTGGAGAAAGGGCTTTCATTTTGGGCTTTCGGTTTTACCCGTTTTTGAGACAGAGGATTTTACTGAAAGAGAGAGAATGGTTGCATACGAAGCAGCAAATATAAAATGTAGAAACTACCTTGCCTTCTTCGATGAGAATAAATCATTTCTATCAAATGCGGTTACTGTGTTGAGCAAGATTTTGAGTTACGATGCAAAGGGATTACCAAGACACCTCTTGTGGGCGTTGAAAGACATTAGAAGGATAATTGTGAGGCTCTCAAGAATCGAAAGCCCTAGAATGTTGTCTAGAGGCCTAAAATGGATATCACGATTTTCACTGGAATAACCAATATCGAGTCAACGAGTGTTGGAGAGGTCTTTAGACGCAATCTTTTAACAGAATTAAGAAGAAATCGTTCAAATTTGAAGATAAGAGAGTTTTGTATGGAATCAATCGAAGTAGCCAAAAGACTTCCCCTTCATCCAGACAAAGCCGTAGTCAGATACCTCTACTATCCGATTAAGGCAATGAAGCACTTTTCAGAACTTAACCATGTCTTGAGCCATGCGGACGCGCATCTTGTACACCTTTTGCCAAAGAAGAGCAAGAAAATTACATCTTGCTACGACCTTTATCCAATAAGCAACTGGGAAAATAGTCTTCGTTCACATCTAAGGCATCTCCCATTCAGAATCCTTAGCATCCAAGGACTGATGAAGAGTGACGCCCTCATCACCATATCCAATTTCTCAAAGGAAGAAATAGCCACGCGGATAGGTTATCCCAGAGAAAAAATAAAGGTCATCTACGAAGGGGTCGACCACGAAAAATTTAAACCGATGTCTCATGGTGAAAAGTCGAAGGCAAAATACAGAATAGCTCATAATGAGAAAGTGATCTTGTACGTGGGCTCTGGAGAACGAAGGAAGAACTTACCTACACTAATCCATGGATTTAAGAAGCTCACTAAAATATATCAAAATGTCAAACTGATACTGGCAGGAAAGCTTGAAGATGAAGCGAAAAGAGAACTTCAAAACTTAGTGAAGAATCTGAGCCTAGGAAAAAGAGTCATTTTTACAGGATATATTCCTAGCGAAGAATTGCCACAATTGTACAACATGGCGGATGTGACCGTCTCACTCTCTTTATATGAAGGAGGGTTCTGTTTGCCCATCCTTGAAGCAATGGCTTGTGGTGTTCCAGTTGTTGTTTCAAACATACCTCCGCTGAAAGAGACCGTTGGCTCGGATGCTAGCATGATGGTCGCCGCTAACGACCTAGAGGGTTTTGCCAACGCAATTCAGGAAATTTTTACTAATGATGAAATAAGAGAAGAAAAAATCAAGAGAGGCATAAAGAGAGCCCAGATGTTCAGTTGGAAGAGAGTGGCCAAAGAGACGTTGCAAGCTTATGAAGAAGTTATAGCAGCTTCTTAATTAAACTTGAGAATCTTATGAGGATCTTGTATCTTATCCCATCTGAACCCATACCCAGCAGCTATGCAAGATTCGTGCACAGTTATGAGTTGGCTTCACATATAACAAAGCTTGGCCATCATGTACTTTTCTTCGCCAGAAGTCCTTATCGTTATCGATTATGCAGGATTGTGTATCGAGGTCTTGATATAAGATACGTGCGATATCCAACAGGCTTTCGACCATGGCACATCTCTTTTGTTCCTATGGCGCTTTTGAGCAACTCTAAGATTAAAACGGTAGAAAGGGAAGTAGACGTTATACAGGAGAGGCTTCATGTCCCCCTCCTCTTTGCCCCCAATGTGAAGAAACCTCTCGTGTTGGAAGTCAATAATCCTTACGTAGAAGAGCATTTTGAAACTTCGGTCTTCCGCGGGATTGCCTATAGCAATAGAAGAAAACAGTTTGAAAGATGCAGCGCCCTTATAACACAGACAGAGACTTTAAAAAAAATATTGAGCGCCCATACAGGCAAAGAAACGTCTGTAATCCCCAACGGTGTCAACACCTCATTATTCAGACCAGACATCGCATCGGATGAGATAAAGAGACAGTATGGCACTGAAAATTGTGTCACTGTAACATACGCTGGCTCCCTTGAAAGACATCACGGAATGAGCCTTATCCCGCTCATCGCCAAAACGGTAATAGAGAAGCATGCAAATGTAAAGTTCTTTATCGTGGGAAGTGGTCCCTGCTATAAGGATCTGCATGAGGGTCTATCAGGAAAACTAAGAAAGCATGTGATCTTAACCGGTCCACAGAGATATGAAGTGATCCCCAAATTCTTAGCTTCGTCAGACGTTTTACTTGCACCCTTTGACACTACTCAATCTAAATCGCTGGAGAAGTATGGCTTTTGGTGGTGTCCCTTGAAGCTCTTTGAGTATATGGCGTCAGGCAAATCGATAGTGTCTTTTGACTTTTTTGAGGTTCGAAAGATAGTTAGGGACGCAGGGTTGTTGGCAAAGCCAAGGGATGTAAAACAATTCATCGAGTATTTATTATGGTTGATTGAAGATCACACTTTAAGAAAACGACTGGGTTCGAAGGGAAGAGAAATCGCTGAAAAAGAATATACATGGGAAAAAAGAGCTGAACAGGTTACGAAGGTGTACGAAAAGGTTCTTCAAGGCAAACCCTGTTAACACAAGACAAGCCGTGCACTTTTATGACGGAAATACTTTTTTCAAATATAATTTCATCTCGAATACATCTAAGGCCTTCTCAAACCATGTGTCACCTCTGGGTATCCTCTTAAAGATGACAAAGCCAAACTTTTTGTAAAAGGCTATGGCTCGTTTATTTTCACAACTTACCATGAGATACACACAGTCCTTTCCCTCTTTGGACGCCATGTTCAGCGCAGTTGAAAGCAAAGAGGACCCTATTCCCATGCCTTGGTACTCATCGAGTACACCTATTCCGAGCTCCACTGACCTTGTCTCCTTCTTTAGTCTTCGAAGATATGCTAGGCCGACGACCCTGTTATTAAAGAACGCAATGAATAGTGTGTGCAGAATGCTTGGTGCTACTCGCTTTAACAATGGCTTGACTGGGTCTACACTTGACAAGAACAGAGAGGCTTGGTGGATTAACCATCTTGGATTTGAAGTTGTCTGGAAAAAGGGTGGATGAAACAACATCTTGCTTCTATCCGAGAGGCTCCTATAAAACCTATTAAGAGTGAATACATCCAGTGGACGCATACGTCGAACGAATAGACTACTTCGCACGGTTATGTACCTCATGTGGTGTTCCAACCATCTGTATTTCCTACAATAAACAACTCTAAGAATAAAAAAGAGAAGGCAACTATTTGCGATTAAGAAACGCTCAAGAGAAATTCTCTCAAGAAATTGGTAATAAGACAGTAAAATACACGACTCTCAAGGTGAGGGACTTCTTCGACAAAGAGAGTATTCATTTAGATATCCATGTAGAAAGCGACCCAATCCTTAGCTACGAGCAGAAAATGAGGCATGAGGCTGTAATCGAATTGGTGCAAGCAACTCAGGGCGACACTGTTCTTGATGTAGGCTGTGGAAACCTTAGAGACATCTCTAGATTGGCAAGACAAGGAATAGAATGCGTAGGAGTGGATCTCTCCAAAGGCATGATTCAGGAGGGGCTAAAGAAGATCAAGAAAAATAAATTGAAGAACGTTGACCTGCTAATCGGTTCCGCAACAAATCTGCCCTTGAGGAAAGAAACCTTTGACAAAGTGATTTGTAGCGAGGTCATTGAGCATATACCGAAGTGGGAAAGAGCTGTTGAAGAAATAGTAAGACGTGTTAAACATGGAGGCAGACTGGTAATAACGACTCCCAACAGACGCAGCCTCTATGGTGCCTACAGGCGATACAGGAGATCAAAAGACCGCTTTCAAGGATTATTGGGCATAAGAGCAAACAGTCATCCTCATCCTTATGATGAATGGATGACTCAGAGAGAAGTTGTCGACATACTTGAGGGAAAGGGTATTGCCATTGATAAGAAGGTGGGCATATGTTTCATTCCTTCTCACTTTGCCTACCAACTTTCTCATAGTCGTAAAATGCTTTGTGCCAAGTTGACATGGTACATTGAAAGGAAGGCTCGGCACTGGATACATGATAAAGGGTACATGATTGGCGTCTCAGGCGTAAAACAGAGACCTTTAACGCGGTTAGCTCAATGATTTGTCAAGTCATAGGGAATTTTCGGTCTTGACTCGAGTTCTTTTAGTAAACCCACCTTATTCAGTGGTCTCTATGAACATGGGTTTGCTTTACATCGGCTCTTTTCTTGAGGAAAAAGGAATAGATGTGGAAATTTTCGACTATGCCCTTTGGGTAGATCCAATAACACAACTAAAGCTAAGGTTAAAAGATGTCGATTATGTAGGAATCTCTTGCATGACAGCGCAAGTCAAAGGTGCGTTAAAGATCAGTAAAATCGTTAGGGAATACGACTCTTCTCTCCCTCTTATATGGGGAGGAATTCACCCAACCCTTTATCCAGTTCAGACATGCCTCAGTGAGAGTGTAGATTATGTTGTCGCAGGTGAGGGTGAGTACACTCTGTTTGAACTAATTGATGCGTTGGAAAAAGGAATGCCGCTTACGCATATCATAGGTGTAGCATACAAGGATGGTGATAAGGTAAAACTGAGCTCAGAGCGTTCCTTTCTAAACCTTGACGAACTCCCTCAACCTCATTACGATCTTGTCGATATAGAGGAATACAAGAAACAAAGCCATGAGGGTTTTTTCCCAGTCCATTCTGGCCGGGGGTGTCCTCATAGATGCTCCTTCTGCATTAATGTGGCGGTAAGGAAGAGGCTCTGGTCAGGGAAAAGCTCAAACAAAGTCCTCGATGACATTGAGGTTCTATACCACAAATACAAGATCAAAAAGATAATCTTTAACGATGATAATTGGGCTACATCAAAAAAGAGAGTCTACGAAATCTGCCGAGGTCTAAAAGAGCGTGGGCTTGTCTTGGATTTTAGCGCGGACATAAGAGCGAATTACCTTAACGATGAGTTTCTAGGATTTTTGGCAAAGCATGGGCTCATACGCGTAGGCATAGGCGCTGAGAGTGGCTCCGAGAGGATTTTGAAGATGCTCAATAAGGATTTGTCTGTAGATCAGATAGTTAGGTCTGCGAGGCTATGCCAAAAGCATCAAGTTACGCCTTTCTACTCCTTTATGATCGGACTACCTGGTGAAACGTGGGATGACATAGTGAAAACTTGGGCGTTGATAAAGACAATCAAGAAAGTTTGTCCCATAGCTACTCACACAGAATTACAGCTTTACCGACCTTATCCAGGCTCAGAGCTCTTTCATAAGGCTAAATCTTTAGGTTTTCATGAGCCCCAAACTCTAGAGGAGTGGACCGATTCCTTTGACGAGTTTATTCCTCCCAATAAGTTGCCATGGATAAGTGGTCCTGACAGAATCCAGACTGTGAGATTTATATCTTGGCTTGGCAGAGACTCGATGGCTTCTTGCATGCGCATCAAAAGACCAAGAGAGATTTTTATGTCCCTTCTTGCTGTCGATTGCATTTTGAGATGGAGGCATAAGCTGTTCCATTTCACTCCAGAGTTCAGTTTCATAATGAAAATGTTCCCGCATGTTTTTGAAGTGATATGAACTGATGGAGCTGCGTGTTATCGCAAAACTGTTCCTCCGCGTGTAGTTGTTTTACTTTGCTCCAAAGCGCACTAGTAACAGGATGTAGCGGTTTCATCGGAACAGAACTAGCGACATCTCTTGTGAAAAAGGGTTGGGACGTCACTGGTCTTGTGAGAAGCAAAGAGAAAGCTCGACAAATGGAGGAGATGGGCATAAACACTCTAATTGCGGACATAACGAGAGAAGATGAATTGAAAAAGATTTCCCTCGAAGCTGACGCCGTCTTTCATTTGGCAGCTTCACGAACCAGCGAACCAGATATTGTGTACCAAGTCAATGTGGAAGGCACAAATAACTTAGTCAATACATGCATGAGGGAAAACATAAAAGTCTTCGTGTATGCCAGCAGCGTCGCCGTCTACGGTGATAAGAAGGGACAGATGGTTAATGAGTCTTCCCCAATAAGCCCTGACCTAGACTACAGTTGGTCAAAGATTAAATCCGAAAAAATATTGTTAAATGCCTATTCAGAAAATGGTTTTCCGACAATAATTTTGAGACTGGCGTGGGTTTACGGACCCCCAACAGTAGAAGCGCTAAAGAAAGGGACGGTAAGGCTAGTCAACGACGGAGGATTCTGGTTCGGTTTCGTCAACGTCGAGGACGCAGTGCAAGCCTTTCGGATAGCCGCAGAAAAGAAGTCAAAGGGAGAGATCTTTATAGTCTCCGACAATGAACCTGTTATGTTCAAGAACTTCTTCTGTTTTATTGCAAACACCTTGATGCTTCCCCATCCAAAAAACATCTCTATGCTAAAATTAAAGTTTCTCAGCGCGATGCCAGCAATAATTAGAAAGATGGTGTCAACAAGTCCAGTTCCCTCTTCAGATATTATGAAAATCTTAACGTACTCAACAAAGTTTGACAACACCAAGATAAAGCGAAAACTAGGGTTCCACCTTATGCATCCAACCTACAGACAAGGGATCTTATCCCTCAAAAGGATCGCCAGCTGATTTTTGAATTGTCAGTGCGTTTTTCTATGGTGGTCTAAATGAATGTATGCTACGTGTCGAGCATATTAAATATTCATGATCTCAGATTCTTCAAAAAATTCGCTGAGAAAGGGTATGAAGTGAACGTTGTATCCTTTGCAGAGCACAACCCAAAGCTGAACCAGAACATGACACTTTACCATTTCAGCTTGCGAAGCCTACTTGATATTCCTAAAGCAGTCACTTTCCTCAAAAAGATCCTAAGGAAGATTGAGCCAGATGTACTTCACGGTGGTTTTATTCAAATGGATGGTTTTATATGTGCATTGTCTGGTTTCCACCCCTTTGTTTTGATGCCATGGGGTTCTGACGTGCTTCTCTTCCCAAGGGGATCTATTTTGATGAGGGCGATAGCAATGTACACTATAAGTAAGGCTGACATGATAACCTGTGACGCTGAATTTGTAAAAAGCGAAATCCTCCGGATTGGCCGATGTGGAGCCCAGAGGGTTATTACATTTCCTTGGGGAGTCGATCTGAAGAAATTTCAGCCAAATGTCGATGGATCCAAGATAAGAAGGAGGATTGGCTGGGAAGACAAAAGGATTATCGTTGTTACGAGGAATTTTGAGCCCAAGTACGGAATCGAGCTTTTCCTTAGAACTCTCCCGAGAATGGTTAAGGAAGTTCCAGATGTGGGTGTGCTTTTTTGCGGGAAGGGTCCTCTTATGGACCAGTTTACTAGGTTTGTTAATAATCACGGCTTAAAGGAATACGTTTTCTTCGCTGGTTTCATTGAGAATGATGAGTTACCAAAGTATCTTCGTGCTGCCGACATCTACGTGTCTACTTCAATAACCGATGGAACATCAGTCTCTTTGCTTGAAGCGATGGCGTGCGGTTTACCAGTCGTTGTAACGGACAACCCGTCCATATTGGAGTGGATAAAAGATGGAGAAAATGGCTTTGTTGTTCCTAGAAACAACCTTTCTCAACTAACAGAGAAACTCATACACCTTCTTAAGGATGATACTTTGATGAAACAATTTGGTGAAAGAAACCTCGAGATAGCCAAAGCAAGGGCTGACTGGGACAAGAATTTTGAGAGATTAGAACATACATATGAAATAGCACGAAGGCTAAATTGATTTGAAAGTGGCTTTCCAAGAGCATCCAGCCCTAGAGTATACGATAGGTCTTGCTAAGAGCCTTGTGAAGTTGGGCATTAAGCTGAGGATATTTGGGAACTCTCAGTCCGACCCTCACGGAGTAGAAACTTATTCAAGGAACCTCCTTGTGCATCAAGAATCACTTGGGATTTCTTCGAATTCCAAGTTTCTACTTTATCATGATGAGAAAACTCCTTCAAGCCTGAAACGATTAAACTTTTCTATTTTGCCCAACATAATCAGTCAACTGTTTCTTTCTACAGTCTTGGCCTTTGGAGGCTATGATCTTTACCATTTGAATCTCGCCTCAGATGCGCGCATCCCCTTGAAGGCTAGAAGATTATCTAGAACTCCAATAATATACACAAACCATATGGTGCCTATCCCAGAACCAGTCCCTTTTGAGAACTTTAAAGACCCTCTTGCGTCTTTTTACCAGGAGGAGAAACAGTGTATCCCTCGTTTAGCCGAGATCGCCTTCAAAATCGTTACATCATCTAATTATGCGAAGAACATGTTGAAGGAGGTTTTCGATATTTCCTCCACTGTCATACCACACGGAGTTGATGTAGAAAATTTTCATCCTTCAATTTTGGGAAAACTGGGAAGAGAACAACTCGGTATAGACCATGGGAGAAAATTGGTGTTATGGGTTTCACGCTTCGGCCTTCACTCCTATAAAGATCCCTTCACCTTTATCAAAGCCATTCCAAAGGTGAAAAAAGAGTGTTCGAGAGTAAGATTTTTGATGATTGGTCAAGGGCCTCTGTATCCATATGCTATGGAGATGGCAAGAAGATTGGGTGTAATGACTTCTTTGCAAACTATTCCCTACGTAAACAATCTAGGTGAGTTTTATGCTGCTGCTGATGTATTTACTCTCACGTCTTACAACGATACATTTGGTTTAACCTTGCTCGAGGCTATGGCTTGCGGCAGACCCGTCATCGCATCAAACAGCGGTGGACCACAAGAAGTGATGGGTGATGCGGGTTTGCTGTTCGAATATGGCAACCCTGACGATCTGGCCGATAAAATAATAGAACTTTTGAATGATAATGAGCTTGTGGCAAGGTTAGGTAGAAAAGCACACGAGAGAGCCTCCAATTGCTATACGTGGGAAAAGGCTGCTACCAAATATCTTGAAGTATACCATTGTGCAGCAGGTTAAACTATATGCAGGCTTCGAGAGCGGGATAGATGGATATGGTCTTTACCGGTGTTTTGAAGATGCTTGCAAAAACCCTCGTCCCAAAGAGACATCGTCTCGCGATAGGGGCAATGTACCGATCATTGTTGTATGTCGACAACTAAGTGATCTGCCCTTTTTGTGGCGGGCATTTCCGCAATTCCCACCCTTTGGAGCCGTGCGAAGACTAAACGCTCAATGTCCAAAGTGATACTCTTTGGAAAGGCACCCTTTATTGTGGCTGTATCTTAAGAATAGAACCAGTCTCTTTTCTGATAATCTCAAAGTTTTAAATTTTGCGCCAGAAATAGAATATATTCTTCAAAAGGCTTTCAGATTTATGCCCGACCTTGATTGTATTAGTGCTGACTTAGACTCGCCTTTGGCAATGGTCAAAATGGACATTAGAAACATTTCATTCAAAGATATTTTTTGATGTCACCTTATGTATTCATATTCTCGAGCATGTTAGAGACGACCAAAGGGCGATGAGAGGGTTGTTTAGAGTTTTAAAACTTGGTGGGTGGCCCATTCTACGAACACTAACTGATCCCAAGCGCGCTATGACGTTTGAATTTCAAGAGCACATTCTCGACCTAAATGGTCACGTAAGAGCATACGGGCGTGACTATGAAGATAGGCTTGAGGAAGCACGATTTACCGTAAAAGTGAATAGCTATGTAAGAGAGTTAGAGACTGATTTGATGAAAAGTATGGCTTGGACAAAGATGAAGACATATATTTATGCAAGCCGAGTCTTGCTTCATCGAAGCGACGTTTGGAATCATCTCAAGGTGATCAGAACATAAGAGAGTCATCGGAATCTCCTAATTTTGCCCATGACGTGTTGGGTGAAAGTGGGACTAGAGTGCTTCTGACGCTCTTACTAATCCTTATCGTATCATCGTTTCTCACTATACCTTGGATCCCCTCATCAATGGGCATCATTCTAGATAACTATCCCCTTGGGCTTCTGCAAACATTGCCCCCAGCCGTATGGGTTACGAGCCTTGCCTACAATATCATCGGCCTTCTAATCGTACTAAAGGGTAAGATGTCATCCTTTAACCAGCGGTATCTGTTGTTCATAACATCGTTAATGGTTGTGTTAAAGGTGGCAACCCCTGGGCTTATTGTAAAGATGCCCTATGGCCCTGACGCTTTTTGGCATTATTCCTTCTCCAACTCGATCATCCAAAATGGGCATGTAATGCCCGGCTACTCTTACTGGTCATGGCCTGGCGTCTTCATTTTCACGTCGATTCTCAAGATCGTAGCCAATCTCGATCCCTACATCATCTTTTACTTTGTACCAACCCTATGGTCGATCCTCATCATCCTTTACGTATACTTGATTGCCAGAAGATGGCTGGGGCAACCGATTGCCCTTTTGTCAGCCTTCGTCCTTGCGAACTTGACGACGCCGTTGGGGGAAGCCATGTATCTCAGCCCCCACGGCATGGCGATGCTGCTGGCGATGATGATCATATATTTCAAGGCGAACGCCATCTTCCGCGATGAGCGTCGGCTTCGATACGCGGCTATGGGTCTGATCGTGTTAGGGGCGTTAACTATAACTCATTTGATCGTATCTGTCGGCCTAGGCATGTTCTTCGCAGGCATGTTCACGGTTGAACGAAGCTGGCCTCTGCTTTCCAAGCGGGTAAATCAGATCAAAATCTCAAAACATATTACCCTCCTTGCGTTCCTCGTCCTTCCCTTCATAATGGTAACATCAGGATACATCTTCATCGTACCCTTACTAGCTTTCCTTTCAGGAGTGTATCTTTCAACAACTCCTTTCGGCATGCTCCCCAGACACGTGAGTAAGAGGGCCAACTCTTTCTTAAGACCGTTCATCGTTTTTGCATTCGGGCTTCTCTTCCTATTCGGTGAGGTCAACCTCATTAAATTGTTAATCTCTTTTATGCTCGGTTTTTGGATCAGTAAAGCGGGACATGCGATATCTGCAGCCCATGAATTCGAGTTACTACGTAGAACCGAAAGGAGAAGCCAAACTCTTCCATTAGTTACGCTTATATTCATCTCAATGATAGCATGGTGGTGGTTTACCGCCCCTGACGTGTTCGTGGATCTGGCCACAGTTACAAGATCTTTTTTGACTCAGTACCAGATGATCGTGTTTCACCCATTGGGCAATTTGCCTCCAAATCTCATGCAAAAGTTCGAGCTATCCTCACTTTGGTATGACACATTGCGCTTCATGATCATAATGATGATTATCTTGGGAGTCTATTTGGCTTGGAAGCGGAGTAAAGGCGCAACGACGAGATTCATTTCACTTGTAGGAGGTGTCTTTGCGATGTGGGGGGCGATGCGCATCATCCCGGGCTATGGCACGAGACTGGACCCGATGTTCATATTGTTGGGTGTAGTTGCCATGTCTGCTGTGCTCGTCACGAATAATAAGATGGGGCATAGGAGATTTTCATTACTTACGTTGATCTGCATATTTTCTCTCATGTCCTTTTCGTTCCTCGGAGCCTATGATCCCCATATTCAGTCTTATTTAATGACCAAGGAAGACGAGTCAGCAGGCATCTTCATCTCAGACAAAACTCCTCTTCCAAAATCACAACTAATATTCATAGGCGACTCTCGCATTTATGCCTTAGCAAGATATCGGAGCCCAGAGCTAGGAGAGTACCAATATTCTTTCGAATTCCAAGATGCCTTAAGGTTAGAGAAGAAAGGTCTTGGCTACGGAGTCTTTCATGCAGATTACATATTACTAAGTAACATCGCCAAATACAAATGGATATTCGAAGGTATTGACCTCCACTTGAGTAAAGACAGAATTGATAAACTCAAAACCGAACCGCATTACCTAAGAATCTATCACAACGGTTACAATGAGATCTACATAAAATCGTGATGCCATGTGCGTGGCTAATTAAAATTGGAATTGACGGTATTCAATTTAGGAACATAATTGCGTGAAAATGCTATTGCTCTGTTGCCTATTAAGCGCATCGTCTTTGGTCTTTGAACTCTTTTAGGTCTTGGAAGGTTTGCGAATCCTTTTCATATATCCAAACCGATCAAACTGGTATGGAGAGGCTCCCCTTGGAGTCCTTTATCTATCTGCTGTTCTCGAAAATGCCGGGCACAAGACCGATCTTTTCGATTTAACTCCCTATCCTGCCAATGAGAAGATTGTTGTCACTCATCCAAACCATCAGGTTCAATCTTACTCATATGCAAGGGATCTTCTTAGCCGGATAAGAGAGTTTAAGCCTGACTTTGTGGCATTTTCGGTCATTAACCCACACCTTTTCATAAGCGTTGCCTTAAGCAATTTAATCAAGAACAACTACGATTTGCCCATTATTTTCGGTGGCCATCATCCAACTGCTAACCCAGAAGACACGATTTCCCAGAAGTCTGTAGATATGATATGCGTAGGTGAGGGAGAAGAAGCGATGCTGGAGTTAGTTTCCAAATGGCAGAAAGGCGAGGATTATAAGAATGTCCAAAACATATGGGTGAAAATAGGGGAAAAAATCTTCAGAAATCCACCTAGACCGCCGATACAGAATCTAGACGATTTGCCCCTCCCAAATAGAGACCTTTTGGATCCTCGTCACTTGAGCAGTGAGATGTATGGTGCCAACTTTATCACTGGTAGAGGTTGTCCCTTCCAATGTACCTACTGCCACAACGTGTACTTACAAAATCTGTACAAGGGTCTAGGCAGATACGTAAGGTTCAGGGAAATAAAGTACGTAATCGATGAAATAAAATACGTGATTGAAAGATACAATATCAGAAAACTAACTTTTTCCGATGACACATTCACTCTAGATAAAAAGCGGACTATGGAGTTTTGCCGCATTTATAAAAAGGAAATAGGTCTACCCTTTATCTGTCAAACAAGAGTGGATACCATTAACAGAGAGTTGTTAGAAGCTTTAAAAGATGCTGGTTGTGAGCAGATTGACATGGGTATTGAAGCAGGCGACGATTACCTCCGACGCTCTATTCTAAACAGGCATATATCTCGTGCCAAGATATTTCACGGCTTCAAACTTGCAAAAAAGATTGGGCTAAGAACGGCCTCATTCAACATGATTGGCATTCCGTTTGAGACAAACAAGACTGTAAGAGAGACCATTGAGATTAACAGAGCCGTGGGACCTTATATTGCATTGTGCACCCTTTTTGCTCCGTTTAGAAAGACGAAACTAGGTGACTTTTGTCATGAAAAAGGATGGATTAAAAGTCCAGTGGAGAAGTTACACGGCTACTATTACGACACAGTCCTAGAGCTTCCATCAATTTCACGCAAAGAACTTATTGGATTTGCTAGATTCTTTACGGTTTATGTAAAGTCCCCAATGGGTTTTGATCCGTTTATCGATCTTTTGCGCTACATATATATGAGTGCTCCATCAAAAAGGCTCCGTACTATAATCGATTTTGGGATAGGAATTTACTTAAGCGAGTCCGATCCACCGAAGGGTGTAAAGTCATCATCTAGGTTTGTAGCAAAAAAGGCTCTAAAGTATATAGGAATATTGAAAGATGCAACTACATGATGGCTTATTGTGGTCTTAGTAATTATTCGTAGGTGACTCGAAATGACCTCTCTCTTCAGGATTTCCTATTTCATATCAAGTAATCACCTTATTAACAGATTGAACAGTCTTCACTAAAGCTTTTGTAAAGAAGGGTCTAAATGTTAATCCCTCCCACAAAGCCGTATTTCTCTAATGAGGACATCGAAGAAATCAAAGTCGAAGTCGGGAAAATTTTCAAGTCAGGTATGTTGACCCTTGGCGAAAACACAAAACGCTTTGAAGAAGAGTTCTCCAAAATGATGGGAGTTCGTTACGCTTTGGCTGTCAACTCTGGCAGAAGCGCTTTAGAAATAACCCCTTGTAACCCTAGTCTTAAAGAAGGTGATAAAGTTATAGTTCCGACGGCACATTCATACTCCCTTTTAATACTTCTGGGCTTCGATAAGTCAGCTCGGCGAGTTGAAGCGTTCAACGTAGGATTCGGGGCTAGGTTACGTGAAAAACATTGCAAAATACTAACTGAGTAAAAAAGGTTACAGAGATTCGCTATGGCTATTAGAGAGAATAGCTCAGCGATCCATGTTGCGCAAGGAGCATCCTACCTACTCATACAAAACACAGTCTCCATAACTATCTCAATTATATCCTTCGCCATCATTGCCAGACTGATCACTCAAGCCGAAATGGGAGTCCTTGCTGTACTAATGCTAATTGTTGGCATCTGCCAGCTCATCGCAAATCTGGGCTTACCAAGCGCAGCAACGAAATTTATATCACAATGCGTGGGGAAAAACGATCATGAAAGCGCCGCCAGTGTCTCTTACCAGATTCTCAGGGTCAGCCTCACTATTTCAGTCGCCCTAGCGATTTTTTGCTTCATTCTGTCCGATTCAGTTTCACTATATCTATTCAAGACCTTAACCTATGCGATATTATTCAAAGCCCTAGCTTTCGACATCATCCTTATAGCTGGAATTTTTCCTTGTGTTAACAACAGTCTACTCGGGTTACAAAAATTCCGTGAGGTTTCAATCATTAACATTATCAGCAAAGCGATGAAACAAACCCTAATAGTTTCGCTGCTCCTCTTGGGTTACGGACTATTTGGCGTGCTGGTCGCTTGGTGTATCTCAGATATCATTAACTGTTCGCTGGGCACAACTGTCATCATCAAATCCTTTGGTTTTCAAACCTCCCGCTTCAGTTTAAAGCGCTTAATAAAATTCTCATCACCTCTATTCTTAGGCGAAATTGTAGGCTTCTCCTACGAATGGTTCGACCGAGTTTTGTTGCTGGCATTCGTCTCCTTAAACGAACTAGGCGTTTACAATGTCGCTCTCACCGCCTTCAGCATCCTAGCAGGGATTCCGGGCGCCATATCCACCGCCCTATTCCCAAAATACTCCGAGATCCACAGCAGAGAAGGCATCCAAGCCGTAGAAAATGCTATTTTCACCGCCTCCAGATATATCTGCTACATCACAGTGCCCTTAGTCCTCGGTCTCCTAGCCACCGCTATCCCCGCCATATCCCTATTTGCAGGCGAAGCTTACGCAGCCGGATCCAAACCCCTCATGATCTTAAGCCTATTCTTAGCAGCATCATGCATCGGCTCAGCCCTCAGCGGAATCTTCCTAATCCTCGAAGAAACACCTATTGCCTCTGTACTAACCATCATAAATATCCTGATAGGGGGAACCTTTGGTGCTTTACTCTTACCCACATTTGGCATCGTCGGCGCATCCATAGCCCGAGGAATAGCCATGCTCTTAGGCCTAGCCCTATCCATATGGTTCCTCAAAAAGAAGATAAAGCTGGTATTTGACCAAGAAGCCTTGTGTAAGAGCCTCATAGCCGGCCTTGCCATGGTCGGAGTCGTCACCCTTGTGGAGTACGTGTGGTACAGTAAGTACCTGCTACCATTATACGTGCTAACTGGAGGCTTAGCATATCTAATTATGTTACGAGTCCTACACGCAACCAGAAAAACCGACATCCAGCTCATCCAACAATACCTAGGAAAACGCCTAGAACGTCTAACAAATCCAATAAGTTCTTTCCTACTGGGCTGAGAACAGGCGTGCGCAAAAGCAGAAATGCCAGCATTGTTAAGCTAGGTCATTAGGCGCTTAATACGGCTCGATACCTTCTGTACGTGGCTATAATCGCAATCGATAAAGTAAACAAGAAAAGACTAGTAATAATGGAATCTAAACGAATCCCCCACGGAGTATAGTTGAGAAGCAACCCCGTCAAAGGCGTTATAACTATGCTTAATCCAACGCTCAAGGCAAACCGCTCTATGTCATCAATCTCCTTTCTGGGGAACAACGCTTGTATGGCAACAAAACCTGGGAGAAAGAGAACGAATATTGACCCTACAATCCATCTAAACATAACCAGCGGATACGTGTTCGGAATAATGTACACCGCCAACAAAACAGCAATTGAAGCCACTAACAACTAAATAAAACCACAGGTTTTCAGACCTAACCCCCAAATATTCAAGGTAGGCTCCAACCCTCGGTGAAGGAAGCTCCAACTCAATTTTTTCTTCATCCCTCAACTTCTCAACAATCTTAACGAGCTCGTCTCTCGTAACATCAGGCTTTTTTTCCCGCACAATTCTGAAAAGTTCGGCAACGGTCTCGGGATGTCTGGACTTAATTGTCTCCTCAACCATCCGTTCAACAGAATTGCTTTGAACAACTCCCACAGTTTTCTCACCAGACTTTCTACCCTTCATACAAACCAAACTCTGATTGAGTGAAACCTTTTATATTAAAAGCCTTTGGAAGTAAATAAAAACTTACGCGCTGAGAAAACATGAATCCAAGACAAAGACGGTTAATAATCATCTATTTGGTCATAACAGCGTTCCTCATTTCTCTAGCGTGGACAAACTTATCCAACACTTCAGCCTCAACCAGCCAGAACATCGCCCTTGGAACAGTCAACAGCGAAGACCAAAAGTTTAAGGAAGCTCTCGCAATGGTGCGTGAGACCGAGGCTGCAGGAGCTGATTACGCTCAAATCAAAGATTTCGTTGACAGACTAAACCTCGCTCTAAACCTAACCGACGAGACAGAAGCAACCATTATTCTTGATCAGATAAAAGCTGAGGCATCTCAGCTTCGAGACGCAGCCTCATTAAGGTCCTTTTACAACAAGATTTTCGTCTTCGCTATGGTGCCCGTGGCTGCGTTAATCACCACGGTCTTCATTCATTATATCGTAAAGTGGCGTCAAAGCAAAGTTGAGCAAATAATGAACATGAGGATCAGAGAGAAAAGAGTTGCCCAAAATGTCTGAAGACAAAAAGCGTGCGCTAGTAGTATTCGTGTCTGCCTTCATGATTTTTGCCATGCTTGCCTACGTAGCGGTTACTCCTTTGCCAAAAGAAAAATTTTTCCAGCTATACGCCCTAGGCGAAACAAGAATGGCTGAACGCTACTACCCAAACAACAACACCAACATACCCACAGACACACCAGTAAAATGGTACCTCGGAACAACCAACTTCATGGGCTCCACACAGTTAGCAATCGTACGAGCCAAACTCGGAAACCAAACTCTGACACCTCCCAACGAAACCATCGCAACGCCGGCACCTCTGCCAACCATCATCGAATTCAGCAGAGTACTGCAGAACAACGAAACCTGGGAATTTCCGTTCATCTGGAAAATCGTAAACACCACTGAAGTTGGCAACCTAACCTACCTAACATTAAACATAAATGGCTTAGAAATACACATCGAAGATGTGGGAGCAAAAGACGGCTACAACTACAGACTAATGTTCGAGCTGTGGACACTCGACACAGAAACCAACGAAATCATATTTGGCTGGAAAGCCAGCAACGACCGACGAGTAGCATGGCTTCAATTATGGTTCAACGCCACCCGATAAGCTAGTGGCTTCATGAAAACGCTATCTTTTAAGATGCTTCTCCGAAAGAGCGGAACAGTTGAATCCATGTTGGCAATAGCCCTCATAGTCGCTATTCTAGCCTCCATAACCTCGGTCGTAAACCACGTCAACTCTCAAGCTGAAACAGTGAGAAAACTGCTGAACGTCGGGGAAACCTTCCTAGTCTTAAGCAAGAACTCAACCTCCATAACAGACAGCAAAGTAGACACAGAAGTAGCCAACCTAGTCAAAAACGTAGCCAACACAAGGTATGTGCTACCCCAAAAAGTTTTCACAGCCAACTTAATCACAACATCAGATCACTCACAAACAGTGCTTGTTAGAGGTGTCAATACCCAAGATTTCCTAGAAGCTAGAAACGCCCAAAACAACGGCGTATCTGCCAATGGCACACAAGCAAACGTCGGCGAAATCCTCTCTCGACTGGCCTCAGTTGACAAAGGAGACGAGATAAACATAGCAGTCGGCAATAGAATGGTGACGCTCGAAGTAGCTGGCATTATACAAACATTAACGCAAAGCGACACCGAAATCATCGTGCCTATGAACGTCGCCAACCACCTAACAGAAGACAACAGCAAGTTATCCTTAATCGAGTTCGCCATCAAAGATGACGCGCAGACAGAAATTGACAACCTAAACGAGCGCCTACCAGCAAACGTGAAAATACTCCCAACTCAGCAAACACAGGCTTTTATACAAGACCTAAACACTCAAACCCTCTCCTTCCTAAGCCTGTGGTCCATCGCAGTATACGCTACTGTAACAGCTGCTTCCTACGTAGTAGCCTCACGCCTGACCATTGAATCGAGCTACGAACTAACAATGCTTAAGGCTCTTGGAGTAAAACCTATCTTTCCGTTCAAGCTAATCCTCTCCTTAACTCTAGTGATAGCACTACTTGGCTCAGTCCTTGGACTGGCAATTGGCTTGTCTGGAGCCCAAATCATCTCTACCACCACAAGATGGTTATTGAAAAACATCCAAATTGCACCCGTCTTGGAAATTCAACAAATAGCTCAAATCATTCTTTTCACATTAGCCGCATCCATTCTTGGAAGCATATTTCCTGCGCTCAAAGCCATGCGCAAAACATACGCGGAGCTACCATTATGAGGCTGATAAGCTTCAAGTATATGCAAAGACAACCCCTCTTAATCTTGACACTTGTACTTATGATAGCTTCGGTGCTGTTCTCGATCACATCCTTTGGTTTCCTTGGCTTCTACAAAACCTTCAATGCATACTTGGGAGAGGAAGAAGACATCATAGCGATTTACGAAACTCGAAGCGCTACACCATTTACAGGCGTCATTCCGCTCCAACTGACTACACGAATTGAAAATATAAGCGGAGTTATAGCAAACAGTCCTGAAATCATTGCTCCCACTCTTGTGAGAGGTAAATCCGTTTTCTTCAGAGGTGTGATACCCGAAGAATTTTCCAAACTCAACCCGTTAACCATGTTGGAAGGCGAGACTCTGCAGCTGAGAGACACATACGCCACAATTGTTGGAAAAAGACTAGCAGACTCTATGGGTCTAAGAGTTGGTGATGGTGTTCTTGTTCTTGGAGTGAGGATTGACCGTTACTTGGAGCTTGATGTCAAAGGCATTTATGAATCCAAATCAGCATTAGATGACGAAGCCATCGTTCCGCTTTACATAGGACAGTGGCTCAGAGGAACAAGCTATCAAACCATTACTGTCATACGGGTGAAAATTGACAAGGGCAAGCTGACACCCACACAATTGTATGCAGCGATAGCAGACGAAGCAGAGGCATCGCCACCTAGCAGAAAAACAAAACCAAGCCCAATTGAAGAAATCATACCAATATCAAACGCTGCTATCAATCCAGAGACCATTGGTGTTAAAGAAACTCAAGAGTTCATGAAAACCTATCTGGAGAAATCAGGTATGACTCAAGAAACACTTTTAATTCTCTCCGTCGTCGTGTTCAGCTTCGCGAGTGCCACTTTGTTTAGTGCCTCACATACACTAATACGACAACACGAGCACGAGATAGCAGTATTAAGGTCCTTGGGGATATCAACAAAAACTTTGAGGCTAAACCTGATAATCAAAGTGCTGCCATGGTCTATAGCCGCTTCGTTGGTTGGAGTGCTCATTGCTGAAGCTGCGCTATTCGCAATGGAAAGTATCGGTCTGCAAGCTCTTTTTCACACCATCCACTTTCAGCCTGACCCGTTACTTATCATACTCAACGTCCTATTAGTCTTCGCAATAGTTGTTCTAGGTATAATGCACTCATCAAAAAAGCTAAACCCAAAATGACGAAAAATTGGATGTACGCTTTCATACCCTTAATTGTCGCCGTAGCCCTCCGACTCTATCCTTATCTTGTTTCAGGGATGCCATTCTCACTAGACGCTTGGGGACCAATTCGAAACACCGAACTCCTTTTAATGAACACTCCAATAAATCTCGGAGACAACAAAGTCTTTGACGGCTACAATAATTATTGGCCAGCCATCAGTCTCTTTGGCGCTGTTGTTTCACAGGTGACTTCGCTTTCACCGATACACACAATGGCAATCTACTTACCACTAACCGGGGCAATAACTATTCTAATATTCTATGCGTTCGTGAAGAGAATCTTTAATACAAAAATAGCCTTCATGGCTTCCATCATCTTTGCGACAGCTTTTTCCCATATCTACTTCACGGCAGGTGTAATAAAAGAAACCTACGCCAATCCGCTCTATATGTCACTGCTTATGATATTTCTTCACCCAGCTATAGACAAACAGAAGCAAGTGCTTCTATTCGCAGTGATTTCTGTTACCCTAGCTTTAACGCATCACCTCACCATTTTGATTACCATTGTCATCCTGTTGAGCATAACACTGGCCCGCCTTATCTATAACACGAAAAGAGGCATCGGCCCAAACAAGTCTGACTTTCTGCTCACGTCAATTCTAACAGTATCCGCTGCACTCTACAATGTGTTCTACGCCTACGCAGGCTTTCAATACTTCATAACATACAGCGACTGGTTATCCGCAGCCTCATATCAAATACTAACATTCGCGCTAGCGATGTATTTCACATACAAGCCCTCTATGCATGCAAAAACCAGAACCGCCATCATTGGGTCGGCGGCAATTGCAATCGCCTTCGTGTTTACACTGTTTATTATGAGCCGACCTCTCGTGCCTGGAGCCTTAGCCGTGCCTCAATATTACCTGTTATACAATTTTCCATATGTGATACTTGTACCATTAATAACTCTAGGATATGGCTACCTAAAACAAGTCGAAGCATCTGCAGCTCCAATGTTTTGGCTGGCAGTCATTGTAGGAATCGAAGGCTACGCACTCTTCAGTAACTCGAGCCTAAGCTTCGTCTTAACTACAAGGGGACTAGGCTTTCTGTCTGCTCCAATGGCAGTCTTTTCTGCTGCTGGATTATATCGATTATACGGAGTTGTAAAGAAGCCAAATTCCAAAAAGTTTGTGAAATTTGCAATAACAGGTATACTCATAGTTATTGCAACCTTAAGCTCCTATAGCATATACGCCACAGTGTCTCTACAAGAGCGTTACATGGGATATGCCGCCCTCTATCGCGTAGAAGAATACCAAGCAAGCAACTGGATCACAGTAAACGGCGATAAACCAACCGTTTCCGGCGACTGGAAAGTCTTCAATATCCTTCAAAGCTATTTTCAAGTAGAGGTTGATCACATTCAAGGGTTTCGCTATCTCAACGGAGAAACCGAATCACAGCCTCAAATCCTCTTTATCTATGACGAAATGCACAAAAATGGATACCTAATCGTCTACCAAGCTTTAGACCTTCAAGAGAACTGGCCAGAAAAAACGTCTCAACTGAACTTAATATACTCTAACGACCAAGTAGCCCTTTATGCTCGGACAGAGAAGAAAACATGATTGAGCTCACCAACTTAGTAAAAAGATACAGCTCAACCGAAGTATTAAAGGGAATAAACCTCTCAATCAAAGAAGGCGAATTCATTTCCATAAGAGGCAAATCTGGCGTCGGCAAAACCACCCTACTCAAAATAATAGGACTACTAGAAACACCAAGCCAAGGAGAAGTAAAGCTATTCGGAAAAAGCGTTCTCAAACTAAACGACAACGAAAAATCAAACATCAGACTACATCACATAGGCTTCATCTTCCAATTCTTCAACCTAATCCCATCACTCACAATCCTAGAAAACATAGAACTACCACAAGCCTTAGCCGGAGTGAACAAACACGAACGAAAAGAAAAAGCACACCAACTCCTCAAACACTTCGACCTAGCACACCTAGCCCAAAGATTCCCCGAAACCCTAAGCGGAGGCGAAAGACAACGCATAGCCGTCACAAGAGCACTGACAAACAACCCAAAAATCATCCTAGCCGACGAACCCGCATCCAGCCTAGACGACGAAAACTCAGCCCTACTAATGGACTTACTCGGCTACATCAACAAAGAGAGAGAAACAACCATACTGCTGACCACAACAGACCTGTACGAGAAACTGCCCACAAACAGAGACTACTTGCTAAAAGACGGACTCCTACAGGAGACGCATTTCGAAAAACTTGATTCGGCTACTGAGGTGATGAAAAGGGAGATAACGAAACAATCTCTTAGGTCTTAATGAGGTTTTTGGGCAATCAAATTAGTGCGCACAGTAACACCTAACCTCAGACATCCTCGTTCTTCTATTCTACTATGCACGCACGTGCGCGCTTGGCTCCAAAACTAACCGGAAACTCAACTTATCATAAGTTTCTGTATGCTCAATGATGGTCTACGTGATTGAAATCAATTTAAATGGTCCGTAACGATTTCCAACTTGATCCTGCCACCATTCTTTAAACCAATAAAAATTGCCGTCTCTATAACCAAACTCGGTCCAAGCCTGATCAGTAAAATATACAGAATAATTGCCACGATGCAACTAATAACACAATTGCAATCATCTAATATCACACAACAGTCACTAACTGCGAATCTTCGTAATATTTAGCAGCCTATGTTAAGAATTGCTTATTTTTCATAAGGTTTAGTTATTTTTAATATTAGTAAAATTTAAAAGCGTTAAAGAATACTAAGGTTTACTATGAACGATGATATATTCCCACGAGATATTCTATCCGATTTAACGAAATGGTTAGATAGAAGAGAAGCATACGCCATTAAAGGTCCGAGACAATCAGGAAAAACAACAGTTCTGAAAATTCTCCAAGAAAAGTTGAAAGCAAAAAACGTAGTTTTCTTGAATTTCGAGGACCCCGACGTCCTTGAGGCGTTCGAAGCAAACCCTAAAGAGTATATCAAAAGTTTCATGTTAAGAGAAGGCAAGTACTATTTTTTGATGGATGAGTACCATTACGTCAAAGACTTGGGAAAAAACCTAAAACTGTTATACGACACTTTTGACAGAGCGAAATTCATAGTCACTGGCAGTTCATCTCTTGAACTTAGCGGAGCCATGGCAAAATTCCTAGTTGGAAGAGTATTTTTCTTTGAACTTTTTCCCTTCAGCTTCCATGAATTCCTAGTTGCAAAAAATCCTAGAATTGCCAAAGTCTATAAACAAAAGAATGATCACATAAAAGAATTCCTGCTTGACGGCAAAGTTTCCACTGAAAAGGACATTTTCCTGAAAGAATTCACTCCATTGTTCAATGAATATCTAACGTTTGGTGGGTACCCAGCTGTGATTAAGGCAGAGAACTTTGAAACTAAGAAAATAATACTGAAGAATATTTATGACACCTACATTTCTAAAGACGTCATCGAGTTTCTAAGAGTCAGCGATGCATTCAAGTATCGATGCATAGTTAGGGCTCTTGCAACTCTAACTGGAAAATTGATGAATTACAACGAACTCAGCTCAGCATGCCAAAGCTATTACAAAGAGGTAAGAAAGATAATTTCGATGCTTTCCGAGACATACATAATAAAACTGATTCAACCTTTCTACAGAAATCCAGTTACAGAATTGAAGAAAAACCCAAAAATTTACTTTCTCGATCTTGGACTGAGAAACTACATAATTGGCAACTTTAACCCCCTAGAAAAAAGAACAGATGCTGGCACGTTGATTGAAAATTTTGTTCTTTTATGTTTAAGGAACAGCTTTCCCGACGAGACCATAAATCTTTGGAGAACAATAGCGAAGGCAGAAGTTGACTTCATTCTGAGGTTGAATGATGAACAAATTCCCGTAGAAGTTAAATATCAAACATTCAAGAAACCAAAAATTTCAAGGAGTTTGAGAAGCTTTATAAAGACTTACAAACCTCAAAAAGCACTGATAATCACAAAGAACTTCTGGGGCTATGAAGAAGCTAAAAATTCAACTGTAATGTTTGCTCCGGCGCATTATATTTAGACTGTTGTGTTCCACGCATAAAGTGCGCTACCTAGGCAATATTATGATTGTAGGCTCTTCTTCTTTGCTTGCGTAGCAGGCGAGTGCCAAGGCAAATAATTGGTCGTCGTGTCTGCGTTGTGGATGCCAGAATTTCAGGTGAATGTGCTCTCGCGCCGTTTTGGGTTGCAAGTATTCATACTACTGCTCGTTCATTTGTGCAATTAATTCCGCGTCATCTGATAATATACCGAGTTTCTTTTGCTCCATCAACAGCTTCACATAAGTTAATAATTCTTCCTTCCAACGATCTGTAAATACCAAACCCTTAACGTCCGAGAGTCCTACTTCATCCATCTCATCAACAATTACGTCTCCAACGCCAGTCTTATCCACACATATGCTTGCAAAACCAAAAACTTGATCCGCTCTGGCCACATGTCCTATGACATCGGGGTAAGGTGTTCCCAATGGAAACTGATGTTTATAGACAAGTCTCCGTTTGTCATTGATTTTTTGAATCACAGCTAAAACGCTGTGATCCATTTGCTTTCCAATGTCTAATCCAGCGTAAAATGATCCATGAAGCTTGTTTCTATCAATCTTTTCCAAGTCGTCGAAATACCGATTTGTCGAATCTGGGTCGCCGAGCTCTGGGTCCACACAGCTTATGATCAAGTCCATTGGGAAAAACACATTTGTTAACTCAGTCCACTGGGCTTCAACCTCACGCGTCCACTCTTCCTGTGTCATATCTTGTTTCCATTCGTCAAGCCTTTCTTTACTAACCAGCGGGCTTGTATAAGACGGGTAATGATGTACACTGTAACGTTCTCTGCCGAGGAATGCCCTGCGCAGAACATGGTCAAAGCCTTTAGGGGTTCCGCTCATAACAAAATGACAGTTGGGCTTGGTCAGCATCAGCATAATTTCCGATGTAATCATTTCGCTTGGCACAATAGAAGCCTCATCACAGAAGACCCAGTCAGGATGATAACCCCGAAGCTTGTCAGGAGAGCAAGGCAAGGCAACAAGCCTTCCACCCAACGGAGGTTTCAGCCTTATCGTAGTGCGCGTTGTGCCCGGGTGTTTGATCATTTCTTTCATAAGGGGGTTGGACTGAATAGTGTGATAGCAATAGTCAAACATGATCATGCTCTGACGCTGGGTGCTAGATATAATCAAACACTCAATTTTTGGCTTGGTCAAGATGAGCCACAGATTCTTGCGACTAAAAACCAAAGACTTACCCCAGCCACGACCACAAACCGCAACCTGCCTCGGATGCATATCCCTCAAAAGCCTCTGATGATGAGGCGCATCAACTAGCCACTTGTCGTCACACATCAAAACAGCAAAAAACACAGGATCCTCAATCATTCTCCGCGCAACCCCCTCATCACGCAAAACCTCACGAAGCGCTTTCGGACGAGAAACCAACTGCTCAGAAACCGACGCCACAAAACCCAAGTCGTTAAGCAAACGATTTACGAACTTTCTCTTCTCCAAACACGTGCTCTCCTCACAACCGTCCTCCGCAACTTCAGAGGAACCCTAGTAAGAAGCGAGCCTAAATCCTCATCCTCAAGCTGCTTCTCTCCCTGACCAGCCAGAAGCTTGTTCAACACTCCTATGGTGTCAGCCAGAGTCTTAGCCCAACGCCGCTTCTCCTCAGGCGTCAACATAGGATCCGCCATGTACATCTTCGCCTCATCAATAATCTTCCAAAGTATCCCAATAGCCTCCTCAACAGTATGCCTACCAGCAGACCTAGTCCTCCGCATAGTATCAGTTCCGCCTTGAATCAAAGAAAACCCGACAACCCGACATTTCGGTTATTACGCACATGCACACGTGCATATACCTTTCGCTTACAGCGTGCACCAACTCCAACAAAAGTCACCGAGTTCTTCTTCAGAAACTCCAAGTCTAACCCTGACGAGTTAATTTATCCCTCTATCCTATGAACTCACATCTGATTCGGGCCAATCGAGTGTTCCAGCATCATCCTTAAATATGTGTACGTTATTTAATTTTTGTGTACAGGTGAACTCAATGCCTTCAACCGCAGTTACAGCTCGCTTAAAAACGGAACTCCTAAGGGAAGTACAAGAAATCGCTGAGGAGGAATCCATTGACAGGTCATCTGCCATACAGAGACTCCTCCAAATCGGTTTAAAGAAATATAGAATGGAAAAGGCATTAAACCTATACCAAAACGGAAAAGTAACCTTATGGAAAGCCGCCGAATTGGCAGGTGTTTCGCTTAGAGAAATGATGGAAGCAATTAAGGCTAGAGACATCCCCTACCAATACGACCTTGAAGCTCTTGAGGAATATGTAACCGAGTTGCTGGCTAAGAGGAAAATCAGTGACACCTAAAGTTGTCAGCAACGCATCACCACTTATCTACGCAGCAAAAATCGGTTTCCTCGATGCCATGGAGAAACTCTACAGAAAAATCCTCATATCCCCAACCGTCTACAACGAAGTTGCAGAAAAAGGCGCTAAGAAAAAAGCCGCAGACGCCTTAGTTATAGAAGAAGCGGTAATGAAAGGCTATCTTCAAATATTTGAACTGAACGAGAGGGCAAAAGCAGAAATCGAAGTTTTAACAAGAACCCAAGATATCAGTGTCGGAGAAGCCGAAGCAATAGCGCTGGCTAAACAAGTAAAAGCCAATCTGCTCATCATAGACGAAAGAAGCGGCACAATAGTAGCGAGAGTGCGGGGAATAAAAACCATCGGACTACTAGGTGTCATCATCGAAGCTATGCACCAAGGCATAATAACCTTCGAAGAACTAAAGAGATATTACAACAGGCTGATTGAAACCGAGTTCAGACTCAAGCACAGAGACTACGTAAAAGCTATGGAACTAGCAGAAAAAGTCCGAAGAAAGTTGAAGAAACCATAACAAGTCTTCCAATCATACAATGCTCGGTCATGAACAACACTGCCTCAAATTTAGGTTAAGACCTGTGGTTCAAAACACGCTACTCTCAGATGTCCCTAACTTCATAATTGGCAACCGGAACCATCACCCGCTCTGACATCCAAAACCTCACCCAAACCCAACAAAACATATTTGACGCCAAATAGAGGGGGCCTACGACAATTGCACACACACAAAAACAGAAAATGCCCAGCTGCTGAACCCAATCATTAAGCGCTCAATACGGCCCGATACTTTCTATAAGTGGCTATAATCGCTATCGATAAAGTAAACATGAAAAGGCTAGTAATAACTGGATCTAAACGAATCCCCCACGGAGTATAGTTGAGAAGCAAACCAATCAAAGGCGTTATAGCAATGCTTAACCCCACACTCAACGCAAACCGCTCTATATCATCAAGCTCCTTCCCGCTTGGAAACAACGCCTGCATCACAACAAAGCCAGGAAGAAAAAGCACAAAAATCGACCCCACAACCCACCTCAACACAACCAATGGATACGTGTTCGGTATAACGTACACCGCCAACAAAACAACAATCGAAGCTACCACAACCAAGAAAAACCACATGTTTTCAGACTTAACCCTCAAATATTCAAGATAGGCTCCAACCCTCGGTGGAGGAAGCTCCAACTCTATTTTTTCATTATCTCTTAACCTCTTAACAATCTCTACGAGTTCCTCTCTCGTCACGTCAGGCTTTTTTTCCCGCACAATTCTAAAAAGTTCGGCAACGGTCTCCGGATGTCTTGACTTAATTGTCTCCTCAACCATCCGCTCAACAGAATCGCTCTGAATAACTCCCACTGTTTTCTCACCAGATTTTCTATCTTTCATACAAACCAAACTCTGATTGAGTGAAACCTTTTATATTAAAAGGCTTTGGAAGTTAATAAAAACTTACGCGCTGAGAGAAACCATGAACCCAACGCAAAGACGATTCGTGATCAATTATTTGGTCACTGGAGTATTCCTCATTTCATTAGTGTGGACAAACCTCGCTCACATGTCAGCCTTAACCGGCCAGAATATCGCCCTTGGCTCAGTCAACATCGAAGACCAAAAGTTCAAAGACACTTTTGCAATGGTCCGTGAAACTGAGGCTGCTGGAGTCGACAGCGCACAAATCAAAGATCTCGTCGACAAACTAAACCTTGCTCTAAACCAGACCGACGAGACAGAAGCAACCACAATTCTTGATCAGATAAAGGCTGAAGCATCTCAGCTTCGAGACACAGCATCACTACGAACCTTTTACAACAAGATTTTCGTCTTCGCCATGGTGCCCGTCGCTGCGTTAATCGCCACAGTCTGCATTCACTACGTCGTAAAGCGCCGTCAAAACAAAGTTGAACAAATAATGAAAATGAAAATTAGGGAAAAAAGAAGTGACCAAAATGTCTGAAGACAAAAAACGTGCTCTAGTGGTTTTCGTCTCAGCTTTCATGATTTTCGCCATGCTCGCCTACATGGCGGTTACTCCTTGGCCAAAAGAAAAGTTTTTCCAACTCTACGTATTAGGCGAGACAAGGATGGCTGAACGCTACTATCCAAACAACAACACCAACATACCCATCGACACGCCAGTAAAATGGTACATCGGAACCACCAACTTCATGGGCTCCACACAGCTAGCAATAATACGAGCCAAACTTGGAAACCAAACTCTGACACCTCCAAACGAAACAGCGGCAACGTCAGCGCCTCTGCCAATCCTCATCGAATTTCGAAGAGTATTACTGGATAATGAAACTTGGGAATTTCCATTCATCTGGAAGATCTCAAATACAACTGACGTTGGCAACTTGAAATACCTAACGTTAAACATCAACGACGTAGAAACACACATCGAAGATGTTGGGGCGAAAGACGGCTACAACTACCGATTAATCTTCGAGCTGTGGACCCTCGACACAGAAAGCAACGACATCATATTCGGCTGGAAAGCCAGCAACGAGCGACGAGCAACATGGCTTCAACTATGGTTCAACGCCACCGGCTAAGTTAGTGACTCTATGAGGACTCTGTCTTTTAGGATGCTTCTCCGAAAGAGCGGAACGGTTGAATCTATTTTGGCAATAGCCCTCATAGTCGCTATCCTAGCATCCATAACCTCCGTCGTAAACCACATCAACTCACAAGCCAAATCAATGGGAAAACTCTTGAATGTCGGCGAAACCTTCCTAATCATAAGCAAGAATTCAACTTCCATAACAGACAGCAAAGTTGACGCAGAACTGGTCAGCCTAATCAGAAACAACATCGACACAAGGTATGTGCTACCCCAAAAAATTTTCGAAGCCGGTTTAGTCACAACTTCAAATCGCTCAACCGTGCTCGTTAGAGGAGTTGACACGCGAGCTTTTCTGGAAGCCAGAAACGCGCAAGTCAACGGCGTACCTGCCAACGACACACAAGCAAACGTCGGCGAAATACTTGCTCGACTGGTGTCAATAAACGAAGGAGATGAGGTAAATATAGCTGTCGACAGCCAGACAGTCACCGTCGAAGTAGCTGGCATTGTAAAAACATTTACACAAAGTGACACCGAACTAATCGTACCCATGAGCATCGCCAACGAGCTAACAGAGGACAACGTTGAGGTATCCTTTATCGAGTTTGCAATCGAAGATGGCGAGCAGGCGGAAATTGATAACCTAAGCGGGCGTCTGCCAGCCAACGTGAAAATCGTCGAAACTCAGCAAACGCAGGCTTTCATACAAGACGTAAACAATCAGACAATCTCCTTCCTAAACTTGTGGTCCATTGCAGTGTATGCTATCGTAGCTGCTGCTTCATACATCGTAGCCGCACGCCTCACAATTGAATCATGCTATGAACTAACAATGCTTAAGGCTCTAGGAGCAAACCCCACTCTTCCATTTAAGCTGATCCTTTCCTTCACCATCGTGACAGCGCTGCTTGGCTCAGTCCTCGGACTAGCAGTCGGCTTGTCCGGCGCCCAAATAATCTCCTCAGTCACAAAATGGATATGGAAAAACATCCAAGTTGCGCCCACTCTAGAAATCCAACAGACGGCTCAAATTATTCTTTTAACGTTGGCGTCTTCCATTCTTGGAAGCGTGTACCCAGCTTTTAAAGCCATGCGTAAAACCTACACGGAGCTGCCATTATGAGGCTGGTGGGCTTCAGGTATTTACAAAGGCAGAGCCTTCTGTTCTTGACGGTTGTGCTTTTGCTGGCTTCTGTGTTATTCTCTATAACAGCCTTTGGTTTCTTTGGCTTCTATCAAACCTTCTATACGTACTTAGGGGAAGGAGACGACGTCGTCGTGATTTACGATAAGAGAAGCACCACACCCTTTACAGGAATTATTCAATTACAACTGATCGCTCGGATAGAGAACATAAGCGGAGTTCTTGCCACTAGTCCCGAAATCATTGCTCCAACTATCATAAAAGACAAATCCGTTTTTCTCAGAGGCGTAATACCTGAAGAGTTTGGTAAGCTCAACCCATTAACCATAATAAACGGCGAAACTTTACAACTTGGAGATGTGCAGTCCACAATCGTTGGAAAGAAACTGGCTGAGACCCTCCACCTTACTGTAGGTCACAAACTTCTTGTTCTTGGAGTACTTGCAGAGCGTTACTTGACGCTGGAGATTAAGGGCACTTATGAATCCAACTCTGCATTAGACGATGAAGCTATCGTTCCACTGTATGTGGGGCAGTGGCTAAGAGGAGCAGATTACGAATCCGCTACTCTCATACGGGCTAAAATTGACAGAAGTGAACTAACATCAGCGTTACTTTATGAAGCAATAGCCAAAGCAGAGACTCCGCAATCAGACGGAAAGACAGGACTAACCCTAATCGAAGAAATCATTCCTATATCAAACACTGCCATCAATCCCAAAAACCTGAGCGTCAAAGAAACCCAACAATTCATGAAAACCTACTTGGACAGATACGGAGTGACTCCGCAAACACTTTTAATTCTCTCTGTTATCATTTTCATCTTCACAAGCGCCACAGTTTTGGGGGCCTCACATACACTTATACGTCAGCATGAACACGAAACAGCAGTGTTAAGATCGCTGGGAGCTTCTGCGAAAACTTTGAAGTTGGATGTGACGATGAAGACGTTACCCTGGTCTATAATCGCTTCGTTGATTGGAGTATTCGTTGCTGAAGCAATGCTGCTTGTTGTAGAAACCAGCGGTGCGCAAGCTCTTTCTCACACCATTCACTTTCAGCTTAACCCGTTATTCATTGCACTTAACATTCTCCTAGTCTTCATGATAGTTTTTTCAAGCGTGCTGCGCTCAGCAAAGAAGCTCACATCAAAATGACTCAAAAATGGATTTACGTTTGCATACCTTTACTCATGGCAGGAGCAGTTAGGCTTTATCCCTATCTTGTTTCCGGGCTTCCGTTTTCGTTAGACGCTTGGGGACCGATTCGAAACACCGAACTACTGCTGAAAAGAACTCCTATAGGTCTGGGAGACGATGCTTTCGATGGCTACAATAATTACTGGCCTGCTATTAGTCTCTTTGGCGCAGTTGTTTCCGAAGTCACCTCACTTTCACCCTTGCAAACAATGGCGATTTTTATACCAATGGCTGGTGCAACAACTATACTGATCTTTTATGCGCTCGTTCAGCGAATCTTCAATACAAGAATAGCCTTCATGGCGTCTATTATTTTTGCAACGGCTTTTCCACACATATACTTCACATCAGGTGTGATGAAGGAAACATACGCCAATCCGCTCTATCTTCTACTCATGCTGATCTTTCTGCATCCGACTATAGGTAAACTGAAACAAGCGCTTCTTTTTGGAGTATCGTCTGTTGCTTCAGCTTTAACGCATCACTTCACTCTCTTAATTGCCATTGTCACCTTATCAAGCATAACTACAGCCCAGTTGGTTAGTAGAACGAAAAGAGGACTTGCCCCTAACAAGTCTGACTTTTTTCTAACATCGATTCTCGCAGTGACTGCTACTATCTACTATATAGTTTATGCCTATGCGGGATTCCAATACTCCATAACATACAGTGATTGGTTATCGGCAGCCTCCTTTCAAATACTTGCCTTTGCTCTAGCCTTGTATCTAACCCATAGACCGTCAGCGCACACAAAAACCAGAACTATAATCACTAGTCTGACAGCGACTTCTTTGGCCTTCGTGTTTACACTTTTTATCATGAGCAGACCCTTTGTTCCAGGCGCTGCAGCAGTGCCTCAACATTACCTACTGTACAATCTTCCATACGTGATAGCTGTTCCATTAATAACTCTTGGATACCGCTACCAAAAACAAATCTCGGCAACTTTAACTCCGATGTATTGGCTCGCTGTTATCGCAGGAATTGAGTGTTTCGCCCTCTTCAGCAACTCAAGCTTATTAAGCTTCGTTTTAGCCACAAGAGGCTTAGGGTTCCTAAATCCTCTTATGGCAATCTTCTCCGCTGCCGGACTATATTGTTTATACGACATCGGAAAGAAACGTCATTCTAAGAAGTTCACGAGATTCGCAACAGGTTTGGCGCTTATCGTTATCACAACTTTGAGTTTCTATAGCATGTACGCTACTGTCTCTATTCAAGAGCGTTACATGGGGTATGCTGGTCTATATCGTATAGAGGAATTTGAAGGCAGCAAGTGGATTACAACAAATGGCAACCAACAAGCTGTTTCAGGGGATTGGAAAGTCCTTAATCTCATTAAACACTACTTCCAAGTAGAAGTTGACTACCTTCAAGCGTTTCGTTATCTAAACGGAGAAACTGAATCGCAACCCCGATTTCTCTTCATCTATAATACAATGCTGAAAAACGGATACTTGATCGTCTACCAAGCATATGACCTTGAGGAACGCTGGCCTGAAAAGGCATTGCAATTAAACTTGATATACTCTAATAGTGAAGCAACCCTTTATACTCAGACGAAGCTAGGGGGAACATGATCGAACTAGAAAATGTGTCGAAGAACTACGGTACAAATGAAGTATTGAAGGAACTAAGTTTTACAGGTAAGCAAGGAGACTTCATCTCGATACGCGGTAAATCAGGCGTTGGCAAATCAACTCTGCTACGAATAATAGGGCTTCTCGAGTCCCCAGACAAAGGAGAGGTCAAGCTGTTTGGCAAAAGCACAAGTAAATTAAACGATGAACAGAAATCGAGCTTAAGACTCCACTCCACAGGATTCATCTTCCAGTTCTTTAACCTAATTCCCTCATTAACCGTGTTGGAAAACATAGAACTCCCACTCGCATTGGCAGGGGTCAAGAGAATCGAGAGAAAGAAACGAGCCACCGAACTACTCAACCACTTCGATGTAGCTAATCTTGCCAACAGATTTCCACCCACCCTAAGCGGTGGAGAAAAACAACGAACAGCTATAATAAGAGCCTTAACCAACAACCCGAAAATTATATTAGCCGATGAGCCAACGTCCAGCCTAGACGGCGAAAACTCAGCCTTACTAATGGAATTACTCAGCCAAATCAACAAGGAGAGAGACACAACAATCATCCTAACCACAACAGACCTCTACGAAAAACTACCCACTAACAGAAATTATATTCTAAAGGAGGGTCGGTTGCAGGACACAAACAAACCATAAAAAACCACTAAACAACCAAATAATCGAACCAAAATCCACTTTTTTATCAGCATTTTTCATACTAGGCTTCCAAATTTTCGTTCGAAAGCGTTCAAAAGAGTTGCAGCAATTGCGTAGGCTTTCTCTCTGTCTTCTGTGCATTGCGTGCGCCCATATTTGAGACCTATGTGCATAAGCACGCCTGTGACACATCCACAAATGGAGCCGCTGCTCGCTATGCATCCTCCGAAGGTGTTGCGATTTTTGAGATGAACGAACTCTTCTTTCCTTGTGTCTAGCCATGGTTAGAAGAACGCTTTCTGCACAGTTGTATCCGCTTGGGAATCTCGGCACGGCGCTGTTTGCAATGACGTCTTTACTCATCTGCAAGCCTTCAAGACTATTTTGTAAGGGCAAAAGGCATAAATGTTAATCTTAAAAATATGCGTTGAGAGAAGGTTTGAGAGGTTTTCCTATGAGCTTTACTCAGAAGGAGCTTGTGAAGTTCTTTCGCGAACAAGCCCGATTGGAGGAAGAAATTGTTGAGTCGGTCAATGAGGCGCTTATAAATATAAAGAATTCTGTTGTTAAATCGATTTTGAAGGGCATGGCATTGGACTCTTCGAAGCACGCTGCCATTTACAGGGCTGCTGAACATGTGGTGCAGGTGACGCCAGCGCTCACCGAAAGTGAGTTCAATGAGTTGAAGAAAGTTGTGAAGTGGCACATTGAAAATGAAGACAGGGTAATTAAACGTTTGGAGAATGCTGTGAAGAGAACGGAGAACAAGAGGATTAAGTTTCTGTTGCAGGCTATAGTTGCGGATGAAAAACGGCATCATCAACTTCTTGATGCCATAATGGACATTGTAGTCAAAGGTGAAACTATCACAGACGATGAGTGGTGGGAGATGCTTTGGAAAAACGTTCCTTTCCACGGGGCACCTGGCGGATAGCAAACACCTCAAGGCTTTTCATTTAAATCGTTTGCAGACTAAACTGTGATATATTATGCACCTCTTCATGAGGCTCTTCAAGCCGACTTGACCCCTCGAACAATGAGAGGCAGAATAATAGGACTCTAGAGCATAGGCAGTGCTTTTGGGGCAGTGTCTGGAGCGCTTGTCGGAGGCTAGTTGTTTCAAGCGGTGAGTCCCACTATTCCATTTTACCTCTTTACGGCAGCCGAGTTGATGCCGGTTGTCTTTTTAGTTGTTGGCGTGAGAGAACCTTTAAAGAAAGAAGTGTAAAGGCGCTTTACGTTATTGCCACGTAGACCTTTTTGTCGTCGAACGTGTATTCGTGCCATTCTGCCTTGACTTCTGACCGTTCTCTGTGAACGTACACTTTTTCTGTTCTCACGAGGTCTGCCATTTGGGTTAAGTAAGGCTCCAGCAATGTGGTGCTTTCCGCGTCTAATTCTGCCAAATGAACAGCCGTTAGTACGTCTGTGGGTGTGAAGCCCAACTCTTTCCGTAGGGCTTGCACTCGGCGGGCTAAGTCGCGCATCACACCTTCGCCTAATAATTTCTCATCTCTCTCCTTGTAGAGCAAAACTTGAAAGTCACCATCGGACGCTTGCGCCCACCGTTTTGAAGTTTTAGAGACGGCTGGGGGCATTACATCACGGTATTCTACAACCTTGACGTTGGAAAGTTCGAGGAACAAGTCTTCCAGATTCCTCAGCGTCTTCAACTCACCTTTAGGCACCACTACAACCGCTTTTTGAAGAGGCCATCGGCGTTTCAGTTGGGCGGCTTGACGAGCCGAATATATCAAGGCTACAACTCGCAGTAACATATCAAAAGTGTGTTCTACTTCAGCGTCTTGCATATTCTCATCTTGTGTAGGCCAGCTTTCAAAGTTCACCGATTCAGGCTGCGTGTTGTCAAGTGTTCTGAAGACGTTTTGATGCATAAACTCGCTGAGGAAGGGCGTTACCGGGTTGAATAGTAGGACTAGGGTTTTCAGTGTTTGCCAAAGTGTAGCGTAAACTGCTAGGCGTCGGTTTAGGGTTTGTGGGTCGTCGCTCCACAGGTCGCGACGCACCATAGGCACGTATTGTCTGCTGACAACGTCGACCACGAAGTCTTCGAGTTCGGCTAGGGCGAAGTTGAACTCGCATGTCTCCAACTTACCAGTGTATTCTTTGACTGTTTTTTGCAGTTTTGACAGTAGCCAGCGGTCGACTGGTTTTAACGAGTTGTTTTCTCTTGCCCACTGGAGCGTGTGGTTTTGTGGGTTGAAATGGTCGTATTCGGCGTTTTGCATGAAGAAGCGGTGTAGGTGATACAGTGTGCCTAAAACTTGGTAGGGTCGTTTGCTCAGTTCCGATGCGTCGAAGTTCATGGAGTCGACTGGCGAGCACTTCCAGAGCATGTAGAATCGGCAGACGTCTGCGGAGTAGCGTTCGAGTATTGGATTTACTTCTAAAACGTTGCCGAGGCTCTTGCTCATTTTTCGACCCTTTGCGTCTAAGACAAACCCATAGAAGAGATAATTCTTATACGGTGCTTCTGGCTTTTCTGTCAACAAGACATGTTCGAGCAGTAGCGTGTTCGCCCAGCCGCGCGTTTGGTCGACAGCCTCAACTAGGAAGTCGGTGGGAACATACTTTTCGAATTCTTCGTCTGTAAAACGTGCATAGGGACAAGCGCCTGCGTTGTGCCAACAGTCGAGCACGAAGGGTTCTCTTTTCATTGTGCCACCACATTTTTCACACTTCAGCACTAGGCGGTCTATCCAGGGCTTGTGCAATTCGAAGTCTTGGCTTGGGGGCTCCGTAGCCCTTTCAAACAGTTCTTTTTTGCTCGCCACAAACACCTTGTTTTTGCAGTTTTCGCAAACCCAAACTGGCAAGGGTGCGCCCCAGACTCGTTCTCGGGACACACACCAAGGTTTGCCCTCTCTGAGGAAGGCGAGAAAACGATTTTTGGGTCCTTCAAAGTAATAGCCCACTTTTTCGGCGGCTTCAACGACTCTGGTGTTGACTCTGTCGGTCCAGAGATAGTATTCTCTTCGAGCCAGCCACACTAGCTTGTGGTGTGACCTCCAGCATGTCGGATACTCGTGGGTCACGGTCTCCACAGACACCAGTAAGCCTTTCTTGCGGAGTACATCGACCACCATGGGGTCAGCGTCTCGAGCGAACACAGCTGCAAACTCGCCCGCTTCTTCGGTAAATTTAACTTCATCGTCGAAGGGAACGTAGACTGGCACTTTGCGCTTTTGAGCGGCTCGGAAGTCGTCTTCTCCGTTTCCAGGTGAAAGGTGTACCACGCCTGTAGCTGTGGTCACGTCCACGAAGTCTTCGTTCACAACTGTGTGGACGAGCGGTTCTTTGTCTAGTTCTCGCTGTTTGGGAACCATTTCTAAGAATGGATACTCATATTTGACGCCTTGGAGTTCGTTGCCCATAACCGTTTCAACGACTTGGTAGCTATCCACCTTCAACTCTTGCATAACAGGTTCAACACGTTGCTTCGCGAGCACCCAGTTTTCGTTGCCCACTTTGACCTTGACATATTCTGCCTCGGGGTGAACAGCCAACATTGTGTCTGTGACTAATGTGAAGGGCATTGTGGTCCAAACTAAGAAGTATTCGTTTTCTTTTCCGCTCACTTTCATTTTAAAGTAGAGCGACGGGTCTTCAACCTGTTCGTAGCCTAACCCAACTTCAGCATTGCTCAGGGAAGTTTGGCAATGGGGACAGTAGGCAACGACGTAGTAGCCTTCGCCCAGTAACCCTTGTTCCCAAGCTCGTTTGAGGTATTGCCACTCACGTTCTATGTACTTGTCTAGGTAGGTCCAGTAGACTTTGTCGTGGTTCATGAAGACGCCCAGTTTTTTGTCGGCTTCGAACCATTCTTTGTGGTATTTCATCACCGTTTTCTTGCACTCGGCTATGAAGTGTTCTTCGCCCACTTTCTCCACTATGTCTTGTTTGCTTCTGACGTTTAGTTCGCGTTCAACTTCCAACTCAACTGGCAAGCCTTGGCAGTCCCAGCCCGCCCAGAAGGGAACATAAAAGCCCTGCATGGTCTTCCATCGGTAGCGAAGGTCTTTCATGGCTCGCCCACGATAGTGTCCCACATGCGGAAGCCCATTGAGTGTCGGTGGTCCTTCCACGTAGCCCAAAACGCCCTTGTTAGTCTCTTCTCTCATTTTCTCCATTTTTTGCGGAACTTTGTTGTTTTCCCAGAATTCTCGGACTTGTTGTTCAAATTCAAGCGGGCGATAATCTAGCGTGAGCCAGCGCTTAGAAACATCAGCCTTGAATTTGGCGGCCACCTTCATGCATCTTCTAACACCCGCCACCCATCAACATAACAGTGCACAAATATAACCTTTTTGAAACACAAATCAACAAAATGTCTCCAGCTAATGTTTACTTTTTTAACCGCGCCTAGTAAACGAGCCTGATTTGAAGGAAAACGCATATAGAGGTGTTCCAATTTGTTTAGCCTCGGAAAGGTGAATACAATGCGTAATCTAAGAGAGACGCTTAGGAGAGAGGATGTTAGCCCTATTATTCGTAGATTATTCATCAACACATTATTTGATTCAACCTTTATGTTACTTGGTATAATTGTTGGCGCAGCCTTTGCCGCTGATGCCAGTCTCGGAGTTGTCTTGGTCACTATGGTGACCAGCAGTCTTGCCCTTGGCATTTCAACTGGGGTGAGCGTTTACGAAGCCGAGAGTCTCGAACGCGAAAGAAAGATTTCTGAACTAGAAAGGGCATTGTTCAGGGATTTAAGCGGCACGAGGATTGAAAAATCGGCTAAAATCATCATAATAGTGACAGCACTCATTAATTTCTCGACCCCCCTTGTTTCATGCGCGGTAACGATATCGCCCTTTATGCTTGCTGCCTCGAAGATTTTAGAGGTAAACGTAGCCTCTTGGCTTTCGGTTATCTTAGCCTTGAGTATACTCTTCAGTACAGGGGTCTATGTGGGGAGGCTTGGAAAAAAGAACCCTTGGATAAAGGGGTTGAGGATGGTGGGCTTCGGACTCGTCGCTTTCATCATCGGATTTCTTTTGGATGCTCTAGTCTAAAGTGGTTTCAGCAAAAAACAAGTCTATTATTAAGAGGGCGGTTTTTGCACAGATTGTTTTGTTTTTGACACGCTGATTTCGTCGATGCCCTTTATTGACATGCCATGTTCCTGCATAATCTTCGATATTCCTTCGTACTCAATGTTGGGTCCTCTCACGGTTAATTTTATTGTCTCAGTCTTCACATCAACGTCGGTGACCACAATATCACATTCTTCAACACCGCTCACAGAGCAAATTGCTTCTGACAACGCAACAATGGGTGTCTCACGAGGTTTGAGAGCCTCTATCAGAACTCTTCGAATATGTATTGCCATATTTTTTCCTCTTATATAGAGTAGTCAAGGCTTTAAATTTCTTTTTCATCAAACCGTCTCATGGGGGCACCCTAAGATAGGTTCAAATGTTGGTTTCAATTATCGATGTTGTGTGTCTCATAACGATGTCTGCTGTGAATAACTATTAGGCACTTTCTATTAGGATGTTGGGATACTATCAATCATCTTTTTGATTCCTATGAGATGTTCTTCTTTCGAGACCCAAGCGGTCACGGCTCGATACTTACCTGAAGATTTCTGAAATGAGCCTTCCCAAAAGCTTACTTTCTCAACTGCAAACTTTTCGTCTTTACTGAAAAGTGCGCCAGATGAGGGTTGGAAGTATATTCGCAGGTTGGTTCGTGTCACGTTGATTGTGAGGAACTCTTTTCCTTTCGAGAGGAAGGCAATAACGTCTCTAGATGACTTCACTTCATCGATCCTTGATTTCAACCGGGCAGCAGCATAGTTGACTACTTCGCGAAGAACTTTTAATGCTTCAACGTCTTTGAGTTTGGTGGAAATCTGCTTCCATGTTTGCTCATCAATTTTTATGCTCATAAACCTCACCCAATGCTCTTTTTTAGTATGTGAGAACTCATAATTTCAATGCAACAACTATTTATGGTGTTGAGGAGTAGGTGATAGAAACGACAAATAGATTTAACTGGGTTGAAATACGAGTCAGGGATTTGGAGAAGGCTAGGAATTTTTACGGAAACTTGTTTGATTGGAAGATTAGCGGTGACGAAAACAAAGACTATGGTTATTGGCTTATTGACACAGGTGAAAAACCAGGCGGCGGAATGTGGCGTTTTCCCAAAGAAAAACCGTTAGGTGTTCTTGTCTACATCTCGGTAGATGATATTGACAAAACGCTTGAAGAAGTTGTAAAATTAGGGGGAAAAGTTGTCGTTCCAAAGTCAAAGGAAAACGGAAACGCTATGGCTACGATTGTAGACCCTGATGGGAATCTATTCGGACTTCATCAATCCGCCAAGAAATGATTGAGGCACAGGATCCCAAATCTAAAAAGGCTAAAAAAAGTTCAGACCCGCCATTCCCGGGATTGTTGGTAGCCCGGGATACGTGACTTATCTCGTTTAAATTTCCCGTTTCCCTGAGCTTACCCATAGCCAAAAATTATTGTCGTCTCAGGCCAATTATAGATACCCGTTTGAATTGGTGCTCACTACTAAAACAAGCATAATAATGCCTTCGGGACAGGTATATCTACAATGGAGTAATCAGAAACTGGATGAACAGGTTATGGACATAACAAGTTTAGGCCTACATATAACAGACCGTTGCAATGCCAAATGTCTTCACTGTGCTTTCTGCTGTGGTCCAGAAATTGAGGGTTATATGAGACTGGAGGAAGCGAAGCAGTATGTAACTGACGCTGACGCATTGGGCGCCGAAATAGTTTGCATAACTGGTGGGGAACCTATGCTTTTTCCCATTTTGGTTGAGAAGATAATCTCTGAATGTAGTCGCTTGTCTTTTTCTCAAATATGGCTTTTCACTAATGGCTTCTGGGCTCATGATAGATCCAAGGCGAGTGCAACTGCTGCTGGGCTTAGAAAGCTCGGCTTAACGAAGATGTTTTTCAGCGTCGATTTTTTCCATCAAGGCTACGTCCCTATAGAATCCGTCCAAAACGCAATTGAAGCCTCTCTGGAATCCAGCCTAGAAGTTTCTATTGATGCTAGGTTCATCGGTGAACCAGACGAGCAAAACGACTTCAATTTGGTCACCCGCTCTCATCTTGAATTTCTGGGGACTCTTCTCTCAAAGGTAGAAGTCATAAAAGCGCAACCTATGTTTGTTGGTAGAGCAGCAGAATCTCTTGCAAAACATGTTGAAATGAAGCTCTTGTCCAAAATCTTAACTGAAATATGTCCGGGTGCATGGGCTGGAGGAACGCTGGAATCTCCTTTAGGGGTTGATGTCGACGAGTTTGGATTCGTTACGATATGTCCGGGCTTAAGTATCGGAAATGCACGTGAATTCTCCCTTAGAAAAATCGTTGAAGATTATGATTATCGAGACTTCGCCGTTATCGCTGCAATACATGATGAAGGTCTGAAAGGCTTAACAAACCTTGCGTCCAAGCATGGATTCGTTCCCAAGAGAACTTTTGTCAATGGATGTCATTTATGCTACGAAACGAGAAAACTTCTTAGAAAATATCTTCCAGAAGCTCTTGTTCTTCAAGTAACAGATTTTTCCATCTAGTGCAGCATTTAACTCAAAGAACAGACAATTCTCCTCAAATGCTTTCCCAAGAGTTCAAACAGTGCCCTGACTAGGGTTTTGGTAGCCCGGAACAGATTCGAACTCTCGCCAGAAAGACTTACTTTGGCATATCGAAATTTTGTTTTTAAAAGCAGAATTTGCATTCTAATTCTAATTCTTTGCATATGCTGCCTATCTGTACCTTCAGCTTTTTGTAATAGTTATTTTTGCCGAGAAGTATGTCTTTCCATTTTCCATGAAGTTGAGGAAAATCCTTCTGGAGAAATCTTTCTAGATTGACCCATAGACCAGGCTTTAGGTTGAGTTTGTCCACATAGATGTAGTCCACGCCAGCACTTGCAATTTTGTGAAAGTACTGTTCAAGGTTTTGATCTGAGAGATAAGGCAACATGGGTCCAAAGAAGGCATATGTTTTCACACCGTTTTCTTTCAGTTCTTTGATAGCTCGGAGTTTTTCTTCAACAGAAGAAGACGCGGCCTCAAATAATTTCCGAACGTCATCGTTTAGGGTGGTTATTGTGAATCCAACTTCTCGCTCGTGAAACTTACGGATAAGGTCTACGTCTCTGAGAACTAGGGCAGACTTGGTCTGTATCGATATTGGAAACTGGCGTTGCAACAGAATCTCAAGCAACTTTCGGGTCAACTCGTATTTTCGTTCCAGCGGCTGATAGGCGTCGGTTAAAGAACTGAGGTAAACGGTGCCCTTAGGTTTCCTTTTTATCTCTCGTGCAAGAACAGCGGGCGCATTAATCTTGACATCTACAAAATCTCCCCAATCTTCTATGTGCTTGGAAAATCTTCGAGTGTATGACTCAGCGTAGCAGTACTTGCACGCGTGTTGACAGCCGACATAGGGGTTGATGCAGTAGTCTGCGAGGGCGCTTTTGTTGAGCACCGATTTGCACTCTACTTCTTTTACTATCACACTTGAACGCCTAACGATGGCTCTTAAATAACTAAACATGTAACGTTTTGATATACTTTGCAGGAACATACTTGCAGAGGTAAACCTTGTCCGTAGCTCGATAAAACCTTACACCAAGACTTCTCGCTTCAGACGCATCTATCATGAGAATCGCAGGACTGCTTGTTCTGCGTTTTCCAACCTCTCGGGCTATTTCCTTTGTAGGCGAAAGGTGAACCCATTTTCTCCTCATTGGTTGCAAACCCTTTTCTAGTATCTCGCTGGCGGCTTGAGGAGTTGTCCCGTGGAAAAGCCGTGTAATTTCTCTGTCTTCTTTGAGGTGCATGTGCACAGGGATGGTGTGACCGTACAAAGCACGAATCTTATTCTCCACTATTTCAAACCTCCTTCTCTCACTTTCATCAACCAATTTAATTATGAAGTTTCTATCAACCATTGGAAAACGTCTACTAACCTTAGAAACAAGCTCATCCAAATCAACAAATCCCTTTTCATCCATCTCTAAGTCTTCTGGATCATGCCTCAAAAGAAAACTAACATACTTACTCACTCTAAACTTCACATCATTTTCCACGTTAGAACCCCTAAGAATAAAATCCATTCACATACATAACTCATACCCAAAAAAACGTAACAAACCTATTTGGATCCTAATAGAGGGGCTAGGTCAACCAAGCGCACACACAAACAAACCACAAAAACAACATTGCCCAACATAGAACATAGCACATATAAGCAAGACAAACATTACTATCTCGAATCCTCAGAGAGGAAACCCATCATGAGTGAAAAATCAACAGTCACAGTTACAGTGCCAATGTGCACATCATGCCACAGAATAATAGCGCCAGGAGCAGAAGCCACCAAGTTTCCATGCCCAAGCTGCGGAGAAATAGTCATATGGCGATGCAACCGATGCCGCAAATTCGGAAGACCATACAAGTGCCCTAAATGCGGCTTCGAAGGACCATAACTTAAAATGGAGAGAATCATTTATGACAAACGTTCTCGTCTCTATGAAAATCTTTCCCACAGACATCACAATAGATCTAAACCAACTTAAGCAACAAATTGAGAAAAGCCTACCAAAAGACTCCTCAATAAAAAAATTCGCCGAGGAACCGATAGCGTTTGGGCTGAACGTCCTCATCGCTCACATCCTTATCCCAGAGGATAAGTCAGGCGAGTTAGAAAAAATCGAAAACACCATTCGAAGAATCGAGGGCGTAAGCAACATAGAAACCTTCATGATGCAGCGTTGGTAAAAAATAAACAACTTTTAGGTTTACGCTTAAATAAGAGATACAACTTTCCCGATATAGAACATTTACAGAAGGAATGTTACAACATGAGTGAAACACAACTAAGAGTCGGAGACGCACGTCAACGCGACGTCGGAAGAGGAATAGCCCGCATAGACCAAAAAACCATGCAAAAACTGGGCCTATCTGCGGGTGACGTTATCGAAATCGCGGGAAAAAGAACAACTTCCGCCATCGCGTGGCCAGCCTACTCCGAAGACCAAGACCGCGACATCATCAGAATCGACGGATTCACACGCAAAAACGCGGGCGTTGCCATAAACGAATACGTTATTATCAGACCTGGAAAGGTGAAAGATGCTCTCAGCGTTGTCTTAGCTCCAGTGGACATGCGACTGAACGTTGACGAAGACTTCACAAGCTTCGTAAAGAACCGACTCATGGACCGCACATTCGTTGAGGCCGACACAACCCTAGTCATGATGCTGGGTCACGCTATACCCTTCACCGTAACAAAGACGCGACCCCACGGAATAGTTCGCATCGTCCCGGGAACTGGTCTCCAAATACTAAGCGAACCGGCACCAGAAGCAAAGGGAGTGCCACGCACAACATATGAAGATATAGGCGGACTACACGAAGAGATTCAACGCATCCGCGAGATGGTTGAGCTTCCTCTACGTCATCCAGAGATCTTTCAGAGACTTGGAATAGAACCTCCAAAAGGAGTCTTATTACACGGTCCGCCAGGCTGCGGTAAGACCTTGCTGGCGAGAGCCGTGGCCAACGAGTCTGAAGCCAACTTCTTCTCAATCAATGGTCCCGAAATCATGAGCAAGTTTTACGGCGAGTCAGAGGCCCGACTGCGCGAAATCTTTCAGCAAGCTCAACAGAACGCGCCTAGCATAATCTTCATCGATGAATTAGACGCCATAGCGCCGAAGAGAGAAGAGGTCACAGGTGAAGTGGAACGCCGAGTGGTGGCGCAACTCCTAGCCCTTATGGATGGGCTGTCTGGAAGGGGGAACGTCATAGTAATAGGCGCAACCAATCGTCCGGGCGCATTAGACCCAGCCCTGCGCAGACCCGGACGCTTTGACAGAGAAGTTGAAATCGGCGTGCCCGACAAACAAGGGCGACACGAAATCTTGCAGATTCACACTCGTGGTATGCCGTTAGCGCCAGACGTGGACCTCAAGAAGTTGGCGGACATGACTCATGGCTATACGGGCGCTGACCTAGCATCGTTGGCTCGGGAAACAGCGATGAAAGCGTTGAGACGATATCTGCCTGAAATTAACTTGGAAGAGGAGCGCATTCCACCCAGCGTCTTAGAAAAGATGGAGGTTCGCATGGAGGACTTCATCAACGCTTACAAAGAGATTACACCCACCGCTATGAGGGAGGTTTACATTGAAGTGCCCACCATTCATTGGATTGACATAGGTGGTCTTGAAGAGGTTAAGCAGGATTTGAGAGAGGCAGTTGAGTGGCCTATCAAAAGCCCAGAAATTTTTAAACGCATGGGAATCCGCGCGCCCAAAGGAATTCTTCTGTTCGGGCCGCCTGGCTGTGGAAAGACACTGTTAGCTAGGGCTGTGGCTACGGAGAGCGAAGCCAACTTCATCACAATCAAGGGTCCAGAAGTGTTCTCTAAATGGGTGGGTGAATCCGAAAAGGCCATTCGGGAAGTGTTTAGAAAAGCCCGCATGGCTGCTCCAGCTGTAATCTTCTTCGATGAGTTTGATTCTTTGGTGCCTCGACGCGGGATGGGCTATGCTGACAGTGGAGTTTCTGAAAGAGTGATTAGTCAGCTTCTTACGGAAATGGATGGCATCATGACCCTTGAAGATGTGGTAATCATTGCTGCAACAAATAGACCAGACATTGTTGATCCCGCCGTGTTAAGACCCGGCAGATTTGACCGCTTGATTTATGTTCCTGAGCCTGACGAAAAGGCGCGACTGGACATTTTCAAGTTGTACACGAAGGACATGCCTTTGGCTAAGGATGTGGACGTTGCCGAGTTAGCGAGAGCCACGAAGAGTTATTCGGGTGCAGATATTGAGGCGCTTTGTCGTGAGGCTGCGATGTATGCTTTGCGTAAGGACGTGAAGTCCAAAGAGGTGGCGTTGGGTGACTTTCAGAAAGCTATGGAGAAGATTGGACCTAGCATCTTACCTGATATGGAGACTTGGTATAAGGGGTTCATGAAGCAGATTAGGCGTGTACAGAAGCCGACAACGCCAGTGGCATAGATAATAGAGAGGATGTGTAAAGAATGGCTGTGAAGACTTGGAAGCCTCATCCTCTTGACTTGACCATTATTGAGGTCTTGGAGAAGAAGGGTCCGATGACCGATGCTGAGCTTCTTGATCTTTTGAAGGAGACGCACGGGGACTTGGGGTTTGGAGTGCTTAATCAAACGTTGATGAGGATGGAGGTTGCGGGTAAGGTGTACGTTTCTTCTTTGACAAGGGGCAAGAGAAGAGTTGAACTTGTGAAACGCAGAGAGACGCCTTGACAATATGTTTTTTGTGTTTGTGTGTGTGCGCATTTGGCTAGACCGCCCTCTATTAGGATTCAAATAGGATCCAAATAGGTTTGTTGAGAGTGATTCAGACAGGGTGTAGGGTTGTCTAGAACCCGTCTATTTGGATCCAAAGTAGGTGTGGCGGAAGGGCGGGGAAGAATGTGGATTGGTTGTGTATGGAAAGTCTTGTTAGTGTCGTTTATGTATTATTTTGATGATGCTTGAGGTAAGTGTTGTGATCGAAAAAGTTGACGTGATTGCTGTTGGCGGTGGTCCTTGCGGTTTGTTTTCAGCCTTAACAGCGGCACAATTAGGCGCCAATGTGACTGTTTTTGAGGAACACAGAGAGATAGGTGTGCCTAGCCACTGCCCCGGTCTCATCAGCTTGAGTGGATTGAAACGGCTCGGATTGAATTTGTCCCGGGATGTTGTTGAGAACGAGTTTAAGGGAGCTGTCTTTCATTCGCCATCAGGTCACGAATTTAGAGTTAAATTTGCTTCTCCAGTCACATGTGTCCTCAACAGGGCGTTGTTTGATAAGTTTTTGGCAGACTTAGCAGAGGAAGCGGGAGTGAGATTTCAGCTTGGAAAAAGAGTGGAATCGTTGTTTTTAGAAAAGCGTCGCGTAAGAGGTGTTTCTGTTGAAGGAGAGATTTTTGAATCTAGCGTCGTGATAGATTCTGAAGGTTGCTCCTCAACTCTTTTGAAAAGAGCAGGTCTACCCACTTTGGACAAATCAATGGTAGTTAAAGGCGTGGAAGGAGAAGTGGACAGAGTCGAAGGCGTGGACTACGACACGGTTGAAGTTTATTTTGGACAAGAATATGCACCGTGTCTGTTTGCTTGGATAATCCCTCGACCCGACGGCTCAGCTAAAGTTGGATTGGCAACGAAGACTGGCAACCCTGAAACTTACTTGCAAAGTTTTTCCAAGCACAACCCAAGAGCAGCAAATAAACTAAGACGCAGCAGATTTGTTAGTGTTTCCTATCACCCAATTACCTTAGGAGGCCCAATAGCCAAAAGCTATCACAATGGACTTCTCATAGTAGGTGATGCCGCTTCACAAGTCAAGCCAACAACTGGCGGAGGCATTATCATGGGTATGACCTGCGCCAAGATTGCAGGCGAAACAGCCTTTCAAGCTATACAACATGGTGACTGCTCTGAGAACCTTCTCTCTTTGTATCAGCGTAGGTGGCAGAAGGCTATAGGTTTCGACATGGCTGTCATGCGCCAGATAAGACTGATGCTTAACCGCTTGTCCGACGACAAACTCGACAAAATAATCTGCATGTGCTCAGAGCTGCACGTAGATGAGACACTTCAAAGGATAAGAGACATTGATTTCCAAGGAAAAGCCCTTCTTCCAATTTTTAAGAGCCCCAACACATGGATTGTAACTTTCTATTCCTTTCTCGCTTCGATAATGTAATGAGCCGACAAAGATTTAAGAAGTGGCAGATTTGTAAGGCGACGGTCGAGTGGTTGAGTCGCCTTCAAAACCTTGTCTGCCAAGACTGTTGCTTTCGGGTCAAACAGGAGGCGTGTGACAACTTGGGCCAGCAAAACGTCTCCAAAAAACTTCTCAACGACAAAACCACATGTTGTAAATGCATGTTGCAGTTCTTTGGAATTATGAATGCGAGCGAAGGGGCTCCCAAGAGTATCTACACAGACGATGAGTTTGGCTTTTTGTTTAAGCACTCTGCCTGCTTCAACCAAGAGTTTATGAGAATCTGGCACCCATTCTAACAATGCTATACATGTGATTGTGTCAAAGAACTCGCTTTGAAATGGGAGTTTAGTCGATTCCAGTCGGATTAGCTGTATCTTTTCAGTGAGTTTGTGCCTCTGAATCTTGGATTTTGCCACTTCTAGCATACCTTTTGAAAGGTCTCCGCCTACGACTTCAAAACCCGCATGGGCTAGTGACAGAGTATATTCGCCTGTCCCACAACCCAAGTCTAAGGCAACAACGCCAAGTCTGTACTCTCTGCTGATGAGGCTCTTTACCAATCGATGTCTTAACCTGTAACCAGCAGCCGTTCTCTCAAAATCGAACTCTAAAGCCTCTTTATCGAAATGTTTCATAGCCTCGCGTTTCGTTTTTGTGTCATTTGCGGAAGTTTCAACCATATTAGTTCGCTTCACTTAGAATGAATCAACCTTTAAATCGATTTGCGGTATTAAGGTCGGCGGGAACGAGTTGAAAACCTATGCGGGTCAGGCGAGAGGTTCAAGGAGTCATCTTTGATGATGCAAAAGGCGAAAAGAAGGTTCTGCTTCTCAAAAAAATGGATTTTTCAGCCAAAAGCTACCGTTGGAGGCTTCTGAAGGGTGGAATTAAAAGCGGCGAGACGGAGGTTGAGGCTCTGCAGAGAGAAATCTTTGAAGAATCGGGGTTGAAAAACGTCAAGGTGCTCGAGAGGGTTCATGGATACTGGTTCGTTTTTAAAGGTGTCAAGCACGTGGTTTCTTGTTACCTTGTGAAAGCCGACTCCAATATGCCTATAAGTCTTCAGAAGTCTGAGGTCTCGGACTGTCTCTGGACGACTAAAGAGCAAGCGATTCGAATGCTGTATTGGAACCATGAAAAAGACGCCGTTAGTATTTTGCAATAATGGGATAAAAGTTAAAGGAAAAACACGAGTTAAGAGGGTCGGCGAGAGCAGGTTCCACATGTCTGAGTTCAAGTACAAGCAAGTCATCGTTGTGCGTTCTGATTTAGAGATGAGTCGAGGAAAGATTGCAGCGCAAGCTGGACACGCGGCTGTTTCGGCGGCAGAAGAAGCGAGGAAAAATCATCCAAATTGGTGGAAGGCTTGGCTAAACGAGGGACAATGCAAAATTGCCGTCAAGGTTGGAAGTGAGAAAGAACTTCTGCGGCTGGAGAAAGAAACCAAAGAAATGGGATTGCCCTCAGCCTTGATTTCAGACAGAGGCTTAACTGAACTTCCACCCGACACCATAACTTGTTTAGGAATCGGTCCGGCTCCGTCCGACAAAGTTGACAGAATCACTGGAAAGTTGGCTCTTCTTTGAACGTTCCCAAGCTGGAGAGAGAGCTAGGCATAGAAGTCTACGCCACCAAGCCGCCTGGAATCAGCGGCAGAATCCGTCAGTTTCCCCAAGACTTCAGGGTTGAAGAAATTTTGTTAGACGGTTCAATGGCAAAGGTTGAGCCCAAGGATATTTCTCGCCCAAATGGTCGAGGACGCTATTTAATCTGCCTGCTAGTAAAGCGTAACTGGGACACTCTTCTAGCGGTCAGAACCATTGCCCAACAATTAGGCATGGATCAAGAACGCATCCAGATAGCTGGAATAAAAGACGCAAACGCCTTAACAGCCCAGCACATAAGCATCAGCCGAGCAACACCAGAACAAATCTCATCAGTCAAAATCAAAGACATTGCCTTATATCCACTGCGTTTTTCCAACGAAAAAATTCATTCGAAAATGCTTTTGGGCAATCAGTTTCACATCACCATACGAGCAATCACACAATCCTCTGTCGAAATTGAAGAACGAATTGGAAACGTGCAGAATGAATTAGAGAATGAAGGCGGAGTGCCCAACTTCTTTGGACACCAACGCTTCGGAACAAAACGTGCAATCACCCATCTAGTAGGCAGACACATTGTAAAGGGCGAGTGGGAAAAAGCCGCGCTCACCTTTCTAGCCAAGCCAAGCGAATTTGAACACCCAGAATCTCGACAGGCTAGACAACAACTGCAGAAGACACAAGACTTCGCCGAAGCCTTTCGTAATTTTCCACCTCAACTACAACACGAACGCATGATGCTGAGTCACTTGTCCAAGCATCCCAGAGACTTTGTGGGCGCATTTCGAAAGTTGCCAACAAAACTTTGTCAACTGTTCGTTCAAGCCTATCAGTCCTATCTCTTCAACCGATTTGTCAGTGAAAGAATTAGGCGGGGCATTTCATTGAACGAAACTCAGCTTGGAGACTACGAGATGAAGATTGATGGTAAAAGCTGTTTGGCTTTACCCATCGTTGGTTTTAAACAACCCTTGTCCTCAGGCGCACAGGGCGAGAACGAGAGAAAAATCCTCCAAAAAGAAAACCTTGTACCCGAGCAATTTCGCATTTCAATCATGCCAAAAATCAGCGCAGCTGGCGGACTGCGAACAGCGCTCACGCCCTTAATTGGACTAAAAATAGAAAAGCCCATAGATGATGAGGCAAACCCCAACAAGAAGACGGCATGCTTGAACTTTGCCCTAAAAAAAGGCTCCTATGCAACAATTATTCTTAGGGAGTTCATGAAACCGCGAAACCCAATAAAAGCAGGCTTCTAAAAACTTTTCAGCACATATGAAATAACATAGTCCGAGAAAGAGCAGTGGGTGAACAACTTGAATATTCCAAAAGCAGTAGAGTTTGTCGAAGCAAACGGCACCCCCCTAGAAAAATATCGATTGCATTTTCTTTTTAGCAAAGAAAAGAATGACGAAATTCCGTTGCTATACTTTAGGGACTTGCAAAACCAAGACGGAGGTTTCCCATGCGACGATGAAAAAGGCAAAGTGAGCTCTGTCAATACTACGAGCAACAAGCTAAGCCTAATGATAGAGCTAGGACTTGACAAATCTGATGTTTGCCGAAAGACGGTTGAATACCTTTTCAGAATTCAAGGGAAAGACGGCAGCTGGAGCGAAAACGAGGCGATAAAGCAGTATAATCCGCCTTTCTGGGACTTGCCCAATGATTTCAAAACCACTATGTGGCTGACAGCAAACATCACAAACTACATCATCCAACTTGACTACCGAAGCTCGTCGGCAGTGCAAAATGCTGCGGGCTTTCTTCTAAAGAATCGAGACAGCGAAGGAAAATTTGCTGGTTTTCTACACTCCACATGGATATCGATTGGAGTTTTTGGACAATTAGAAGGAAGCAACTCTGACATTGTGAAAAAAGCGCTTGAGGTGATTGAGCAAAACATCGAAAAACTTAGGGATGGAGCAGGTGATTTATCATGGATTCTAGAATGTCTTTTCGTGGCAGGAATACCTAAAGAGAACTCTCTTGTAAAAAGGTGCATTGAAGAATTAGTTAATTCACAGCAGGAGAATGGCGCATGGAAATCGGGAGATGGGCAAAAATTCACAGTTTCCATAACACTCAATGTACTAAATATACTGAAAAAGTATGAAGTTTGGTAGATTTCGCCTAGATTATGGTGTGAGTCTGAAACGGTCGCGTGGAAACAATGTTACTTCTCGAATGTTCTGTTTTCCCGTCAGCATCATTGTAAGTCGTGCTAGACCAGTGGCCCATCCTGCGTGAGGAGGCATGCCATAATCGAAGGCTTGGAGATGAAACTTAAACGAATCTGGGTTTAATCCCTTCTCCTTCAATCGCTCAATCAGGACGTCTTTTGAATCAACACGGGAACCGCCTGAGGTGAGCTCTAGTGAACGCCACATGAGGTCGAAGCCCTCAGTGAGTTTGGGGTTTTCTTCCTTGGTCTTTATGTAGAAGGCTCTGGCGGTTTTTGGCCAGTCTGTTATGAAGTAAAAGTAGGGATGCAGCTTGCCCAAAGTACGTAAGGCTGGGGTGGGTATGTCTTCGCCCCACTTGACTTCTGCGTCTTTCCTTTTTAATTCTTCAATAACTTGGTCGTAGGTGAAGCGTTTGAATGGTGTTTCAGGCACTTCAACCTTGTGCTTCAAAATCTTCAGTTCCCTTTGACATCGGCTGTTTACCGTTTCGCAGATGTGGTGCATGAGTTCTTCTAAGACTTCCATTACGTCATCAATTGAGGCGAAGGCTTGCTCAATGTCGATTGACATAAACTCGCTGGTGTGCATTCTAGTGTGAGACTCCTCGGCTCTGAAGAAGTGCCCGATCTCAAACACTTTTTCAAAATCAATAACTAACTGCTCCTTATACAACTGAGGGCTCTGCGCCAGATACGCCTCCTTATCATAATAGTTGACGGGAAAGAGGGCGGCTCCACCCTCGGTTGCAGAAGCTATGATTCTGGGCGTTTGCACTTCTATGAAACCGAGTTTAGAGAGAAATTGGCGTGTGGACTCGAGGGCGACGTGTTGAACCCGAAATATAGCCCGATTTTTTTTCGTCGAAAGATCCAACACTCGAGCGTCAAGGCGAACGTCAATGTCGGCTGGAGTTCGTTCCGTCACGTCTAAAGGCAATGGATGCTGTGCAACACCCACAACTTTAATCTCGCTTGGAATAATCTCCAC
>Ga0315312_1000238_pt1 | contig 80314 bp, 75 predicted proteins | sample TDP7_MG_FD_203629 | JGI IMG/M metagenome (GOLD analysis project Ga0315312, IMG submission 203629) | Freshwater sediment microbial communities from Lake Towuti, South Sulawesi, Indonesia - TDP7 | ecosystem: Environmental > Aquatic > Freshwater > Lake > Sediment | place: Indonesia: South Sulawesi...
GAACTGCAGCCAGCCTAATGCTAGGCTGATGTCATCATCCTATCCCATGAGGCGGCCAGTTCCACAAAAGCTGAGAGCGAGATTTCGTCGGGTTGCGACAAGATAGCTTTCCGAACCGCATCATCAGTCGGCAGACGCATTCGAACCCACGACTTCAGGTTCTTCAGATTCACCGAAGCGTTGTCCAACGTCTATCGGCAGAGCTTCTCTTTGAACTTAAAAAAGCGGCGAGATTGTTCTTCTTGGAAGCCAGCCATTTCGGTCAGGGCAATTCTGGCAGCTGCGGATAGTGTCGTAGTCGTCTCGTTGTACGATTCATTAACCAATGAAGGGATGTCGCAAGTATGAGCGAAAGAGATGACCGGCTGAGCAGACTCTGGGATGGATGAGATCAGCAGCGCGACTAATCGAGAATGTCGTCGAATAAGCATTGTCGCTTCGTTCTCGTACGATCGGTTTTACAACTTTGTCGTAGAGTTCTAGGCCGACTCGGCAACCTATGACAGATAGTTCAGCAGGGATGTCATGAAAGTGGCATGTGATTTGTTAGTGGGCGAGCATAGTTCTCACCTTTTCTGAACATCTCTCGGCGATCGTCCGAGGAAAAAGAAAGGGTTCAAGAACTCGCTTTCGTGCTAGGCAGCACTCATCGAACGTGAGATGACACATACACACACTATCAGCTGGCCATCATCCTGAGAAAGTCAGCTTGGCTGAGAAGACTTCGCCGCTTGTGGCAATGGTCAGCTTGTAGCTTGAGCCAGCGTCGAAGACTCTATTCAGGTTAGTCGTAAACGTGAACTCCAATGTGACCCGCGCACCCGACGGAACGAACAGGTAACCATCGGAAGTTATCCCGGCACCGGCCGTATCTGCATAGAGAGTGCCGGGGTACGCCTTGAATATGTCCGTCTGCCCGTCTGTGGCGTTGAATGCGGGCGTAGTAGTACTAAAGTAGAGTTTGACGGTGCTCACTTTTGCACCTGCGAACGTGATAGTCTTGACGCGAACCGTGCCTGTCCCGGTGTTTCTTATCTTAATGAGCATTTGACCGCTGCCATCGACCGGGTTCACCCAGGCCTGGGAGGCGGAGAGATCCAAGGCGGGACTCTGACCCAGATTTCCTAGAAGCCCCATCTGCTGCGCCGCAAACGCTGCCATCATCGATATCACCACGACGACCATGAACACTTCCGTTAGAACTCTGGAGACACCCTTCGATCGCACTACAGACACCGCTGGCTGTAGCTCACAAAGTTTCAATAAAAAGGGGGGAACAGCTGAAGAAAGGGACGGCAGTTTCTGAGATGTGAATCAACTCATTCACCAAGAGGGGAGAAGAAACCGGAACTGGATTGGGTTGCCAGTCACAGGGAAAGCAACGCCTGAGTAGCTCGCACCTATGTCCATTATGTCTGTCAGTTTGTCCTGCGAGGTGAAGATGAACTTCAATGTCACGAAGGCGTTGCTTGGGACAAGTATGTTGGTTCCGCTCACGCCCGCCATCCCTGAGGACTTGGATTCTACACTGCCCGTTACGTCGTGACCATTCCACTTTAGATGAGGTAGGCTGTCGGCTGCTGTGATGTTGAAAGATACCTTTCCGTTGATTTCTATCTTTGACAGTTGAAGGGTTCCGCTCCCCGAGTTCTTGAGCGTCAAGTATACCGTGCCAGTACCCGCGGAAAGATCGATGTTTGTACTTGCTGCTTCAACCATTAGCACCGGATTACTGCCTCCAAGCAAGGAAGACAGCGTGCCGCTGAAGTAGAGGCCTGCTGCGGCGACTGCGCCGAGTACGATGACGATCATTATGACTTCAGTGATGACTCTGCTGAGTCCGCGTCTTCTTCTTAAGCCAAAACGTCTATTGTGTGAGGACATCTTGCATCAGAGTAGATCCGCTGATGCCTTAAAAAGCGGTTCAAGTCCCAGCGGTCCCTTACCGCTCGTTCCCGCGGCCGTGCTTCCTTCTTCTTGGAGGAGAGAGTGTTTGCAGGTCGCTGCGGACCTTACGACGCAGTATCTCAAACAAGATTATGGGCACGAAGGCAATCGGCATGGTCATGGGAACAAAGGGGTTTGTGGTGACGGTAAGCTCTTGACTTGCGACCTGCCCAAACGCAGATGCCTCAACATCCACTACAACCTGCGACTCTAACCCAAGCGTCATTGACAGTAGTGCGTAGCCGCGTTCAGTCGTGCCCTTATCAACCGTAACACTGCCGCGCTTCAGTCGCACCGTAGCGTTCTTGATCAGCGTCTCGCCTAAGCGCACTTCAACCTTGACGGTCAAGGGGCCTAACATGTAGGCACGGACGGGTTCAGCCACCAAGTTCATCCCATGAGTGAACACATGAACTGTCACCGGCGAACCTGCAAAGACAAAGTTGCTCGGAACATTGTGGAGAACAGAGGCCGCCACAGACCCATATGGCGCTTGCAACAGTTTGACAACACCAGTACTGTCTGATGTCAACGTAAAATTGTGGACCCCTATCTGAAGAAATACTGAGGCCCCGCGAACGGGGTTAGAGTTCTCATCGACCAGTGTGACTTCGAGCGCCGAGACACTGGCGTTGATAACCCGTGAATCATCTCGCCAAACCTGAAAGCTCTTGTCGGTGTAGACCGAAAGACTGTAGAAATCAACGCTCACAACATGGTATCCGTCTCTTGCGAAAATCGTAGCTCGGCCTGTGGCGTCGGTCACATTTGCAGGATCCCCATCTACTTTCACAACCGCGTCTCCAATCGGTTTAGCCGATGAATCAAGCACCTTGACGTCTATGGCTCTGTAGTCCAAAGATGCAGCAACGGTGAGGACAACATTTCGGTCGAGTTGCAGCTCTTTCTCAGCGATCAGTCTGGTAACGTTTCCAACCGAGGTGAACAAGAGGAGAGTTACTGCGCTCTTAGGCAGTTGAGGAAAACGTATTGCTGCCGGTTCAGTGCTCCGCACGGTAACCGTTTTGCTTGAAACTTTTGCCATGCCCAGAAGGCCTGTATTTCCCTGCAAGCCTGTCAAAGTCACGTCGACACTAAAGATCGCGCATTTGATTGCGGTGTCTAGCGGCGCGGACACCGTGATGCTTCCCGAGAACACCTGGACTGACAGGAAAGAAACTGACAGGTCGTACTTCCCTGCCTTCAGCTGCAGTTGTACTATGCCTGAGACCCCGGTTACAACATTGCCGTAGTCGGAGAGCTGAAGTACCGCGCCGGGGACAGCTTGACCGTTGGCATCTGTCACCCCCAACTTCACAGGGTACAACTCCTGTGCAGCCACAGGCGGCACCGGCAACACTGGCAGCATTAGGGAAAGAAAGAGCAGAGCTAGGACAGTGAACGCTGGTCGCACGCCTTACGCCCTAAATCTATCCTACGGCGGATGTTTAAGAGATGTTGAGACCTTGATGCCGTTGATGTCGAATGTTACGAGTTGTGCATCAGTCCATCCAGTTGGAACCTGAGCCTGCAGCACTACATTACCATCCGAGTATCTTGCTATGATATTGCATGCAACAGTAGCGCCTTGTTGACCAGAAGTCAGAAGTGATGCTGATGCAATCTGTTCCGGCGCGCCATTCAACGTCAGCTTAATCGTTAGAGTCACTGTTTCAAATTGGGGAGAAGTCCCGCGGGCTACTGTTATTGAAAGGATATCTTGCTTAAGGTTGAGTGGTACATCCAAGTTCCAGTTGGCATGTGCGGTTCTGATGTTAACGAGCACCCGGGCACTTACGGTTCCGTTTCCCTTTGAGGCTTTTTCGACTATGGAGAAGTCTTCGAATACACCCTGCTCTGAACCCACAATCCTACCAAGATAGGTTCTCAGAAGCGCGTTCTTGAAAGCGCTTCCAACGTCGGCTGTGTTTGACGCGTTGGCGAAAGCACTTCGCACCGCTCTTACCGTGGCGCCTTCCACAAGTGCGCTGTGTGCAGCTGAACCTGTAACCGCCGGTCTGAATGCTCTGGTCGTAGCTACGAACAGCACTCCCATCAGGCTGAGCAGGATGAGTCCGACGCCGATGAAGAACTGCCCAGATCTCTTTCGGTTCAGGACTCATCATCTTCTCCAAACAAGCAGAGTAAGATGGAATACGTCTCCGTTAGGCACCACGACCACGTATTGCACTTGAACGGAGTTAGGTTCCACCTGCGATGGACCAACGCGTGTCGGCGCCTCTCCGTTTCTCGAGTAGAGCAGGACAAAGTCAACATCCGCAGGCAGGGATGAGCGTAGGGCATGTTGTAAGCCGAGAGCGTTGTTCTCAACTAGGAGAGACAGCAGGATCCCTTTCGCATCCAGTGCCGTCACAGCTGTCGCCGCCGCATCGTAGAGCGCCGCATCAGGGTAGGATGGAGGGGCGTAGTAGTACAGCAGGTACATAGAGAATGGAACAACTAGCGCAATCGTGAGGACGGCCTCAATCAATCTAGCCTGCGCTCGCCGCTTCAGTGGAACTCTCCCCCACTGCCCCACACCTGCAGCTTGACTGTGACGATTGACCCTTCGACTGTCGCCACGGTTGTCAGAGTGAAAGCTGTGCTGGAGACGGGGGCACCGTAATCTATCGGGAAGTGAGGATATGTTAAGACACGAACAAGGCTGCTTTCTTTCCAAACAATGGCAACTGGAAGACCGTACGCAGACACAGCGACTACTCCGCTGCTCAGAGGCCCGGTGTATCCGTCCTTCGAAAGAATGAAGTATGATGATGGCCGGTGTGCTTGAGGCAGAATCTGACCTCCTCTGACATAAACTCCGGTTGCTTCGGCTGCGTTCACGATTCCGATTCTAGGCAGAAAGGTGAAGCCAACACTCGTGCCTCTCGATGCGAAGATGAAGACGGCGCCATCTGCGGTTGGTTGCATAACGGCTGTCCCCTGAACGTTGGTCTCTCCAGTGAGGGTCTCGAGGACGCGGATTCCATCAAAGACGTACACGGTTAACGCTGCAGAGATGCCGCGCTGTGAGAACGGTTGGAAGACGTTTATGCTAACGGTGGAATTCACCCAAGTGGCGGATACATTCAGGCCGCTTGTCGCCCATAGGTGAAATTCGACATCCTCGAGGTTGAGCTCACTGAGAAGTGCGCCGTAGGTCTTGAAGAGCGATGGCTCAGCCATCTCATAGGTCGTGCTGAACTCATCAAGCCTGTCAACATCAATACAGTTTAACCCGCAGTCATCGCTCAGATCCATAAAGATTGCTTGTTGAAGCGCGTATGCATTGGCAGCGGTGCCTTCTACAGCAAGACTCACACCATAGTAGCTGACGTGTGCCATCGCCACCGCTGACGAAACGATGGCTATCAAGACCAAGCTCATCGCGAGGACATGCTCGATGGCTGTTGCGGGCAATAGTTACCGCCTACACGATGCCGGCTACGACGAAAGCTCCAAGCGTAATTGCAGTTGCAGCCGCGCAGTGCTTGAACCCGCTTACAAGCGGTCCCTCTGCTACCTTACCTGCTAGAAGGCCGAGTTCGAAACTGTTGATGACGACGCCCGTCATTATCAGGGTGATAAGGGCCTCTACCTGTTCTGGTGACGGCACTGTCATTGGGATGAGCCCTCCTGCGATCTGGCCGAAGAGGGTGCTTTGTGGGAGTAGGGCGAAACGTAGAACAAGTACGACAGCGGCTATCACGATAATTGCGGTCACGTAGTACATTGCAACGTGAGTCCTGAGATTGCGCCTGATCCTGTTTCTGATTTCGATGTAATTTCTCGTGAACTTCGTGAGCCTTTCAAACATGATGACTGTTCCCCCGCCCGTGAGGAAAGCCTCTTGCAGGAGAAAGAAGACAACCTTCCCGAACCAGCCTCTTAGTCTAGCCATGGCCAGCTGAATCGCCCTCGGTATAGGCGCCCCCGTCTCAATGTTCACTGCCAATATCTTCAGAATTTGATTGAGCGGCCGCGAATATCGACCGATTTGAGCAATACGAGGGATTGCCCTCTCCAGTTCTTGACCGATTCGCTTTGACTCTGTCACATCTGCTAGGAACTCGGGCAGGTACTTCTCGACAGCACGCTCGTTCCGATTAGCAACCTCGAAAGCCATGCATCCGGGTGCCGAGAAGACCACTAACCCGATAGCGAGTGCAACGTATGCCTTAAGGCCGACGAAGAAGAACAGAACGATTCCTACCACTGCCCCGACCACTAACCATGGGATCGCACGAACATAGAATACCCGGGTCTCTTCAGGGGTCCTTGGAACTACACGTTCAACCATTAGCAGCATTCCGACCGTTGTCAACGGTGACACGACGAAAACGTACATCGATAGAAGCGCGAAGTTGGGAACGTTCGACGCGAAGATAGTCACCATCACGAAAACTAGCAGAGGAACAAAACTGTAGGCCATCATCACCATATTGCCCATGTCGACAGCTCGTTCCGCAAAGGACAGCCACATCTGTTCTAGTTGTTCGATGGCGCGGTCCGCTGCTTCTTCTAGGTGTTTTGCTAAGGCTCCGCCAGTGCGTGTAACATAAATGAGTCCACTGAGCCAAGCCCGGTACTGTAGACTCGGATGTTTTGTGGACATCTGTTCGATAGCAACTAGTGGATCCTTGGTAAACCAGGTGCTTGTCTTGACTACCTCTGCTCCCTCTGTCCTACACGTTTCCAGTGGAGAAGGCTTGGAGGCTAACCCTTCCAACACCTTGTACGTAGACACTCCTGCGCTGCCTGCCATAGCAGTGTATGTGGCCAATGCGGGAAGTTCATTTTCGAGTGCTTCAGCCCGCATCCTAGACCGGACTTTCGGATAGTAGAACAGAAGAGAGAACAGTACTAGCGGTCCGGCGAGGAGGAAGAGTGGAAGCAAGGAGTTGAGGAAGAATCCCAGCAAGATGCTTGCTCCGACAAAGAAAGGGATGGAGAGGACTGTGTAGTTGATCACTACAGCTGCATATCCTGCAGGAGCAACGCCCATGTTCGCCTCTGCGAGATAGCGTGAAAGCAAGGGGCTGGTTCCCAGCGCATCCGCAAGGTTTGCGAAACGTCTGTAGCAAGGCTTCACCGGCCGCCCCAGAGCTTGAATTGGCTTAAGCGCAATCTGGGCCCCATCCTGAATTCCACGTTCAGCTTGCAGTCCCAAACGTTACCACTTACCTTTCAGCCAATTTTCTCATCATGTCATCAAAGGCTGAGGGGGGCATAGTGGGAGTTGCTGGTTCAACTTGGAGCGGGGGGAGCTTCGTCGCGTAATACTTCCACACTTCGTTGACCACATCCTCAAACTTTTCCACGCCACGCTCTGCCAACGAAGTAACGAGGGCGGCCTTTTCTTTCAGATCTGCAGTCAATCCCTCTAGCGAGACGCCTTGGCGTTCGCCATACTTGATGAGAACTCTACTTCTTCGGAGAACTTCCGTTGCACTTGCAGGTGCAAACCAATCTCCCGACGGGTCCCATCCAAAGACGCCTCTGAACTTTCCGATGTCTGCACGTCCTGTGCCTAGTGGCTCATGTATGTCGGTGACGCGGCGCTCGAAGAGGCCTGATGACATCTTCAGTCGCCTGATGGTGACGATGCAATCTAACCCGTTCACCAACCCGGCGGGAGTATCAATAGGCCGCGAGGTCAGGCGCTGAAAGGCCGAGTTTACATCGAATGAGTGAAATGTCGTAATGGTGCCTTGTCCTGTTGCGATGGCCTGAAAGAGAGTCTGGGCCTCTTCTCCGATTACTTCACCTACAGTGATGAAGTCTGGGCGAACCCGGAGCGCAACCCGTAGTAGGTCGAATTGGTCAATCTCACCAGCCCGCCTTCCACCTGTTTCACCTTTCTCAACAGTGTATGAGGAGCGTGTAGTCAACGGTAGCCAGTGGTCGTGAGGAAATCTAAGCTCGGGAATGTCTTCGATTGTAAGCACGGACATGGCGGGGTGAATGAGCACGCCAAGCGCACATGTCAGAGAAGTTTTCCCAGTTCCAGTCTCACCAACAATAAGAATTGAACCACGACTTTCTAGGATCATCCAAAGATACGCCGCCATCAACGGACTCAACATGTTGGTTCTGATCAGGTACGAAATCGTAAACGGGTCTGCTCTGAACAGCCTCACTTCGATGGCAGTGCCTTTTGGTGAGACTTCGCGGCCATAGACGACCATAAGCCTGTGTCGGCCTGGAAGCATCACCTCCGCAACCGGGAACGCGGTCGATAGAGTTCTACCACCCATGTGAGCTAACCGAAGGCCCAACGCATCTTGGTCCGTGGGACTTAGCGTGATGTTTGTTTCCATCCAACGAAGCTCGGAGTGTTGCCTGTTTATTACGATAAAGGGGATGTTGTATCCTTCACTTTTCATGTCTTCAAGGTCCGGCTCGTGAAAGAGAGGATCGATTGGACCGTAACCGATCACATCACGCGTTACGTAGTAGAGAATCTTGGGCGTCGCCAGCCGGTACATGGCCTTGAGACCACCTCGGTAAGTATCCACTACCCGCGAGGTGGCAGACTGTATCTGTGCTGTGAGCTCTTCTGGAGACATACGGACCCCATGCACACTTACCTCGAACGGCATCTCGTAGGCAAGATGACTCATGATCTTCCTGAATATCCGGAGCTCCGCATCGTCAAGCGGTGGCTCCTGAACATAGAACAATCCCTTCCCCTTCGGCGTAACACCGATCTGAACGCCTACGCCGTTGTCGAGCTTGTAATTTCCAAGAAGCTTAGCCTCTGGTGGGACCGGGTTTGAGGATGAAGTGAGAGTAAACAGAGCCTCTTCTGGCGGCGCGGGCTTCCAGAACCAACCGAACAGGCCGCTGACTGAGTGTAACAAGGAAGCGGACTTTGGCATCTGAATCTAAGGGGCTAACTTCTCAAACTCTTAAAGCGCGGAAACGTGAAAAACGCTGCATCATCTCCGCTATTTTTCGGCTAGGAGTTCGGGCAATCGTCCCTTTTTATTTGACGAACTTGACGTTGAATGGTGAACTGTTAGATGCCCTTGTTCTCGCGAGGACGAGGTAAGAAAGGACAGCGAGGCGAAGAAGAGGAAGAAGACGAGTTCGCGGCTTCCGCTCTCGACAAGGTCACTGAACGGCAAGACGAGATGGAGTCTGTTGTAAAGGACTTCATCGGCGAGTCGAAGCGCAGATTTGAAGATCTTTCCAACCGCATGACGACGATGACGGCGGAGCTGGAGAAAGTTCGAACGGCGATACCCAAGTATCCTATTTCCTCAATGATGCGAACAGCTCCTGGACAGATCGTTGTTGCAGGCAACCCCGCTGAGACCGCCACGGGAGCGCCAGCAGAGCCTAGCGAAGGCATTCCGATGGAATTAGCGAAGCTGCTTGGCACAATCAACACGAGACTGGAACGGCTAGAAAAAGCAGCGACGGAAAAGGCAGAGGAAGAAGAGGTAGACCCAGTCCAGGTCGTCATGAAGGAAGCCTATGAGGACCTGCGAAAGAAGATAGCCAAGGACATAGCTGCGACAATCAAGTCAAGCACTTACAAAGTTGCAGACAGTTACCGGAGCAAGATCAAAACGGCGGTCCTAAGAGAAACGGAGAAGAAAGACACTGCTACTGGCAGTACCGCGCCTCGGTCCTAGGCGTTTGCTGCTGCGCGGGTGAAGCTTCCTTGGCAAAGCAGAAGCTTTCGAAGAAAGCAGTCGTCGAAAGCCTCAAGGAAGCACTAGGCGAAGACGCCCCCGCAGTTGACATGATCATCAAAGACTCAGAGAAACGCAACAAGCATGCACGGAACAGGAAGAATAGGGCTCGAGTCTGAAGGTGGAGTCGGGAGCTTGTGCAGATCCTTGAAGCCGTAATCGTCTTCACAGCCTTAACAACTATCGTTGTTGTTAGTTTCAGCCTAGCGAGCGGTTTTGCTCTTTATCAAGCCGTAGCTGCTGAGACAAAATATGCCGTCGGCGGTATGACCCAGCTAGGGTATGGGGCCCAGAGCATCGCAGACGGCCGCGAGGCCACGGCGGACCTGCAGTTCAGCTACAGATATGGGATTCTAACCTACGTGAACGATACCGCACTCAGAGTAATACTGATAGATAGTCAGAGCCACGAGACGGGTCTGTACTCGAGCCCAATCGGACGGTTCGAGTACATGACGCCGTATACCATGTACGGGTCAGCCTCTGTCCAAGACAAAGGAACATCCCTCGCCCCCTATGTGACCACACTCGAGGACGCGATCGTTGTCTACCACTATTCCGCGAATGGAAGGACACATGCGGTAGTGCAGCCGAGGCCCGTCATCGCATGGCATGTAAACACTGATGGCAGCGTCAATGTCCAGATCTTCATTGTTGAACTGACGCGAGCAACTCCCGTGCTCACGAGACAGGGGACGCTGCGACTTACGTACAGCACAACAACCCATACGCAATGTTCCCCATTCACCGACCCAGTCAAGATACGTGTAACGTTCGGCATAGATAGCCAAGAAGTTACGATTGGAACGCAGGGGAAACCGGTCTACGTGTACCTGAAGACCGTACAGGTGGGAAGCAGCTAGATGACCTCAGAGATGATACAGAAACTCATGATTACAGCAGCCCTAATCGTCATAATCGTAGGGGTGGTGGGATACCAACTTTCACAGATGCAGACCCAGAGTTATGTTGAGGAAGTCACGTATGCAACTACACTGCTCAAACAAGCCGGTGATTTCATTAGAACACATGCCTCCCAAGGCGGCCAGACCAAACTGGGCACTCGCCTCCAGTTCGGCTCCATCAAGCTGACACCGCAAGGCATGTGCTTAGTCCGCTTCGATGTCGGAGGAGGCAACATCATCACTCTCTATCAAGGCGCCTACACTCAACTGCGATACGAAAGTCCACATGCAATGTATGGTGAAACCTGGATCTTCGACAGAGGGGACAGACCACGGGCCTTCACCACCACGCCAGATCACATTGACGCGGTCTACCACTACTCGATGGGAGGTTACACCTACGTGTCTCTTAGAACAGCCACCTACGTAGCGTTGACGAAGACGCAGGGCGCATTGACCTTGAGCATCTACGTCTTTTACCTAGATTCAGCAAGCAAGGGCGGTGCAGGTACTTTCACACTGAACACTAACACGGAAAGCGTCGTCGAACATCTTCGGTTCATGGCCACAACCGGCGCAAGTCCTGCCCTGTACATTCAAACCGGCGTAGATTCCACCGGGCGACTTCTGGAAGAACAAGTGCCACTGCCGCCACTCAATGCAGGAGACTTGATCGACGCCTCCGTTAACCTCGTGAGCGTGAGCATCGCATGGTGAAGACATCGCGTCCTGTGCTGAGAAGAAAACGACAAGCCGTCAGCAACATACTAACCGCTATGATGATGGCCCTACTCGCGATCGCAGCCGCAGGAATCGGAATCGCCTACATGAACAACCAGACCAGAACGATGACGCAGATCACGAGCGTCGACGTGAGCCAGTCACGGCTCTACGTGAATCCCACCACTGGCGTTGGAGACTTGACCCTCGTACTCACGAACACGGGCACAACCACACTTACCATCCAGTCGGGGAAGATTGGACTCCAAGGCCTCGCCAACATAACCTTCGCAAATCAGGTTCAGATAATGTACAGAACTGCATCTGGAACAATCGCTGTCGTTGCACGCGACGTAACTACGAGCGACCCGAAATCATCAGGAGTCACCCCTCAGGGGCTGGTGTTGGCGAGTCAGACATCTGCAACCGTCAAGTTCGCGAACCTGGCAGGATTCTCGACTTTCATTTCACCCAACATGGAATACACGGTCACGATTTATACAACGGGGGCAGAAGTTTTCACGTTCAAAATCGTAGCTGAAACATCGCAATAGGCTAGCGAGGCAGATGCTAACATGATGGGGTTGTGGTCGATGCTGAGGCGAAGAAGAAGAGCCGTCAGCAACGTACTCACCGCCATCATGTTGGTTCTACTAGCGATTGCAGCCGTAGGACTCGGAATCACCTACATGAACAAGCAAGCAACCACGTTGAATCAGATAACGAGCGTCGATATGACCGAATCACGGCTTTACGTGAACCCCATTACTGGCGTTGGGGATTTGACCCTTGTATTCACAAACACTGGCACAACCACACTTACCATTCGGTGGGGGAAGATTGGACTCCAAGGGCTCGCTTGCCTGTTCTTTTCAGCAGAAGCTCAGATCATGTACGGAATGAACGCTGCCACAGGCAGCGTAACTACAAGCGACCCGAAGTCTTCAGGCAACACAGCACAGGGCCTGGTGTTGGCGAGTCAGACATCTGCAACCGTCAAGTTCGCGAACCTGGCAGGATTCTCAACATTCACTCCACCCAATGCAGAATACACGGTCACAATCTATACAACGGGATCAGAGACTTTCAGCTTCAAGCTCGCAGCAGAAACATCGGGCGCCTGACTAACACTTGCACGTCCGTTTGTTGGTCTTTGGTGCAGGCGTAGGCGTACTCTTCTGGACACTCGTTGCCTTCTCAACGCTCATGCCGCTCGGAAACATCGGCGCAGTATTCGCTGCATACTTCGTGACGTACGGCGGCCTCATACGTTCGGGACAGGGGAGCACATCCCTCGAAGCTACTCCTTCAGCACTTTTCCAAACCATGTTCTGGCTTATGCTTGCCAGTTGGATGGGAGCATGGCTCACACTGTTCTCCGGTAGGTGGCTTACAGAACACGGCAGGCTCGAAGCCGAACATCTAGCCTATCTTGGAGCTCTACAAAGCGTCGTCCCGTTTGCACTTCCACTAATACCGATCATCTACCATTTCTGGTCAAAATCCGGGCGTCCTGAAGCAACTCGAAAAGGATGGAGTATTGAAGATTGGCTGCCCGAGGAAGAAGAGAAGCGACAGGTGAAGAAGAAACCGACCCGATGATCGGTCTCATCGCATTCTGCACGGTCGGCCTCGCAGTAGTCATACTCGGCGGCATGGCGTTCATACTCTACAAGAACCCATTCGCCATCGACATCATAACGGGACCCTGGGACATTTGCTCAGGAATTACGCTGGCAATGTTCCTCGCTTCACCGCTCCCGCTGCTCTTCGTACATTGGCTCAGCCCTTGGAAAGAAACTCTATGGGACTACACCTACGCGTTCACAGCAGCATGCGCCTACAACTACATGATGCCCGCAAGCACATTCACAATACTGCTCCTAGCACACGCAATAGTTGGAGGAGGGATCGTGTACATTCTAAACTGGACTAACCTCATCACATTAGCATCCATCGTTGCGACGGCGCTTCTCACGTCCATCGCGATGCAGGTCTACAGCATCAAAGAACACAGACTAGAAACGGGCGCAAACACCACATCACCAGTCGCATTCGTACTGATGCAAGCCACAACAGCGCTACTCGCCTACAGAACCATGCAACTCTCAGGGATGCTGCCGATCATATACTACCTTGTCACGTTACCCACGATCACGACATATCTCCTCACATGGCTTGCGCTTGCCACATACCTCGCAGCGTCAAAAAGCAACCCGCTCTGGCTTATTGCGGCAGTAGCGGCTTCCATCGGCGGCGTCATGATTCCGACATTCCTCCTCTGAGTTGCGTTCCACCGCCTGCTTTTACACTTACGCCAGATAGCCTCCTGACTTGGAAGATGCGCAACCACCCATCCGAAACGCGTTTCGAAATGCTTGACGACGTTCTCATCAGCCAACTTGCCGCCCGTGCAAACGCTCTCAGAAAGAGAGGCCTCACCGCGACGGCGTTTCAGACACCCATGGCAACAGAGAAGGGCGTCATAACTGAGAAGAACGTCGTGACATGCTGTAGAACCATGACAGGCAACCAACCCAGATGGTGGGAAATCTGGAGCAATGCTGGCAGACAAATCGACTTAGTAGCCGTCACGACCACCAACGATCTAAACTACTACGCTGAACGAGTACGGTCGAACTTCAAAGGCACACAGTATAGCCACTACGCGCATAAAACAGAGAACAGACCTGGCACCGACGTACGAAGGCTTCTACCTGCTTTCCTGCGAAAGGGACAATACTTCAAGGTCCTAAACTGCCGAGAACAACGACCGTTCCAAGCCTTTGAAGACCTCAACTTCGAAGACGATAGCCTCTACCATCTACTCAACGCGCTTCAGTCATTGAGCACGCCCGACCAGCCCGTGCACGCTTGGGTCGGCGTTGGATGGAGGGCGTATGATTGGTCACCCTGGGCAAGAACGTACGGCCAGATCAAGCAGCCGCGAACACATGAGATGCTGCGTGGCCACGAACCTGGACAGCACACCATAGTCATCCAGGAAACTCTAACGACCCCTGAGAAGGAGTCTGCTACAAAAGTTCTCGAAGCAGCCCGTGAACCAACCATCTGCGCTGTAATTCGGATAGCACTATTCAGCCCGAGCCGCGACGCCCTCGTACAGGGGATCGATAAACTTCACGCCGCACTGCTCTCCTTCAGAGGAAAGAAAGGCGGATACTTGGTCCTCGACCCCGCTCCCTTCGAGATAGACATTGGAAAAACCGTAGGCGATGTCGATGGACTTTTCATGATGACAAGTCGGAGCATGGGTGCAGACCCGGCGCGGCTCATCCAACGTTACGTTACAAACCTCAAACGTGGCTTCGATGAGACCATTGCCAGCGAGAGCTTCCCAATACCTTACCTCCTAATGAACAGCAACGAACTTGGCCTCTTCGTTCACTTACCCGTCCGAGCGGGAGAAAGAAACCTGCCCAGCATCGAGTGGACACGAACCGCCTTCTCAGCCATGGTCGAGTATCCGGAACCATCCTCCGAGATAGGCATTGACCTCGGAGTCTGGTACCATGATGGAAAACCGTTCCGCCTCGACCCTGAACAACTCATGCTACATGTGTATCTGTTAGGCAAGACACAAGCAGGCAAATCCACACTCATCGGACACATAATTCTAAGCCTCGCATCACTCATGGTGAACGGAAAATTCAACGGCAGCATATTCCTAGTCGACCCGCACGGAGACCTCAGCGAGAGACTGAAACAGAAACTACGGAAGGAAGCACTAGAGTACACGCTCTTCCTCAACCCCATCACCGCCCCATGGGGCATGAACCTACTCGCCCTGCCAAAATACAGCAACGACCGCGAACGCGACCAACGCATCACAGCAATCCAAGACAACTTCTCACGCATCACACGAGAAACAGTCAAAGGAATAGCGGGCTCAGAATCATGGGGACCTCGCTTGGCCAGTATCATTAGCGAGATGCAGGGGGCGCTCTACTATAGTCGTGACCCGAAGGACCCGGTGAAGCCTTGGAATATGCCAACTATCGCGGAGCTTGTTGAATTGATCTCTGCCGTAGGCGACAAGGAAGAGTTGGAGAAGAAACTGGCTGAGCTTGGGCTACCAGATTACCTTCGCGACGAAATCTATGCAACATTCAAGGATATGCCGAACGAGGCGAAGCAGGCTGTCTTTACGAAGCTGCGATGGTTTCTGCGCCCCTTCATCCGGCCGTTCACATGCTGCCAAGGAAACAATCTAGACTTTGCCGAAATCATCAAGCCGAATCATATCGTCATTTTCAGCTTCAAGGGCCTTGAGGCAGACGATACGATCAAGTCGGTATTGATGGCCAGCATAATCATGAAACTCTACGCGGCTGTGCTTCAAGAGAAAGGACCGCTTCCTGTTGACAAGAGGTGGCCAACCATCCTCGTCGTGGATGAGTTCCAAAGGGCGGCGAGTGTCGCTGCCTTCGAAGAAATCGTCACGCAAGCCGCCAAGTACAAACTCGCCCTCTGCCTTGCCCACCAATCCCTAGGACAGATAACGAAGGAACAGGGCCGCGATACCATCCTCGGCAACATGCACACCTTCTTCGTCTTCACACCCGGCAGCTCAGACGCAGGTGACATCGCTAGAGAACTGGACCTTCAATTCAGCGACGTAATCGCTGAAGGATTGAATGCTCTGCCAGCCTACAACGCATTCGTGAAAATCTCGTCAAAGGGCATTGACGAGCAGCGACCTCCAATACGGATGATCATCCATCCACCCATCCTCTTCCCTGACTATAGAACCCTCGAAGAAGCAAACGCATATTTCGACGCAAAGATGGCGTCGTACAAGCCAGAGTATGATGAATCATTCTACAAGCGACAACATGGCGCAGCAGTTGAGGGCGGACACAAGTGCATGACATTATGGAACGAACATTCCGGAAGAATACCTCCACCAAGCACATACCCAACCTTCTTTGCCATACGAGACTTCGTCATAGCTGGAGTTGAGACCGCTAAAGCTACGGAGAGGCCAGTTACTGAGATAGGTGTGTGGCCAACATATTCCAACCTCGTCTATTTCATAACACAGAACAAGATGAAGTACGGCTACCTCATCGACATATCACGAGGAAAACTCCACGACTCCATCGAGAAACTGAAGAGCGGGGGCTTCATCAAAGAAAACCTAGAGAACTGGACCTACACAATCGCGGATAGAAACCCGGAACTAACAAAGCGTCTCCAAAGCCTAGTACTCTTCGAGGTCTCCGCTGGAACAACCGTCACGGGCGGCGGAGAACTCCACCGCACTATAACATTCAACTTCCTAGAAGACTTCGTGAGACAGCGGGCGTACCTACCGAAATATCCCGAACAGACAGAGGCGCTTCCAGACGGTATCCTCGTACCACCGAAAGCGAAAGCAGACGCATGGGACTTCGAGAAACAAATAGCTGTCGAATGCGAGATAGACGCAGACAGACACTGGGACAGAGTCCTCGGCAACATCCTACGCGACATCAACATGAACTATCACAGCATAATCATCGTCACCAACACCAAGAGCGGAAAAGCCTCCGTTGAAAGCCACGTACGCGAATCCGACGAAATACCTGAACAGTGGAAAGAAAGAATCCAAGTCGTCCCCTTCGAAATGCGTCTCCCAATGTTCAGGAGATAGTAGTCAAGATTGAGCCACAAATTCAAGTCGTCGCTGATACCGTACCTGGGCAAGCCAGTTGGCTTCCTAGCGCACCTCATTATGGAGTGAACGATTGCACCGCCGGCTCCAACTGAAACTTAGACTCGGCCCCGTCGCAGTCGCCTCCATCCTTTTTAGTTGTAGCCATTGATCTGATCCGGAGTGATTGACCTTGGGAAAGAAGAGAAGTGTAGGAGATGGCCGGAAGAAAATACTGCAGGCACTGAGAGACGCGAAGAAGTCGCTCAGCCCAAAGCAGATCGCGTCCAGAACACGTCTGAACAGGAACAGCGTACGGCGCCTAGCACAGGAACTATTCAAGGAAGGCGCTGTTTCAAAGCCCGAACGGGGCCTTTACGAGGCCCAATAGCCGTCCGTCCCGCTTTTTTTCGGTCTCTGCGCTTTTAAGCCGAGCCTTTGAAGGTACCCGATCAATCATGGCTATGGATATAGAACTACGCTCAAGAGTATATACAACTGGTGAATTCGTCCCTGTAGGCGTCGATTTAGGCACCTCGGCCATCAAGATTGTCAACCCGGTAACCCGTGAGAAGCACCGCATCCTCTCAATCGTAGGCGAACTGCCGACAGAGGAACCTTCAGAAAGCGTCGGCTTGAAGAAGGGCGCCGTCAACAACATCGCCTATGAGTCTCCAACCCGAACCTTCCTGCTCGGCGACGCGGCACGGCTACACTCCCCCAACCCCAGATGGTTCATGTACAGAGGCTTCGCGACAAGACAAGACTTCGACATCGCAGTAGACGCCATAAAAGCATGCGTTGCTGCACTGACTCCATTCAAACGCAAGCATGAACACATCAAGACAAAAATCATCGCTGGTGTGCCCGTCACATTCGAAGCCTCTTATCCAAAGGAACTGAGGAAGAGACTACTCGACGAGAGCCCACATGAATTCACCGTCAGAAACTACACCACAACAATGAGCAAGCAGGTCAGCCTCCATGTCCTAGACATGCAGATCTGGTACCAGAGCTTCGGAAGCCTATACAGCCACTGCATCAAGAAGAGCGACGGTGAATTCTCAGGCACAGTCATAGACGTAGGCTTCGGCCTAACGAACTTCTGCGCTTTCGACTCGTTAACTCCAATCAAAGGCGGATGCGCCACCATACCTAAAGCCGTCGGCGATGTCGCGCTGCACATACGTGAGAACCTGACGAGACGAGGCGGCGGCACGGACATACCAGGCGTCTTCGCGCTTGGCGAACTCCTCAAGGACAAGAATCCGGTACTACGAACCCGCAGCTTAGGCACAGTCAACCTAGCCGAGGAAGTAGAGAAGGCATCCGTATTCGTAGGCCAAGACCTCTGCCGCGAAACCAGCTTCTACATAGACCGAACCGCAGGAACCGACGCTTCAAACCAACTCATAATCACCGGAGGCGGAGGCACCGAAAACATCCTCGGCAAATACTTGACATCAGAATACTCGCGAATGAACCCGACACTCCTAAACGACATCTTCGCAAACGCCGAAGGTTTGCAGCTCGGTGCTAGAGATATTTGGACGACTATCTGACTCCGTCTAATCCAAAAACGATATTCGCGAACGCGGATGGCCCAACGCTCCTCTGATTCCAATCATGGATTGATTGAGCTTCTTCCTATTCCATTCAGATCGATTTACGTTCGAGCGTGGGTGTCCGCGAATTTGAGATCTTCGGTTGGTGATGCCGAGGCGAAGCGGGCGCAATCACAGCTCAGTAGCGACGCTAAGCGGCTCAAGGTGGAAACTCCTGAGGGAGAAGAGTACACCATCCCGCAGGCAATTCGAGGCAAGTATATCGTCTTTCCACTTCACCTCGACCTAACCAGAGATTGGACACTCATTCAACTGATCTACTCCCTTCCACCCCGCACCCGCAGCCGCATGATACGAGACATGCTACGAATCGTCGTCAACGCCGCCCACATATGGCTCGAGAAGCAGCCGACCCTGCACCTCAGGCACGGAAAGAAACTCACCGCGGAACAGAGAAGAAAACTGCTCCGCACAAAACTCGGCTTAGGTTGATGCGAACGCGAAGAATTTCTCGGCGATCGTCCGAGGATTATTGACGCCACATCAGGAGGCGGCTGCCACATCACGGAAGATGGCGTCGACCGCCTCGTCTATTTGCCGCTTCGTCCTCAGTCGGCCTAGGACAATGTCCGGAACAAGATGCAGATAGATAACCTTCTTCTCCATCGCGACGACTGTGTTCCTCACACGTGACACGGCATCCTCAGGCAACTCGCGGCGCCGTTTCGGCTTCTTCTCCTGCATTATCTCCTTGTGGGCGGCAGCCGTAGCTACCGGAGGCGGAATAGGCATCGTCTCTGGCTTCGACGGCGAAGGGACCGGTTGGGCAATATCCCCCAATTCCCGAGGTACCTCAGGCGGCCTCGATTCTGGCGGAATCAGAGAAACTGGTTCTTGGGGCTCCCGTTGGACATGGGCTTCCGGCACAGCTTCAAGCTTACGCGCTTCCAATTTCTCAGCACTTGTGGTTTCAGTTCGGACCACGCCTTGCGTTGGCGTTCTTTCTGCTCTGCGCCGCCGCAACCTCCTCTCATGGGCGTCACTGAATTCTCTTCCCTTCCCAGCGGACTCCGCTGCTTCCCTAGCCGACGCCGGTCCGACTAGCTGGAGCGCCACCGTCGACGCGTCCCCTAAGCCTGAAGCCTCAACCACTACTGGAGGCACCGTTACCATCACCGCCTCCTCCCCAGCCCTCTCCAAGAGCTTCGACACAAACTCTGCCGACAACACTCCAGCTGCCGTCCTAGCCTTGAACCTGAAATAGTCACCAGTCTTCAACCCGCGGACATCCGGTCCACTGATGACCGCCCTGTAGAGGGGCCTCCTTCCTTGACGCTCGATAACGTGGAACCGCGCCTGAACTTCACGAGACATCGCCAGCTACCGTCCCAACGCCGTGCAGGACCTCCTAACTGAACTTAAAAGAGAAAGGCGCGGCGTGAGCGCGTTATCGTGATCCATCGTGATCCACAAACGAAGGCGAGGTCTCTTTTCGGCGTGCAACCTCGCTTACCGTGATCCCAGTCGTGATCCAGACCAACTTGGATCACGGCGGCTCCCATTGACTCGGCCAGTTTCGGATTGGCGTTGCTTTTTCGGATGCGACGCGCGGAATGGTGCCGATCAATTGGAAAACCGCTCAAAACGGGGCGATTTCTGGATCGTCCTTAAATCAGACGAATGCATGTCTCAGGGTCGTGACAGATTAGAGCCGTCACAACCTGTCGCCAAGACATTGGTTGAGGATGTTAGCAGTCTGTCGCCGTTGGATCACGATTGCGCGCGTGACCTAACGGGGCTTCGCGCAAACCAATTCTTGAATTTCGACTCCCAAAGAACACACTTGGATCACGACTACCCGCTGGATCACGGCTCATGGATCACGATTGCACAGGGATGATGACATTCACATGCGCTTGAATCCGCACTTGGCGTAGCATATGAAGCATGGCAAGCGTCGCCAATGGCACTCTTAGAATTCACCCACGAGAATCACGCGGCATCAAACCCCAGCCATCAGAAACTGTCAGCCAGCTCGAAGACGACGCCAACACCCGCCTGTGGTCCTCCCTCAGAAGCTTTCCGGCTAAACAAAGCAACCGTCGACAGAGCAACCACCATCTCAGCACCAGACGAGACGAAACACCCTTGCAACATCTACATGAACCGCCTCACGGGGCCACGATAGACCGGCGACTCCCTAGTTCGGGAGAAGACTTCGACTCAGTACAGAGTCGAATCATCGCCGCATGTTCAAGCGGTCCATGTGCGAGTTCTGCTCTGGAGCTTCACGTCACTGGATGTTCTGCGGGGTTGTTTCATCACCAGCACACGCTATGCACCGCCGAACAGCCCTAGCAGCAACTGCCCAGAACGACCGCTAAGACATGAAGAAGGCCAGTTTCGGAGGTGAGACCATGAACCCTCATCCAAAAGTAGTCTGGGAGAAACCGACAGCAGAAAGGACAGAACGGGTGGTCATCTTAGATGACAAAACGAAAGAAATCTATGCCCGTGTCGAATGCCTTTTCTCAGCGAATGCTGAGATGAGACGAGAGCTCACACGTGAAAGACGATGACAAGACAACCTACCCCCCGCCATTTTTCCGATAGGTTGCGCTCGGGAAGTCGTGACTCCCCCGTCATTTTTCCGACAAGTTGTGCTCAGGAAGTCGCGACCCTCCCAGCATTTTACCGATAGGAGGAGCCTTCAGTGCTACGGATCCCGCACATCGAGCAGCTAGACCCCACGGTGGCAAAGTTCTGTGCACATATGAGCAACGGGCAGAAAGTGACAGTGGGACAGATACGAACTGTTCTGCATTTCAGCTCGGACACAACGTGGCGAACTCTTAGGAAACTTGAATCGATAGGATGGATACGTCATGAGAACCGGGCATACTCAGCAAACTTGGATAAGCTTGGCAAACTCAATCCCTACGACACGGCATATGATGTGTTGATTGGCAGTGTGGCAAGAAAACTACTGATCTTGGCAAGGGACTTTGGACCAATATCATCAATAGAGATGAGCAAACTTGTCGGCGCACCTGAGCCAACTGTCAGGCGGCAGATCAGAAAGCTGAACACGTCAGGAATCATAGCTTCTGGGGAACGGGGAGGATGGCATGTGCTAGGCAGCATAAGTGAACCAACTGACCCTATAATGCTCTGGCCGCAGCAGAAAAACCACCAGAAACTCCGGCAGTTAGCAACTCGTATCGGGGGAATTGCCCCATCCGCGCCAATCATCATCTATGGCGCACCGGAACTCAACATAGTAGCTGTTTGCAACAGTTTGGATCTAAGTCAGGTTAGAGAACTTGGGGAGGCAGTGACTGAATCGCTCAACGACATCAGCATTTCACCGGACAACTTGCTGATCCCGACGAAACATGCGTGGTTACGCGAACTGCATAGATTACATAAGCCGCCCTCCATCGCTCTTCGCAACGCTCTATTTGGATTGGCAATTTACGGTTCAAAGCCAAGACATGACTTCGCAGAACTCTTCCGAGCGTACATCTCATTCACTCCATTAACTGACAAGGATAAGGAACTCTGGCTGAGACGGCGCTGGATAACCATCAGAAACGGTGTACCAGAATTCACACCTCTAGGCGCTAGAATCGGCCCCATAGCCGAAGCCGTCCAAGAAACAGTCGAACTGCACAAAGTTACAACCGAAATGATCTTCGCATAGACCAGCCGCCCGACTTAGTGACTCATGTTCTCTTTTTCTCTGATCGGAGCGTCAAGCTCCCTGATGAGGCCGTGAAAGTCGGCCGAAATCAGAGATGAACGTCCAACCCCTTTTGGCAGAACGCCTCGTGCAGCGCGTCCATCTGTCTCCTAAGAGTTTCTTGAACTGAGTGTCGGCGCAGATATCAATCAACTATAGAGCGCCGACGCCGACCCGTGTGCGGTCGCAGTTTCTTGCATGCGATTCAGCATCAGCGAACTCTCAGAGTCGGTGGATGTGCAGCATGTAGGCTAGATGAGAGAGAGGTGATTGAGAATGATTCCCTCATGGGAAAACATGGCAGAGTGGGGCAAAGATCGCTACAGCGACATCTGGCATGCAGAGAACGAGTGGTACGGGAACGCGGACCTTCAAAGGTCTGATACCTCCGCGCCCTCAGATGCCTCACTTGTCCAGACAGCCGGACTCCAAAATGGAAACGGGTGGACTGAGGCTTTCAAGCATGCGGCACTGGCAGGCGGCCTTGGTGCTGTTGGCGGACTCGTTCTTGGACCACTCGGCGCTGTCGGCGGATTGCTGACGGCACTTGTAATGTCCAGCAGCGTATTGCAATGTCACGCCAGAGAGATTGCGCAGCTGAACCGCCAGCACACAAGCACCCGTGCCAAGACCCGTGAAGACGAAGAACGACGAAACAGAGAACGGCTGGAGCGGGAGAGACGGGAGAAGGTGAGAGAAATGGAAAGAGCTAGACGCCAAGAAGAATGGCGACAAAGAGGTGAGCAAGAATGGGACTGCTTCGTAGCGGACAAGAAGACGGTTGCCACAAACGTCCTGAGACGGTATGGCGTCCATGTCGTGAATGTTACGGTTGTTGGACGAAGCAAGGCGATCGTTGAGGTCCCATGGCATCTGTCTTGGCAGCTCCGCCGACAACTCGTCGACATCCTAGAGAACGCACTCCAGATTCGCGTCGCATTCGTCGCGGTGCGCTTCTGCGATGGTTGCGGCGGAAAGCTTGTCGGCCCAACCGCTGATGCATTGCAATGTCCTTTGTGTGAGCGACGCTTCTTCGACGTGCAAATTCCTCCACAAGTTGCACATGAGAAAATACAGCACACCAGAAGAGAGAAAACACCAGTAGCGCCGAGACCTCCCCCCCTCAACATCATTGCGGTCGAAGAACTGCTGACTGAGGAAGACTATGCAGAACGTGCAGCCGTAGAATCAGCCTACTTTCTCGTAGAAGATCAAGCCTGGGATCCCATCGAAGTAGAGGACTACCAAGCACGAATGGAACTGGAGGCAGTCGACCCATCCAAGATAATGCACCAATTGTTGGAGACGGAACCTGCGAAACCTAAGACACCACCGCCTCCATCACTATCAGCCCCGAAAGCAACCGAGCAGAAAACAATGCAACAAACAGCTCCAACAAAGACTGAGATGTTACCAACCACAACAACGCCAGCGGCAGCCAAACCAGCAGCTGGCCAAGGAGTCTTCGAAGTGGGCAAGCATGTGCAGATCAGCGGTCCATACAAAGGCCTTAGCGGCAAGGTGCAACTCGTCGACAAGAAAAAGCGCAAGGCCACGGTGCTCCTGGATGACTACGGAACCACCGTCAACGTCGCCATCGAACTACTCGCCCCATTGGGGGTTTCGCCACAATGAACCTGCCGTCTGTGTTTTCTTTCCTACGACGTAGTGCGAACGGAAAAGGGATGAGAGGTGTGGCCACGATGACCGTGACCGTTCCGACCGAAACTCAACGTGTGAAAGCAGCCAAACCGCCTGCGGTCGTCGAGATTGAAGGGGAAAGCGGCTACAACGCGTTCCGACGATTCCTCTTCAAATCAGCATACCCACACGCAGCCCGCGAGCTCCTCCAGAACCCCCAGATACTCATCGAACGCGATGAAAACCCCGGACAGATTTACGTAGAAGCCGACGGAAAAGGTACACTGTACCAGACGGAGGATCACATTCGAATAATCGGCGTGAAACATGTAGTTGGCGTCATCTACCACAGCCGCAGCGGAAACACAGAACTCCGCTGGCGCGACAACAAACCAACTGGCAGAGTCTGGGGCCACGCAACACGAAGAAGCTTTGCAACTCTACTGAGCTGCAATGTACGGATTAAGGCGAAAACCCCTCCTATTCCCGCTTCTTGAAAGGTCGGGGGCTAGGGCTGCCCTGCCTAACGGGTGGCCCAATTAGAGCCTCCGGGATAACTCGAAGAAACCCAAACATCACCGAACATGATGCAAGGTAAAGAAGAGAGAATACGGTCTCATCTAATTTCACTTCTTCTTTCCCTTCATCATTGTTTCAGTTCAGGTAGCGAGAGCTGAGTATAGACAGACCGCTGCACCAGTCAGGAATAGGAGAACTGGAAGCCTGGCCAAATCTCAGGCGGGGTTCCTGATGGCTTGTAAAGGTCAGGAGTATGAGGGAGCCCAAGCGCGTTTCTGGTCACATCCTGCACTGCTGGAGCTAGCCGCTCCGCTTTCATTCGTCTAGACGGTTCGCGTCTAGACCTGCAAGTCAATGATGGATCAGCGGAGCCCATCGACGCTCCAGCCTGCATGGACATCGACATGGGACGCGCCGTAACATGGAGGGAGATGTCATGCAATCTGCATGCGTCATCGAGAATGTAGAGAAGAAAACAGTCGACGAAGAGGAAGATGTCGACTTTCACACGTTAGATTGGTTGACGAGTCCGACTGAGAAACCCCTTCGAGCAACCATCGTTGAGTGGAGAGGCCAATCTGCAGTCATTGACGGAGAGAACATCAGGACTGTACCAAACGGCAAGACGATGATACATGTCAAGCTGTCCACATACGCCCCCTCGAAGAAGGATGAGTGGATATTCCTCGCACGCCTTATTCATGCCTACGACTACTGGCTGGGCGAAGTCAGAAAGAAACACCCGAAGGAACTACGACGAGCATACGTCGCAGCCGAAGCAAAGGAACGATTGCGTATCATCGGCGCATGCCTCCTTGACTTCTGCCGACAGCACAAACTACTGCCACTGGACTCTCTGAGCCGGTCCTATGCCAAGCGACAGGCTGCAAGTGCTGAGAAGAAAGATGTCGTGAAACCGAAACAGCTCGAACGCCGACCCGGAGTCTGGGCAGCCAGGAGAAGAACACCGCGTCTCAGCGCCCAAGAACTGCGAACATGGGAACCTGCGACCCTAGAAGATTACCAAGAACGGGCGGAGCTGGAAACAAGCAAAATACCATGGTGTAGTCCTCCTCAGGTAGGGCATGTTGGCCTATGCGCGATCTTCGCTGACTTGATGTCTCGAGTTAAGGCTGGCGAGAGAACCCAAGTTAGCTATGGAAACTACAAGGAAATCGTTCGCAGCAACGACGGAAACACGATAGTCGTTACCGACAAGTCCGGGCTCCAGAAGACACTCACAAGGGGCGTCATGGAACGGGACGGATGGTCCGTTACCACCGTCGAAGCAAAATACTCTCGCCCAGTACGGTTCACCGCCCGAAACGGCACGGTCACCTACAACGACACGGAACGGGAGATGACTTTCAGGCCAATTGCCGCCGACGTGAATGTAACTGAATACGCCCACAGCTCCAAGCCCGTGAAGGCGGTAAGTGATCTTCTTTCAAACATAGCTCCCACAACCACTTTGCTCACTGAAACAGAGGAAAGGCGCCAAGCAAGATTAGGAAGAGAGGTCGACCCACCTACAGCGCCGACGGTCCCGAACGGAATCCGCGTAAGAGCGGGAGAAAACACATACGAACCAAACAGCTGCTTGGGTGTCCTAACTCCCAGCGCATGGCGCAGCATCCTCCACCACAAAGTTCGCATGAACCAGGACGGCAAGACCTTCACTATCCGCGGCAAGACTTACCGAATCGTCCAGTTCCGGGTCCATGCTCGGAAAGTCGGAGATAAGTACGAGACAACAACCCTGGATGTTACAAAGTACACTGGAATGCGAGGTCAACTTGCATGGCCCTACTTAGCGGCGGTTGCAAACAAACTCGCATATCTCCAACGCGTCTCACCGGAGACAAGCACCTTCGATAACGTCCTTGAGAAACGCCTACCTTGGCTTCTGAGCAACATCGACATGCTCGTTGATGAAACCGCTGCTCAGACGGCCCCGGAACTCGCGGCAAAGCCTCTCTGCCAGTAGCAGCGTGCATGTTACAAACAGCCGATTTTGAAGGTGTCACGTGTGCTTCGACTGCCACCTCGCATCAGCAAGATACTTTCCTTGCCCAACCACACATGCGCCGAGTGCAACTGCAGATTCAGCGAAAACGGCGACTTCGAACCCTGCAACTTCCATGCCACCTAGCCGGGATGAGAGGCTCTCGTCGGTGGCCCGATATCTTGGTAGAGAAAACTCTAGCTCACCAGTGTCCACGCTGCAGTCGCCTCTCACTATCCATCTACTATTTGAGACCTCGAATGCGGAACGACACATCAAGTCTGCATAAGTCGTAGACGTGTTTCTAGGAAGAGGTGAATCATGTTGCAGAAAGTAGAGTTAGCTGTGACTATGAATCAGCTTGACCTCGACAAAGTTCCACCACTCGTCGGCACTGAAGCATTGAAGCAATTCGAGAAACTGTACAGAATCATGCGTCACATAACCAAGCCACTATACTTCACAGGCCCGGCTGGAAGCGGGAAGACAATCATGGGCCTTAACCTGTCAAAGAGATATGCCACTGAAAACAGCACGCCCGCTTACATTGTCCAAGTGAGCCCCGAACTTACCAAGGCACAGCTCGTAATCGGAAAACAGCTCAGAAACGGCAGCCTAGTCACTATCAAGGGCTGCCTAGCTGTGGCGGCAGAACAGGGCGCACCCGTGTTCGTAGATGAGGCACAGCAGTCATCGCAGGAACTGCTTGCAACGATGCAGTCACTCTTCGAACGGACTGCCAACATCACCGACGGCTCGGAGATCGTATACGCCCGCAGCAAATTCCGCGCCATCTTCGCAAGCAACGCCAGCACCTCACATGCAGGTAACGTGCCCCTGCCACAAGCATTCGCGAGCAGAGTTATCGCGGTTCCATTCAAGTACCCAAGCTTCGAAGACGAAGTCGAAGTAACTTGCGCGATCGCTGAGGACCCACAATTCTCAGACATGGCGCTGACAATTCCAGACTCTGTGGTACGTTTCGTCGTCAGCCTGATGCGAACACATCGAAGCGAATTCTATCCGCTGAGCGCACGTAATGCTGCAGCCTGCATCGCCTACATGAACGTCGTATCTGCATACAACGGATTCACCGAAAGAGCCAAGCAGAATGCACGAAAGCCTCTTGAGGACCTCATTCGTGCTGACCTGAACTTGGTCCCAGAACAGAACCTAGAAGTCTTCCTCACGAAAGTGTACGAGCGCATTCACAACAACCAACCACCGAGCACGGTAAAGCTGACCGAAGACAAGGAAGTCAGGAAGTTCTTCAAGTTCCTATGTGCATACGGCCCACAGGAATTCATTGAAGCCATCAAAGCAAACTTCATGATAGAACTCGACTTGGACACCAGCTTCCACGACGCAAATGCGACAAGAGAGAGAATCCTCGCGTCAATCCTTCCATCCTAGAAAACATGCCCTCATCTCTCAAAGGGTGACACGGCCTTGTTGAAGGTATACAATCCTACGTACGGCAAGCTGTTTGAGTTCGATGAGGCACGCCCTGCAGACCCTGCACGGGTTGGCGGGTGGGTGCTGAACTACGCATCCCCGGATCGTGGCCTGACATCAGCTGAGATAGAGGAACTGAAAACAAGAGGAAAGATCAGCGACTACCCTGACGAATTCTGTCTAGTCGATTCAACGGAATGGCCTCTCGAGCGTACACTCCGACATCAACGGGCGGTCAAAGCATTCATACAGGTCAACGACAATGGCGAAGAGTTTCACTATTGGAACCATCTTAGCAACCTCAACAAGCGCAACAGAATAACTCTAAACTTTGTACCAAGCCCCATCGTTGACATGATCCTGCAGTCCAGTTGCGACTCGGCAGAAGAGCAAGTGCACCGCATTATCGTGAACGACGCGGCAAGCGAGTTCAGGAAGAAGAAGACGTTCCAGGAACTCGCACGGGAACACGCACGGAAGCTTGTGCAGGCCGTAAGGCAGGCGAATGGAACTGTGAGCAGCGCCAACAACTCGTCGCCAAGTGTTGCTCATGCTCCCCTACAGGAGAAATCCTCCGGGAAGACCACGCCCCCTGAGGAAAGCGCTGCACAAAAGACATCGCCTATTCGGCAACGCATCTTGGAATGCCTAGCCGAGACCACAGCGCCAGTGCCCCCGCTTGAGATAGCGAATAGGACGGATCTGAACAGACACACGATTAGGAGAGAACTACAAGAGCTACTCAGGCAAGGCCTCGTCATTCGGCAGGAACACAACTACGCTCTTGCCCGTAAGGAGAACGAGATGGAATGCACGACGGTCGATTTGATGACGTAGACTCCATAACTGCCGGCCTCGGTGTATCCTACACTTACATCGACAACGCACAAGCACCAGCTACAGCGATGGACGATGGGACCACGAAGCTGATATTGATCACTAGAAGCTTCCTCGAACCAATTGAAGACGAGACCTTACGTGTAGCAATTGAGAAAGGCCTCCGCGTACACGAAGGCCTTGAACACATCTATGGGGAAATACCAAAACGAAATAAGGCCTGCGAGGAAAGGGGAAAGAACGGATTAAACAAGTCCTTCTTCCACGTTTTGGACAACATATTAGGCGATGTCTTCATTGAGGCCAAGGGTCAGAGAGATTACCCTGCACTCACCAAGTATCTAAGCCTCCTGAACACCTACCTCTGGGACCTTACCATCCAGAACACAAGACGTGACCAGGACATCGCTCCACTCATCAAAACCATGAGGGCACTCACTCAAGCAGTCGTTTTCGGCGACGTGCAAGGAGACCTGCTTGACGACAATGTGAAAGAAGACTTGGATTTCATCATTCCATGCGTCTTCCTAGCCAGACGCGGCAACGGAATCGAGGCTGTAATCCAAGCCTGCGATGACATCTATCACTACTTGGATGCGAAATACAAGATACCGAAGAACCTCACAGCCACACGTGAGATGAAGATACCAAGCAGCTCACGGGGCAATAACAACTCATGCTCATCCTCTGAAGGCAGCAAGGATAGCGATGTGACGAAAGAAAACAATGGAGCGCCAGACAGACAAACTGGACACTATGTCAACATCATCCCATGGCACACCAAGGAAGAACTTGAACACGCCACCAAAGCAGCCCTGAAAGAGACACGAGAACAACTTGAAGAGGAGAAGAGAAAAGGCCTAACAGATGGTTTACTCGGCGGCCCGGACCATGCCACACTAACTCCACCAACCATACGCGATGTCACATTCTACCTGAACACGCTCCGCAAACACGCCGAAACCATACGTCGCCTACAAGCAATCTTCAAACGTCTTGCAGGCAAACGCGGCTTCGTCCCTGCCAGAGAGGGCGAACTGAATCTCAAACCTTCAATCGTCCAGCAAGCATACCTAGACAGCTTCAAGACAGGTGAAGACGAACACGACTACTACCTGATCCTGAAACATGCCATTCCGGATATTGACTTAGTCTTGGCATGCGACAGCAGTGGCTCAACCTACGGCACTGCAGAACTGTTCTCAGAGGCAGCCATATGCATCCTCGAAGCTGCCAAACGCGTCGGCAAGATTCGCACAGCGGCGCTAAGTTTCGGAGATGGTATACGGATACTCAAAGACTTCCATGAACCCGTTGAGGCGGGGAGGTTCTACCCAAAGGCGGGCGGCGGAACACCGATCGGTGAGGCGTTGGAACAGGCAATGAAATTCAGGTGGCGGAGAGGAAACGGCATTAAACGCACACTCGTTCTTGCTAGCGACGGGTACCCCGACTCATGGTCTAAGGTTGATGGTCCTATAGAAGAAATGAAACGGCAACACATCTTACCCGTTGCTTTGTGCTTAGGGGTCGAAGCTAACGAAGACTACCGTACACGATTCAACCAAGTCTACGAGATTGACGATGCTTCACAACTGACGGAGACATTCAGTCGAGCATTCATCGAGAATGCGCTCCTGAGACGCTGACCCGCGTTCCCGCTTGTTTTGTTGCCCGACCGTTTTGGTTTCTTCCAAGAAAAAGTAGGGAGGATATTGGTAATGCACGATAGGTTAACGAAGCGTATTCTAGCGGGGCTCGGAGTCGCTGGTATAGCGACGTGCTTTGCGGCTGTACTATATGCAACGCTAAGGATGCGCGCCCCTTGGATCGGGTGCATAATTTCTCTTCTAATCCTCATAGGCGCCATGGATGATCTCTAAGCCATTTCAAAGAATCGAATCGTGCTTGAGGAGAAGACCACCCCTCATCAGAAAGGCCTGCGAATTTCGAATACCGGAGGCTGGGAGATCGTCATTTAGGAGACTTCTACCTTGCATCGTCTGGGTCTTCAGCCTTCACAAATCTTCCGAGACAATGCAAATGCATATTTCTGGTGGGTAGAGTTTCATCGCTGCATCGTACGGGCCACTATTGTTGAGAAGGGGCGAGTCTCCGGAGAAGACTTGGCGGCAATTGCTCTATACGACAATGCAGAAAACGCCGTCAGATACGCTGTCGGATTGCCGCTCAGAAAGAGCACAGTACCGAGACAGGACATAGATTGGGATGTAGCCTCGGCGGCGCTTTCTTGGGTTTTATCACCTTCCCCTCTGAAGCTGCCAATCGCCTCTGAAGCCGACCTTCGACGAATCCACCCAAACCTCGCCATACACATCAACAGACCCGTAGAGCAACGCGGCTCTTTGAAGAAGACAAAGAGTGAGGAGACTGCGACCATTGTGGAAAGAAGACACCCCCTGAGTTTGAAAAAGATCCCTAATTAGAGTTGGAGGTGGGAGAGATGAACCAGGTATCTCTGAAACTTTGCGTACGCGACGCTCGGAAACTATCTGAGTTTCTGGTCAATACTGAATTCTCAACCCTTGCTGCACAGATCAGGACACAGCTGGACGACTACGACCAAAGATGTCACGAGATGGAGAGACAGAGGAAACTGGAGAAGGCGCTTCGCAAAGAACAAGAAGAGAAGAAGGCCGCTTGTAAACGTGAAGGCCACCCAGACCTTATCTACGACACGAACGTTCGCTTGATTGACAGTTTGACAATTGGCCGAGCGATCGAGATACCTACTTGTGTTCGCTGTAATGAGCGGCTGGTTCGGCTCGCGGATGGACAGCTGAAGAACTGGCTGGAGTGGACGGAGACAAAAGAACAACTCCACCAGACAATGTTCCAAGATAAACTTGCTGTGGAGCAGGCCCCGGTTACCCAGTGACTTGCCTGAGACAATGACAACATGCGACGGAATCTTCACACGTAGAAGGGGGACTGAGCATTGGAAAAGTTGCCCCTCAAAGTCATACGTGAACTGGAGACGGCGGCTGTCATCCAAGTCATAGACCGTGTTGTAGTTACGTCGAAGCATTGCCGACTGTATGAAGCAGCAAAGACATGCAGCGACAACAACGAGAAGACCAAACAGGAGAAGGAAAAGGCATGTTGAAGCTTCCCCTGACTCCTACAAGCATCGCTGCAGGCTTTCCAAACATACGACACACTCCCTTGACGGGACTGTGTGAGGGAAGGACGTGGCGTTGCAGAGCCTCACGTATGTAGACCGCATTGACACCTCAAAGATACTCTCGTGCCCCCACGGAGCCACAGTGACAAGAAAACAGAAGTTTGGCGTAACAATATTTTACCATCCGGACGGCGCTCCCTGCACCCTTCTGAACAGCCTCCAGCTTGACGGCGACACACTCAACGCTGAAGATATTGTTCTAAACGAAGCCCTAACCCAGCCGGGAAGCGCACTGGGTTGGTTCGATAACCCGCGCATTTACTCTCGACTTGCCGCGGATATCCGCCTCATCAAACGCTTGGCCGCTGAGCTAGACGCGATGAATAGCAAAAAAGATGCGCACCGGCTTGAGGCAGCAATCCTGAAGATTGCCAGAGGCAAGAATGCAGTCGACATCTTCAGAGCAATCGCTACCATCCTTCCAAAGCGCCTAGTCTTCCACAACGTGACAGCAGTATACATGAAGAACATTCTTCACATTCAGGATGCTGAGCAACAAGACCTCAACCATCTGTATCCTATCGTAGCAGAAAACATCCAGACGGGACTTGAAGAGAGACTGAAACAACTGAAAAACGAACGCGGGCCGGGCGTCAAAACAGGGGGCGGAGATGAGGAAGAGTGATGCAGCAGATGCAACCTTGGCAGCTTGACAGAATCCGAAACAAAGTTGAGAAGATGGCAGGGGAACTCAGCATCCGAATCTATGCAGCAGACGGCGCAGTATACAGAATCTGGTATAACCACACCGATGGAGTTGCGCTCTACGGCAGAGAAGAATGGAACGACGCAGAGAAAAGGGACCGGATGAAGAAAGCTTGGCGTGATGAGATACTTCAAATCCTACACTCCGGCCAAGCCAGAATAAACGTACTGTACAGAGACGGCATGAAAGCATCAGAATGGTTCGGCCCCGAGCGAGATATGAAACCCATCAACGAAGTCTATCAGTACATCATGAACGTTGAGAAGCACGTGAAGAACGACGTCGACGAACCACTAGCCACAGCTACCGAAGAGGACTGAGAAGGGGGCCGAAAAGGAGGCGAGGGTTCATTGATGAAGAAAGAGCTGTTGACATATAGATGCGAGAGATGCGGCACAGACATACCCGGCGGGCAAGAAAAACGTCTCGAAGACGGAGAGACCATACTGTGCGGCAAATGCTATGAGACCGCATCATTCTGTGAGAACCCCTACTGTGACTTCGAAGGAAAACGGCTCGTCCGCGGCCTATGGCTCTGCGCGTCGTGCGCATGGGTAAGAGAGCAGCCGTGAAGAGGCAAACGCGATGTCAAACTACAGGGTAGTGATGAAGGATGCCCCAGGCAGGTACGTCTGCACACTTTGCCAACACTACGACAACAGTGAAGCTATCCGACACTTGCAGGAGCACCAAAAACAACTAGAATCCTACGGATTCGAAGGCAAGCTTGAGATCGAGCATTAGAGGACCGAGCGGAAGAAAGGCAACAGACCTGTTTCCCTCGAAGGGCATGATTCCTTCGAAGTATTATATGACGGAGATCAGGGAGATGACGGTGATTGCTGAAACTCCCACTGCCAAAGAGCGGATTGCCACAGCTCTTCCTCATTCCTAGACGGTACTTGGTCTCAGGAAGCAGAGTACTTGGGATCGGCAGCTTCTGGAGCTCTGAAATTCCATGGCTACTCGTAGACAAGGTCAGGGTCAACGGCACAATCTACGACGTGGACACGACGTATTACTGGACTGACCCTGACTTCCCACACATTGATGATGCCAATGAGGCAATCGCTCGAGCAGAGAGAGCAGGGGAAAAGAGTCCGGTTGAAGCTTACCCGGACTACCTTGACTACAGCAACGCAGAATTTGCTTTCAACTCCGACGGGTTCATGATCTATTTCAACAGCAAAATCAACGTAGACGCAATACCAAGCGGCGCAGGCCTCGGCCGCATACCCGTCACTCAGCTAAGGACAACTCGCTAGCCTCAGAACGAGAACTGGAGGTGAAATATGATGACTACGGAAGACGCTGTAATACTTGAGCTCAATTGCGAGCCGTGCATCATCCGGACAAGCTGCGGTGATTTCGAGGTTGACGTTGAGGCGCAGAGCGAGGAAGACCGCAAAGACATGCTCGAACTCATCCGCGCCTGGATGGGAAAGAACGCGCAAGCGTTGCTGGCCGCACAGGCGACCCTCTCCGAATGCGCAAGGAAGATACCTTCGTGGCAGCCGACGATTGCGGTTACACTACACAGCGACGACTACGGAGACGGCACGTACGTGGCAATAGGCCTCGAAATCACACCGGACACAATAGAGGTTCAGCATTGGGAAGGCGCAACAGGCGAGGACGTGCACACGTTCTACATCGGCACTATCGAACCAATAGACGCAGGGGAAGAGCGGGAAGAGTGACCATTGCTAAAACTATACGTATCCAAGAGAGCACTAGCTCGCCTCGCCATTCTCCAACGATACAAAGTACACCCTCATGCGTACGGCATATGCCCGTCGTGCAACACCGAGCATGACTTTTGGAAATATGCGTGCACGAGAGAAGAGATAGAGAAGTTCATGTGCCCGGGAAACTGCGGTCCACTCAGAGAATTAACCCCGCTCGAACTTGCTGACGCATTAGCTAGCTGCGAAAGAGAAGGCTGCTTCGAAGAGGAATTCCTGTTTTCAACACCGCTGTGCCCCCAGCCGATAAGGTGAATGAGAGGCGAGTGAGATGACCCAAGATAGAAACCTGATTGATCTTTTTTATGATTGGCTTGGCGGAAGACCGACTGAGAGCGACTACGCGAACGCGGTTGACGTTCTCTTGAAGCTCGTGCCTAGAGCCGCGTTGGCGGATTGGCTCAGCACCGTTGAGGCGTGAGAAGCTGTGCCGAACCGTGAACTGGAGAAAAGAAAGAGTGAGGAACTTCTTGCGCTAGTCATGCGGCTCGGCCGCATTGAAAGTAGAGGGCTAAGCAAGCTCTACATGGAGCACATCAGCAAGTTGCCAGCGTGGAAACAGTTCTTCGACCAAGAAGCACAGACGCGTGGAGTCCCCGTGAGTAATCAAAGACTTGGCTTCAGTTTAGGCCTGAGACTTCGGCGATTGGCGAGTGAAGGCAAGATCAGGGAGATAGCCGAAGCTGACCCGAACCGGCCGAGCATCCAGATTCACGTAGCGTACCAACCGAGACCAAACAGGCGTGGCGGAGGAGGTGACGGTTGTGGTGTCGTCTGAAATAACCATTCGAATCAGTACCTCGGATGCGATCCGAAGCATGGTGGACGCTGAGAAATATGCGGGTGCAATTCAGGACCGCCTGCAAGGATCAGGCGAGGGATGGGAAGACATCAAGGAAATCGAAGTGCTCGGATTCATGTTCTGGCCCGAGGAGAAGAATGAAAATGAGCAACGAAGGTGAAACGCCCCATGCACGCGTCCTGACTGAGGAACTTATCCGCAAAGAGGCTGCACGAAACAATCTCGATATCCTGATGGTCCTTGGTGCGGCACTTAATCCATCAATGTTTGCTGATAAGGTCGAGATTTTCGAACCAAACGGGCAAGCGAAGAACGACTATAGAGTTTTCCGGATTCGTGAAAGTGGCGCTGCCTACGCGCTGCACTTCAATACGATACTCCGGCACGCCATTCAACTCTACATTGAAACGGGACGCAAATGCGAGATACTGGCCGGAGCCACGGCCACCGTAGCCTCGGAACCCACACAGACATACATCCACTGAGAAGCAGGGCGAGAAGAGGACTTGGAAAGAAAAGAGCAGGCAGAATACTACACCCCTGACGTCAGAGTCGAGAAACCGCTCGTCTTGGATAAGGAACTACTAACGCGCAGCAGCAAGAGCAAGCTTCCTGAAGTCATCAAAGTCAGATTGAAGGAGTCGGCGGTAGCGCACCAGGTCGCCATCGGACTGTACAAGAATTCAACGGCAGGATTCCGCGAAGTCTACTCGAACGAATGCCGCGCCGCCCGAGAGGCTCAAATGAGTTACAAGGCGAACCCGAGAATCGAGATCACATTAGACCCGAAGACCCGAATACTCACAGTAGCAGGCATTGACAGCTTAGGCATCACGTCCTCCGTCTTCGTTGACGTACTTCGTTGGATGGGACGGACTACCAATAACCAAGCAGATGAAGTAGGACAGTTCGGCTGGGGATTCTTTGCAGTCTTCGCACTAGCCGACGAGTTGACACTTGAAACCTACGCCCGCGAAACAGGTGAACGCTACGGCGTGAGCGCTGACACAGCAACAAGCTTCAAGCCACTTTCAGACCACGAGGTCTCAATCAAAGAGTATGGGACAATCATCCAGATGACCCTCAAGCAAACGATAAAGCTAGAGCAGCTCGTGAAATGGATTCAAAGAAACTGCAAGTATTCCGACATTGAAACTTACTTGACCGTCAGCAGCGCTGATGTCGCCAAAGAGGTCACTCTCAACGACATATTTGACCCATGGGGTAACGTTTACGGAAAGAGAAAAGCACGAGAACGCATCGACGGCACATTCACACAGCAACTCTATCGCGATGCCGCACAGCACGGGAACGCCGTAGTGTACGAAGCGGAGATCGATAGCCCAGACTACTATTTCCTCGGAGTAATAGCAGGAAACGATGACACAGTTTACTCATACAGGACAACAGGCGACCTCCTCCTGCTCCGCGTACCAATCGAATCAGACGAAGCAAAACCACTACGCGATACCTTCCCGTTCACCAGCTGGGTCCTGAACATCAAAAATGAGCGCAAGTTCCAACCCACCCCCGACAGAGACCGGTTCGTACAAGGCGCCTTGAAAACTGTCGTCGAAGAACTGCAGAAGAAGCTCACGAAGAAACTCAAACAAGATTTCAACATCGCTACGTTCAACGATTACCGTGCGAGCCGGTGGAAAGGCATCTACGGAAAAACAGGCGACGAGCGCATTTACCGGTTCATGGCGCCTGAGACGACGCAGCTGGGGGAACTGCTCAACGTTGAATGCATCTCACCGGACATGCCAGTCGATGCAGAAAATGAGGAGCAAGACTACTATGCACGACGCAGCCGCGAGTGGCTCACCCGCCATCACAGAAACGTTCACGCCTATGAAATAGGCCCTCTAAGGAAACTGGTTGCACGAAGCTCACACCTATTCTACAGCCCGCGACGGCAGACAATGAAAGGCCAACCAGTCATTCCCGCGCACAAGATGCGCATCCAGCAAGCCATACTTCGCACAGTTTACCCAGATGCGGCAGTCTTCTGCCTGAACATCGATGACGATAAGGAAACTAGACCTGCGAAGCAGAGAACAGAAACTACCACCACAATCATCTCTAGGCTCTGCAAGCAGGGCGTAGCCTACGCGGAAGATGAAGTAAAACGCATCAAGAAGCAGCTCGGAAAAGACTGGCGCACCAAATGTGGGCTACCACCGCTAGTTAAGGAACAGAAGAGAATTGCCGACTGGGTAATCCATGGAAGACTCGAGGACCCCTACAGCTACCGTGTTGGAACGAAACGGGTGAAACCAGACACAATCCCCTCCAACATCATACGCATTCCAGGCAACCTAGGACCATACCTCAACGCACTAAAAGAAATAGAAACAACCTACGGCCTTACTAAGAACCACCCCGCCCTGAAAGGTGGCATAATGCTTGACCAACTACTCAACTCACTGAAGAGCAAGACCGTTCCTACAGCAGCCGGACCAATTACGTTCGCAGACATTGCAAACGCACCCAGACAGGCCACTATCTACCTTACCGACAAGACCGAAATCGTCCACCACTACACTCCACCAAAAGGCGAACTGATGACTACAGCAAACCGCGATACCGCATTTGAACTGATGACCTTCCTCACTGCAAAGAAGAAAACCTTCACAACCATTCTATGCCCTGATGCAGACACTTTCGAGAGGAAGGCCGGAGTCGACCTTGAAACAATCGCGGGCAAGTACATCGATGAGGCAAGCGCAGCAAGAGCAACAACCGCCTACCTTGGCGCAATTCAGATACATACACCAGAACTCCGCGAGCTATTTCTCCACGCAGTCAAAGAAACCTACCAGCCAGATGAGGCTGATGAGTACATGAAGGCCGCATTCGAACTAGACCAAACACCCACACAAACGACTCAAGCTGCCGCCTAGTCGGTTTCAACTCTCTTACGAGGTGTGTTCTTCTTGAGTGCACAAACTCGGTTACTGGAAGTTGTCGAGAACGACATCATTCCCGTACGTCTCGAAGAGAACGCGGTTCGCTTCCGAGTGACGCGACTGTATGCCGAGCCCACCTCAGCTGTACGGGAGCTCTACGCTAACGAGCTTCGGGCCTGCCGGATAGCTAGAGACAAGCACGGCGCCAAAACACGAATAGACATAACTCTCGACATGAGCGAGAGAAAGCTTGTCATCCACGGCGTCGACAGCCTCGGAATCGCTGAGGAGAAGTTTCTGAATGTTCTGTCAGTTCTAGGCGAAACTGATAACACAGATGGCTTTGAAACTGGACAGTTTGGATGGGGCATCGCTGCGTACGCGAGTGTGTCGGACAATATCGTCTATGAAACTTTCGCACGTGAGACCGGCGAGAAATTCGCCATGCTCGGAATAAACGGCGAACATTTCAGTAGACTGCCGACGCCACATCTCGCAAAGCCAGGTACACGAGTAACCATCTACATTAGAGACAGCGTGAACATTGCTGCCCTTGCCAGCTACATACGCAGGCTCTGCGCCTACGCCGACATTGATACCTACCTCACCGTCGCCCCCTCTGGCCCAGAGCTGATAAACGGCCCGGACCTCACGCGCGGACTGCCGAGCGGCACAATGGTCGTCCTCAATGAAGAAGACTACAATCTCGTAGGCGTCTTTACACCAGCACCGGAAGGCCCTCATGTCGACATACGGTTGCTGAGCCTTCCAATACGCGCAGACAGTATGCAGTTCCCGTTCGAATATTGTGTTCTGCAGATCAAGGATGAGAGAAAGTACCGCCCTACAGCAGACCGGGAACGCCTCACAGATGAAGCTGCCGAGAAACTTCAAGCAAAGATAAGCAAGAAACTCAAACGGGTTCTTCCATCAATCTTAGACATCAACTCATTCGACGACTTCAGAGAACGCGCATGCAAGTACCTATACATTCACGGGTACTTCCACTACGGTGTCCACAGGAACAGGCTCGCCGTACTCGAAAAACTCTACCAACCATCAGCAAGAACAGCCGAACTCAAACAGCTGCTGCAGCAGACAGTTGCAGTCATAGGCTACGGGCGATACGGGCGGCCTGTCGTCAACCGAAAGCTACTTGGGGACATCGTCGCATCGACACGAGACGTATTCCTAGTACCGATGCTTGACAGCAAACTCCAAGACACATTGAGACAACGGTACCCGACAGCGGTCATCTTCAAACTTCTACACGGACGCTACTACATGAGCAGCCTCCAAGAAGTAACACGACAACTTCAGGAAGAAGGGACCAGAACCGACGCTTATGTTGAGGCTGAGGACATCAAGAGAGAGGCTGTTGAAGACAACCCGACACGAAGACAGCGACATGTATCACGCCACAATGAGCCACTGGTCGAAGATTCATACACGGTCATCCTTCACTCAACCGTGATACGAGAAACTGAACGGCACGGCTGCTGCTATCACAGGCTAGGCGACAAACCATCTCAAGTACCGTTAAGCGAGGTTGGAGAGGAAACAGTCTTCGTACCTAACATAGAGGAGTATCTACCGACCCTGTCAGAGGTCTTCAGCCAGCGCTCGCTCTCACGACTTGACAAGCTTCCCAAAGCTGCGCAAGGCAAGAAGATGACCCTCAGCCGTTTTCTTGAACGGCAGGCAAGCCAGACCCTCACCACAAGCGTTGGAACACTCACATGGCAAGCGCTGCTGAAAGCAATGAAACCGATCAGGTTATTGGTGTACGATGACCCGAGAATCGTTTCATGTTATCAAAGCAAAACTGAAGAAATCTTCGTACCTCTGTCTGCGGATCAAACGTTCGCTCTTGCACTATACCTTCGAGCCAAACGCACACCATACACAGTGACACACGTTCCGACGGAGGAGGAATTCCAAGATGCCGCAGGCGATGACCGCTACCGCTCAGACTACCACTACCGCGACGAGAACTACGACGCAAGAGCAAACGAAACAGTCAACATCGTCTTCCACGCGGCCCTTGCGGTCAAGAACGAGAAGCTTCGACGCCTCTTCTTCAAGGCGGCGGAAGACCGTCATATGTCCCTAGAGAGGCTACGTGAACTACGCAACTTCGCCCTTTTCTTCCCTTAGCTCTGAAGGACAAAGGAGGTGAGAATAGTGGCAAACCTGCAGCAGCGCATCCTTGAATTCCTCGCAGGACAGGCAGAGCATGTTACCCCTCTTGAGATAGCAAAGAGAACCCGGACTACGCGCATGACCCATCATTCAGACGGAACCTGGAAACATTGGCAGGCAAGGCGGTTATGTTAGCTCTCAACCAGCCGAGAGTCTTTGGCAGCACTACCCAGACTATGATGAGGGACTCGTCAACGACCAACAACTGAAGGGGGAGGGTTTTTGTTAGAACTACCAATGACTGATAATGACCGAGCTCGACTGGCGCTTAAAGTCAAGATGAGGCAAGAGACCAACATAGACCCAGCCGCCATCAACGCGGACACCGCAGAGCTGTACAAGATCTTTCAAGTCATAGACCTGATGGAGGCGCGGCTGAAAGAGCGAGGCGTGTATTCCGATGACAGATGGTTGCCAACATCCAGCCTCCGACACGACTGTGAGGACGCGCTGCGCGAATTCCGAAAGGACATGACAAGCTTCCTCGTTCAGCGTTACCGGCAGAGGTACCTACCAAACATGGAACTAGACTCTGATGACTTTCTATCAGCCATGAAAGAGAGAGTGGGCGAGGAGAGATTCGATGCGGAGGTCATAGAGGACAATTTTGGAGAGCTGATGCAGACCGGCCGCGAACAATCCCTTGAACAGATGCTGAGTAAGGCACGACGACTACTGCCATACTTCAGTGAGAACGTTGGACCTAGCGACCGGGTCAGCCAGATACTCGATGGCAGGAGACTGATGCTTAGAGTCTATCTCCAAAGGTACGATCGCCATCAAAGAGGAGGCTACGATGTGTCACTAGGATTCGAAGCCCGGGAAGAGATCGTAGCACTTGGCAAGCTAAGCAAGGTTATCCTGAACAATGAAGACCCGGTCGGTGTCGAAAGCAATATTTGCGAAGCTGTCCCCGTCGGCCTAGAACTAAGCCAACGTTTTCAGGGAAAGATGCCTGGCGACGACCCTATCGTGTCAATGCGATTTCACATGAACGGCAAGTTCATAGTTGAGTACGCGACAGCTGAGCGAGCACGCAAGATGGGTGAAGTATTCATCAAGAAAACTGAACACTAAGACCTGGCACGACATAGCATCGGGAACAGAGACAGGCGAAGTAATTGTCCAAGCCATTCGTGTTTCTAGACATGATGCATTACAGCATTCTCTCATACATGCCAAGCACATAACCGAAGCTCCCACAGGAGATGATAAGCCGTGAATGAATTTGAAAGGGCTCTAGAGGACATGGCTGATACGGAACATAGAGCCAAAAGCCGCAGAGCTAGACGCAAAGTAGACGCACTGTTTCGAAGAGTGATGATGTCTCGATAGAAAATTGGGAGAGATAATGGATGATGAAAATACCTACAATCAAGACGAACAGCTATCCCACAAGATATGTCGCCTTCCATAACCCAGGAGTCCTAGTTGAAAGCAGCCACCCCAAGCATGATGGTGGTTACGAATGGACTGTTTTCTCCGAACGCATACAGAATAAGGAGTACCCGCACCTGACAGACGGCGTATATCTAGAGATAGTCTCCTACCAAGGTAAAGCTCTGCTAGTCGACGGAACAGCAACTCAACCTGACAAGACACGAAGACAGCTCCGATACACGCAGCTCTTCCAGACGTATGAACAGGCAAGAAGTTCAGCTCTGGCATGGCTCGACAAAGCGCGAGAGTTTGTAGCGCAGAACGGAGACGGGCGGGAGCGTTCAGGCGTATGAAGACGCGGACGAGACCGGGTGCCTAGTCTAAGCTCATACTTTGGGAGTGCTCTAAGCCACACTTGGTTTTTCGGCCAGCCCAAGATTTGAGACAGCCTTCTCGTTGACTGATGGCTAAGCTCACGCTCCTGCCCAAAACCATGTCCCAGTCAAAGTGGAAGCGAGTCCTGATGTAGTGAACTGTAGCCAACATAAGCCTGGGCCATTGCCGGCCTTACCGTCCGTGTCCGTCTTCGTGTGTGTTTTGTGTGTTGCTTCTTCTAGGTGTCCGCAGACGCGAAAAGCCGTCTCAAGGCGTATGAGCGTCTAGGTTCCGGGCTTTGAGCAAGAATGTAGCCGCAGAGGCGAAGCTGTGAAGAGCCCGGCGGCCTATTCCTAGAGAGAACGTGTTTTGTGAAGTGAGTGCGAAAGCGTCCGCCCTAACTGGGATTGCGAGCGACTGCATTAGAGAGTCTCCCAGTCAGAGGACGCAAGTAGCGTGTTTCGTGTATACGTGATTTCTAATGCGGATTGACACTCCCCTCGACTGAAGTCGGGGGATTCTCTGGGTTTGGTCGAGGCGTCTTCATGGCTCCCATCCTCCCAGAGTTGTGGGCGCTGTCAATAGAGCCCCTGTCTCATGGAGCATTCCATGAGCCCGTTTAGCTATGTTCCATGCTCCGTTCACGTCCGCATCCATCACTAGACCGCAGTTTTGGCATGAGAATCCTCCAGCGACACGCTGTCCTTGCATGCCGCATCGGTGGCATGTCTGCGATGTGTAGGCTTCAGGAACCTCGACAACACGTATGCCTTCCCAGTTCGCCTTGTAGGTCAGGTACTGCTTGAAGAGATAGAACGGTTGCGTGCTGAGGCGACGGTTGAAGCTTCTACTCTTACCGTTCTCTCTGATGCCCTTCAAGTCGCCAATTGCTATGATCGCGTTCATCTGCTTCGCCTTGTCCGCAATCCGTCGCGTTATCGAGTGGACTTGGTGTCTGATGTTCTCTCGCTCCTTATTCCGCCACTTCTTGATGATTCTGCCTTTGCCCACGGATCGCCTTAGCCTGAAGTATTTGCCTCTTGTCCGCCGAATCTCCTTCCCGTAGAACCTCGGCTTGCCGTCCTCAATCGTGGTGGCCAGCTTCCGTATGCCCATGTCAATTGGGAGGATTGTTGCATACCTGCGTTTGAGTCTGGCTTCCTTCTGAACGGTTATGTTCACGAACCATCTTTCGTTATCTCGGATGAGTTTGCATTCCCGGATGTCATTCCGGAGCAATGGTTCCTGTTCATGTGGAAGCTTGATCGGAGCCCAGACGCTTTCAGGGTGGAGCGGGATTCGAATCCACCATTTGAACGCCAACCCCTTTTGACTCTGTATCTTAACACAGTCGCGTCGGAGAATCATTGCGTACTCTCGTTGTTCTACGCCGTGACCATTCTGCTTGCGTACCCGCCGCCTGAACCTATCCGCTTGCTGCCTTGTCGCCGAGTAGAGTCGCTCTCCAGACGGATCTTGAAGTTGCCATTGCCACGCCCAATACTCGCGCGCGATGGCTTCACGTTTGCCCTTCCTGTCGAGAACAAGCTTCGCATGGATTGTTCGATGCAATTTCATGAGCGACACGCTCGCAACAAGAATGCCTTCAAACCATATTCAAGTCTGAGAGATGGATGAAAGTGCCTGAGCGCAATTCATCTCCACGAATAAATTCGGGAGCTTTCTTGCGCTACCATAATGTAATTTGACCGTTCTCATTCCTTTTAGGGCGACTTCCCAGACGCTTTGGTGAAGAGGAACGCTAGAGGATTTCGAGGAACTTTCACCAAGCGAGTTTTTTCTACCGGCATAGAGACCTAGCAGGATTCACCAACCCTACACGCGCCATCTACGGAACCGTCCGAGAACTTGTAGAGAATTCTCTCACGCTGCGGAAGTCCATGGGATACCGCTCAAACTGCACCTTCGAATCAGCAGGCCAAATGGTCAGAAGCCTAGCGAAGGTCTGGATGAAATTCTGCAGGTGCACATACGATGGCATATGATAAGAGGCGATTGGACGTTTTCCAGAAGTACCTGCCCGAACTGGCCGAGTTCTATACACGTTTAGCGGGCAAGAGCAAGGTACCCAACATCAATCCGCTGTTGAAGGCTGTCACTAGATATCAAGAAGAAGAGAGCTCTGAAGAAGAAAGCTAAACTGCAACGTCGCTCGCGTGTCCGTTTTAAAGTTATGACTTCAAGAACGCGTTCAGAGAGATAATGACGAAATCTCGCATACTGTTCTTGCTCTTGCTCATAGCTGTGGCGATGCTCATTCCGTTGACATCGTACGATATCTCAATACAGGTCAGAGACTCTGAAAAACAAGCCACACCACAAGCGTACCCATTCGGAATCCAACTAAAACCGGTCATACCTGAAGCACACGCACTAGATATCATCAATGACGATTTCGCATCCGGCCTCAACGGGTGGACGTACGGCGCCATCCCAAGATATTCTCAATGCAGTGGCTACTACTTGTACTGGGACACTGGTACTGGCAGTCCAGCGCCAAGCGGACGAGTATCCGGCAACAACTACTCTTGCTATGCCGCCATGAAGAAGACTGCCAGTCTAAGCGGCTGGACGTACCCCACGCCGCTCTACCTGTCATTCAGCTGGCGCGCATACTCAGGGTACTACTACTCAACGGTAACAAATATGGCTCTCTACATCTATGACGGGTCCACTTACCTCTATGGCTACACTCTGATCAGCGGAGGAGCCTACGATACTGGCTGGCGGAACTGGAACCCAACTAACATTGCCAGCAACGTTGCGGGGCATAGCTCGATAACAATATATTTCCAGCTTGTTGACGCCTGGAGTTATAATTGGAACCAACAAATCTGGGCAGATAACGTTCGCCTTTCTTACACGCCGCCAACAGCTTCAATCACCATCACTTCAAATCCATTAGGTCCGGGTTATGTGGCCGTTGACGGCTCACCAATATCGACACCGCAAACCTATCCCTGGACAGTGGGCTCAACGCACACGCTCGGTGCAACTTCTCCTGTCAGCTGTGGAAGCGGCTGCCAGTACGCTTGGTCCTCATGGAGTGATGGCGGCGCTCAGACGCACGCGATCACCGTGCCATCAATAATCGTCATAGATGACTTCGCAAGCACGGCGGGCTGGTACTTCAATAGAATATCAGCTTCGGCGAGCGGCGGCATATTAACCGGAACGATAACCGGCGGGGATCCCTACATGTGGAAGGACATCCAAGACTTCTCTGGGTCAAGCTATCCCTACGTAATCATCCGTATGAGCGTAAACTCTCCGGGAACTAGTTCCGCTCAAATCTTCTGGGTAAATGAGCAAGGAGGATGGTCGGAAACAAGGAGTCAACATTTCAACGTGATCAATGACGGGGCGTTCTACGTCTACACAATCGATCTGCGTTCAAACGCGAATTGGAACGGCAGAACCATCCAGTGGTTTAGACTCGACCCCTCCGATCAGGGTAGCAGCGGAACTTTCCAAGTAGATTACATATACGCCGCATCTGCTCCGACCACCTACACAGCCAGTTTCAAGAGGCAGTACCAGCTCACGATGGCTGTGAACCCGGCGGGCGCTGGAACCACAAATCCGGCTGTGGGCTCGTACTGGTATGATTCTGGGCAGAGTGTTCCCATTTCCGCATCAGCCGCCAGCGGCTACGTCTTCCAAAGCTGGTCCGGAGGCGGGTCGGGTAGCTACTCAGGTTCCTCAAATCCTGCCACCGTAACCATGAACGGTCCGATAAGTGAGACTGCGAACTTCCAGCTGAACACTGTGACCATCACATTCCAGCTCAATGGTATTGGTTCAGACGCTACTGGCATAATCATCACAATCGACGGAACTGGTTACACATATTCACAGTTCCCACGAAGTTTCATTTGGAGCGTCGGTTCAACGCACACTGTCGCGGCAGCTGATTCTGTTGCCGCTGGCACCGGGAAGCAGTATGATTGGACTAGTTGGACGAATGGGGACGGATTATCCGGGCCGTCTGGCACATATACAACTCCAAGCTCATCCCAGACGGTCACAGCTAACTATGAGACGCAGTATCAGCTGACAGTGAACTCTGCATACGATTCACCTAATCCGAGGAGCGGCTGGTTCAATGCGGGCACGTCTATGACAGCCTCGGTTTCTTCGCCCGTGAGCGGCCCCTCGGGTACACGCTACGTGTGCGCTGGTTGGACGGGAGCAGGAAGCGTCCCGGCCAGCGGAACAGGGACTTCTGTGACCTTCACGATGAATGCACGGTCAAGCATCACGTGGAACTGGAAGACGCAATACCAACTCACGATGCAAGTCGACCCATCCGGTAGCGGCTCAGCCAGTCCCGCCATAGGCTCGTACTGGTACGACGCGGGTAGCTCGGTGCCCATATCCGCTACCGCGGCAAGCGGCTACGTTTTCCAGTCGTGGGTAGGGTCGGGTACCGGAAGCTACTCGGGAACAGAAAATTCCGCAAGCATCACAATGAGCGACCCAATCACAGAGACCGCGAAGTTTGTGGTGCAAGTCACGATGACCGTCAGCTACTCAGTTCTTGAACGTGGCACGCCTACTGCGCCGGTCTTCAATTATGTGCAGGGCGGTGTCAGCAAGCAGTACACGTTGACGACGACCGCGACAGCTATCTCTGTAGATTCGGGTTCCACGTGGTCCGTGACGCCTAATCCTCTTTCAGGCTCGGGTGCCTCAGAACGTTGGTACTCAAGTCAGACATTGAGCGGGACCGCTTCAACCACAACGACGCTTTTCACATTCCATCACCAGCACTTGCAGATCCTCTCGTACGCGTTGTCTGGTGACGGATCTGGCTACTCGGAACCGACGTTCATGGCTAGCAGAAACGGCGCATCCGCACCTCAAGTATTGACCACATCAGCCACCGACTACTGGTATGATGCAGGCGCACCATGGACCGTGACAAATCCACTGGACGGATCTGGCGGGTCGGAACGCTGGTACACTGCGCAGACGACGAGCGGAACCATCAGCGCCGCACAGACTGTTGTGTTCAACTATCGGCACCAATTCAAGCTGACGATTCAAGTCAACGATCCTCCGATGGGAATCACCTCCCCAGCCCCGGGAGAGTACTGGTATGACTTTGGAGCGACACAGCCAGTGACCGCCACTCCGACATCCGGTAATCAGCTCAGCCACTGGGAACTTGACGGCAGCAATGTCGGCTCGGCGAATCCATACACTATCACAATAAACATGGCGCATACACTTACGGCCGTCTTCGAGAAGCAAAAAGTCGACCACTTCATCATCAGTGAAATCAGCAGCCCGCAAACCGTGGGCGTAGCATTCACCATCACAATAACGGCCGTAGACGCAGCGGGACAGACTGTCGCAGGCTACACCGGTCCAAACACCCTCACCGACACGACCGGTACAATCACCCCGACCTCGATAACATTCACAGGCGGCGTATGGACGGGAAGCGTTACCATCACCAAAGCGCAGACCGGCGTAACCATCACCACAACCGGCAACGGTAAGACAGGAATCAGCAACAGCTTCGACGTGTCTAGCGTCTACCAAGTGACGATAACCGCCACCGGCATCGGCCCCGACGCCCTTGGAGCCGTCTTCACTGTCGATGGCGTCACATATCTAAACTCGCAGGTGCCGATCATACTTTCTTGGCAGGCTGGCACCGACCACACCGTCGAAGCTGCACAGTCAGTTACCTCATCCGTAGGCGGAAAGTGTTACAATTGGGACAGATGGGTGAGCGGAGGCAGCGCACGTGTCCTGCAGATAACTGCAAACAGCCCGCTGACGCTCACCGCGTCGTTCGAGACGCAATATTTGCTTTCAGCTTACTCAGTTCCGCCGGGCGCTCAGATAACGAGAGCACCTGCCTCTGCTGATGGATTCTACGACCCTGGAACCACTGTCCAACTTACAGCAGCCGGCAACAACGGAGGAGTCGCATTCACAATGTGGCTTCTGAACGGCGTCCCGCAACCGAAGGGTCAGACAACCCTGACTGTTGTAATGACACAACCATTCGTGGCGCTCGCCATGTACGAGTCGCCGAAGCAACAGCAAGGCATCACGATCTCTGCATACGACCCAATCGTGGCACCAGTAGCTTCCATACTCATCATTGCCGCCGCCCTTGTCGGCAGAAGACGACGTCGACAATAGGCGACAGTAAACGGGTAGAAGATTTCTCGGCGATCGTCCGAGGGATTTAGGGCTCAGGGAGCTGGTTCAAGTAGTAGCTTCCTTGTTGGGTTGTTTCCACACTTCCTGGTACCATCTCATCAGTTCGCTCTCAGGCGTCTTCTCCAGTGTACGCTCGATGCCCTTTGGAGCGTACTTCCGGCAGAAGTCACAGTACCATCGACCGTACTGTGGGATATGTCTCAGCCTCTTCCCACATAACTCGCACATGAGATGTTTCATCTTGTTCTCTCCTTCCCCCTCTTGGCGCTGCTGCTGCGATATCTTGTTCACATAGAGTTCACTACGCCGGGAACGCACTAGCATGCTAGCCTCACGCACCATAGAACGTTCAGCCGCGGCCGCTCGACGTAGGACCTCCTTCTCAATGTCCTTGAGCTCCTGCCTGAAGCTGAGCAAACGATACTCGAGTTCCGCATCCATCTTTTGACGGGCGCGCTCAGCCATCTCCTCTGTTGCCTTCTCACGCCGCATCGTACCGACTTCATGCTTCGCCGCTTCAACCTTGGCTTCGTAGTCCTCGATAGTTTCCTCGATATCTGCCCGTAATTGGTTGAGCCGTGCATTCACGTTGGTTAGGTATTCTCTCGCCGCTGTGGCGTCTCCCTCAATTGTCCCTAGAGACGTTTCCATCTGTTGCGATAGCTGTAGAAACCATTCAATTAGTCGTTCGTTGTTTGCCTCTATGCCACTTAGGTTCTGCGCAAGGGACGCAAGCTTCACATCGATGGAAGCGCGGCGCGATTCAAGAGCTTTGGCGTGTCCCTCAAGCTTTCTTGCCTGCTGGTCAAGTCTCGCCAGCGTCCTCTCGTATCCGCTTACAATATTCGTTACCTTATCTCGCATGGTGGCTAGGGCGTTTTCGACTCCAGCCCTCAGAATGGCGGTCTGCTCGAGCGCCAAGTCCTCTACACGTCTGAGTTGATCGCGTAGTCTAAGCGTCTGCTCAGCAACGGACGCCTTCAACTCTGCAATGTCACGTTCGATGCTTTGGGATACCTCTTCAATAGACTTGGTGGCAGATGCCATGGCAGCGTTCAGCTTCTTTTCGGTGTCCCCGTGAAGGCTTGTTAGGACGGCAGCAAGTTCTCTGCGTGCAGCCTCACCGAATTCTGCAAGGATCCCGTCGGCGCTCTCACCCATGGCCTGTCTGAGTTCTTCAACCCTGCCAGGCAGCATCTTGCGCCCGCGTGCTTCCATCTCCGCTTTGACGATTCTTTTGGTTTCGGTGAGGACATCGTTCAGGTACTTCTCAGCGGACGCACCGTAACGGTCTACGAGCGCTGCCTTCCTGCATTCAAGCGCGACCCTGAATTCCTCTTCCGCTTTCTTCAATCCCTCAATGAAGCGTTGATTCGTTGCTTCCATAGAAGATTCGAGAGCGCCCCTAGCTTGAGCGCTCTTCTGGTTGCTCCAGAGACTGAGCTCGGCAGCTGCGTTCGCACCTACTCTGTCGAGTTCGCTGACAAAGTTGCTTCTGAAACGACTTGCCTCTGACTGCAGCGAGGCCGCATGTTCTTTCTCAGCGTGCGCAACCATGCCCCTTGCAGTCTCCGTGAAATGTTCTATGGAATCACGACTCTCAGCCTGGAGCCGTTTCTTCTCGGCTACCAGAAACTTCATGATACCAACCTTGACCTCAGCAGTTTCAGATTCAACCTCGCGAATCAGTGTCTGTATCGTTTCCACAAGTCCCAGTCGACTGCTCTCCAGCTCGTCCACGAAATCTCTGAACCAAGCCCGCAGACCTCCGGACTCCGGCTTGCGCAAGTTAAAGAAAGATGAGATACGAGCGTGTAAGCTCAGGCTACTCTGGCATGTGTACTCTTGACTAGGCTCTAACGCTGTCTCTTTTTCCCGTGAAACTGGCGGTGGCGGTACCGCTTCATCTTGAGAAGCAACCTGCGTCAAAGTGAGCGCCGTGAGGCTTACGAGCCTGCTCTTAAAAGGCTGAGAACGCTTCTCTCGACCTTCGTGTTCGCGAATTTGTTCTGTGTGTGTTATTGTGTGTTGCTTCTTCTAGGTGTCCGCAGACGCGATAAGCCGCCTTAAGGCGTATGAGCGTCCGGGTTCCAGACCCCAAGGAAGATTGTAGCCGCAGAGGCGAACCTGTGAAGAGTCTGGCGGCCCATTCCTAGAAGAAGCATGTATGTGTTTTGTGAAGTTGGTGCGAAAGCGTCCGCCCCGGCTGGAATTGATCACGAAAATTAGCAGCCTACCAGCCGGAGGACGTGAGTAGCGTGCGTGCACGCATGTTCTACGTGCACATACTTTCTAATGCGGAATAAACTGTCAGCGGCTCTCAGGAGTCCTATCAAGAATTATTCTACCATACCTCTGGTAGAATGAAACCCTGTCTTGTTCTCGAACCTTCAGAACATCGCGCACCGGTTTAGGAAGGGAGACTTTTCCTCCCTCAATAATACGAATCCCGAGTATCTTCATCTTCGCTTCTCCCTTGCCTGCGATACGGTGTGCGTAGTGTCTGACATCGCGTATCCGCCCTTCACGGCGTGCTTCCCTGCAAACGGGACAGCCGCTATCAAAGATCATGCGTCCATCCGCGTCGTAGCCTCTTACGCTGTAGAAGAGTAGTTCTCCCAGAGGGTTACTGTGGCGCACCCACTCCCCTACAGTGAAGATTGCATCTTCGTTGGCTGCCTCCAGAATTACAGTGTTCTCTCGTGTGCGAAAGCCTTGGACGCGTGTCCTATCCAGCTTGGAGCGGAGAAAACTACGAACTGCGTCGACTTCACTGCTATTACGTAGCTTGAAGATTGCTTCCCAGCGCTCTTTAGCCACTCTTCTTCTCACTCACTTTTGCGGGTATGGACCGAAGCTCAGGTTCAAAGAATGAGAACCTCATTATGAGAACCAAGCCACCGAACCTTCTCGCCATGAGATTGTACAACCATGCAAGGACTGCTCCCTGGAATAGGCCGATCAGCAGCCCTCCTACAGTCATCATTACTACCAAGATGATTATGGGAGGGATAGGAAGGAACACGACCAATACTTCTGGTCCTAGGAAAGAAAAGATGCCAACCCCAGTTCCGAGGGGGAGAATGGAGGGAGCGACGAATCTGAGGATGGATGAAATGCTTGGAGGAATGAAAGCAAGAGAACCAAGCGCGACTAAGAGACCATAGACGAAACCAATCATGGCTTGGATCATGCCAAAGATAATCGCAAAACGCCGCACAACGATCTTCTTCAACTCAACTTTGGGCATCTGTCTAGTTCCCTTCTATCAACCGTCCTCAGTGAATCGATTAAAAAGAGGCAGAGCAGTAAACGGGAACCCCCGTCTTGCTGCTTAAAGGACTCATCCACTCAGCTTCATCATGCACATCGATCGCTGTCCAAAATGCGGCTCGCCCGGTTGGCTGGTCAGAGACTACCGGGAAATTGACGGCAAGCTCTATGGACCTTACCCAGTTGTCAACCATTATGTTTCAAAAAGAGCAGGCTACAGTATGAATCGTCGTTGCTTCATTAGCCTCAAGAAGCTCGCACCAAGTGAGGAAGCGCGAATCAGCAGACTACTTGCCCATGAGAAAGCCCGTGAGAAGAGGGAGTACGCCTGAAATTGAGGTCGTCGTGGTCATGGGAAGAGGGACACGCAGGTCAACTCGAAATGTCTAATACATCTCCGCCCTATCTTGTCTCGTACGCTGTTACTAAAAAATGTAATCTGAAGTGCAAACACTGTTACAGCGATGCTCTGGATGCACCAGCGCCTGAAGAGCTCTCGACATCGGAGGCAAAGACCCTTCTCGATACTCTGGCCGATTGGGGCATACAACTCCTGATCTTCGACGGCGGCGAACCCTTCTGCAGAGACGACTTCTTCGAGATCGCCAATTATGCCTCCCGAAGAAGGATGAGGATAGTCGTAGGAAGCAATGGAACACTAATAGATGTGCAGACAGCTAGCAGGATGAAAGATGTCGGCGTTCAGGCTGTGCAGATCTCCATCGACGGAGCAAGACCTGAGACCCACGACTCATTCAGAGGAGAGGAAGGATCTTTCCGCAACGCTATGCAAGGAGTTGAAGCATGTAGGCAGGTAGGTTTGCCTTTCCAATTTGGCATGGTGATCAGAAAACAATCTCTCCCCGAGATCCCGAGCATGTTAGAGCTAGCTGTCAAGAGTGGGGCGAATGCTGCTGAGTTCTTCGACCTCGTTCAGGTTCCAAGGGTCAGAAGGGAGTGTCCTGAAGAAATTCTGAGCCGAGACGAAAGAAAGAGCGTCATGGAGTGGCTGGCCAAAGCCCAGAAGGACTGCCCGATCGTCATCAGGTCGCCAGGTTGCCCCATGTACCCCCTGATCCTGAAGGAGAAGAGCATTCAGCCGAAGCATCTTCCGGCTCATGCCCTGCGCAGGATCCCATACTATGAACGAGGTTGCGCAGCGGGGATGCCTAATGGCTACATTACCATACTACCGAACGGTGACGTGATTCCATGCATGCTTCTCCAAGTGAAGCTCGGCAACATAAGGGACGACAACATTGTCAAGATCTGGGAACAGTCACCGATTCTAGCCGAGCTCCGTTCAAGGTCGCTACTGGAAGGTAAGTGCAATAGATGCCGCCACAGAGACATTTGCGCTGGATGTCGAGGTCGAGCCTACGAGGAGACGGGGAATATGTTGGCTTCGGACCCAGGTTGCTGGATCATTGGTTAATAGGGTCATTCCGCGTTTGTGAGGCAGTCGGAAGATATGCGCCTCGCGTTGAGCCGTAGGGTCACTATGGCAACACTATTCGGAGTCTTGGTCTTCGTGTCGAAGATCCTTATTCCAACTCCGTTCGACAAGATGGCGATAGCTCCTCAGGCGCTTCTTCTCACGTTGGGTTTCTTATCGATTGGACCTCTGGGAGCAACGTACGTTGCAGCAGTTGGCGGCTTGCTGTCGGCTGCCTGGAGGGCTCCATTCGCTCCATTCACTATGGCATTCGCTTTGATGTACGGTCTGCTCGTAGACGGTTTGTGCTACATCATGAAGGTCAAAGGCTCAGAGGACGGTCTCAAGAAGGGTAGACTGGTGGGGGCCGTGACGCTGAGCACAGTGATCGTTGGGCTCTCAAGTTATTATGTGACGGTTTTCGTCTTCGCGGTATTGCCGAGGAATCCGTTTCTGGAGTTCGCCATCCTTATCGCAGGCACTTTGAATGGGGTCATAGCTGCATATCTCACTCTCGCTGTATGGTCAAGGATCGCAAAATATCTGGCCTAGAGAAGACCGCTAGGAGCCTCACTGCGTCAAGGCACCAGAGGAGAGGAGACGAGAGACGCGACGAAGGCATCATCTTCTCGCGCGTTCAGGAGAATGTAGATTTATCCGTCGTTGACGTTGCTCTGTCTTGGCGTCGCGTTTGCGCTGTGCTCAACAACATGGTCACGACACCGTACGCGGTGTTGCAGTTTATGCTTCATCGCGTAACGCTCTGTAAGGTCCAAGTAAGAGTGAATTCTTGTGTGCTCTTTATGGTGTGGGCGTCGTAATTTGAACCGTAGGATTTGTGTAGCATGAATCAGATACCCTGTCGTGTCACTTGGTTAGTTCTTGGAGTCTCTGAACCAGCTTCTTCCTTCTGTCGTACACCTCCTCCTCAAACAATGAGATGAGTCCGTTGATGTCGCCCCACTTTTCTGCGTGTTGAAACAAGGCACGCCACGCGTGCCCACGGTGGCCCTTTTTTTGTGAGTATGCCCGTTTTGTGTACTCCCGTTTCCTGTTATCTTCGCTATACCCGCTATGCTCTTTACTTCTCTCTCCTCCTCGCTTTCTCCGCTCTCTGTCTTCTAAGCTCGTTTAATGCTTAGCAAGGCTCTTTCCAGCTTCTCCAGTTCCAGTAACTTGCGGCCCAGCGACCCGTTGTGGTTACGTAAGGGTTAAAGCCGATCAGTTGCGTAGGTGTAGCCTGCGGCCTGAGGGCCCGACGACCCGGCGTGTGTGTGGGTGGAAGGCGTGGGCGGAAGCTGTGGGCCGCAATGATGTGTGAGGTTGGCGCTGTGAAGCCTCAGCGCGTCTCTGTGACGTGCAGGCTGAGACTCCCCTAACTTTCCTTTGGAAGGCACGCACATTCACACGTGCCACGTCTCCAAGCCACAACGGAGGTGGTTCTCCGATGGAGACGACGAATCCTGTGACCCGCATACCTAGCAGGCAGCCTGCTGGATGCGGTCTTATCCTCCCCCCTAGAGGAAAACAGATACAGACATTGACGCCGGCACCAGCAACTCCGCCGCCCCTCACGTCAACTCCACGAACCAGCACTGCAAGATCGACGGCTCCCTGCGTGACGGGAGCCGCCCACGTGTGAGAGGAAGCCCACGTTGACGGGCCGCATCATACTTTCACCCGTCAGTCTTCGTTTTTAGTCTCAACTTGAAAATGCATGGTGGCAGAGCCGCTTGAAGATCACATTTCTAGGATACGTTCCAGACTTGAATTCTGAGGTGGAACGTCTCATCTTCAAGTTTGAGAATGCTAGACGTAGAGGATACTCACTGAAATGGAAAAGGCTGAAACCGGATAGGCTTGCAATCTTGAGGCAGCTGAACCGTGAAGTCAACATACCCTCGCGCTACGTGAGCACCGCCTACGATATGGTGAAGAAGCTGCCGCCACATGTGACCTTCGGCGGCAAGAAGACACAACAACTCAGACAAGAGGGAAAGCTGAGCCATGAGGAGTATCAGATGCGTAGGAATAGGATTCTGGCTTGCAGGGGAGAACGTGCTCAGAAGGGGAACCTCTGCCTCAGAATGGTAGATGGACACATCCTTAGGGTCAACATTGGAGACGGGAAATGGGTCAAGCTGCCCATCTTCATCTCGAACAAGTATATGCCGACTCTACGTCGAGCAGAATCCTATACGGTCCTGATGAAGCGTAGACTTGACCTGAAAGGTTATGACGCCAAAATTACGGTGGACGTCGAGGAGCCTGAAGTGAAGCATGCGAGCCGACTGATGCCGCTGGATGTCAACAGCGGCCATGTGGACTTCGTAGTTGTCAACAAAACAAGCCTTCACCCTGTGGTCTTCGGCAAGGTTGACTGTCACGAATTCCCAGACGCGAACAAGGGTAACAAGCAGATCCTCCTACATCGTCTCGTAAAGAAAGTTGGACACATAGCCAAGCACTACGACGCCGATGTCGTGGTGGGAAAGCTGCATTCCAACTACACGAACCACTCTCACAGATTCAACCGTCGAATACAGGGCATGAACCAATTCGAAATGCGAAGAATCCTAAGCTACAAGTTGCCTCTGAAAGGAGTTGGCGCGTTTGAGAGGTCTGAGGCATACACGTCCGTTGTCGGCGGAAACCTTGCGCCACCATTGGGCCTAGACGTGCATAAGGCGTCTGCATACGCCTTCGCCATCAAGACAGTAGATTACCGTCGTTTCCAGTCACTCCGTAATGGATTGACATTCCTCCACGAGTCCTGTGCGTATGAGGGAGATGGAATTCCGAGCAGGGGATTCCGTGGGGGAAGCGGACTAACCGTCCCACGTCAGTCGCTGACGCGGCTGATGTGCAGTGAACTAGGCATACCGTTACCGGTGCCTGGGGAGGCTACGCCCAACCAAGGTACGGGCGGACCATTCAGCAATGGATTGCAAAGCAGCATCCTACAGGTGAAAGTATGATGCAGGCTTCCTTGAAGAGAGCCCAAAGTGGTGAGCAGAGCATGATAGAACAACAGAAAGTCGAGAAACCTCCGTCTACGCGGCAGAGTGGAATCCTCTCCAACACCGTTTTCATTGGACAGAAGCCTATCATGGCGTATGTTACAGCGATCGTGATGCAATTCACCAGCGGCAGCAGTGAGGTCACAATCAAAGCGAGAGGGCGAGCCATATCAGCAGCCGTCGACGTCGAAGTGTGCAGAAGACGATTCTTCGAAGGCAAGCTTCACGTGAAGAACATCACCATCCGAACCGAGCAGCTGGGCGAGGAAGGACAAGTACGAAACGTTTCAACGATCGAGATCACAGTGACAAAACCGACCTAACGGGGACAGTAGACGACCGCGCACAACATAGGTTTCTAGGGTTTCAGTCAAAGAGTTTGCGCGACGGCTCCTAGGTTACTTGAACCCTCTCGTCGCCGCAAACCTTGGATTGTTTGGTTACTTCTTTGGTTTCTTCTTTGCTTTTTTCTTCGCTTTTGGCACAGAAATCACATCTAGATCTAATGTCGCTACGGCAGGTTTAACACTTCCGGCCGCCACGAAGTTCTGTCAGCGCGGTCTCTTGGCGCGGGCGTCGTGATTTGGACAGTTGATTTGTGCGTGTCCTGCATTTGGAGCTAGACAATGAGATGACACTTGGGGCATCGACGAAGTCCGGTCTCGAGCTCAGAGACTTCACGCGGTGTCTGGTGACGACACCTAATATGATCCTTGCAACAGAGTCTATCCTTGGCCGTAACTATGTTTTCGCTATCGTCCGAAGCTTTGCATAGTCGAGGTATCTATCCGCCGATAACACCGAGTGCCTTCGCTACGTCAGGCACTGCCAGAATGACGTTTGCTTTTGCAGATCCTTCTACGGCGGTCGCGTATGCGTACTTGATGTTGATCTTGGCTTGAGCGAGCTTCCCTGCGACCTCGCCGAGCGCGCCTGGTCTGTTGTCCAGCTCTATCGCTATTGCTTCTTCCTCGCTGAATCGAATCTTCGCAGCCTTCAGGGCCTCCTTGGCCTTGTCTGGGTTATCGACCAGTAGCCTGACTTTGCCTCTGCCTCTAATCTCAGGTGCAAACACAGCGGAGATGTTGACTCCCGCGTCCCTTAGGGCTGAGCAGAGCTGCGCCACAGTACCTGGCTTGTTCTGCAATGTGACTGCGATTTGAGTTACTTTTGGCATAAGATGAACCCCCAGATGAACGGTGCGCGAGGTGTTAATAAGAACTTCCTGTTTGACTGACCCTACCTTCGTATCCTACGCCCAAAATGGAATTGTGTCATCACTGAGGACTGGTGATGTGCGGGAGCGTCTTCAACCTCAGATTCGGTGCGCACTTGTCCCTTCGCCAATAGATTCTGAGACGAGAGAGCATTCCATCTCAAAAGATTTCAGCTATGAATGCTGTGAGTCCAAGAATGATTGTCAGACGAGCTGAGCACAGAGCAACCCGAGAATATGGCACTAAGCAACGGCACCAGTCTGACGCTGCAGCTGAGGACCACTGTTCAGTCGTGGATCCCGCAACTCGACATAGGTCACAAATCTCAATCGAGGATGTTGTCTTCTGTAGCCCGGACCCGCAGGGATTCGAAGCATTCTTGTTGGTGAAAATGGTTTCAGAAATAGACCCTTGCTAGGATGAGGAGTCGAGTTGACGGTTCAAAAGGGTCTTCTGAGGGCAGGCCTATCTGTGAGAAATCGCCTCACTCTGATACGCAACCACGTCTTCCGGCAAAGTGGGGGTATAGACATCCTGTGGGCTCAGGAAATGTGCCTGGCCGCCCAGTTGATAGATCCCAGCCTCACGAGTTCCTCGTTCTCAGCAAAGTTGTTTTGAATTGAGCCTCATGCCCCGGCGGAATAGCATCTATCGGGCAGGCGTTGCGGCTAACGAGAAAGCTTCGCCCACAGTGCCTCAGCATCCCTTCGATTTATGTCAACAACGTCCAATATGGTGAATGGGAACTTGACGTCTTGGGAATATTTCTTCATGTGCAGAACCGTGGAGACGAATTCGTCTCTCGAAATTTCGTAATCAGAAGGTCTGAACATCAACCCGAAATCATCCATGACGCGGGCAACTTCTTCCTCGCTGTTGGACTGGAGGTGGCTGACAATGTAGATACCCGTTCCTACAACTTCTCCGTGGAGGAAATTTCGTCTAGTAAGCTCTCCTAAGGCGTAGAAGAAGACGTGCTCACTTCCTTCCTCCGGTCTTGCTTTCCTCGCCTTCACTTGGAGAAGATTTGCTTCGACATGCAGGTCCACAAGGGTCCGGATTCCCTGGATCGTCACGTCCCTAATTTTGCTGGAGTTCTCGAGTAAGATGTGTAGTAGACGCTGTGCTCTTCCGGCTATCTCTTCGTCATACGACTCACCCGTCTTTTCGTGAGATAGCCTCCAATCGAAGAGCGCCGTTCGGCATGAGTAGATGTCCCCTGTTCCCGCTCTGTTCAGTCGCTTTGGTGCCGACTGGATAGACTTGTAGTCGATTATGACCTTGTCGGGTATTACGTTGCCAACGTAGTTGACGATGCCGTTGTCTCTTACTGCTGCAGGCCGTGAAGCGTAGGCGTCTACAGACAGTATTGTTGGCACGAATACTGCCGAGCATTGGCGCTTCCATGAGCAGTACTTGGCAGCGTCGATTGAGACCCCGCCGCCGATCCCGACGATTGTCTCAAACTGCGGCAGTTGATTGGCCAAGTCATCGAGGTACCGATGTTCAAGATTCGTAACCATGGTGACGCAGACTGGCACGCCGCCGATTCGATCCTTGACAAGATTCCAAGGGATCTCCTGCGTCATCACGGCATATTTGCCGAACGAGGCCCCGAGGCCGTCGATACTCCCATAGACGAACTCTGTCATCTACAACACAGCCATCGCGAACCACTGTGTGTCAGTATCGTCTCGTCAAAGCCACTGGTGCGGCGGATCGCTGCGACCTCTGATCTAGCCACACCAATCGAGCATTGTCAACGCCAAGATCTTCGTAGACTGTATCATGGACTCGATGTCTAAGTACTCGTCAACTCCGTGGAAGTTGGCGCCAGATCCCCCTCCGTATACCACGCTTGGAGTGTTCGCGTACTTGACCAGACACCTCAAGTCGCTGCCCCCGCCCCCTCTCGGAATAGGTGTGATCCCTGCTACCTCGCTGCAGTTCTTCTGTATCAATCCCACTATCGGATGATTAGGATCTGTTTGACATGCCTCAAACCATAGCCCGAACCATTCAATCTTAGGTGGGTTCTTTTTCAGAAACTCGTCTGCCTCGGCGACCCTCTCGAGATATTCCTTGAATCGTCTTTTTATTTTCTGGATATCCTCGCTAGGGAGACACTCAATGCTCCCCTCCAGCACACAGGCCTCCGGTGTCGATGAGGGCCAAGTTCCAGCATGTATCTTGCATACTCCAGTGGGGACCACGTTCATCATGTAAGCTTCTGCGCGAGCTCTTAGCTCGGGGCTGGGAATTGCTTCCAACTCCGCGCCATACAGTTCGTACGATGGTAGGTGCACCACTTCCGCCTGCCGTAAGAGAGAGAAATCGTCCACCGCGTTGTAGAGTTTGATGGCTTTCTCAATGGCGTTTGGAGTGCCCCACTTCTCTTCTATTCCTGTAGCTACGCCGGGAACGGTTATCCTGAAGAACTGAGCACCCCTATTGGAAACGCCAATGAATTCAAGGCCGGAGGGCTCTGTGTAAATGCCCGCATCTGCTTTGTATCCACGCTGGGCGCATGCGGTTGCGCCGTTCCCGCCGGCCTCTTCCTCGATGACGTTCTCTATGATCACGTCCCCTCTGAGTGAGATCTCTGCCTCCAGAAGACACTCAACGGCCATATTCTGAGCGGCTACGCCGCCCTTCTGATCTAGCGCACCCCGACCGTAGAGCTTTCCATCCTCAATTTCCGCGCCCCATGGGTTGTGCTTCCAAACCTTCTCATTCTCGACCGGCACGGTGTCCACATGGCCCATGAAGATTAGAGAGCGGCCTCCACCGGTGCCTTTGAGCAAGCCGACAACATTGGGTCTTCCCTCGTATGTCTGACGATAGTCCTCGAGGGGGATGAATCCCGGATGCTTCGAGAGAAGCTCAATATCGATATCAAAGATGTCGACTTGGAAGCCTAAGCCTTGCAGCTTCTTCGCCATGAGCTTCTGGATCTCGCCTTCCTTTCCAGTTTCACTTGGAGTCTGCACGAGTTTCCGCGCGAACTCTATTATGCCAGATCTCTTTTCCTCAATCTTCTCTAGAAGCACTGAGCGTTTCTTCGCGTCCGTCATCCGCGTCTCCCACCGGCTTCGACAACTATCATTCGATGATACTTGAACTCTGGAACGTTGACCGAGACTACGCCCTTTTGTATCCTATGCCGTATTACTTTTCTGTCCGGGACCGTGAAGACCTTCGGCTTTCTCTGTCTCTCATCTAGTTTGACTGACAGCTTGACGTTGGTTTCTGTGCTTGCGTGGACAATCGGCTCGTCTATTTCACTTCGAATGGAGTTGACGAGATGAACGATCGTCCTGTTCCTTCGGGCCTGCCGATGTGCGGTCAGCTCCACCGTGCTTGGACAGTTCTCTACCCAGACTGGTTGACTCTCTCCAGCAGCCCATCTGACCGCGTTTGCAATCATTCTCCAGTGGTCTGTCACTCCGAACCTCAGGTACATATCTCCAATAGGGCCGGGGAAGAAGACCGATCTACCCTTGCCATATTGGTTTACCAAAATCGTGGGAATCCCTGTATCCGTCTTTAGGGGCGCGTAGTGTGCCTCTGGCTCCTCAATTAGTGTAGCTAGTGCCTTCGCGTTTCCTCTTGGTTGAACCTCGAGTTGTGTGCCAGTGCTCGGAAGATACAGTTTTCCTGGCAAGTGTTCGGTCACGGGATGAATTTCCCTAACGAGCATGTAAGAATCGTAGCCCCTCACGGATTTCTCTGTTCCAAGATAGGTTGCGCCTAGAACATCCTGAAGACCCAGGTTCTTCGACTCGGTCCCGTGCTCATCAAACAAGGAAGTTTTGTATGATGCGACGATTCCGTGCCCTTGATCCATGAATTTCCTGATGATCTCACATTCGTTCTTCGTGAGGCTGGCCACGTTCGGCATGACCATGACTTTGTAGTTCTGCAGGCTTTCTCCTAGATTCTTCTCGGTTATCACGTCAAATACGATATGATCCCTGAGCATAGCTTTGGAGAACCCCATAAGGGAGTTCACGTGCCGCGGCGATTCCGTGTCTGAGTCAAAGAGATCCGTTGTTCTTGAAGAGTGAAGAATTGCGGCAAACTTGACACTTTCCGAGTCTACAAGATACTCTTCGGTAGCTTGGAGTTCGAGGAAGGCCTTCCCTATGGTTTCCCATCCTCTCTGATCTGCAATGTCGGGATAGTAGAGAGCAAACAGTGGATTGCCGCCGTTTGCAGCTATCTCACCGACGGCCAACTGGAGTTCTGCTTCAGGCAGAGAGTAGAGATCGAAGGGCGAGTAGCCCTGCATGTTGAGCACAAGGACCGGCTTACCTCCTCCGACGTGGCGGCCTAGCCTTATGCATACCCCGTACCACCATAACGGACGGTCAACCGATTTCCGGTAGAGTTCAAAGTGTAGTATGTCTTCTAGTTCTGCGGTGGCCTCCAAGTCCGCGCCGTAGGAAAGAGCGACATACCAGCGCGCACATTGTCTGACAAATCTTGTCACAACCTCTTCGGGAAGGTTCAACAAGAACGTAATTTCCCTTTCAGACCAAAATGCGAGTGGAAACGCGTGCTGGAAGAAAATGGCGCGGTTCTGCTTCTTTGAGGCTTCGTACAAGGCTCTCTTGAACTCTGCTATTTTCTTGTACCTCCACATGACAAACTTCTGCCATACGGGGCCACGCCATTTTGCTTCTGTCGGGAGTTCCTCGCCAGCTTCTCTCTTGAAGCTCTCACGGCATCGCTCGCAGTTGCACCAGCTTTGGAAACAGGCCTCATCGAAATAGAACCCGTCTACGTCATAGTCGTTCCCAATTTCTTCGACGACCTTGAGGAAGTAGTCACGATACGGGGTGTTAGGACACATAGCCACCGTCGTCAGGCCAGGTTCCCAAGTTGTGATGTTGCCGTCAATACGTCTCTGAGCCCATTCCGGATGCTTCTCGAACATACTTCTGTCGCCCCATAGAGCATTCACGTAGGCAACTACTTTCATGCTATGCTTGTGCGCCTCATCTATGGCTGTAGATAGCAGATCCTTATCGGCCAGATCCGGGTGGTGAGGCGCGATAGAGCTATCGTAGTATGAGGCTCCACCTGGCCAGTAACTAATTGCGAAAACATTTAGGGTGTTCACGCCATAGCCTGCGAGTCTTCTCACGACTTCTCGCACGTCGAGAACCTTGATGTCTGCTGCTGGAAATTCGAAAGTCACCGCGCGGATTGGCTTGTTCCACCAATTTTGCAAGAGTGTCTCCTCGTGATGATGTTTCTAGATGAGTCCAGCTCCGTACTGGATGTACAAGACAAGAGCTGACACTAGCAAGGCCGAAAATACTGCACACATGAAGTAATCCATCTTACGAAACTTGAGTTCAGTGATGGGTGTAAATCTTGCGGACGAACCGAATCCCCTGATCTCTGCCGCTAGAGTGAGCTCGTCTGCAACGAAAGAAGTGGCTCTCAACATCGGTACTAGGAGAGGCATCGCCTTCCTTGCCTTTGCTATGGGATTCTTCACGGTGGATAGATCCCATCCCCTTAGTTTCTGGGCAGCTATCGTTGTTGAAAACGAACTCACGAGAAGAGGTATGAACTTGAACATCGCACCCACAGCCAATACCATTCCTTTTGGCACTCTGAGCCTAGCCAAGAGGTCCATGATCTGACTAACTGGTGTGGTGAATACGAACAGGAAAAAGACGGGTAAGGCCATGAATCTGTTTGTCATTCCCGCGGTCCATATGAGACCTCCGTAAGTCAATTTCAGGATACCAAAATAGGGCACAGAAAGTTCCGCAAAGGTCCTCGTTACTTCCTCGAGGGGATATACCCTGAAGAGCAAGGGACTGTAGAGAAATGTGGAGAGAAGCAAGGTTAGGGGAAATATGGTCACCAAAATGGCGGGAATGATCTTTAGCCATGAAATGGGCACCCTAGCGACGGCGTAGAGCAGTATTATCACAAGATCGAGTGCTAGGAAGAATCGATAATCCATCCATATTACTAACAGGGCCAAGAGCGTGAGAGCGATGATGCTCTTCGTAATTGCATGGAGCCTGTGCAGGGGCGTGTTCATGCTTCTGTACTGAAGGAATGTTGACATCTGGTCCTTCGCCTACCTCTTAGTCATGGCTGTCTTCTCCAGTATCTTCGCCATCTCATCTACCGTTAACAGATCACGAGGAATACCGTATTCCGACAAAGAAGACGCTAACTGGGTGATCTGAGGGGGCGTTATGCTCAGCTTCTCCAGAGTATCTCTCTGGATGAACACCTCTCTGGGAGTCCCTTCCAATACTATCCGGCCCTCGCTCATGACAAGCAGCTTGTTACAATACTCTGCCACGGTATCCATGTCGTGAGTTATGATCATCAGCGAGTCGAGCGTGCTCTTGTCCACAAGCCTCACGAGGTGACCTACCACGATATCTATGCGAGATTTGTCGAGGCCCGTGGTAGGCTCGTCAAGAACTAGAATACGCGGCTCGAGTATCAGCACGGAGGCTATGGTTACCAGCTTCTTGATGTGCGTGGGTAGAGCGTCGGGCACCTGATCTCTGTACTGCGACAGGCCCAAGAGTTCGGCTGTCCTTTGGAATTTCTCTTCTACCTGGGCCTCGGGATAGCCCAGCTGCCTCAATCCGAATGCTATCTCTTCGAACACGTTATCGCAGAACAGCTGCTCGTCCGGGTTTTGAAACGTGTAATTGATCACCTTTACGATTTTGGAAATAGGCGCGCGAATGACGTCTGTTCCTTTTACGTCAATCATTGCATCGCGATTAGTAGGTTTCAGCAATCCCACGAGGTGTTTGGCAAGCGTGGTCTTGCCAGAGCCGTTCTGACCTATCAGCCCGACCACTTCACCGTTCGTCACAGTGAACGAAACGTCCTTCACAGCTTGCAATCCGGTGGGGTAGGTATGTGAGATCCTTCTCACGTTGATGACTGGTTCAGCGATCCTACCCTCGCGAGGTGAAACTGCCTCCATCGGCCAAGACGGGGGCCCATATTCCGGCGAGATCTGGGCCGTCTTTACGTGGTCATAGAGTAGCTCGAATGCCTCGTGGACTGTGATCGGGAATTGTTCGACGGGATAATGCTCACGTAGTTTTGCAAAGAGCTCAGCGACGGCTGGGCTCAGGCCTTGTATGTCCTTTTTCAAGATGCCTGTGAAGATGTCTCTTGGACTCCCGAAGGCGATTAGATCTCCGTCTAGCAGTATGCCGACCTTGTTGGTTACCTCGACTACTTGCTCTATGTCTGACCCAGACTCAGCAATGATCACCGTCAGGTTGTGCTCCTTAACCAGCTCCTCCACGACCGAGAGCACTTTCCTTTTTCCGATCGGATCGAGCATAGCAATGGGTTCATCGAACGCCATTATCTTGGGTCTCATCGCGAGTATGCCTGCTATGGCCAGGCTTTGCTGTTCTCCTCCTGAGAGGGTGTTGGGATCCCTCTCTTCGTAACCTCGTAGCCTCGTAGCATCAAGAGCAAAATTGACTCTTCGCAATAGCTCGTGAAGTGGAGTGCCCAAATTTGAAGGGCCGAAGGCAACATCGTCCCTAACAGTGGGGAAGAAGATCTGCGTGTCCGGCTTTTGGAGGACTATGCCAACGTTGTTCGCAAGCTCGTGGGTCTCGTGATCCAGAACATTAATGCCGTTGACCAATACTTGGCCCTTGAAATCCCCCGGAAAATAGCGTGGCACAATGCCGTTTAACGTCATTAGCAGCGTTGATTTTCCCGATTCTGTGGGGCCTATGATTCCTACTATGTCTCCTTCTTCGATCTTCAGATTTACATTCCTTAGTGTGGGCCTTGAGGATCCGCGGTACTGGAACGAGAGGTCGCTAACCTCTACGGCATAAGTCATTGCTCTTCATTTCTAGGCGCTACTTCTTTCGAATCGCCCTAGAGGCTCTAAACGAGTAGAGCCGATCGCCCGCTAGTGCCCCAATGAATACCAACAGGGGGGCCGGTCCGTACGGCAGAAAGACCCATCCGGCTAAGTTCGCCAGGGCTACGGGTACGAACGATGACCATGGGTTCATGATGAACCAATAAATGTACCAGTAGCCATAGTGGATAGGTTCAAAGAGAGCCATCGCAAGCAGAATTCCCAACACCCTAGATCTCTTGTAGACATTTGTTCTTCTCATCCAAAAGAGGAGAAAGCCAGCGTAGGACCATACCGACGCATCGAGCAAGCTGTCCGCGATGACTTCTATGCCTGGGTATACGAAGGTTCCTGTCGAGGCTGCCAATGGACCATACGCAATAATCTCTCCAATATACATCCCAAAGAAGGCTACCACGCTTCCGAAGTTAGCTGCCACTGCAGCGATGACGAACCCCGGAAGATCCAGCCTCGTCACTGCCCCAACTAGGCCTCCTGCTATGAACGCGGCAGCGGTAATACCTATGCTAACCCAGGTCCATGTGCTGAACATCTTGACCTTCATCCCGGGAGAGTACTTGTCAGGCGGAACTAGCCAGTCAGGGTGCCGGGCGTAGAGTATCAGCCAATAGACGCCCCATGCAAGCAGTGCGGTAAATGTGAATCCAAAAAACACCGCAATCCTTGCCGGTGAGTAAGCTACGCCCAAGGCTTCAGTCCAAGGTTGCGTGAACAGTATTATAGGGATACCCACGACGAAACCGGCTATAGGGAGAATGACCAACTTGACGGGCGACATTGCGAGCAATCGGTCTTTGAAACTAGCCACAAGAATGCGCCAGTAGGAGGTTCGACAGGTGTTTATTTAAGGGTTTGCCGTGGACAGGCTGTGGAAAGTTATCGTTTTCTTCTCTGATGCTTGTGAGGTTGGCGACTCCGATGTTGTAGCTGAGCGTTCTCAGGTGGAGTTCACGTCTCTGGGCTCTTCTCCTGTGGCTGGATAGGTGGTTTCCGTAGCAACGCTTCAGAACGCTGTAGACGGATTCCGCCTTGCTTCGCTGGTGGTATCGCTTGAGGAAGGATTCCTTGTCTTCGAGCCATAGGGTGATCATGTCACGCCATGACTGGCTTCCCCGCTTCCGTATCGTTGTGTTCCTTTTTGGCTTGATGATCGGCATGCGGCCTTTCATAGCGATTAGGTTGCAGTTCCGCCGTGAGAGGTATGCTGGGTCTAGGCATGCGTCTCCGCTGCCTTTGGGTATGGGTTTGAGTAGCCTCTTCAGGATGGGTGAGTCGTGGCGTGTGCCTCTCGTTATGCCAAGGCTGAGTATGGCTAGGTTGCGCAGGGCGATGAGTAGATGAAGCTTCAGATACTTGCGTCGTCTCCGCTTCTCTTTGACCGCCAGCCATGTTTCATAGCGGTGGATGCTGAAGCCTGTGCTGTCCGCGGCGAAGCCCCTTTTTGATAGGGCTTGGTGAGCTGAGCGTTGAGCCTTCGAAGGTAGGCTTCTGGTAGGCGGAGCATATGATTGCGGATGGTTGTGTGGCTAGGCGTCTCCTCCAAGCCTATCTTGATCCGCTGCTCCGGGAAGGCGCGTATGTAGGCGCTGACGCTTCGATAGTCCATGCCAAGCCATGTCTTGAGGAGGAGCAGGATGACCATGGCTTTAGGCGGGTAGGGTGGTTGGCCCATCTTCTGAGGTGTCCATGGCGGCGGGTTAGATTCCACAAGGTCCTTCGCCTTGCGGAGGAAGAGGTTGACCTCATCCCGCCTGTACCGCTCGTAGCCCTTCCAGTCACGCTCATACCTCCTCCAATCCCTGTCTCCTCGACCCTTCCTAGACATTATCCATCCGATGAGAGATCACGACGCATAGTCTTGACGATTCAAGACATCGCAACGACAAGTCTGCTCAGGCCGAAGCAACCTGCTTGACAGGAGCCTCAAATACCAAGTTTCCACAGCCCTGTTTGACGTAAGAGTCAGACCGAGTCGTCGTTTACTTGCCCTTTTGGAACCCAGCTCGTCATGACGACGGAGCGTGTCGTCAACGGTCTATACATATTCTACTACTAATGGAGTCCACCCGTAGCGGAAGCGATCTCAAGAAGCCCCTTCCTGCAGGCAGTGTTCCGCATCCTGCTAGTGCCGCTCGTATGGATAGTGCGCATCACAGCCCTATTGTTCACGACCACCGTAAACGTGACGGCAAGCATGCATGAGGCTTCAACAGTCGCCTTCTTGGCAGCCGCAGTCGTGACGATAGGCGCCTACATCATCCTGCCAGCCATGTGGATATGAAGAATGTTGAAGAAAATTGAGAGCCCGCTCCGGAGCCTGTTTTTAGGGTCTATTGGGATGCCTCTTGAGCATAGTTGCGGTATAGGAAACTGGCTGCCAGCACCGTCCTGTTGAATATGCTAATTGGCATACTAGCAGTCTCAGTCGTCTCGTTCAATATTCCCCAGGCACACGCCTGGCAGCATCGCATGAAGATTTACAGCAAGGCTCCCGGGTGGGGAGCAACCATCTGGAATGTCCTTGCTGTCGGTCCACCATACTGTTACTCAGATGGGTACGGCTGCCCAGTCCCATCCTCCGGCCCCTACGGCCAGAACTACGTCTCCCGCGGAGGATACTTCATGGAGAACATGGACACAGTCTTCGTACACGATTTCGATGGAGGCAGCGACAATGGCCGCGCCTACGCGAAGAGCGCATGGGCAACCCTTCGGTTACAGGGAATGGTTGACTGCGACGTTGGAGGACACTTTGGGCCGCCTTGCAACGACTGCCAATGCTGCGGATACCAACGCGTTTACCGAATAACAGTTGATGGGGCAGACGTTCCCTACTCGGGCTGTGGCTCATCGAATCCGTGCCAGGGAGTCAACACTGGCGAAAATGCGAAGATACGCACGCCAGACGGCAAAGTCTACGTCATAAAGAGCGGACAGAAACGTTGGATCACGACAGAAGATATACTGAACAGATGCTATGGAGGCTGGTCCGGGGTTCAAGATGTCTCATGGGATTGTGCCAATACTATTCCAACGGGATCGAACGCTGATGACTGCCAACCGCAGTACTACGTCTGCACCTATGTGAATCCAAGCAACATAGGCGGTGGCTTCTACCTCGGTGGCACATGGTACTCGAACGGCCAACGGGCTTCCATCGCAGCTGACGGCCGCAGTTACACACTCACCGCCGGGTCAGCCTCAGGATACCAGTTCTCGTCATGGTCGACTGTGAGAAGCGTATACGTCGCCAACCCAACTGGCTCAAGCACGACCGTCAGTTTCGGCACATCAGGATGGGATGGAACCTGCGTCGGTGGTCTGACATTAAACTATCAATCGCAGCAGCAACAGTTCAAGATCACAGTGAACACCAACCCGTCAGGATTAGATTCACCGAGAACCTGTTCACCCGGCTCGGGGTGCCTCCTCGGCGATCCAAATACGCATGTTGGAGGATGGACCTACGGTTCCGGAACAAGGATCGTTGCCTGTGTCGATAACGTATACGGCTACACATTCCAGCATTGGGACCGTGATGGAGTCGACTACGCATCGGCCCTATGCGTAGAATTCACGGTTGACGGACCCCACACATTCACGGCGGTGTTCTCACAAGTAGTGTCAGCCATCATGACCGTGAACACAAGCCCTGCTGGACTTGACAGCCCCTATGGCGGAGGCACCTACACGGTAGGCACGGTCATCACTATCGGCGTTGGCACGGTGAGCGGCTACACGTTCCAGTACTGGCTTCGAGACGGAGGAGTCTACTCATACGGCATGAGCTTCACCTACACCGTTGACGCCTCACATACGTTTACAGCAGTCTTTCAGCAAAACCCATGCAGCGGCATTAACCTTGGCGAGAATGCGAAGATACGGGATACCAGCAACGGCAGAGTTTACGTCATAAAGAGCGGACAGAAACGCTGGATCACATCGGAAGACCTGCTGAACAGATGCTACGGCAGCTGGACCGGAGTTCAAGACGTATCAGCAGCATGTGCTAATTCCATCCCGACAGGACCGAACGCTGACGACTGCGCGCAGTACTATGTCTGCGTGTACACGAACCCGAGCAACGTTGGAGGTATGTACATCGGCGGTGCATGGTACACGAATGGGCAACGTGCAGCCATCAAGGCCGATGGGACCAGCTACTCGCTCTCCGCTGGCACCGTTTCAGGATACACTTTCTCGTCATGGTCGACCGTTAGGAGCGTCTACGTGGTCAACCCGAGCAGTTCAAGCACGACTGTGAGCTTCAGTGCATCAGGATGGGATGGAACATGCGTAGGCGGACTCACAGTGAACTACGCGCGAGCATACACGATCACCGTGAACACAAACCCAACTGGACTTGACAGCCCCTACGGAGGCGGCACCTACTCTGCAGGCACGTGGATAACCATCGGTGTCAGCGAACCATCCTGCAACCAATTCTTGCGTTGGGAGCGAGATAGTGCGGTCTATAGCTACAGCTTGAGCTTCCAGTACCAAGTCGATGCCTCACACACATTCACAGCCATCTTCCAACCAAGATGGCAAACCATCACAGTCAACACGGATCCGAGCGGACTTGACTCACCGTCAGGAGGAGGCACCTACGCCTGCGGCGCAACAATCACAATCAGCGTCAGCTCGGTAAGCGGATACCCGTTCAAGTATTGGCTCCGAGATGGCGCCATCTACTCGTACAGTCAAAGTTTCCAGTATCCAGTCGACGCGTCACGCACATTCACGGCGGTCTTCCGGTACAGCTACACAGTCACTGTTAACGGACTGGGCTCAGGCATCTACACTACATCGTACCTTGACGGCGGCTCGCCCAAGACTCTGTACAACGGCCAAAGCTTCACCTACCCAGACCTCTACGGCGGGCATACAATCAGCGTCGCCCAATACACGTCAAGTGGAACCTCAGCAGGCACCCGATACCACGCCGCTACATTCTCGACCTACGTCACAGGACAAGGGTCGACGACCTTCACGTATCATGCAGAATACTCGTTGACGATGGTGGTCAATCCAGCGGGCGCTGGTACGACCAGCCCCGCCGCGGGTAGCTACTGGTATGATGCAGGATCCCCTGTGACTCTTTCAGAATATCCTGCAAGCGGCTACACGTGGCAGAACTGGGCGGGGACAGGATCCGGCAGTTACTCAGGCACAAACCCGTCGCCAAACATCGTCATGAATGCGCCGATAACGGAGACCGCGAACTTCCAAGGCCGCACACTCGACCGCTTCGCATTCAGCAGTATCAACAGCCCACAAGTGTCCGGTCAACCCTTCAGTGTCACGATAACCGCGGTGGACCAGTATGGGAACATTGTCACAACCTACGCAGGCACGAATACGCTCAGCAGCTCGAAAGGCACCATCACGCCTGGCTCGATAACATTCACAGGCGGCCAATGGGGCGGAAGCGTCACCATTACCGTCACCAGCGCACAGACAGGCGTAACCATCACAACAAGTGGCAGCGGCAAGACCGGGACAAGCAACAGCTTCAGCGTGGATGTGTCAGGCGCCCTCGACCACTTCGACTTCAACACAATCACCAGTCCACAAACCGCAGGGGCAGCATTCACCATTACAGTCGCCGCAAAAGACCCTGGCGGGCGCACTGTTACGAGCTACGCTGGCACGAACACGCTCACCGCCTCAACAGGCGTCGGAACGATCACCCCGACCGCGACAATGTTCACAGCTGGCGTATGGACCGGCCAGGTGAAAATTACCAAGTCCCAGACCGGCGTGACGATAACGACCACCGGCGGCGGAAAGCAGGGGACCAGCAACAGCTTCGACGTGAACCCAGGCCCCCTCGACCACTTCGTATTCGACCCGATCAGCAGCCCACAGTCAGTAGGCGTTGCATTCACCATCAAAGTAACCGCTCTAGACCAGAACGGGAACATAGTCACAAGCTATGCTGGCACCAACACACTTAGTGCTTCAACAGGATCCGGAACCATCAATCCACCGACAACGGACGCGTTCGTAAACGGCGTATGGACCGGCAGCGTAAAGATCACAAAGACACAGAACAGCGTCACCATCACCACGACGGGCAGCAGCAAGACGGGAACGAGCAATAGCTTCGATGTGACCGTAGGCGCGCTTGACCACTTCGCATTCGACAGCATCGGTCCGCAGACGGCAGGGGTAGCTTTCACAATCAAAATGACCGCCGTAGACGCAGCTGGAAACGTAGTGACAAGCTATACTGGTTCAAACACGCTCACCGACACGACTGTCACAATCACGCCGACCGCAACAGGATCATTCACAGCCGGCGTTTGGACGGGAAGCGTCATCATCACCAAAGCGCAGACAGACGTAACGATAACGACCAACGGCGGCGGAAAGACGGGAACCAGCAACAGCTTCACAGTAGGCAGTATCGTCTCCTTCGACTTCATAATCACAGCTTCGCCGTTGAGCGAACTGGTTGGCAGAGGAGACAGCGTACCCATCAGCGTAACAGCGCTGCTCGTCCGCGGAACAGGAGACGCCGTCAATCTTGCGGTCTCAGGCGCTCCTCCCACTATGCAGACAAGCTTCGATACACAGTCAGGCACACCAACCTTCACCGCAACACTCACCATCACCCCAAGCACTTCGACACCGCTAGGCCACTACACGCTGACAGTCTCCGCCACTGCTGCAGGAGGACTCACAAGAAGCGTCCTACTGGACATTGAAGTCACGAGAACCACGCCGAAGAGCTTCATGGTCCGCGTCTATCCACCCGGTGCATTCGTACTGCAAGGCGGCTCAACATCGATGACAGCCGCCGTGACCTTCCGAGGCGGTTACTCGCAGCCTGTCACCCTCTCATCCCCGAACCTTCCGTCAGGAATCTCGGTGAGCTGCTCACCGAAGAGTGGTTCATCATCGTTCCAAGCGTCATGCACCGTCACTACGCAAGCCTCAATCAACCCAAGCGAATACGTCATCGAGGTTATGGGAACCGGTGCAGACGGCAAGACAAAGAGCGCCTACTTCCTTCTGCTCGTGGAGCCAGCACCTCCAGGAGGATTCCCCACCAATCCCGACTACACTGTGACCGCTAACCCATCCGCCCTCACAGCAACGATTCCAGTCACAGGCACATGGGACACGCAGCTGTCAGTATACGTCTACTCGCTGACCAACTTCAACCAGCAAGTATCCTTCACACTGTCAGGCCAACCAAACGGGGTTACAGGCACATTCACGCCAAGCTCCGTGACGCCTCCTCCGAATGGACGTGAAACCCTAACCCTGAAACTGACCGTCGCCTCCACCGCGGGCGCCGGAACATACAAGGTAAAAATCACAGGCACGTCAGGCTCACTGACCCGCACTGCCGAGCTAATCCTCATCCTCAGACCTGCTTCACAACAGCAGGCACAGGCCCTCTACGTCGACATTCTTCAACCTGCAAACGGTGCAACCGTCAGCGGCACGTTCCTGCTGACTGCAAACTGCACCGACCTTACCTACGGGCCAGGCAATGTCAACGCAACATACCAGATCAGCAGCAGCACATGGTCAAGCCAGTGGATGGCAATGATTCCGCCGAAGAACGGCGGAAGCATATGGACTGTAAGCGTTGACACCGTTGCCATGCAACTATCAAACGGCGACTACACGATAACAGTCAAAGCTACCAGGCTGAATGACTCAACCGCATCGAGCACTGACAGTATAATCGTACGTCTCGACAATTCAGCCGTCGTACGTAAGGACACGTTCATCATCAACTATCTGCAGGCAGCCTCACTTCATGGAGACGGAGACACATACAACCCAAGTTGGTGGTTCGAGGAAGACCACTTCATGCCAGGTGAAACGATGGGAGTGAGAATCGACACGGGCACGTGGGCAGGCCGCAACGACGTGAAGATCAACATCATCATCGATCCATCGCTCATCTACGCTCCACTGTCCTCGAAGTACCCTGCAACACAGACCATCACAGGCACCATACCTCGATACGTCATAGCGGTCTTCCCGTTCGACTTCTCGAAAACAGGCATCTATAGACAATGGCAAGTCACGGTCGAGGTTCGTGATGCAGCCACAGGCACCCTCCTCGGGGATATCCCACTCGCGAACGACGGCACCTTCAGAATCGAGGGCCCAGACGCAGACTGGTACACGGTACAGCACCTCGACCATGCAAGCCTAGTCGCAGCATTGAAGTGGTCGACGAGCGCAGTGGTCCTCCATAGGACAGGCACGATCGGCGTATCCAGCACGATTTCTTCAACAAAAGTTTCAGGCGTCATCAGTGACGCAGGCGCGATCGTCACTTGGGTACCTTACCAGGACTGGTATGGACATCCCGTCTTCACTGTCACCTACGCAGGCAGCAACGTCAAAGTCATGCGCGACGCAACAAGTCCGCTCGAGAAGACGTTCACCTACGATGTGCTGGCGGTGAGCTACACGGTAACAGGCCAAGATTACACAGAGACCGTTAACCTAGAATTCTTCGCACGCTACCAGACGGACGGCGGCCAACACCCAGCAGTAGACACCTATGTGGCGCTCCAAGTATCCACAGACCAACCCTGGCTGAAAGCGCAAACAGTGGGCGGCACGGCACAGGTACCCATCACCGTAGGCAACCCAGACGGCACCAAGCCACTCTCATGGACAGTTCGAGTGTGGACGTATGCTGTCAAGTTCACGTCACCGGATGAAAACCCCACCATATTCGCGAACCAGTGGGCCAACCTAGAGGTTGACCGCGAAGACTTCACAGCAACCGTCACCGTTGACGGGATAACAAGGCAGACAGGCGGCCTAAGCGTCGACGCCTCCGTCGCGAGCAGCGCCATGTGGCTTGACATGAACAGCGTCGAAGCAAAAGTGGTCGTGAGGAACCAGGCAGGCCAAATCATCGCTCAGCAGACCTACGCGATCACAATCCTCCACGGCCAAGCGAACCACTACACGTGGCTCGTAAATGGAGACTTCGCGCCGGGCACCTACACCATCGAGGTCACATTGACGTATGGCATACCCAGCCCACCCGTCACAATCGGAACGACGACGCAACAGCTCGCGGCCAGCTAGCTGGCGCTTGTATCCTTACTCTTCCCGCTCCTGCGCGGAACAACAACGGAAACACTACAGTACGCAATAATGCCTATCGCCAGAATCGTGAACGCGGCGTAGGTGAGGTCGTGGACACGTGATGCTGCTTCAAATCCAAAATTGACCAGCGCGAAGGCAACTCCGAACACCCTCACTAGGTTAAGGGCAAAATAACCCGCAACCACAACGGCCGCGGTCAACCATCTGACACCCCGAACCCACAGGAAAACCGCAACCAGACCAATCAGAGGCACGAGGCTGCAGACATCGGTCACGTTCAGGTTCAGGCATGAACAACCAACATAGAGCGACACGCCATCTGCACCCAACATAACTGGAATGAAAGGCTTCAGCATCAAGAAGAACAGCCAAGTGAAAGGGCCGGAGATGAAACGACTTGACGGAAAAAAGAACGCGAACAATAGAAGAAGAACCGAGTAGGCGAAGGCTACCGCAACCCTAACTGTAAAGTCCGTAGTCACCCGCACTTCTCGCGCCGATGGCACTCTATTTCGCTCTTTAAAGCTGCAAACTGAAGAGTGCCAGTTCAGCTATGATGCACACAACGCCTCCTCAGTCATTCCAGAGGCCAAACCGGAGAAGACTGCTCGTTGTTCTCGTCATGATCGTAGCTCTTATCGCAGCAGGGTTTGCCTACTACTACGCTTCTTTTCCAAGCCCGCCCGTAGGCACCACTACACTCCAGTACAGTACATTCACCCTCACGCCGAATAGCGGTAGCCCAGACGGAACCATAACCCTCTCAGGTTCGGGATATACCGCTGGAACCAGAGACTGCATAGCAGCAGTTACCGCAGAACCAACGTCACTCCTCAGCGGCGGCGCAGTCACATCATGCAGCATCGACGCGAAGAATACTCTAACAGGCCAGTTCACAGTCGCCTTGGACGCCCCTCCTGGTTCATACATGGTAACTATAGCAGGCCCATTCGTAAGGCAGGGAGCAATCTCAGCCCCCTTCACCGTCATAGAAAAACCAAAACCGACGATAACGCTCTCTCAGAGCACGGGAAGCGGCGGAGACAACATTACCTTCACAGGCTCCGGATTCAATCCCGAAGATACAACGTGCATAATGAAATTCTACAGGATGCAGGAAACCATCGAGAGCTACTCATGTCGCATCACACGCGGCATCGTTACCGGCTCGTTTACCGTGAAGATATCAGGCAACCCCGCTGGAGGAAGAGAAGTAAAAGTTACGGGCAACTTGCTCGACACGGCGACCGCGCTCTTCACAGTCGTACCAAGGGTCATTATCACACCAAACCCAGCAGCACCTGGAAGCACGATGACGCTCTCTGGGTCGAACTACGTCATCCCGGGCGACTGCGCCAACCCAACCAACTGGCCTATGCTCCCGTCCAGCATTGCGGTAGGCGCATGCATCATCGACACAGACTATCTTGCAACAGCCACACTCATGGTCAGTCCCTCAGCAGCCACCCCCGCAACTTACACTATAATTCTGACAGATGGCATAGTTCAGGCATCATTTACCCTAACACTGCAAAGCATGACAGTAGAACCATCAATCGAGCCCCCTGCGATGAGTTGCAGATTGGCCGCAAGTGACCGTTGTATCGCCTTAAAGGTAGAGGACGATAGAGAAACGAGTGACATGATTGGCCTCGGAGATTGATGCGCTCAAACATCGGATGAGCAGAATTGAGGCCATCCTTCAGAAGATCATACCGCATGGAAACTTCGAAGTCGCCGACTCAAGTATTGCCAGCGAGCCTACTTGCGAAGCATGTGGAAGCAAACTCTCGCACCCCGAATCAAACTTGCATGCATGTCGCAGCTGTAGAACAGAAAACGTCTCCAAACTAATGCAACCTAAAGACCCGCCGGCGTCGTCTTGCAGCGTAAGCAAATGTGACCGCCTAGAAAGGATCAAGGAAGCGTTGGATACTATAGAGCTTCTCACGTTGGCAAAGCAGTACTATACATATGATGATTTGGCGAAGATTCTTCGGCTACCCTCCACCGTATTGTCGCGCTACGTGAAGGGCCACGTCCTACCATCAGGGAAACGCGGCACACAGATACGGGTACACCTGATAGAGGCTGTCAAACTCGGCGCCCACGTAGCGGATTCTCTGAAAGAAACTGGTGTTGAGGCTATCCCACAGATAGATATGAATCCCCGTCTTCTATGGTTCATCGTTCAGCACATAGTTCACGCTAACGCGGGAAAAAGAATCACAAAGGTGCTGACCGCCTCGGAACATGGAGTTCCACTAGCAACCCTTGTAAGCCATAGGCTCGGTGTTCCACTCATCGTGGCAACTCCGCACAAGCGCGCCGGCATACAGAAATACCTAGAATCCGCGGTCCTCTCGACCATGCCGCCGTCAACCCAACCCTACATCAGCACCATGTACCTGCCAAGTCATGCATTGAAGAAGAATGATGCGGTGGTTATCATCACCGACTTCCTCTCAGACGGCGCCATTCAGGCAACGCTGGAAAGACTCGTCCAAAGCGCGAAGGCTGCCACCGCAGCCGTATGGGCAACAATAGTCACCGCGGATGATTGGGAGAAAACGATTGGGCCAATAGATTTCCTCGTCAAAACAAACGTGCCTTCAACGTCTCATGCTGAAGGCGACAAAAAATCCCCTCCTGAACCAATCACGGTACCTTCGTGACTTGCTCCCACCCATGAATGGGTGTGGGCTTCTGGGCTCGCAGGCTACTATCTCCCTCGCCTGCTCATCCCTAGCTTTGGGTGAGTCAACTGCACCCAGTCGGGTCGTGGCCTTTGGCAAGAAACGCGACCCGATGTTTGTCGCACCAACATAGTCTGCGTTGTACCAGAGTTCACAATTCCAACAGTGGAAGAGGGTCTGGGTGGGCCTTTCTGTGTTGCGTGAGTGACAACGTGGACAGGTTCTGCTGCTCCAGCGCTCGTTCGACGTTTTGACGGTTATGCCTCGCTCAGCGCATTCCTCTTGGATGTAACGTATGGCACGACCATAAGCCCATCCAGTCATGAGCCTGCGGAGTTGAGGCTTTCCGTTTCCGCGATAGTTCTGATACTTGATGCCCTTCGGATACCCTATAGCGATCAAGCAATTCTCAGAGATGTCCGCGATGTTCTTCGCGGTCAATCGGTCAGAGTTCTCAGCTATGTTTCGGCGCTTGTTACGCATGCGCTTAAGCGGCTCCCATTTCCCTGCTTGGCGGAGTTCTGCTACGCGCCTGTTCAGGTAGTTCAATCGCTCACGCTTCTCACCGTCCCGCAACATCGCAAAGTCTCTTGCCCGGAGCGGTCGGTTCGGGTGAAGCAACACGGTTGCCACCGAACGCTTCACTCCAAGGTCAACCCCTCGCACTGCGTGAACGCGTTGGTCCGGAACTCTGAACTCCACTTTGACGTGGACATAGTAGCCGCCGTTACGTTTGATGAGGTGGAAGCTCTTCAGCTCGCCTTTCTGCAATAGACCAAGATGGTATTCTGCCGGGTTTAATGGGATAGTGATTTTTTTCCCCTTTCTCAGCGTGGATATCCGCGCAACCCATGGCGCGAGCTTCATGCGCCGGCTTGGTTCAAGGGCTCCGATTCGTTCATCAAACCATATTGGAATCTTGTGCTGCACGCCATTCGAGAATGGTTTCTGTGGCTCACGTTTCAGTAGCTTGAGAAGCCATCTGTGGTCTTCGGTGCGCCGCGCCTCAGCGACCTTTCGGCTCCATTCTCGGTGAAGGTGCCTGTAGCTGCCCCATGCCCATTTGGCCGTGTCGTAGCAACATTGAACCATTGCTGCTGGCAGTTCAGTTTGCTCCCGAAATTCCTTCGCTGACCGGTCCCGCTCCGCCCAGGTTCCACCTAGCTGGTTGCGTTCGATGAGTTGCGACCAGAGGCAGATGCCGTAGCTCAGCCTAGCCGTCAGTCGATCCAGAACGTGCAGCTTCCGCTTCGTCAATGCATAGTGAACAGGTATGCGAACGGTCTTGACGACCTGCAACTTCACAATCCTTCTCGTCGTGACTGCTTAAAGCGCAAAGAGATGCGTGAAACTATCATGCGGAATCGATCAGCCTGAAGGCAGACACGCAATTCATCCCACCCCTAAAGGGATGCGGGGTTTCTTGCTCGATTCCTCGCTAAACGTCCGCCTCTTTTTAACGGCTAGAATCAAGCAAGCACAGGATGGAGCAAGAATGCGAGGTAGAGTGGTTTCTGTTCTTGTGATTGTGGCCTTGTGCATTCCGGGTCTAAGCGGTTCCGCGGGTCATGTGTTTGCTCAGCCTCTCAAGTTTGATGGGCAGGGCGGCAACGGGACAGCAGCTTTCATCTCTCCACTGGAACGGTGGGAGCCGACTCCTAATTTTGACCAATACGAAGCCACCCTCAAGCACGCAGGATACACGGTACAGATGATGTCTAATGGAGTTGCATCCCTCTCGTTCCTGAAAACCGAGTTGACAAACTATGACCTAATCATCATACGGTTAGACTCATTCTACTATGAGGGACTCAGCTACTTCTGCTCTGGCGAAAACTTCGACCCCTTCAATCCTCAAAGCCGCGCTGACTATGCAACTCAATACGCACCTGAAATCAACGCACATGAGATCTCAATCGCTGGCCCTTGTGTCGGACTCAGCATGCTCTACGTACTACACAACTATCACAAAAGCCGCGTCCGCGGCCTAGTGCTCGCCTTTGGACCCGGCACCCCAGAACTAGCAGCTGCATTCATAAACGGCGGCGCGGCAGCGTTCATCAGCTATGCTATACCCGTCGAGTACTCTCTAGCATGGGGCCGATTCGACCTATACTCACTAACACTCCTCGGCATACTATCAGAAGGATACACGATCCGAGACACCGTAACCCAGTTCTATACCCGAGTCATGCGTGGACATGGCAGCACCGCAACGTGGCCTTCAATATGCTGGGTCGGCGACGGAGATTACACGATCTAGAGGACGACGCTCTAGGTTGGCCTCGGCAACTGAACTGAGAGGGGGACCCTGACGCAGGCCGTCGACGATTGTTTCGTGATCTTCGGTGACTCGGGCAAGAGGGGATAGAACGGTGGCGTCAGTCCTAGGCAGACTGGAACGGCTCGTACTCAACACACCACACTACATTGCCGCAATCGAGCGATTAGATGTCAACACGGTCCATCAACACCGCCACGTAGAACTACAGGTTGCACCCTCTGCAGTCGACGCCATCCTGTCACTCAACGGCACCCTACAGCCACTCATCTTCGTCGTTAGAGACGGCCAAGTTATCGATGTGAAACGCGCCTAGCCTGCCATAGACCTATTGAAGCTAGGCCCGCTGATGTCGTCTTTTCATCTCTCCCTTCTTCGTAAACGAGCCGGAACGCGGATGCGAATTTCTCGGCGATCGTCCGAGGAATGTTCAGGCTTTCAATAGAGAACCGCTGTTCTAGGTAGACCGAAGAGACCTGTTGCCGGAAGCCTGTCGTGAGGGTAGTCGCTTCCTTGCTCTCAGGCGGTGCCCGACCTGTGAGACAAAGCTGCCAAGAATCGTAGGTGGCTAGTGGACAATTCTCATGTTGATTACTACGGAGGGCTCCGGGTTAGCAGAGCTTGGCGGGATGATCTCTCTTATCCACAGCTTCATCGTGTAGCCTCTGAAGTCCTCAATGATTACGTCATTCGAACCGGCGTTAACGATCTGCCTGTGCCTATCCACGCCACCCTGACTCGCCGAATATGACAGAGCAACTTTGTCTCCCTCGTAATCTATCGAGTCAACATGGAGCTTGAAGCTGAAGTCCGGGTAGCTTACTGAGAACTCTTCACGGAACCCCTTGCTGAAATCTACATCTCCACTATAGAGTACCCCTACATCTTGGGGCAGCAATGAGGGAGACCCGACGTTGACGACCGTGACCTTGAGCTGGACAGTGGCCGGCAGCTTTCGGTCAACCACACTCATGTACCAGACCTGTACGGTGTAACCTCTGAAAGTCACAACCTTCACGTCATTAGGCGCCATGTAGTAGAATTCGGTTGAAGACAGCGCATCGTCTTGGCGCATATCCAACCTCAGCTGAGTAAAACTGTCGTTGGCGCTAAACCAAGTTGCACTTACCCTAAGACTGAAGTCTGCGCGCT